>Ga0075021_10001231_pt1 | contig 13041 bp, 11 predicted proteins | sample ColStrG_CSR_2012_FD_72749 | JGI IMG/M metagenome (GOLD analysis project Ga0075021, IMG submission 72749) | Freshwater sediment microbial communities in response to fracking from Pennsylvania, USA - Cold Stream Run_MetaG_CSR_2012 | ecosystem: Environmental > Aquatic > Freshwater > Creek >...
GCGCGGGTCGTCATCGCCGACGTCGACATCGACAAGGGACAGGCCCTGGCCGCCGCGTCAGGCCCCGGCGCCATCTTCCAGCGCACGGACGTCTCAGACCCGGCACAGGTTGCGGCGCTGGTAGCTACCGCCATCGAGAAATTCGGTGGTTTGCACGTCATGGTGAACAACGCCGGTGTTTCGGCGGCCATGCACCGATTGCTTGACGACGACCTCTCCGATTTTCACCGCATCATGGCGGTCAACGTGCTGGGTGTGATGGTGGGTACCCGGGACGCGGCTCGGCACATGGCCGCTAACGGCGGAGGGTCCATCATCAACATGACCTCGATCGGCGGGATCCAGGCCGGCGGCGGCGTGATGACCTACCGCGCGTCAAAGGCGGCGGTCATCCAGTTCACCAAGTCCGCGGCAATTGAGCTGGCGTACAACGAGATTCGGGTCAACGCCATCGCGCCGGGCAACATACCCACGCAGATCGTAGCGACCTCGGCGGTCAACGTTGATCCGGCGGAGCTCGCGCGGTACGAGGCGGCAATCCGCGAGACGATGCGGGCCGACCGGCCGCTGAAGCGCGAGGGCACGACCCGGGATGTCGCCGAAGCCGCCCTGTATTTCGCCGGAGACCGGTCGTGCTACGTCACCGGAACGGTTCTGCCGGTGGACGGCGGAACGGTCGCAGGCAAGGCGATCCGATCCAAGAAACGCGAGGCATGACCGGCGGGCTCGGTGGTTCCTCCATGGCGCGAACTATCGCGCGTCTTGTTCTCGGCGCCTTTCTGTTATTCGCCGGGGTCAGCCATCTGAGCTTCGCCCGTACCGCCTTCTACGCCCAGGTGCCGCCGTGGCTGCCGTTGAACGCCGACTTCGTCGTCATCGCCTCGGGCGTGGTGGAAATCGCTCTTGGAGCCGCACTGGTGCTGCTCGCCCGGCGGCGAGTGCCGGTGGGATGGGCCGTGGCGACCTTCTTCGTTCTCGTGTTTCCCGGCAATATCTCCCAATTCGTCACGCATGCAAGTGCTTTCGGTCTGGACTCCGACCTCGCCCGGGGTGTTCGGCTGCTATTTCAGCCGCTGCTGGTGATCTGGGCCCTGTGGTGCACGGGGGCATGGGCGGCTCTCCGGAGCCGCAGGACCAGCACAGCGGCCTGAGCTGCGCCGCGTAGAAAGCTCAACCACCGCCACGCCGCATGACAACTGGCCGTTCTGGCAGGCTGCTGGTTTCGGTTCGCGGCCCTCCTACCTGCACTCCAAGCTTCCGTTGAGGATGCTTAAAGCGCCTCCTTAGAGCCTTTTCTCGACACCAACCCGCCGCCGAGGCGGTTCGAGAAAAGGGCCCCGATGAACAGCACCTGCAGGACCAAGATCGCCACACCGGCGCGGATCCTCGGCCTGGCGGCTCTGTTCTGTGGGGCCGCGGCCGCGTGGTTGGTTCTGCTAGCGGGTGTGGCCCACGCCTCCACGAGCGTTCGCACCGCAAACGTCAACCACGTGGTCGGGGCGTGCGGCGATTCCGCCGCTGCGCCCCGCTCGGGTCGGCAACACAATTCCGGCTGCCGAACTGGCGCCGACTGGCGTGGGCGGCCGGCCCACCGAGCGGCGGGCCACCTCAGTGGCCGCAAGCGTTCCCAGCACGCCGGGCACCACACCGAACTGAACTCCTCCGGGTCGCATCCAGCTCGGAAACGTATCGATGCTGCTCGCGCAGTGCGGCATCCGCACCGGCAAGGCGCGTCCCACTACCGCCTCGCCAGGGCAGGTTCTGGCCGCATGGTGAAAGCTGGCCGCTTGGCTCCGCACCGCAGCGATACGCAACTGACCGGCAAGTCCAACTCCGCGGATCACCTCATGGTTCACACCGGCACCGACAGCAAAGCGAACATGGTGCACCGCAACGACGGCGGTACCAACATCGGCCGCGACGGGCAGATTCTTCTGGCCGCCTCTGCGGCAGGGGGGCGACCGAACTCGACGGCCGGGCCGGCCTCGACCTTCACAAACACGCTCCAGCCGCCTAATTAAATCAAGCGCTTGACTTAAACCGAGGGACGCGGTTGACTGGCTGAGTGACCGCAGCAGGCAGGGCCGTTCGCACCGAGCGCGCCAGCTCCACCCAGGAGGCCATCCTGGTGGCGGCCGAGCGGTTGTATGCCGAGCACGGCGTGTTCGCGGTGTCCAACAGGCAGGTCAGCGAAGCGGCAGGGCAGGGCAATAACGCCGCGGTGGGCTACCACTTCGGCACCAAAGCAGACCTGGTGCGCGCCATCGAGCAGAAGCACCGCGGACCCGTTGAAGAGCTCCGTGAGCAAATGGTGGCCGACCTGGTGGCATCGGGCAACGCCGCCGAGTTGCGGGGCTGGGTGGCCTGCCTGGTGCGTCCGCTCACCGACCATCTGGCCGCTCTCGGCAATCCCAGCTGGTATGCGCGCTTTGCGGCGCAGGCGATGACCGATCCCGCGTACTACAACGTCGTGGTCAAGGGTGCGCTCAGCTCGCCGTCGCTGGTTCAGGTCGTCGACGGCTTCAACCACTGCCTGCCCAATTTGCCGGCCGATGTGCGGTACGAACGCAACATCATGGCCCGCAATCTGCTGATGCATACCTGCGCCGATCGCGAACATACGCTCGCCGCAGGCAGATCGATATCCAGACGTTCCTGGCCGGCTGCCGCATCCGGTCTCATCGACGCGATCGTGGGGCTGTGGTTGGCTCCCGTGACGCCGTACGCGTGAAGAGATTGCTTCCGAAGGTATGTCTATGAAAGTGACTGTTAACCAAGATGTCTGCGCATCGTCGGGGAACTGCGTAATGAATGCTTCGGACGTGTTCGATCAACGGGATGAGGACGGTGTCGTCGTCCTGCTGATCGCGAACCCGTCGGCCGAGCAGGCCGAGGGCACGCGCCGAGCGGCTGCGGCATGTCCCGCACTGGCCATCCATATCGAGGAATGAGAGACATGTCGGACACATTCACGAGCAGCGCGACCGAGGCGGCCTCCGTGATCCCGGAGTACCCAATGGCGAGGAACGCGGGCTGCCCCTTCGCCCCGCCGCCTGACGTCATGGCCCTTGCGGACATCAAGCCGCTGTCGCGGGTCCGGATCTGGGACGGCAGCACACCGTGGCTCGTCACCGGCCACGAGGCGGTGCGCGAACTGTTCTCCGATGCCCGGGTCAGCGTCGATGACCGGTTGCCCGGCTTCCCGCACTGGAACGAAGGCATGTTGTCCACGGTGCACAAGCGCCCGCGATCGGTCTTCACCGTCGACGGCGAAGAGCACACCCGGTTCCGGCGGATGCTCTCGAAGCCGTTCACGTTCAAGCGGGTGGAGGGTCTGCGCCCGGCCATCCAGCAGGTCACCGACGAGAGCATCGACGCGATGCTGGCCGGGCCGCAGCCGGCCGACGTGGTGGCCGCGATCGCTCTGCCGGTTCCGTCGGTGGTGATCAGCGAGCTGCTCGGGGTCCCTTACGAGGACGCCGAGATGTTTCAGCATCACGCCAACGTCGGGCTGGCGCGTTACGCCACCGGTGAGGACACCGCCAAAGGTGCGACGAGCCTGTTTAAGTACCTTTCGCAGCTGGTCGAGGCCAAGATGGAAAACCCGGCCGAGGATGCGGTATCCGACCTCGCCGAGCGGGTCAAGGCCGGTGAGCTCAGCGTCAAAGAAGCCGCGCAATTGGGCACCGGGTTGCTGATCGCCGGGCACGAGACCACCGCGAACATGATCGGGCTCGGCGTGCTCGCTCTGCTGCAAAATCCCGGGCAGGCAGCGGTCATCCGCGATGCCGAAGACCCCAAGATCCTGGCCAACGCGGTCGAGGAGCTGCTTCGCTACCTGAGCATCATCCAGAACGGCCAGCGCCGCGTCGCGGTGGAAGACATCCACATCGCCGGGGAGGTCATCCGCGCCGGCGAAGGCATCATCATCGACCTGGCTCCGGCCAACTGGGATGCGCAGGCATTCACCGAACCTGATCGGCTGTATCTGCACCGCTCCGGCGCCGACCGCAATGTCGCGTTCGGTTACGGCAGGCATCAGTGCGTGGGGCAGCAACTTGCCCGCGCCGAGATGCAGATCGTCTTCGGCACCCTGTTCCGTCGTGTTCCCACGCTGGAGCTGGCGATTCCGTTCGAGGATGTCCCGTTCAAGGATGACCGGCTCGCCTACGGCGTCTACGAGCTGCCAGTGAAGTGGTAGGCGTACGTGAACGAAGTTTATTGATCAGCCCGAGATGACTACTGTCGAAAATGCCGATCCGACTGGAGGGTCAACAATGTCAACGCCGACAAGCACCGTTTCGCTCTACCCGCCCGGGGGGCATGGAGCCCCGAAAGATCGCCGCGGGCACGCCGCGGACAGCGATGTGGGTCTGCCGGAAGGCACCGTGGTCTTCTCCGCGGACAACCACATTTCCCTGGCCGCCGACATCTTCTACGAACGCTTCCCGGACGACCTCAAGGACAAAGCCCCGCGGATCTGGCACGAGGACGGCGCCTATCAGGTCGGGCGCAAGGGTCAGTCGTTCCTGCCGGGCGATTTCAGCGCTGTGCTGATGCAGTACGACGACCTGCCCGGTGCCGCGAGCACCAACATGGAGGCACGGATCCAGGAGTTGCACGAAGACGGCGTCGAGAAAGAACTGGCGTTCCCGAACGCGGTGCTGGCGCTTTTCCACTACCCGGACAAGAAGCTTCGTGAACTGACATTCCGGATCTACAACGAATACATCGCCGAGCTGCAAGAGCGGTCGGCCGGGCACTTCTACGGTGCCGGACTGATCAACTGGTGGGATCCGGAAGGCACTCGTAAGACCCTGGCCGAATTGAAATCGTTGGGGCTCAAGACCTTCCTGATGCCGCTGAACCCGGGCAAGGACGACGACGGCAACCCGATCGACTACTCAAGCACCAGCATGAGGCCCGTCTGGGATGAGATCGAGGCCGCGGGCCTGCCGGTCACGCACCACATCGGAGAGACCCCGCCGAAGAGCCCGACCGAGTTCAACAGCGTTGTCGTCGGCATGATGATCAACATCGACGGGTTCCGGGAAACGTTCGCCAAGTACATCTTTGGCGGCATTCTTGACGAGCACCCGGGGCTGCGTCTCGGCTGGTTCGAGGGCGGCATCGCCTGGGTGCCGTGGGCGCTCCAAGACGCCGAGCACCTGGTGGGGTCCTATCAGCACATGTTCAACCGCCCACTCGAGCACGATGTGCGCTACTACTGGGACAACCACATGAGCGCATCCTTTATGGTCGACCCACTGGGCCTGCAGTTGATGGACCACATCGGGGTGGACAAGGTGATGTGGTCCAGCGACTATCCACACAACGAAAGCACCTACGGCTATTCCGAAAAGTCGTTGGCGGCCGTCGTCGACGCTGTCGGGCCGGCCGACGCGGCAAAAATCGTCAGTGGCAATATCACGAAATTCCTGGGGCTCTAATGAGGCGTGTGGTGGCGCGATGACAACGTTCGCGCACGCGGGCACCAGCACGAGCCTGGTGATCCCCGAGACACCCGACTTGGGCCGGCTGCGCCGGGAGACCGGCGCACGGCTGCGATCGGCGATGGCCGAACGCAGCGTTGACGCAATGATCCTGCTCGGCAACAACGCCGTGGTCTACGCCACCGGCACCAATTGGCCGCTGGGCGACGCCGGACTGTCCTACGTCGAGCGGCCGGTGGCCGTGGTGGTCGCCGACGATGAGTGGCCGCATCTGTTCCTGCCGTTCCGCGAGGGCGCCTCGATGGAGTCAGGCCTGCCCGCCGATCATCTACATGGGCCGGTCTATCTCGAATTCGACGAAGGCGTCGCCAATTTCGCACGGGTTCTGGCCGATCTGATTCCAGCCGGAGCGGTAACCGCGGTCGACGAGTTCACCGGCGCCATGTCGCGCGCGGCGAAACAGTTGTTTCCCGACGGTGCACCCGTCGACGCCGCCGCCGTTGTCAGCGCTGCGAAGGCTGTCAAAACCCCGGATGAATTGTCCTGCATGCGCACCGCGATCCGAATCACCGACGAGGCGATGGTGCAGGTCCAGAAGCGTCTGGCCCCCGGTATCCGCCAGACCGAGTTGTCGGCGAGCTTCTTGCGACAGGCCTTCGAATTGGGGGCCACGGCCAGCATGCTGGAACCGATCTGGCAGGTGATGCCGCCGAGCAAGGCCGAGGGCGTCTGGACCACACACGGTGACCTGGCGCTGCCGCTGCTGAGCACCGAACGTGAACTGGCCGAGGGTGACGTGCTCTGGACGGACGTCAGCATCACCTATCACGGCTACTGCTCTGACTTCGGCCGCACCTGGATCGTCGGCCGGGACCCGTCGCCACGCCAGCAGGCGCAGTTCGACAAGTGGTTCGAGATCATGACCGCTGTCCTGGGTGTGGCGCGCGCCGGAGTAACCGCCGCCGATTTGGCCAGGGCAGCAATTAAGGCCAACGGCGGTAGCAAGCCCTGGCTGCCGCACTTCTATCTGGGCCACGGCATCGGCGTCAACGCCGCCGAAATGCCGATGATCGGAACCGATCTCGGCCAGGAGTTTGACGAGAACTACGTCCTGCAGGCCGGGATGGTGCTGGTCCTCGAACCGGTGGTGTGGGAGGACGGTACCGGCGGCTACCGAAGCGAAGAGGTTTTGGTGATTACCGACGAAGGCGTGATTCGATTGACCGACTACCCGTATGACCCCTATGGCAACTGAAGTTCTGCCCGACGACCGGGCGCTTCGGTCGGGGCGACGTCAACGGGCACTGGACCAGATGGCCGCGCACGATCTCGACATATTGGTCCTGGGTCGTCAGGCCAACGTGCGTTACGTCACCGGTGCGCCACAGCTTTGGGTCGCGGGCACGCGGCCATTCGGTCCCGGCTGTGTGCTGGTGCGCGCAACCGGTGCCATTCATCTGCTGAGCACCTGGGATGAGGGCGTTCCGGACGATATCCCGCACGAGAACCTGTACGGCATCTCGTGGAATCCGATGAATACGATCGCGGCGCTGCAGCGCATCGATGGCGCGGCCACCGCCCGGCGCGTCGGAACCGATGCGCTGTCACCGGGTTTCGCGCAGTTGCTGCCGAAGGCGTTTCCCAACGCCAAGCTGGTCGACGGGGAACTCGCAATGCGCGCGGCGCGGCGAATCAAAACGGATGAGGAAGTGGCCGCATTGCAGGAGGCGATCGCGGTGGCCGAATCGAGTCTGGCCGTCGCGGTAGCCGAGCTGGCGCCCGGTGTGCGCGAGCAGACGCTCGCCGGTGTGCTTGTGGAAGCCGCAGCCGCAGGCGGAGTGAGTACCCCGTTGAATCAGGATGTCGCGTGGGTGACTTCCGCCGAGCACCCGTGGCGCCGGAACAAAGGCGACGGCCGCGTTAAAGATGGTGACCTGGTGGCATTTTCCGCTGGGGTGTTGGCCGGTGGTTACGCGGGTGAGGTCGGGCGAACCTGGCCAGTGGGCGATGGACGGAATGCCCCCAATGTCTCAGCTTTGTACCGGCGCTGGGACGGTTTGTGGTCCCGGCTGATAGCCGCTTGCCGGCCGGGCGCCGGCGCCGGCGAGTTGCTCGCCGCCTACCAAGCCGCAGGAGAACCGGCGCCGCCGATGCCGGTGGCCCGGGGCTTGGGCATGGGCTTTGACCCGCCGGTCATTTCGTCACACCTGCCGCGGACCGCGGCCGGGGAACGACTGGAGCCTGGAATGGTGCTCGCCGTAACCGGCTATGTCTGGGAGCAGGGGACCGGTGCGGTGTTCGGCCGAGAAGCGGTCCTGATTACCGCTGACGGTCCCGAAGTGCTGACCGTGAGCCCCTTTTGGAAGGCATGAGTGGAGGAAGCGCGGGTCGAGCCACCGCTGGCCGGATACACCGTGGTCGACCTGTCCACCGGCGTAGCGGGGGCCTACTGCACTAAGCTGCTCGCCGATGGGGGCGCCGACATCATCAAAGTCGAACCGCCACAGGGTGATCCGTTGCGAATGTGGACGTCTTCTGGCGCGGCCATCCCGGCCGGCAGCGATGGAGCGTTGTTCGGCTATCTGGCGGGTTCGAAACGCAGCGTGGTCGCCGATGCAGAGGTCGGCGACGACATCGAGATGGTGCGCAAGCTGCTGGCGGCTGCCGACGCCGTGGTGTGGTCCGCGGGCTCGAAGCTAGCCGAACACGAAAGCTTTGGGCCCGCCGCCATCCACAGCGCGTACCCGCACCTCACCGTCACCTCGATCACGCCCTTCGGCCTGGAAGGTCCGTGGCGCGACCGGGCGGCAACCGAATTCACCCTGCAGGCATGGTCCGGCGGGATCGTCGGGCTTGGGCGCGGGTTGCCGGACCGAGCACCGGTGTTCGTCGGCGGGCAGGTCGGCGAATATCTGGCGGGTGCCTACGCGAGCGCTGCGACACTGGCGTCGCGGTGCAGCGGGCTCGGCAGTGGTGCGGGACAACTCATCGATCTGTCGATGCTGGAAACACAGATCCTCTGCCTGACTTACTACCCGGTCAGCTACTTTGAAATGCTTGGACGCCCGTGGCGCAACGCACGCCGTCTCACGGTGCCGGGTGTGGCCCAGGCCAAGGACGGTCTGGTGGACCTCGGGTGTGGGACCGCACAGCAATGGTTCGACCTATGCGCGATGGTTGGCCACCCGGAGTGGATCGACGAGGAATCGGCGCTGTCGATCACCGAACAGGCCAACATCCATGCCGAAGAGATCTATGCCTGGGTGCGCAGCACCCCGGCCGGCGAGATCCACGATCTGGCAACGGCATTCCGGATTCCCAACGCGCCGGTGGGCAACGGCGCGAACGTCGCGTCGTTCGACCATTTCCGCGAACGCGGCTCGTTTGTACGGAATCCGCGGGACGGATTTCAGCAGCCCGGCCACCCGTACCGCATGCGGCCCGCGCAACTTGTCCAGCCGCAGCCGGCACCCCGACTGGGTGAGCACACCGCGCATTACCGGGCCGCGAACATGACCCCGCGGCCGAAGCCGACCGCCAACGCCAAACCTCTGCCGTTCAGCGGACTCCGGATCCTGGACATGACGACATTTTGGGCAGGTCCTTGCTGCACCCACTTTCTGGCCATGCTCGGGGCTGAGGTCATTCACATCGAATCCGCCCGCCGTCCCGACGGAACCCGACTGATCGCCGGCGTACCGATCAGCGAAGACCAATGGTGGGAGAAGTCGCCGATCTTCGCGGCGCTCAACACCAATAAAAAGGGCCTGACGCTGGACTTGCAGAGTCCGCGCGGGCGCGAGCTTTTGCGCCGGCTCATCGCGACCTGTGATGTGGTCGTGGAGAACTTCACCCCTCGGGTCCTAGACCAGATCGGCCTGGATTTCGCAGCGATTCAGGCGATTCGGCCGGACGTGGTGATGCTGCGAATGCCGGGATTCGGACTCGACGGTCCGTGGCGCGACAATCCCGCGTTCGCGTACGCCATCGAGTCGGCGTCTGGGTTGAGCTGGCTGACTGGCTACCCCGACCGCCCTCCCTATGAGCCGTATTCCCTCGGCGACCCGAACGCCGGTGTGCATGCGCTCAACGGCTTACTGCTGGGCCTGGAGCATCGCCGCCGGACCGGGCAGGGCGTGTTCGTCGAGGCGGCGATGGTGGATGCGGCGCTCAGCATCTCCGCCGAGCAGGTCATCGAATACTCCGCGTACGGCGCACTGTTGGACCGCGCGGGTAACCGGGGACCAACGGCAGCGCCGCAGAACCTCTACCTCACCGCCGACATCGACGAATTCGGGCGCCCCGACACCTGGGTCGCGGTTGCCGTGGCAACCGACGACCAATGGCGACGCTTGGGTGATGCGCTCGGATCACCATCGTGGGCAGTCGATCCGAGCCTGTCGACTGCAGCCGGGCGCCGCGCGCACGAAGACCTGATCGACGGACAGCTGGCCGCGTATTGCCAAGATCGCGCCGTCGACGACATCGTCGCAACACTGTGGGGCGCCGGTGTGCCGGTGGCCAAAGTGCTTCAGCCGCACCGTCAAACGGAGCTGGACCAGTTGGCGTTTCGGGGTTTCTTCGAAGAGCTGGACCACCCGGTGAACGGCCGGGCCAAGCTCAGCACCGTACCGATGAGATTGTCGGACGGCCCGGTTTCGTTCCACACGCAGCCCGCGCCGCTACTTGGCCAGCACAACCACGAGCTGCTTGCCGAGTTGGGCTTGACCGAGGCAGAGATCGCAGAGCTGGAGGCCGAGGGCGTCGTCGGGCACGCGCCCGCGATGCACGCGACGACCTGACCGAGTTTGCTCGGCGGTGCTAGTGTCGCCAGCCCTCGGCGGCCTGGTCGTCGAACGTGCGATCAATGCGCTCGAACCGGCGCCGGACCGAGGCGCGGGCTGCCTCGTGCGGCAGGACGTAAAGCCGGTCGGCCAGAATCGCGTCGGCCGTCAGGCGCGCGATGTCGTCGACGCCCAGGCTGTTGTCCTGGGTGGGAAGCGGACCGAATTCCCCCGTCACGTCGGGTGCTGCCGACAGTCCGTCATCCGCGCCGCGGATTCGTTCGGAATTGGACACCAGCTTGGTTTCGACAACCATCGGGCAGAGCACCGAGACACCGATGCCGTTGTCCTTGACCTCCCGCGATAGCGTCTCCGCCAGGCCGACAACACCATATTTAGCAACGCCATACGTCCCGAGGCCGGCATTGGGTACCAGGCCGGCGAAGGAAGCGGTAAAGGCGATGTGGCCGCCCGTGCCCTGATCGAGCAATCTCGGCAGGAACGCTTCGACGGCATGAATCGCGCCCCACAGGTCGATATCGATCACCCAGCGCCAGTCGTCGTGCGTCATCTGCGCGATCGGACCCGCAACAACAATGCCGGCGTTGCTGAATACGACGTCGACATGGCCGAGCAGACGAAATGCCTCGTCCGCCAGGTGCACTACCTCATCGAGATGCCGGACATCGCAGATCACCCCGTGCGCGGCAAGCCCGTCGACCTGCAGCCGCGCCACGGCCCGTTCCAGTCCAGGCTTATCGACGTCCGCGAGCACGACGCTTGCCCCGCGGCGGGCAAACTCGGTGGCGGCGGCCAGACCGATGCCACTCGCACCGCCGGTGATGACCGCTCCGCGGCCTTCGAATCCGTCCATAGAATCCCAGCATCGCAGTGGGGGCCGAACGTCGACCTGTCGGGGGCCGTCTAGCCTTCGGAGCCCGACAAGTCGACGTTGGGCTAACTTGAAAAGACGGCTATTTCAGGCAACCACCCGCGTCGACTGGCAGAGTCACGCCGGTGACGTAACGAGCTTCGTCAGACGCAAGGAACAGCACCGCGTTGCTGATGTCTATCGGTTCCACCCACGGAATCGGCAGCGTGTGGAACAGCTGGCAGATCGGGGCCATGTCGTCGGGACCCGGGTTTTCCAGATCCGGCCGGAACATCTTGAAGGTGCCCTCGTTGTGCAGCATGGGCGTCTTCACATGCGTGGGGTGCACGGAGTTGACGCGAATCATCTTCTGCCCCAACTCAACCGCGAATGCCCGCATCAGCCCCACGACGCCATGCTTGGCGGCGACGTAGTGGCCGGTGTGCGGGTAAGCCTTGAGACCGCCGACCGAGCTGGTCAGGATGATCGACCCGCCCCGCTCGCCCGCCAGGATGTGCGGAACACCGGCCTTTACGGATTTCCACACCCCGGACAGGTTGATGTCGATCATTTCGGTCCAGTCTTCTTCGCTGGTGTGGTCCAGCGTTTCACCGCCGTTGCCGATGCCCGCATTGGCAACGATGATGTCCAGCCGGCCAAGCTGCTCCACCCCGCTGTCTACGGCGGCCTTCAGCGCGTCGTAGTCACGCACGTCGACCTCGGCCGTGACGATTCTGCGGTTGTGACCCTTGACCAGGTCGGCGGTCTCCGCCAGGTCCTCGGGCGTCGACGCCGGGATCGCGGTGTCCAGGACACCCTCGCGAATGGGCTTACAGATGTCGATGGCGATGATGTCGGCGCCTTCTTGCGCCAACCGCACCGCGTGGCTGCGGCCTTGACCGCGGGCCGCCCCGGTGACGAAAGCGACTTTGCCCTCAACGCGTCCGGTCATGTCTTACCTACCTCATTCCTGGCTTTATTTTGATCGGCCCGTCTCAGCGGAGAGGCCGCGAATCGTGCCGCATCCTGAACTCTGTCATCAGCCGCCAACAGGTGTCAACGGCGAATCCGTTTTGGCTATCTGTCGTTCTAAGTATTAGAGAATCCAATTCTCGCGGGCAAATCGTGTGCGTTATTTGCTCGGTGCGGTGTTCTCGCGAAACGAGGCCCCTCGGCCCGCGCGCAACGGTGCTAGCCGGCGAATCCGCGAGAGCAGAAGTCCCATACCTCGTCTGCGCCGATGGGATGAACGGTCGCGTCGTCGTTGCCGCCGCTGGACTGGGCGATGAACATGACCGTCTGCATGGTCATGGCGGCCATCCGGCGCGGGTTGACGTCGTCACGCAATTCCCCGGCCTCGCTGGCCGCCTCCATAAGCTCGGACAGCAACGCCAGCAATGGCGCATGCGCGATCTTGACCTCAACTGGGTGTGTCACCAGCAATCGCGGGGCAAAGTCGGTGAATAATGGGCGTTTGGCCATCGGGTCCGGGCGGGACGACTCATATAACAGCTCGACGGCGACCTTCAGCCGCTCGAGCGGATCGGTGTGGCTCTCGGTGGCCGCGCGGATCTGGTCGGCCGACCGGCTCAGAGCGTCTTCGAATAGCGCCAGCAGCAGCTCGTGTTTTCCATCGAACTGCAGGTAGAAGCTCCGCAGCGATTGACGAGAGCGGTCCACGACCTCCTGGACGGTGAAATCAGTGGTTCCCTTTTCGATGATGATCGCCTGCGCCGCATCGAGGAACCGCTGAACGCGCTGGGCCGCCCGCAATTTCGCCGTCTTGATGGACCGCTCGACCGCCCGCTGCTTCCAGGCCGGTTCTTCGCTTGGGCTGGTCACCGGCGGCTCTGACGATTGCCGCAAGGGGAGAACATGGTTGGACCCTACCGGAGAACGCCGTGACATCGGTGTGCTCGACCCCCTCACGGAC
>Ga0075021_10001232_pt1 | contig 13040 bp, 22 predicted proteins | sample ColStrG_CSR_2012_FD_72749 | JGI IMG/M metagenome (GOLD analysis project Ga0075021, IMG submission 72749) | Freshwater sediment microbial communities in response to fracking from Pennsylvania, USA - Cold Stream Run_MetaG_CSR_2012 | ecosystem: Environmental > Aquatic > Freshwater > Creek >...
TTCGCCGATGCCGAGCGACCCGTAAGAACTTGCCGCCGCGTATCAGCGCTGCGTCGTGAACAGCCACATCTGCGCGTGGTTGTCTTGGTGTGTCGCTCACATTTTTAAAGCATGATGCTTTACATCAGCTGTAAAGGTTGGTGATTACCCTAATCACTCAGGTGAAAACTGTAGAGCACTCGTATTGCCTTTCTTTCGCCTGCTATCTGATTGAAATGTTGATTAAGGGACTTCGGGGAGGGGTACTATGCGTCATCTAATTGTGGTGTCATGCGCACTTGTTATTTTTGTTGTGAGTTTTAGTGCAGTCTATATCTTCTTCAGAGCATCGGCTCCCCACGTCAGGGGGCTGGTCGGGGGAGGGTTCTTCTTGCTCACCTCGTTGCTGTTTCTATTTAAGGACTTTGCTCCCTCCACTTTAGCCAAAAATGCTCCTCGAACCCCTCAGGTCGGCGCGTGATGCGGCGCGGGTGGGCACAGATTATGTCGGTGTCGGCCTTTCAGTTGAGAATATTGGTCGTCGCGATTGTTGTAATCATGGCTGGTCAACTGATCCTGGTATTTTAGTCCACTGATTGGCCCTGTCGAGTCGACCGTCTCTCGTAGTAGGTAGCTGGACGTAACGAACGAATTGGCCAGAGCAAATTGCTGGGCACACTCCCTTCCGTGATCATGGGATGTGCGCAGTGATTCGTGGAATCATCTTAACCGTCCTTTGCGAGGAGCTGCCATGAATGACAGTCTTACAATCAAGATACGCAATATCATTGCCGGACATTTTGGAATCGATCCCAATCGTTTGACTGACGAATCGCACTTCCGCGATGACCTTAGGGCCGACTGGCTCGATCGTCTCGAACTGATGATTGCGATTGAAGATCAGATAGCCGGCATCGAGATCGATGACGTCGTGGTCGACCACATCGACACTGTTGGTGATCTCATGCGCGTTGTCGAAAGCTGTTACAAGAAAAAAGCCACTGCCGGTCGGCCTGGGGGCCAACAAAGGGTTGGCGCAAGTTAGTTAAATGGCCCCCCGCCCTATGCGTCGGCTGAGAATCACATGCATGTGAGAGAATGGAGGGAAAGAGAACGGCGCGAACTTCCACATCACGATGGACGGAAAAACTCGGTCGTATCGCGACACACGGGAGACGGCGCTACAAGCCGGAATATTCTTGAAGGAGCGTCCGGTGGCTTCACGAGATCGCAAAAAACTGCTCCGGGTGAGCGGAGCCAAGTCCAAGGAGGAACTGTCCCCGGAGAAAGGACGGCAGTGAGATAACTGATTCGGACGCTCGTAATGGTCGCAAAAATGCCACAGTGAGCGGTAATATGTTGCTGTGCTCCGCCTATCCCACCTCGAATCGCGTTAGCAGTTCCAAGGTCCGCATCTTCGGAACCGAAAATCATCCCGATCGCGGAAGCGAAATCTGAAATCATCCCGGTTACGAAAGCGAAATCTGAAATCGTCGCGGTCACGAAGGCGAAATCTGAAATCATCCCGATCGCGAAATCCTGCGAATGACCTTTGGAACTGGCCATCAAAACGTTGTCGGCCATATTGAGCGGACGCATCCGATACAAACAGCGCCGCTACTGCAACGGCAGCGAAAGCGAGTTTCTTACAGATCATGGCTGTCCTCCTCCTTTTGGACAAACAGCCCCCATTGACCATTTAACGAACTGTATAATGAACAGAAGCTGACGAGTCTCCGTCGCGATCATTGTTTGTAGCAAGTTAGGGATATTCCCAGCAAGTTCAGCACGATTGTCGCCGAAGGCCGGACATGACGGTTATTCCTTCAGTTTGGGTTCGTCGTCATCGACTTTGTTGCCGTGGTGCTCGTCGATCGCCTGGCGCTTGGTCGTCAACCGCCGTCGGTGTTCGCCGGGGGCCGCAGGCGGAGCAACGATGGGGCCGAGGAAGTTGGTCATCGGGTTCGGGGGATATTGGCCATGGGATTCGGATGGAGCCTATTGGCACCATGGTGCCAACAGGGCGGTTCTACAGTGCATGATGGTTCAGGGGAGGGTAGAGGCTAACGGTGCGAAGCTCTTGAATATTGGTGAAAAACTCGACTGAGTCGCAGAAAACTGACTGCGCCTTTTCACGAGTATTCGAGACTTTCGCAACGTGCCGCGTTAGCTTCCTGGAATTTCTGCAACTATTTTCTGGGGCATTTGATGACAGCAAGGGAGAGTTTCGGAACTGGAAAAGTTCTCTCTTTATGGCGCGAGGCCGTTGTATGGGCAATGATCGCCGCCTATCTCGCCCTGGTAATCCGTTTTGCGTGGAATCCAACATCTTTTGCTCAAATTCTGGCGGTGATCGGGTTTGTGGGGGCCGTGACTCACTCCACGTTCACATGCGGCTGGAAAAGCACACTGGTTTTGCTCACAATCTGCCTCGTCATAACCTTCACGATGGAAATTATCGGCAGTATTACGGGGTTTCCCTTTGGTCACTATCATTTTGAAGTCGGCTCGCAGTTTCCCCACATTGGCGTTATCGCGGTCATTGTTGGTGGCGTTTGGTTCGGTGCTGGTTATCTTGCGTGGATCGTTGCCGCAATCTTGCTCGACGGTGCTGACCAGAGTTTAAGGAAGCACCTTAACGTTATAGCTTTGCCGTTTGTTGCTGCATTCGTTTTGACACAATGGGATTTCGTCATGGATGCGCCTGAGTCGACGATTTCAAGGGCGTGGATTATGGCATGACGGCGGAGCTGATTTTGGCGTTCCGCTTACGAACTATCTTGGCTGGCTACTGACATCTTGGATGTTCTATCAGGTCTTTGCGCTTTCCTTGCTCAACGGTGTGAGGTGCGCCCACCTCGGCAAAGCCGCATGTTACGCTTTGTAGCCGTCCTGTTTTACCTTTTCTCAGGGCTCACGCATCTAACACCTTGACTCATGGGCCAGAGTGGCGAAGTTGCCGACGCTACGGGTCATATTTGGCGCATCCATGATCTGCGCGCGACGACCGTTGCGGTCGTGCTTTTCACGATGTCTGTTGGTCTCCAATTGCGACTCGATCAGGTTCAGAATGCCAAGGTCCCACTCGCAATCGGTTTGGCGTTCAAGCTCGTCGTAGGTCCGCTATTATTGGCAATCCTGTATGTCAAGCTGCTGCACGCGACCGGTAACGTTGCAAAGGTTACCTTGTTCGGGTCGGCGATGGGGCCACAGATCGGCGCCTCGATCGTGGCGATCCAGCATGGGCTTAATCCGCGGCTGATCACTTTGTTGGTGGGCATCGGCATCACGCTGTCGTTCCTCACATTGCCGATATGGTGGTACGTGTTACACGGAATATGAATCCCAAAAACGACTTCTGGCGAGATAGACCCGCGCATCGCATCAGCGTTTCCGGTTGTGGCCACGAAGTGGTTGTGCCGGATCAGTCAAGATACCACGGCATTTGCTGGTGTGGGGTTGCGTCGTCGTGTCGCGCTAAATCAAGAGTGGCAGTCGAAATAGACACCTTCGAGATTGGTGAGATGGAATTGGCCCATGGGGCACTGCTTGAAAACATCCAGTCGCGCCTTACCTTCCGACCCAGCCGAACGGCTTCGTCACCTTCAGGGGATTGCGCTGTCGAAACAACAATCGAACAACCGAAATGTATTGAGGTGCTTCTGGCTATAATTATTTACCGGCGCGTCGCAATATTAGCGTGATCGCGCAGCTGGATTATCGTACGTCACTTGACCCGGGTGCGGGCCGACATTGACCACGCCTCCTGGCATGATTCATTGTGACAGACCACGGATTTGCGAAGGCACAAAACTCCGGAACGACATTTGCATCGGCTTACCCGCCGGCCGGTCGTAGTACTCGAGTCCCTCCAGGATAACGCCCACGAAGCAAGCTCAGAAACCTCCGCAGCGCGGGATTGTCGTTGGTATTGCTCCAATAGGCGATGTTGCCGACCCGGGTTGGGCCGTCATCGCCATAAATCTCCCGATAGACGACGCCGGGATACATCGCTCCCGTCCCGCATTCATGGAGAAGACTGATGCCCTGTCCAGCACCCACCATGCTCAGAATGTTTTCGCGGCTGACGTCCTGGCTAAAGATGGTTGGCCGGTCGCCAGGAGCCGCAAATCGGGCGATCAGGAAGTCGTGGATCTCAAGACCAGGATCTCGGCCACTAAGCAAGAAGCGTTCCCCTTTGATATCTTTCCAGTGGATTCTCGAATGGGTCGCGACTGGGTGCTCCTCCGGCACCGCGACCATAATGCGTTCACTCCAGAGCGTCATGGCATCGCCGATCGTCCGATCGATTTCCCCGGAGACGACCGCGATATCGATCGCTTTGTTCTTGAGATCCGCGATCAGCTGAGATCGTAGCCCCTCCACCACTCGTACCATGACAACCGGATAGCGACCGACATACTCGACCAGTGTATCGCGCAGTTCACCTCTCGAGAGCGACGCGTAGAACCCGACCGCGAGGCGACCTGTTCCGCCAAGACCGGCCACTCCCGCAGTCGAGATCGCGGCATCGATATCCCGAAGAATTCTGCGGATTGTTGTGATGAATTCGATACCGGCATGGGTCAAGCGAACACCACCACTGTGACGTTCGAAGATCGACACGCCAATCGAATCTTCCAAGGACCGGATACGACGGCCGATTGCGGACTGGCTAGTACCGATTGCGAGAGCAGCCTTGCGGAAGCTGCGATGATCTGCAACGACGACCGAATAACGAAGCGATCGAAGATCGATCATTATCTACACGCTTTGGTTCTTCGGATTTGTGTCTCAGTTGAGCAGCGGCAAGCCGTCGATTCAGGCCACGGCCAGTCTCACTGGTGCCCAGAGGACAGGCCCCTTGAGGCTGCCAATGCTCCGCACGCGATCGAGGCTGTCCTCGGAAATCTCAAGATAGCCCGCGACGGCATGTGTTGTACCGAGCGTCCTCGGCTCGTCGATCCGCCTCAGGGGCCAACCCGCGCGTCGCAATATTCGTTCCATGCGAACATCGGTCACGGTGACGACGTCAATGAGGCCTCGCGATAGACCGAACTCGATCATGCCGGCGAAGAGCTCGTACGTAGCTATAGCGAGCCCGCTACGGGCTTTTGGTGCGCTCGGTGCCAGATCGAGCGCGAACCGGCTGCTTTCCCACACCGTTGGACTTGCAGGAGCAGGTTGCGTACCCAAGAGCACTGGAAAAATCTCGCGCAGCATAGTGGGGCCGGATGACGGCAGTAGACGCACGCACCCCTGGATACGGCCACCAATGTCCCGCTGCAGCAGATACGCTGGATGTAGCGCGTCGAAATCGTCGACCTCCATATCGCCGCTGACTTGGACGTCCCAGTCGAGCCGCTCCTTGAAGACGCGATACCGCAAGCGGTGCATCTCAGCGAGTTCATCCGCGAACTCACCATAGAAGTCGGGTGTAATGAGGTGCATCATGTTCGCCTCCTGGCAAAAATCGCTTTGCCGCATTGGAGGCGAATCGCCGTACAGAAACATCCTGTGCAGTTGCACAGGATGGCCGCGTGGTACGGCTTACGGCATTATGGATTTGGATGCCGCCAAACGTGCGACGGCCTGACAGATCGAGTGTACTCCGAGCTTCGCCTTGCCATTGTCAAGGTGAAAGGCTGCCGTGCGGCGTGAAATGCCAAGAATGCGCCCGATCTCCCAGGCGGATTTGCCCTGGGCGGCCCATTCGAGACACTCGAATTCGCGGACTGACAAGGGCACGCCGTCGACAGTCCGCTCGGACACGAGCTTGCGACGTGCGTGCGCATGGAAATAGATCCCCATGAGTTGGAGCACACGGCCATGGCCCTTGATGCAGCGCTCAAATGCCGGGCGGCGCTGATCTGCGGCGAAGGTGACAGCGGCAATCGGGCCCCGGCTGTCGTGGATCGGAATCGTGAAGCCGCAGCGAATCCCGAATGAGGAGGCCTCTTCGAATAACCCGCGTTGCGATTTCGACATTCTTGCCGGATACACCGCAAGGCCCCATTCAAAAGGATCCGGAGCAGCCAGTGCCTGAATGATAACGGGGTCGAGGCGCTCGTAGTGGCGGCGGAGATAATGGCTCGTCCAGGCAGACGGGTATGTCGAAATGAGCCGAGGTTTGTCGCCGCGTCGATGCGGTAATGCAAGATAAGCGAAGCAGTGCAGATCGAGCGCGGCTGCGGCCGAGGCCATACCATCGCAAAGGTCCGTCGCGTCTACGCTCTCCGCGAGGCGGTCGATAAAGGCCTGAAAAATGCGGTGCATGGGCACGCCCAATACGGGCTGCATTGGGCCGGCCTCAAGCGCCATAGGTGCTCACGGACGACTACTTTGCTGAAGCACTGGGTTTGGCACTAGTGGACAATCTTGATTGCATGGCATCGTCGTGTCTTCAGGCCTGCTTGACCGCCTGCAGGAATGGATCAATGGTTTTCTGCAGCGCCGGTCGGCTTATGGTTGATAGAAATTGCCTGCGGCGTATCTCAGCCCATTCGCCGTGGCCGCGATGACGTGGCTATCATTGGCGAAGAGGGAGCCGGTGACGCCGTGTGAGCTCATATCGTCGATCGTGCGAACGATATCCGCAAACTAGCCATCAGAATGGCGGAATAGGAGCCTGCATCGGCGGCGATCTTGGATCTGGTCACTTGAGCCGAGTCCGTGAACCTCATTTCCTGCGTCGCCTTGTGGATAATGCCGTGGATGCAGACTTCCACCGCGTCAGCAAAGCTCAACGCGACATCGCCGTCGTGAAGATCGACGACCATGAGGTTGATCCGTTCGGCTTCCCGGCGGGGAATGAAACTCACCGCGCGTCTCGGCCGAACACGTAAATTTCCGAAATCACGGCTCCTTCGGCAATCGCGGCCTGCTCACCGCCGAGCAGCAACCCATTGCGATTGTACGTGGCCTCAATAGTGATGAGTTGTCCGTTGCGGTTTACCGGCACGCTGATCGTCGAGCCAGCCCGGTAGACCGGGAATCTTCCAAGGTCTCTGCCGTCGACCCTGACAAGGAGGAGGTCGGTCCGCCGAGTCAAGCCAACATTGTCGTGGGCGTAAAGTTGGATCCGAGAAATGCGGCTGAACTGGTTGAGCTTCTGCGTATACACGGCTTTCACCTGGCAGCCCTGATCAGGCTTTGCGCAATGTTCGGGGCACAGCACATTGCCGACGCAATAGAGCTTGCCGAGATCCTCAAAAATGATGCGATCCGGCGGCGACGTCGACTCCGCTGGAGCCTGGCTGGGCGCCGGTTTAGATGGGGTCGCTTGTGCGGTCGGCTTCGCGGTGGGAACCGAAGGTTGGTCGGTTTCGGTCGCAAGCGCGGATCCGGCAATCATCGTGACGACAGCCGCGAGAAAAATGCGTACGCGCATGAGAGCACCCCCTTAATTCGTAACAGAGGATCAGCTTCCCAGCAGCGTAACCACCAATGTGACGACAGTGGGAGTTCGAGGCGGTCATTTTGCGGCGAGCAAAGCACGTTTATCTGCCCTGCCGCAAATCCGCTCGCATTCTTAAGCTGCGTCTAACATAGCGGTATGCATAGCGGTATCACTGCAACAGGCCAGCGACGCGGATACCGCCGATGGCACCGAGCCCGAAAAGCATATCCGTGGGTAGCAATTACCTATCGAAGCCTCTCGTACCGATTCGACACCAAGGTTGAATCACAAATCCCGCTTGGCGAGAACCCCCACCGATTTTGCCAATCCTGCAAATGCTAGCGATAGGGTATTTGATCTATCGAAGCGTGGGCGCGCCAAGAAATGGTAATTCAGGAAACGACGCATATATGCACTGCTGGTTCTACTCAGACCGCTTAGCTGCGGTTTGGGATCATGTCCGCGATGGTATGTCCCTGCTGCGATTCTCCAATCGCGAGACAGCTACGGCGCCGGAGGAGGGTCTCCGCATTGATCGGGCCGTCGATGACGCATGGCGCGTCGATTCGATCGCAGCGGCGCGACCGGAAAAGTGAGCGTCTGCCAGTGGCCGTGAGGAACCTTCGCCACCAGCCGTACACCGCGCGCGCAGCGCCCATGAGTGGGCGTCATATTGGTCTTGGCCCAGGTCCCATCGATGAGAACGACGCGGGCCGGATCAAGCTTGCCTTGGTGCTGCTTCCATCATGTCCGCCGCCTGGCGACGTCCGGTCGATGCTGCTGGCTGGCGTGCAGGCTTTTTTTGAAGGTGATGCCTTCGCGCTCGAAGAAGAGCCAGACCGCGTAGTAGCTTACCCAGCTCGAACGCCAGCGCGCCTTTCGCGATTTTCCGGGCGCCCGGCCACCTTATCGACACCGGCGGCAGGCAAATCCAGATCGATTGCCGAGGAGCTGGCAGCCCCACGGTCGTGTTTGAATCGGGGCTCGACCTCTTCGGCTCGCTGAGCTGGGCGAAGGTCCGTGACGCGGTTGCGAAATTCACGCGCGCTTGCGCCTATAGTCGCGCCGGGATCATCTGGAGCGACGACAAAGACGGGCCCCATGACGGCGAGGGCGTGGCGCGGGATCTTCGTGCCACTCTCGTGGCTGCTGGCGAGGCCGGCCCCTTCTTGCTAACCGGACATTCGATAGGCGGTCTATATATTACCATCTACATGAAGCTCTAGGGCCTGTCCTCAATTGAGCCAGATGACAATGGCGGCGAGGTAGATTCCGGCCAGGAAATTGATTGCCCGCTTGTCATAGCGGGTGGCGATAGCGCGGAACTGCTTGAGTTTGGCGAAGAAATTCTCGATGAGGTGACGCGCTTTGTAAAGCTCTTTGTCGTAGTCACGCTTGTGCTTGCGATTGGCTTTGGGCGGAATGACGGTGCTCTTGCCGGCTTTTTCGAGCGGCTCGATGACACGCGCGTCGGCATCGAAGCCTTTATCGGCGATCACGATGTCGGCCTTGATCTGCGGCAGCAAGATATCCGCGCCGTCGAGATCGCAGGCTTGTCCGGGCGTGAGCGTGAAGCCGGTCGGATTGCCCAAAGCATCAACCGTCGCATTGATCTTGGTGCTCAACCCGCCTTTGCTGCGGCCGATGGCTTCGTCTTGGCCGGCTTTTTTTGGGCTCCGGCGCTGTGTTGATGAGCACGCACGATGGTCGAATCGATCATCGCGTATTCATTGTCGGCGTCCTCGGCCAGATGCTTGAAGACCCGCTCCCAGACACCGGCCTTGGCCCAGCGGGTAAAGCGCGTGTGAACGGCCTTCCAGGCTCCGAACCGCTCCGGCAAGTCCCGCCAGGGCATGCCGGTCCGATACCGGTACAAAACTGCCTCAACAAACAGACGATTGTTCCTGGCGGTCACGCCCACGTTCCCCTCACGTCCCGGCAGCAAGTCCTTGATCCGGTCCCATTCGTCGTCGTGCAATCCATAGCGGCGCATCGGTCGGCCCTCCTCAAAGCCGACCGCCCATGAATCACTCGACAACTGATTTGGGAATCCCCTAATTGAGGACAGGCCCTACGGCGACGAGGTCGCAGGACTTGTTTAGGCCTCACATCCCGATCAAAGAAAGCGTTTCGAGGCCGCGCTCGGAAAGCCGCTGGAAGCTCCTGCGATTGTGAAAACGGCGAAAGTCGCGGTGGGCCTGTCGTGGACCGGCGTCGTGCGCCTTGGCGCGGCTGTTCTCCTTGGCGATGTGCCCAATGCGCCCGGCAAAACGGTGAGGATTTCAAACGCTTTTGCGTCCAAATCGCTCGGGCCAGTTCTCTCTGAAATGGATGCAGGTCCGACGACATTCGACGCCGCCGGAGCATTTCGCAACCACGGCACGCGCCCGATCGCCGTGCTGACGCGGATGATCCCGACGCCGGAAACGTTACCAAATTGCGCGAAAAAGAGCGAGGGCGAGAAGTTCGACCGCGTTTGGCTCGAGCTTCAGAACGACATCGCATCATGGTCGTCGCGTAGCACGCATCGAATTGTGTGCGACGCCGGCCATGACATTCAGTTCGATCCCCCCGACGCGGTCGTCGCCGCCATTTTGGAAGTCGTGAATGAGACTCGATCAGGCTCACCGAGCCGGGAGCCGGCCGACTAATGGGGGTTGCGGTCGCTCCAATCCGGCCATCACAGTCTGATATGCCGGCACTCGTGCTCGGCGTTAGGCGCAGCCCTCTCAAAATCCTCCGTTGTGCTGCGACATGAACTCCCGGCGCCAAGTCCCCCTGTACCTGACCCGATGGCGGGCCGGGGCGGTCGATGGCAGCAAGCTTCTGAAACCTCTCGCGGGTCTCCGTGACATGAGCACGCGTTGGGTCGTGACGCACGACCTTGCTGAGTGGAAGGACGAGATTGCCTGGATGTCGCTTTATTTCAGTGCGGCGGTCTGGGCCAGCCTCGCGCTTTGTGTTTTTTGCTCGCTCGGGGATCATCTCCCTGTCGTACCGAAGTGACGGTCGCAAGCCGGTCGTCGGACGCGTTGGCGGTAGTTAACAAGCATCACCCGGCAATGGCGCGCCACATCTTTTAGGCGCGCACGCCGGAGGATTGCGCCGCGGTTAGTCCGGCGCACACCCTTTGATGTCGGTCTTGGATCAAAGATCGGGATAGGGGGGAGCCTCGCGGCTCCGCCCCTCCCACACCACCGTACGTACGGGTCCGTATACGGCGGTTCGAGAAGTTACGCTAACGCGCTCCGATCAAGGACGGGGACCGAGCGATTTGAAGTGGGCATTGGAGAGTCCCACAGAGAGAGCTTTGCTCCGGGCGAGATGCCAGGGTCCACGGCCGCTACCAGCCGTGTTCGGTTGCGCAGCTCCCCCGAGACTCCCAGCGCGATGAGTGCCGCTCGCCGACGCCGTGGTGTTTTCCATTGGCGCCAGAGGGCGGCCCGCAGTCGCAAGCGGCCCCAGCGAGTGAGAGCGATCAACACCTGGGGCGTTTCACAAAAGCCGAAATAGCCGCGCCAGCCCCGCATATACTGGGCCAGATCGTCCATTGTCGTCTTGATGCTGACGCCCTTGGCCCTTCGCGTGATGTCCCGGATTCGGTGCTTGAACCGTTCCAGCGATTTCGGCGCAATCGTGCGCTTGATGTCCGGACCGGCCGTAAAGCTGAACCCGAGGAACTTCCGTTCCTGCGGTCGTGCTACCGCACTCTTCGCCTCATTTACCTTGAGCTTGAGCTTATGTGTGATGAAGCGCGAGATGCTCTCCATCACCCGCTGACCCGCGCGTTCGCTACGGACATAGATGTTACGGTGAGTGGCGCGGGGGAGTTTCACCCCCGCGCTCTCGCAGAAACGGACGTGAGACTCTCGCCCCATCCGGCTCCCATTGTTCGGCCGCGTCCCTGCAGAAGGCGCCAGTGAGCGAACAGGTCCGGCTGGCGGCGCGCGATGCGCTCCAGCCATTGCTGTGATCGTCGCCGATGCCGCGTCAAGGACTTGAACTTCCGATGAGCCCATCGCGCCAGGATGCTGTCGATGTGCCGAAGGGTCGGGTAAAGAGCTGACTTGTAGTAACGGCCATAATAGTTGATCCAACCTCGGATGGTGGCATTGAACATCCGCGCCAGATCATCAAGCGACTTGTCGCTGCGCTCATGTAGCGCCCAGCCGCGAACCGTCTGCCGGATCGTCTTGAGAGCTTTGTCGCTCGCTGCTGGGCTGAACGAGACGCCGAACCCATTCCAGCGGCGCGACAACCTCGGCCTGAACGTGTGGCCGAGAAAGTCGAACTTTTGGTCACGATAGGTTCCGCGCCGGTCATCTACCCCCTTGATCAATATTCCCCCGGCTGCCCGCTAGATAGACCTAAAGACAGCAAGATGTCAGCCCCCCTGGAAACATAGAAATGGTGCAGTGTCAAAGTTCTTTGAAGCGATAGCCGACCCCGTACAAGGTCTCAATCATATCAAATTCACTATCGGTAGATTTGAACCTCTTCCGCAGGCGCTTGATGTGGCTGTCGATGGTGCGGTCGTCGACATAGACTTGATCGTCGTAGGCTACATCCATCAGGGCGTTGCGGCTCCTGACCACGCCCGGACGGCTGACCAGTGCTTGTAAAATCCGGAATTCAGTGACTGTCAAAATGATGGGCTCGTTCTTCCAGGTGCAGCTATGACGCTCAGGATCCATACGAAGGTTACCTCGCTCAATTGGCTTGGCTTGAACCGCCTGGGCGGCTGTGCCCTTTGGCGTATGACGACGTAGCACGGCCTTTACGCGCTCGACGAGAATACGCTGCGAGAAAGGCTTGCGAATGAAATCCTCGGCGCCCATCTTGAGCCCGAACAACTCGTCGATTTCGTCTTCCTTTGAGGAGAGAAAAATCACCGGTATGTTGGACTTCTCGCGCAGGCGGCGGAGCGTTTCCATCCCGTCCATGCGCGGCATCTTGATGTCGAGGATAGCAAGATCCGGCGGACTGGTCTTGAAACCATCGAGCGCGGATACCCCGTCCGCGTAAGTCATAATGCGATAGCCCTCGGTCTCGAACGCGATCGAGATAGCGGTCAAGATATTGCGGTCGTCGTCGACGAGAGCGATAGTCGGCATGAAGCCTCCTGTTCCCTGACGGTCACCCTGAGCCTTGAGAGGCGCACAAAGCTGGGCCGAAGTGTGACTGTTACTCGACAATGCCGTGACTCTTCAATGGCTTTGCGCGGTAGAGGTCCATTCACCATTCGACGGAACATCCGTATTGGCCGCGATTCGGGTGAACAGCGCCGCCGGGCTGGTCCATTGCCCGGCAACGGCCTAATCAAAACTGCATTTAGGTTGGGCGGGGCGGTCAAATACGGATAGCATCCCGCACCCGATAACGAAGAACGTGGCACTCTATCGTGATTGCCGGTCGGCACACGGCGGCCTGTCGGCTACAAGATTTGTTCTTGTCTGCGAGCGGGACTTATCCGATACGCACTCGCGCGAATGGTTGAAGCTCCCGGACAAGATCCGTATCAAGCTTGGGACCCATATTCTTTAGGACTTGATATGCTGCCGCGCAGGAGGAAGGAGACTTATAAGTGCGCCGTTCGATAAGCGCTCCGAACACATCCGCAATTGTCATCATGCGAACAAGGTCTGACAATTCACTCGCTTCG
>Ga0075021_10001233_pt1 | contig 13038 bp, 13 predicted proteins | sample ColStrG_CSR_2012_FD_72749 | JGI IMG/M metagenome (GOLD analysis project Ga0075021, IMG submission 72749) | Freshwater sediment microbial communities in response to fracking from Pennsylvania, USA - Cold Stream Run_MetaG_CSR_2012 | ecosystem: Environmental > Aquatic > Freshwater > Creek >...
CAACAGCGACGATCACCAGCTGGAGCATGGCCATCGCCGCTACCTGGCCCGGTTCGCCCTTCTCCCATGCCTGGAGCATCGTCACCCCCATGACCTCGGTCCCGGGCTTCTGTAGAAACACCAAGGGGTCGTAGTCACTCAGCAGGGTGATGAACATCAGAATCAATGCCGTCAGGATTGCCGGGCGGACGATGGGGAGTGTGATGCGACGGGCCGTCGTCCACCAGCCGGCGCCGGAGGCAGTCGCGGCGCGATCGAACTCGGGCGAGACCTTGGCGAGGCTCGGATAGAGGACCACGTAGGCGATCGTGATGTTCCGCACACAGAGCGCCATCATTTCCCCCCAGATGCTGTTTCGTAGAAACGCTCCCGGCGTATTGACGAGGAGGAACGACCAGAAGAAGCCGATCCCCAGCACGATGCCCGGGATCGCCCGCGGATATACGAGCAGAGCGGGCAGCGTATGACGGAGGCGGAAGCGGGACCGGTGGGCGATCAGGGTGACGATCGCCACGAAGGCCACGGTGATGATGCTGCCCAAGGTGGCGATGATCAGGCTGTTGACGATGGCATCCCGGAAGGTGTGGTTCGAAAGGATCTGCTGCCAGTTGGTCCTCGTCCAGAGCCTCCACGGGGCGACGAGGATCGTCAGCTCCTTCACGTTCGACATCATCCCCAACCCGACGAGCGGAACGACACTGGCCAACGCACAGAACAGACCGGTGAACACCATCCACACGTAGCGCCAGTTCCCGATGTCGAGTGGAGGGGCCTCTTGGGACCCACGAGTTGCTGTCACGATGAAGCGCTCCTCGGAGCCCAGCAGTTTCGTCCGCACCAGGAGGAGACCGGTCACAACGACCAGGAGCAAGATCGCGCCGGCACTCACAAAGGGTGGGTCCGGCGTCGGACTGTTCCCCCACCCGTTGTAGAGGTAGCTCGCATAGAGGTTGATGTTGGCGGGGGTCCCCAGGAAGAGCGGGATGCCCAAGGTTTCGAGTGACAGCGCGAAGACGAGCACGCTCGAGTTGAGAATCGCAGGCCGGAGCAGAGGGATCGTGATCCGACGGAGCACCATGGCGGGATGTGCACCCGAACTAAGCGCGGCGTTCTCCAGGGCCGCATCACTCCCCTGGAGTGCGACCTGGCAGGTGAGAAATGTAATCGGCACGGTCACGACGCAACCCAGCACGGCCATCCCAAGCAGGGATGACAGATTCCACGCCGGCAGGCCCAGATCGCGGCGAACGAACTGGGTCAAGTAGCCAGCTGTCCCGTAGATCGAGGTCCACCCGACGATGAGCCCGAGGGGAGGAATCACAATCGGAGCGATGACGAGCCACCGCATCCACCGCCCACCTGGCATGGTCGTCCGATTGATGAGGACGGCGAAGAAGGTGCCGAGGGACACGGCGAGCACCGTGGTGATCGCCGCGAAAATCAATGTGTTCTTGACCGCCCGCCAGTACCCGGGGTCACCGAAGAGAGTCCTATAGGGCCCCAGCGACCAACTCCCACCCGGGAGATAGAAGGCCTGGCTCCGGAACGATGTGTAGATCAGCGGCACGAGTGGACCGACCACCAGGACCACCATGAGGCACCAGAACACCGCCTGGGTCGGACTGGCCGACCGGAGGAATCGATGCTTCGGGACAGATTCGGTCCCTATGTCGAGTGCGGTAGTCGTCATGCGTCGGGTCTCTTGCCGTACTACGAGCCGGTGTGGAAGATCCGGTTCCAGTGCGCGGTGATCGAGGGCTGTTGGGCCAAGACGGCCTGGCTGTAAGGAACGAGGTACGTCTGGTTGGTCGGCACGGTCCGGTAGAGCTGCGTGAGGCTGGCAGTGCATCCGTTGGTCGCCGTGAAGCCGACCTCGGATGCCTCGAAACCGGCTCCGCATAGGGCTTGCTGGCCCGCATCCGAGAACAGAAAGTCAAGGAAGAGCTGTGCCGACGCTGGGTTCTTGGCGCCGGTGGCCACGGCGATTCCACGCGGCACCAAGGGTGTGGCGTCCTTCATGAACACGTAGTTCGCGAGTCCCTTGAAGTTGGGCAGCACTCCCTGGGAGAGGCCGGAGGTCATGTAGCCGACCGACGCACCACCTTGGAGCAAGTACGTCAGACCGCTGAGCCCGTCGCCGAATGTCTTGGAGTTCGAAGCGAGGACCGTGAACTCCGGCCAGAACTTCGCCGGTCCGAGAATGTGGATGAGTCCATAGGCGGCGGAGTAGCCCAATGAATTGTTGATGGTGTACGTCGCCAACTTGTACTTCGAAGGATCCTGCGTCACAGCTTGAGCAAGGGCTCCATAGGTGAGCGGCACCTGAGGAGGAGTGAGGAGCTTCTCGTTGTAAGCCGAGAGCACGGGCTCCGGCGACATCACGAAGAGGCCGTTCCCCTGGTTGGTGAACGACGGGAACCGAGACAGTCCGGCCGGCGTGACCTTCTGGAGACTTCCCAGCTTTTCGGCTTCGAGCCAGGGTGCAATTCCGCTGGCGATCAGCAGATCCGCACTCGTGGCTCCTTGGGCATGTTCGGACTCGTACTTCGAGAACACCTGAAAGTCTGAAAGGTCATTGTCCTGCACTGAGATCCATGGGTAGAGGTGCTTGAATGCCTGAACGACCGGCTGGAAGTACTGCGCCGGCGGATTTCCATAGATGATGAGGCCGTGCTCACTGTGGGATTGAGCCACGAGGGTGTCCATGGCCACCGGGGTGTTGCTGGCCTGTGTTGTGGTTGCAGTGGTCCCGGCGCCTGATGAACAGGCTGTCGCCGCAATGCCCAGGGCTGCGGCTACGGCGAGCGCTGCCGTCCTCGATCGGACCCATCGGTTGCCGGTTTTCTGAATGCCAATCATAATTCCCCCTGAAGTGATTCACTACATCGGATTCGCTATAGCAGCCTAAGCCGCAAAAAAGTCTTTCCGGTCAGTCGGTGACTGGAGTCAACTGCTCCCGCGAGACAACATCGAGGTGCCGGTGGGCGGCGGCGGATACGTGGTGCCGCATCAAGGAATCGGCCAAAACGACGTCCCGTGCCTCGAGTGCCTCGATGATGGACGAGTGGTCATCCAATCCCGCAGCGGCCGGGTACGACGGACCGAGTTGGCGGACCGATTCCGTTCGAATCTGCCAATCGAAGACACCGACCGTCGCGATCATCTCGACCAGCTGCGAGTTATGGGAAGCCTGGTACACCAGCTCGTGCATCCGGCGGGCAAGGCGGAGGGCCTCGATCCCCTCGTCCACCGTCACCGCCCTTGCCGCAGCGACGCCCGCCTCGTCGTGGACGCTCCGTATTGCGGCAAGTTCCTTGTCCGTCGCCGACTCCGCAGCGAGGCCCGCTGCTACACCGGCAAGTGCAGCCTCGATGAGTGCGAGCTCGTACAGTCGGTGCGTGGTGGGTTGGGCCACAGTAAGCGTCCGACCGTCGAGGCGCTCGATCAGTCGCTCGTGTTCGAGCCGTCGAATCGCTTCTCTCACGGGAGTGGGACTTACACCGAGATGATCGGCAAGGCCTCGCTCGGTGATCCGTAGACCCGAGCGGAGTTCTCCCTCGGAGATCGCCCGCCGGAGAACGACGTATGCCTGATCGGCCAGGGTAGGCGATGCCTTCAAACGCATATTCATTGGTGCCGTAGGTTCACCATCCCTCATGTGACCCTCACCCCTTTTCGACTCTCGAACGTTGCCGCTACTTCAGATTTGATATAGCAATCTTACTCGCAGCAACGATTGAGTCAAATCCCCAGCCGGGTCGTTTGTCCCCGCACTCAGGAGTCCTCCACGACGGAGCCATATCGCAGTTGTGCCGCTTGGGCGGAGGTGCCGAGTATCTCGCCAATCAGTTGCCAGGACACACTCTTGGTGCAGGCAGATGTCATCGCGTCGACGACCTCGCGTTCAGTTCGAGCGCGGGCGATGGCCGCCCGTTCGAGGAGGTACTCCTCGACGGGCCGTCCGTCTCCGGTCTTAGGTTCGTAGTTCTCGAACCGCTTGGCGAGACCGTCGCCGTAGTCGAGGATCTCCTGATGTGATCAAGGCATCCGTGAATTCTCCGGGATCGTCGATCGGATCGCCACTTGGTCACGATCAAGTGAGATCTGATACGGATCAATCGTCAATTGTGGAGTCCATCGACCAGGGCGGCCAGCATCGGAGAGCAGGGTCCGCTCCTGACCGTGGCCACAACCGTGGAGGGAGGAATGTCCGAGATCGGCACACTGCACACGTCGTCGCGGGTGTAGCGGGCTGCTGCTGAAGCCGGCAGGATCGCGATGCAGTCGCCGGCTGCAACGTACTCGAGCTTCTCCTCCACGGTCTTGACAGTGGGTCCATTCGGAGCTGGGCGTCCGCCGGGGCGGGGGTCGACCCGCCAGAACGCGTCCCAGGATGGCGCGTCGGGGTGTCGGGCAATCGGATCGTCGGCAAGATCCATGATGCTGACCGACTCTTTGCCAGCGAGGCGGTGGGTGACGGGAAGTAGGACCACCCGCTCCTCGTCGTAGAGCCGGGTGAACGTCGTCCCGCCCGGGTCGATCGGCAGTCTGCCAACACAGATGTCGACGCGACCGCTTCGAACGGCATCGCTCTGTTCGAACCACTCCACTTGCACAACTCGTACGAGCACGTGCGGAAAGTCACGTTGAAATGCTCTTACGGCAGAAGTAACCGTCAGTCCAGCAGAGAACCCGATTCTGATCTCGGTGGAAGCATGCCCCCGCGTCGTCGCCACGGCTCGATCGGATGCTTCGAGGATGCGAAGGGCCTTCGGAAGGAACGCCGTGCCTGCATCGGTGAGCGCGACGTGGCGGGTAGAGCGGTCGAAGAGTTCGACCCCAAGCGAGCGTTCGAGCCGACGGATCTGGCGCGACAATGCCGGCTGGGCCACGGTTAGGCGCGATGCGGCCCGCCCGAAGTGCAGTTCTTCAGCGACGACCGTGAAATAGCGAACAAGTCGGAGGTCGAGGTCCATTGAGCCAAACTAGCCCTAGTCATGCTCCTGGAGCATCAATCGAAGCTCAAGAGGTCTTGGACTTCCGTAACATGTCCGTCCACACTTAGGACATCTTGCGACACCATGAAATCAGAACCACCGATCCGTTTTCCTCGCTGCAGGACAGGACGCGTCGCCACCGAGCAGACCACAACTGTGGTGCTTATACCTATGCAGATGGTTCCCTCCCAGGGGTGCTTGCCGCTGCGGTTGGTGCCGGTCGAATTGTCGAAGTAGGCACCGCCCTTGGCTATACGGCCTGTTGGCTAGCCTCAGCCACTCCGACTACGACCGTCGACACCATCGAAGCCGACGAACTGCACGTGAGTCTGGCCCGGGATGAGATTGCCTCCTACGGCTTCACGGACCGAGTCAGCGTTCACGCCGGCGACGCCATGGAGATCCTGCCGACACTCGATCACCGACGTTACGACGTTGCCTTCTTCGACGGCTTCACACCGACATCGGTCCTGCTGGTCCTCCTCCATGATCGCCTGCGTGACGGCGGAATCCTGATCGCCGGAAACCTCTCGGTAGGAGACACTGGTCCCGCACTCGCCGAACTTGCCGACGCGACACGTTGGCGGACCCACTCGTTCGGGGAGACGGCTTTGGCCGTGAAAGTGCCTGTGAACGTACCGACGCAGGTGGTCCTCCCAACGTGACCGCCCACGTCGAATTGGAACTTGAACCTCGAGAAGGGCTCCGATGACCTATTCCAGTAGTCGCGTCTCCATTCCATCTGGAGACAGCCTCATGCAAGGGGTGCTTTGCACTCCCGATGATGCGACCGAGTCGACCCCCGCCTTCGCCATCATCGGCCCCATCGGCTTCGTAAAGGAGCAATCGCCGATCCAGTACGCAACCCGTCTGGCAAGTCTCGGATACACGTCTGTCGTGTTCGACCCCAGGCACTTCGGCGAAACGGGCGGTGAACCGTTGCAGTACGACTCCCCCAAGTCCAAGGTCGGCGATCTTCGAGCCGCCGTCCGGTTCCTCGAGACATTGGACCAGGTCGACCCGAGCCGCATCGGGATCGTCGGCGTTTGTATGGGAGCGAATTGGGCAGCTGCGGCAACCGTCGAAGATTCGTCGGTGTCGAGGGTCGCCCTCGTCGTCGGCGCCTACCTCCTGCGCCGTCAGATTGTCGACGGGTATGGCGGCCCGGAGGGGTTCGACGCCTGGATCGCGGCCAACAAATCGGCGCATGACCACTTTCTGACCACCGGCGAAACGGACTACCGGCCGATGATCACGGACCGCATGGAGGACAGTTTCTTCAACTTCGATGTGCCGTACGCCTGGTATTCGAACTGGGTGCGCCACGAACCGTTGAGCTACCGGGGGCTGTGGGGCAACCGCCTGGCAATGGTAAGCGAGTACGAACTCTGGCAGCACGATGCCGAAGAGTCGTTTCGAGCGCTGTCGACCCCGTCGCTCGTCATCAACAGCACGGATTCGGCCACGGACCTATCCACGGTTCGCCAACTGGTGGATCAGGTCCCAGGACCGAGCCAGCTCGTCGTGACCGGCGATCAGATCCAGACCCAGTTCTACGACGATCCTCTCACTATCGACCTCGCCGTAGATCACATCCATACCTGGGCGTCGCATCTCTCCTGACCGGAATTGGCCCGGTCCACAGAGAGGTTCATTCGAGACTTTCGAACAGGGGAGATGTCGTACCGTCGGCTGGAGGTGCACAGCGCTGTGGGAAGGACGCTCAGTGCCACGCATCACTGCCGGTGCTCGAATGAGCAAAATCGAGCGAGAAGGAGTGTATTGATCCCACGCAGGCTGGTGACTGGGCACGATAGTGACGGCAAGGCGATCGTCGTGAGCGACGAAGTCGTAGCGCCTGTCACTTTGGGGTTGCTCCCAGGATTTGAATGGCACAGGCTCAGTGGCTCGGACGGCGTCGTCAAGCTTCCAAGCGATGGCTTAGAAGTGGGGGCACCCGACTATTTCCCTCCCGCCGGCGGCTACCGGTTCATGTTCTTCACGATTCCACCGGATGGTGCGTCTCCGGCGAACGGGGACCTCGACTTTGATGCAGCCATCGCTGAATTCGAGGAGAAGTTGCCGGGATTGGCGGCACATATGGAGCCCGAGAACCCTGGAATGCATACTTCTGCGACAGTCGATCTCGGGATCGTCATCGCTGGCGAGGTAACTCTCGAGCTGGACGACGGGGCGACCTCCACCCTCAAGACCGGCGACACGTACGTCCAGAACGGCACAAGGCACCGATGGTCGAACGCAGGGGACATTCCGGCAGTGATCGCCGTAGTCGCCATCGGAATCAGTGTCGCCGAAGTACCGAGAGTCGACGAGTGAGGAGTACCCGTCCCGCAACCCCGGGTCGAGGGCCTACTTCCCCAGCAAGGCAGCCGGCGAATCTCGGTTGGGAAGCGGGTCCAATCACTGAGAGCGCTTGAACAGTGCGTTCTCACTGAACCCTGCAACAGCCTGATCCCCGTTACTCGGTGGGAAAGGTTAGCGGCACCTCCTTCCTGATTCCCGACCGGGGTGCGTGGCGGCCTGCTCCAATGCGTGGTGCTCCGCATCCGCCACGACGAGCCATTGGCCTCTTCGGCCAGAGTGACGAAGCACTCCGCCCACCGGTTAATGCCCAGGTAGCCGAATCGCACTCGGGCTGAACAGACGAGCCGACGCCGTCTGGCAACAGTGCCAGGATTCCGCGATGCACTAGGGGCGGACCGCCGCCCTTGCCGTCCGGTCGGTCTGTCGCCGTCCTCTATGGTTCATCATTTCCTCGGCCGCCTGCGACCGCTCGAGTGAGTGTGAACGGCTTGTCGTCCCGCGGATGGATCCCCTGATCGACCTTCGGCGACCCATCACGTTCTCGCTCACATTTCCGCCTGACACCGGCAGCCCGAAGAGTTCAACTCTGCGCTCACCGACGCCAACGATCTACACAACTTTCGCTGGCACTGACAAGTTCCCGAACGGCATCGATGCGTAGCGTTAGGGGGTCAGAGACTTTTGCCCGCTGGAATGGTGACGGCTATCGGCGATCCCGTCCGATCGGCATCCGGCAATACAGCGCGGACACATGCGAGGCCCGATACCGTTCTGCGACGTGCCACTCGTTCTCGTCAATGGCAATCCGGAGACGGCGGCAATTTGGCCGCCGCTCATCACCGAACTGGGACGAGATGACACCGTGACCCTGGCCCCGCCGGGCTTCGGGGCGCCGCTGCCCGATGGCTTTGCTGCAACTTATGACGATTACGTGGCTTGGCTCACCAATGAACTTGAAAAAATTGGTGAACCGGTTGACCTGGTCGGCCACGACTGGGGTGCCAACTTCACCCTTCGATTGGCATGTGAACGACCGGACTTGCTTCGCTCGTGGTCCATCGACACGGCCGGGTGCTTCGCCCCGGGCTACGTCTTCGATGACGTGCCCTGTCATACCTGGCAGACACCCGGTGCTGGAGAAGAGGCCATAGCCGGATGGCTGGCGTTGACCATCGAGGATCGAGCCGGACTCAATGAGTCGATGGGCATGACGCCGGGGGTGGCAAGAGAACTGGCCGAAGCCCTCGATGACACCATGGGTCGATGCATCCTCGCCGTATACCGCTCCGCACCCGAAGCGGTGCTCGCCCATTGAGGACAGCAGGTCACTTCTGCGTCGGCTCGACCTGGTCTCGTCATGTTTCCCGCCGAAGACGGGTACACCGGCGGTGAGGCCCGGCATCGCTGGGTCGCCGAGCAGTCTGGAGCGAAGGTTGCCGTACTGGACGGGGTCGGCCACTGGTGGATGTTGCAGGATCCGGCCGCTGGTGCAGCCGCCTTACGAAGATTCTGGGACGCGATCTAGAGTCATCCAGGAGGTGCCGACCTCGGACCGCGATCAGTTTCCTCCGATCGCGCGTCTGGGTGCCCCATCGCCAGAGGTGCGGGAGAGCGACCCCGGTACGTCAGGGGAGCTGTGGCATACCAGCGTCGGCCCGCCACTGATTGGTGTCGTTGGACTTTGGGAACGGGGAATCCGGTACATCAAGGCCCAACCGTTCGCATATCGGCTCCCAGCCGTCACCCGGCGACCACTCGAGTAGACGCGAAGCCGGAATGGTCGTACGCACGGCGTCGTTGTGCCGGACGAATGCGTCCATCATCGCTGTCGGGTCGTCGAGTTGATCGCTAAATCGATTGCGCAGAAGGGTGCGGATGGTCTCGACCCATGGACGCGTGTCAGAGGTGGCATGGTCCAGCGATTGGAAAATCGTGTTCGATGCGCTCCGATACCACGCCTCTGGATCGCGCACGGACAAGAGCACCAGGGCGTCGGGATTCGCATCGGACAGCTCAGGCCAAAAGGATGCACCCGGCCAATCCACCAATGCCACATAGCCCGGGGGCATCGTCGACCAATCGACGCTTCGTCCTTCGATGGCGTCAGTCCATCCCGTCATCTGCGACGGATCGGCAAAGACCTCAAACATGTGATGGCAGGGCTGGCCAAGAAGCTGTTCGAGGGCGATCTTGAGCGAGTTGGTGCCTGTCCGCCCGACTCCGGCACCCACCACCTTGAGCGACATCGATCCACCTCCACCCTCAACCCCTGACGCCAGCGGAGCTGACGATCCGACGACAGTAACCGATGCCAATCCCGGACGCATCAGCCTGAAGCTTAGGTCGGGTGCGGAGCGATTGGTCAGCTGCTCGTTGCGGCCGAAGACTCAAACACTGGGTGAGTATCGCCAACTCAGTCGGAGTTGTCCTCGCCCGCGATGTCGAGCGAATGGGTTGCACAGATGCGGGAGGACCTTGTTGCCGACCGTTCAGCGCAGGTCCGCGATCGGTTGCAGCACAGCGCCCTCCCCCGCACCGAGGGCCCCGGCGAACAGAGCCTCGTGACGGATGGCGCGACGCCACAGATAGGCGGCGAGGTCGGCGTCTCGGGACGGATCGTCCTCAGCGATCACCCCGACGAGCTCGGCATCGCCGGATACCGGATCGCGCGGACGGCGCCCCAACACTGTTCCCAGGTCGTCGAGCTCGAGTGCCGTGAGCTCTCGTTCGGAGCTGGCGGCGTTGCGGATCATGCGCGACAAGCGCATCGCCTGATCCGCTCGTGTGCTGCCGAAAGGGTCGGCGGGCCGGAGTTCGCGATCCACGACAGCATCCATCACGTCGAGGAACCCGTCGACGTCCCCTACCACCGGTTCCGGGAGGACGACATCGGCGGCGGCGGACTCGACCCCGGTCGCCTCCGCCAGCGCCTGTGCCGTCGCCCGCGAATAGGTGGCGTTCATTGTCCACCACTCGGCATAGTCGGTCGCCCAGGGCATTGACTGGCACAGGCCGGCAAGGGACATCGGTGTGAGCGCCAACGCCTTCACCGAGTAGACGGCCAGTGCGTCCCAGTTGATCGCCATGCCAGACAGGTCCTGGTAGGTCTGGAACCACCGGCGGAGGTCGGCACCCGGATTGTAGAAGTCCCGTCCGCGAATGAGGGCCAGGTCCAGGTGTGGGTCGCCGAGTTGGGCGAATTCCCAGTCGACGACGCCCGTCAGGGTGGAACCGTCGAACATGAACTGGCCCGGGCCGGTGTCCCCCTGGAGGACGGAGGCCCGAACCGGCGCCGGTGGAACGTGTCGCCGGAGCCAGCGGCAGAGGAATTCGACGAGTGGGACTGACCGCGTCGTCATGGCTCGGTACACGGTCTCCCAGCGATCGAGGTCGTCGAGTAGGAACGCCGGATCGTCCCGGGGTTCGACGAGCCCTGCGGCCCGGAATGGCACCGTGTCGATGGCGTGGACCTTCACCAGCTCCTCGAGGAAACTGCGGTCGACGTCCCAGCGGGCTTCCTCGCCGAGTTCGGCGTAGTCACCGGTCCCGGACAGACATTCAAGGAGCAGACCCGGAGGGTCCGTGTGCACGTCGAGCACCCGGGGTACGAGGATCCCACCGGCGGCGAGCGCGTCGAGCACGGCGCCCTCACGCTCCAGGGCGGCCCCACCGTCCCGCAATTCCGGTCGCTGGAGTCGGGCATAGACGCGCAGCGGACCGTCGTCCCGCTCGATGTCGACGAACCATGCCGGCCGTCCACCATGAGGTCGATCGCTCTGACGCTCGGCGGCGAGAACGCGCCCATCGAGTGCACGGCCGACCCACGCCAATTCCTCGACACCGCTGGTTCCGATGGACATCGGGCCACGGTACCAATCAGGGAGTGCGGTGGGAGACCCGTCCGTGGGGGCCAGAACGGGATCTGCTGCGACCTCACTTGCCTGAGCACGGTCATGTGCTGCTGGATGCCTGTATGACGAGTGCCCCCAACAGCGGGTCGGTGCGAAACACCAGGGGCCATCGCGACGGAGTGCAAGGATTACCGGAAGCGGTCAGGGCCACCAACGATGTCATGTTCGACGGTATCCCTCGGACCACTGATCATCGACGAATTGGAATAGTCGGCAGAATTTCCCTTCACCGCGTCGATCGGTGAGCCGCTCGATGATTTCGATCGGCTCGCATCGCTTCACGCCGACATCGGATTCTGGGCGCCGGAAACTGGCGCCTTGGGGGTCCGGGAGAACACCACCGGCCGGCTCATCGGTACGACAAAGTTCTACCCGTCTGCAGCGTGTATCCACGGCTACGAAATTGGCTACGTCATCCATGATGAATCCGAATGGGGTGGAGGGTTCGGATCAGAAGTCCTCCACCTGATGACTCAGATGTTGTCCTCCTTGCGACCAAGGTGCCTTCGCCTACAACTCGTCATAGAGGTATGGGACGCACATTCCTCGAGAGTGGACAGCACGCCAGACCGTGGCCCACCCAGACGGCGAAGTGGACACGACAACCGAATGATCCGGGAGCCACGGAGCGACCCTTCATCGTCACCATCGGGGAGGACGGCGAAGTTCAGTTCACCGTCACGGCGTTCTCCCGTCCGGGCGATCCGCTCAGTGGCGTGATCGGTCCGCTCGGTCGGACGATTCAATCGGCAGCCACATCGGGATACCTGAGGGCAATGCGCAAGTACCCGGCCCAAGCAGCTCAATCCTGACGGTACCGAAACGCACGGCTATTTTCCAGATGGCGACGACTTCGACCCTGATCATGAACGTTGAAGGTTTGGCGGTGTCCGACGGGGAGCGGGAGACCCAAGGTCGGCGGGGAGACCATCGATCGCGTCTCGAATTCGTGCCAGGGTGCCGAGGAAGTCTTCGAGCTCCTTTGGTGAGAAGTCAGCCAATGCGGCGGTGGTAGTGAGAACTACCTCCGGCAGTAGCCGATCGAGCACTTTCTGGGCCGCCGGAGTCACGTCCACGAGAACGCGACGGCGGTCGTTGGGATCCGTGAGGCGCCGGACGTACCCGTTGCGTTCCAATGTGTCGAGCACGCTGGTCATGGTGCCGGTCGTGACGTGCATGTGAGCACTCACGGCCCCCGTGGGCATCGGAGCCCCCGTCCCCTCGATGACGGCCAGAGCATTGAGCGCGGCATGGGACAGTCCATGACGACGTGCCACCGACGCGATCAGCGACTCAGCGAGGCCACCGACTTCTTCGAGTTCCCGAAAGACCCGGGCGGACATCCACGATGCACCGGGAAACTCGTTCTCGAATGCCGCCTCGATTGGCAGTTGAGTCGGGGCAATGCCCTTCCGGGCACCACCCCGACTACTGCGCGGGGACGGATTCAGTTCAGACCTCCACGGCAAATTCGATTCGAGGGGCACTCTTCACCCCTGCCCGCCCCATGCCTTCACGAAGCTCGTTGCTTCCGGCAAACGACTGAGCCTGCTCCAGCGTGGGGAACCGATGGATGATGAACACGTCCTGCTTGTCCGTCGAGTCAACCATCACTTCCTCGCCGGTGCAGCCGTGCTCCTTACGCAGTCCGTCCAATTCGTCATAGACCAGGCGCCATGCGGCGTAATCATCTACCTGGTGCCTGACGAGCAGCGTTGCCTGTGGCACGAGACCACCTCTTTCTCTTGGGTTCCTGTTACTTGATACCAATTAACTTGAAGCCAAGATAATACGAAATTGAAAGA
>Ga0075021_10001234_pt1 | contig 13037 bp, 9 predicted proteins | sample ColStrG_CSR_2012_FD_72749 | JGI IMG/M metagenome (GOLD analysis project Ga0075021, IMG submission 72749) | Freshwater sediment microbial communities in response to fracking from Pennsylvania, USA - Cold Stream Run_MetaG_CSR_2012 | ecosystem: Environmental > Aquatic > Freshwater > Creek >...
GGCAAGCTGGCCCGGGTGCTGGTGGCTGACGGCCGCACCGTCTTGCTCGGGGCCGCCGACACCTTCCGTGCCGCCGCCGCCGAACAGCTGCAGACCTGGGGTGACCGGGTGGGCGTGGCGACCGTTCGCGGGGCCGAAGGCGCCGACCCGGCGAGCGTGGCCTTCCAGGCGGTGCAGGCCGGCTGCGACGCCGACGTCGACGTGGTCGTGGTGGATACCGCCGGGCGCCTGCACACCAAGACGGGCCTGATGGATGAGCTCGGCAAGGTCAAGCGGGTAATCGAAAAGCTAGCCCCGCTCAGCGAGGTCCTGCTTGTGCTGGACGCCACCACCGGTCAGAACGGCCTGACCCAGGCGCGGGTGTTCGCGCAGGCCGTGGACGTCACCGGCATCGTGCTGACCAAGCTGGACGGCACGGCGAAGGGGGGGATCGTGGTGGCGGTGCAACGCGAGCTGGGCGTCCCCGTCAAGCTCGTCGGCCTCGGAGAGGGCGCCGACGACCTCGCGCCGTTCGAGCCGTCCGCGTTCGTCGACGCCCTGCTCGGCTGAGGTCCTGCGCGGCTGAGGTCCTGCGCGGCGCCGCCGCGAAGGCCGGAGTGCCGGGTCGGCGCCTCGCCGGGCCGACCGGTCGCCCTGGCTCGCCCCTCACCTCGCCCCCTGCGGGCCGCCCACGGTCAGCCGGCCCCGGAGGCGACGCCGTCCTTCCACGTCGCGTGCACCAGCGGCACCCCTGGTCGGTACATCAGGTGGACATAGGAGGGTGCGTCCAGAACCGCCAGGTCGGCGCCGGCGCCCACTCGCAGGACGCCGATGTCGGAGCGGGCCAGCGCCGCGGCGCCGCCGGCCGTCGCCGACCACAGGGCTTCGGCCGGGGTCATCCTCATCTCGCGAACGGCCAGGGCAAGGCAGAAGGGCATGTTGGAGGTGTACGACGAGCCGGGGTTGCAGTCAGTGGCCAGCGCCACCGTGACGCCCGCGTCCAGCAGCCGCCGGGCGTCCGGGTACGGCGAGCGGGTGGAGAACTCCGCCGCGGGCAGCAAGGTCGCGACGGTGGCCGAGCCGGCGAGCGCGCTGATGTCGGCCTCGGACAGGTAGGTGCAGTGGTCCACGCTGGCGGCGCCCATCTCGACCGCGATCGCGGCGCCCGGTCCGGCCTGCAGCTGGTTGCCGTGCAGCCGGGGCAGCAGCCCGGCTGCGATGCCTGCTCCAAGGATGGCCCGGGTCTCGTCAGCGTCGAAGGCCCCGCGGTCGCAGAAGACGTCCACCCAGCGCGCGTGCGGCGCGCAGGCGGTGAGCATCTCGCCCATGACGAGCCGGACGTAGTCCTCGCGCCGGTCGGCGAAGTCCGGCGGCACGACGTGGGCCCCGAGGTAGGTCGTCTCGGTCGTGAGCCGGCGGGCAATCGCCAGCGAGCGGGACTCGTCGGCCACGGACAGCCCGTAGCCGCTCTTGATCTCCACCGTCGTGGTCCCGCCGCGCCGCATCTCCGCGACCAGCCGGCCGGCGGTGGACAGCAGCTCGGCGTCGCTGGCGGCCCGGGTCGCCTGGACGGTGCTCGCGATGCCCCCCGCGGAGTACGCCGACCCGCTCATCCGGGCGGCGAACTCGCCCGCGCGGTCCCCGCCGAAGACCAGGTGCGCGTGGCTGTCGACGAAACCGGGGACCACTGTGCGGCCGCCCACGTCGACCCGGGCGTCGGCGGCGGGTGCATCCGCGGCGCGGCCGACCCAGGCGATCCGCGCGCCGGCGATGACCAGGGCCGCGTCGGACCGCACCCCCAGTGCCGTGCCGTCACCGGTGGCCTGGTCGCAGGTGACCAGCTGGCCGATCCCGGTGACCAGGGTGCTCGACGGGCCGGCCGGGGAGGCCGCCTCGGGCGTGGTCACCGCGTCAGCGCCCCGATTGACTCGCCGAGCGCCTTCCCGACGTCACCGACCGTGGTGTGCGCCCCGTCGCGGGCCACCACCGTGCCGCTGGCCACAACGTGGCACACGTCGGCGGCTGTGGCCGCGAACACCGCGGTCTGCGGGCTCGCCCCGCAGCCAGCGGTGCGGACCGAGTCCAGCCGCACGGTGACCAGGTCGGCGTAGGCACCCGCCGCGATCACCCCGGCGCCGGCCCAGCCGAGCGACGCGTGCCCGGTCGAGGTGGCCGCCGTGAGCAGCTCGGCGGCGCTGAAGTGTCCGCGCCGCCGGCTGGCGAGCCGTTCGTCCAGCTCCACCGCCCGGGCCTCCTCGAACAGGTCGACCACGGCATGGCTGTCCGAGCCGAGCGACAAGGCGGCGCCATGGTCGACCAGGTCGCGTGCCGGGCCGATGCCGTCGGCCAGGTCGCGCTCGGTCGTCGGGCACAGGCACACCCCGGTGCCGTCGGCGCCAAGCACAGCGACGTCGCTCGAGGTCAGCACAGTGGCGTGGACCGCGGTGCTGCGCGGTCCCAGCGCCCCGGCGTCGGCCAGGACCTGCGTCGGCGTGCGCCCGTAGGCCGCCAGGCAGGCGTCGTTCTCGGCGACCTGCTCCGACAGGTGCGCGTGCAACGGTGCCCCGCGACCGGCCGCCCAGGCGGCCACGGTGGCGATCTGGTCGGCGGGCACCCCGCGCACCGAGTGCACCGCCGCCCCGACCCGCACGAAGGGGTCTGCGGCGAGCGCGTCGCCCAGGTCCTGGGCGCGCCGGGCCCAGCCGTCGACGGTGCCGTCGCCGAAGCGCAGCTGCACCCCGGCCAGAGCGGTGCCGATCCCGCCGGCCAGGTAGCAGGTGTCCAGCAGGGTCAGGCGCACGCCGGCGTCGCGCGCCGCCTGGACCAGGGCGGCTCCCATCGCGTTGGGGTCGTCGTAGCGGGCGCCGCCCGGGCCGTGGTGCAGGTAGTGGAACTCCCCGACGCAGGTGATCCCGGTCAGCGCCATCTCCGCGTAGGCGGCCCGGGCCAGCGCCAGGTAGGAGTCGGGGTCGAGCCGCTCGGCGACGGCGTACATCTGCTCGCGCCAGGTCCAGAACGTGCCCTGGCCCGCCTGGGTGTGGCCGCGCAGGGCCCGGTGGAACGCGTGGGAGTGCACGTTGGCCAGCCCGGGCAGGGTCAGCCCGGCCAGCCGGGTCGCCCCCGCCGGCACCGCGCCCAGCCGTGTCGCGTCCTGGGTCACCGCGGTGATCCGGTCCCCGGAGACCTCGACCAGGACGTCCGTGCTGGCCTGCGGGCCGCCGAGCCAGGCGTGCTCGCACAGGTAGCTGGCGCTCACCGGCCGACCGCCGGCTCGCTGACCCAGTCGCTCATCGCGGCGGCCAGCGCGTCGACGCCGGCGTGGCAGTCGGCCGGCTCGGCCGCCTCGGCGGGGGAGTGCGACACCCCGGTCGGGTTCCGGACGAAGATCATCGCCGTCGGGACGCGCTCGGCCAGGATCCCGGCGTCGTGTCCGGCGCCGGTCGCCAGCGTCGGCACGGCGCCGAACGAGGGTCGCAGGGCCTCGGCCAGCCGCGCGCGGGCCGGGCCGGAGAAGGCCACTGCCGCGGTCACCGACTCCTCGGTGAGCTCCAGCACTGTCCGGTCGGGCACCGAGCCGTCGCCGCCGGCCGCCGCCACGCCGATGGCGGCCACCAGGGCGGCCAGGGTGGGCTGGTCCGCGGCCCGGGCGTCCAGCCAGGCACGGACCCGGGCCGGCACGGCGTTGGTGGCGCCGGGGTCGACCAGGACCCGGCCGAACGTGGCCAGGGCGCCGGCCCGCTGCGCCTCGGCACGAGCAGCCAGAGCGGTGCGGGCGAAGCCGAGCATCGGGTCGGCGCGGTCGACCAGGCGGGTTGTCCCGGCGTGGTTCGCCTCGCCGGTGAAGGTGAAGCGCCAGCGCCCGTGCGGCCAGATGGTCGAGGCCAGCGCGACCGGGGAGTCCAGCTCGACCAGACCGCGGCCCTGTTCGACGTGCAGCTCCACGAACACCCCGACCCGGGCCAGCGTCTGGTCGTCACGGCCCAGGGAGTCCGGGTCCAGCCCCACCCGGGTCTGCGCGGCGGCCAGCGTGACCCCCTCGCCGTCGCACAGCGCCCGCGCCCGGTCGGGCTCCAGGGCCCCGGTGGCCAGCCGGGACCCGACGCAGGCCAGGCCGAATCGGGCGCCCTCCTCGTCCGCGAAGACCACCACCGCCACCGGCCTGGCCGGCCGGGTCCCCGCCGCGCGCAGGCGATGGACGGCGGCCAGGGCGCTGACCACGCCGAGCGGGCCGTCGAACGCCCCTCCGTCGGGCACCGAGTCCAGGTGCGAGCCGGTGACGAACGCGTCCCGCGGCTCGCCGGTCCAGCCCTCGGGCAGCCACCAGCCCCACAGGTTGTGGTTGCGGTCGGCGACCACGTCCAGCCCGGCTGCGGCGGCCGCATCGGTGAACCACTCCCGGCAGGTCAGGTCCGCGGAGTTCCAGGCGTACCTGCGGTATCCGCCGGTCGACGGCTCGCGCCCGATCGGCAGCAGCGACTCCCACAAAGAGTCGAAGGTCGCGCTCATCCCTCGCTCATCGGGATCCGCACCCCGCGCCGTGCCGCGACGTCTCCGGCCAGGTCGTACCCGGCGTCGACGTGGCGGATCACGCCCATGCCCGGGTCGTTGGTCAGCACGCGCTCCAGCTTGGCCGCCGCCAGTGCCGTCCCGTCGGCCACCGACACCTGACCGGCGTGGATCGAGCGCCCGATCCCGACCCCGCCGCCGTGGTGGATCGAGACCCAGGAGGCACCCGAGGCGGTGTTGACCAGCGCGTTCAGCAGCGGCCAGTCGGCGATGGCGTCGGACCCGTCGGCCATCGCCTCGGTCTCGCGGTACGGGGAGGCCACCGACCCGCAGTCCAGGTGGTCACGGCCGATGGCGATCGGCGCCGAGACCGTTCCGTCGGCGACCAGCTCGTTGATCCGCAGGCCGGCCAGGTGCCGCTCGCCGTAGCCGAGCCAGCAGATCCGGGCCGGCAGACCCTGGAAGGCGACCTTCTCGCGGGCCTGGCGGATCCAGCGCTCGAGTGGCTCGTTGTCCGGGAAGAGCTCGAGCATCGCGGTGTCGGTGGCGGCGATGTCGGCGCCGTCCCCGGACAGCGCCGCCCAGCGGAACGGGCCCTTGCCCTCGCAGAACAGCGGCCTGATATAGGCGGGGACGAACCCGGGGAAGTCGAACGCCCGGGTGTAGCCGGCCAGCTGGGCCTCGCCGCGGATGGAGTTGCCGTAGTCGAAGACCTCGGCCCCGGCGTCCATGAAGCCGACCATGGCCTCGACGTGGCGGGCCATCGACGCCCGGGCGCGCTCGGTGAACTCCTCCGGCTTGGCCTCGGCGTAGGCGTGCCAGTCGGCCAGCTCGACCCCCTGCGGCAGGTAGGACAGGGGGTCGTGTGCCGAGGTCTGGTCGGTGACGATGTCGACCGCAGCGCCGCGGCGCAGCAGCTCGGGCAGGACTGTGGCGCAGTTGCCGACCAGACCCACCGACAGGGCCCGGCGCTCGGCCTTGGCCGCGCTCACCCGCGCCAGGGCGTCGTCGATGTCGGTGGTCCACTCGTCGAGGTAGCGGTGCTCCACCCGGCGCTGCAGGCGGGCCGGGTCGACGTCGACGAGCAGGCACACGCCGTCGTTCATGGTGACCGCCAGCGGCTGGGCACCGCCCATGCCCCCTGCCCCACCGGTCACGGTCAGCGTCCCGGCCAAGGTGCCGCCGAAGGACTTGGCGGCCACGGCCGCGAACGTCTCGTACGTGCCCTGCAGGATGCCCTGGGTCCCGATGTATATCCACGAGCCGGCCGTCATCTGCCCGTACATCGTCAGGCCGAGGTGCTCCAGCCGGCGAAACTCCGGCCAGGTCGCCCAGTCGCCGACCAGGTTGGAGTTGGCGATCAGCACCCGGGGCGCCCACTCGTGGGTGCGCATCACCCCGACGGGCTTGCCCGACTGGACCAGCAGGGTCTCGTCGCCCTCCAAGGTCTGCAGCGTGCGCACGATCGCGTCGTAGGCGGCCCAGCTGCGGGCCGCCTTGCCGGTCCCGCCGTACACGACCAGGTCGTCGGGGCGCTCGGCCACCTCAGGGTCCAGGTTGTTCATCAGCATCCGCATCGCGGCTTCTTGCTGCCATCCCTTGCAGGACAAGGCGTTGCCTCGCGGGCTGCGGACGGGTCGGGGTCCGGACACGACGGTCATGGTGGCTTCCTCAGGGTAGGGCGGTGGTCGGGGGTCCAGTGGTCGGGGGTCCAGTGGTCGGGGGTCCGGTGGTCGGGGTCCGGGCGGGCTCAGGCCAGGGGGCCGGTGACGGACTGCGCGGCGGTCAGCAGGGCTGTGCTGCGGACCAGGTCGACCGCCGCCTCGATCTCCGGGGCCAGCCAGCGGTCCGGTCCGGGCCCGGCGACCCGCTCGCGAAGGACCGCCACGACCGCAGCGGTGGCCGGCGCGGGGGTCAGCGGTGCGCGCAGGTCCAGCGCGCGGGCGGCCGTGAGGATCTCGATGGCGAGCACGACGGTGAGGGCGTCGACGCTGCGGCGCAGCTTGCGCGCCGCCGACCAGCCCATCGCGACGTGGTCCTCCTGCATGGCCGAGGAGGGGATCGAGTCGACGCTGGCCGGCGCCGCGAGCCGCTTGAGCTCGCTGACCAGCCCCGCCTGGGTGTACTGGGCGATCATGTGCCCGGAGTCCACTCCTGGGTCCCCGGCCAGGAACGCGGGCAACCCGTGCGAGCGCGCCACGTCCAGCATCCGGTCGCTGCGACGCTCACTCATCGACGCCAGGTCCGCCGCGGCGATCGCCAGGAAGTCCAGCACATACCCGACCGGGGCACCGTGGAAGTTCCCGTTGGACTGCACCCGGCCGTCGTCGAGCACCACGGGGTTGTCGATCGCGCTGGCCAGCTCGCGTGAGGCGACCAGCTCGGCGTGCGTCAAGGTGTCGCGCACCGCCCCGGCCACCTGCGGCGCGCAGCGCAGGGAGTAGGCGTCCTGGACCGTGGAGCAGTCCACCCGGTGCGAGGCCATGATCGCCGACCCGTCCAGCAGGCGCAGCAGGTTGGCGGCCGACTCGCCCTGCCCAGGGTGCGGTCGCAGCGCCGCAAGGTCGGCGGCGAAGACCGCGTCGGTGCCCAGCAGCGCCTCCACGCTCATCGCGGCGGCCAGGTCGGCATGGCGGACCAGGGCCCGCAGGTCGTGGCAGGCCAGGACCAGCATGCCCAGCATGCCGTCGGTCCCGTTGATCAGCGCCAGGCCCTCTTTCGCGCCGAGCTCGCGAGGGGTGATCCCCGCCGCCCGCAGCGCCTGGGCGGCGTCTTGCCGCACCCCGGCCGCGTCGCGGACCACCCCTTCGCCCATCACGGCCAGCGCGCAGTGCGCCAGCGGGGCCAGGTCCCCTGAACAGCCGAGCGAGCCGTACTCGTGCACCACCGGGGTGATCCCGGCGTTGAGCATCGCCGAGTACGCCGCCGCCGTGTCGGGGTGCACTCCGGTGTGGCCGGTGGCCAGGGTGTGCAGGCGCAGCAGCATCAGCGCCCGGACCACCTCGCGCTCGACCTCGGGCCCGGCGCCGGCCGCATGGGACCGGACCAGGGACCGCTGCAGGGCCGAGCGCAGCTCGGGGTCGATGTAGCGGGAAGCCAGGGCGCCGAAGCCGGTGGACACCCCGTACACCGGCTCGCCGGAGGCGGCCATGTCGTCGATCACCGCCCGCGCTGTGTGCAGGGCCGACACGGCCTCGTCGCTGAGCTCGACCAGTGCGCCGCCGCGGGCCACCGCGACCACCTCGGCCGGTGTCAGCGGCGCGGGGCTGATCGAGACGGTGACGCTTAGGGCAGCTGTCGGGGAGGTCATGCGCCCATTGCATCGACCCGAGTGCCTTCGCGTCTGCGGTCTTGGGTGAGAATCTGTCTGGTATCTCAGACAGAGCACGCTCCGACGGCTCCGGAGGCGACGGTGGTGGCAGCCAGCAGCTCGGTCCCGGCGCTGACCCATGCCCTGTCGGTGCTGCGCCTGCTCGCCAGCCGGGCCACGGCGATGCCGGCCGCGTCGGTGGCCCGCGAGCTGGGGCTGCCCAGGTCCACCACCTACCACCTGCTGTCGGTGCTGGAGGGGGAGGGCTTCGTCGTCCACCTGCCCGAGGCGCGCGCCTACGGGCTGGGGGTGTCGGTCTTCGAGCTCGGCTCGGCCTACCTGCGCCACGACCCGCTCGAGCGGTTGGCGCGTCCCCTGCTGGCCAGGCTCGTCGACCGGGTGGGGGTCACCGCCCACCTGGGCATCCTGCACGGGGCGCAGACCCTGTACCTGCTCAAGGAGAGCCCGCGGGCGGCCGTGCCGCTGGTCACCGACGTGGGGGTGCGACTGCCGGCCCACCTGACCGCGGTCGGCCGGGCGATGATGGCGCGCCTGCCGCGGGCCCAGGTCCGCGCCCTGTACCCGGCCGCGGCCGCGTTCGTGGACCGCACCGGCCGCGGCCCCGCCACGCCGACCGAGCTGCGGCGGCTGCTCGCCGACGAGGCCGCCCGCGGCTGGTCCTGGGAGGACGGACATGTCAGCGCGGGGATCGCCTCGGTGGCGGCGCCGGTCTACGACCACAGTGGACACCCGGTCGCGGCGGTCGGGCTCACCTTCGCCAACCGCTCCCAGCCCGACCCTGCGCCGCTGGCCGAGCAGGTGGTCGCCACGGCGGCGGCCCTGAGCCGGCGCCTGTCCCGCTGATCGGGCGGGTGCGCCGGTCACCGGTGGGGCGGGCGGGGCCTTTCGCACAGGGCCCGCCACGTCTGCGCAACACAGCGTTTACACCAGCGCCCGGTTCGTGACCTGCCCGAAACGCCAGGCAACCGGCCAGGAAATGCGCGGCCAACACTCTTCGACCATCAACGCAGCCAGCGGAGCCGACCGGCGGGTCCGCGATTGGAGAGTGGTATGAACTTGAGTGGCATGAGCCCAGGGGACACGGCCTGGATCTTGGCGGCTACTGCGCTGGTCCTGATCATGACCCCCGGCCTGGCCTTCTTCTACGGAGGCATGGTCCGCGCAAAGAGCGTGCTGAACATGATGATGATGTCCTTCATCACCATCGGCGTCGTCAGTTTCTTGTGGGTGGCCTACGGATGGGCCGAGGCGTTCGGAAACGGCTCCAGCTCCATCGTGGGGATCATCGGGTGGTCGCATCTGGGGTCCGAGGTCAACCAGCTCGGCAGCAACGGCGCTGTGCTCACCATTCCGGCTCTGGTCTTCTCGGCCTTCCAGCTCATGTTCGCGATCATCACCCCGGCGCTCATCTCCGGCGCAATCGCCGACCGGGCCAAGTTCATGACCTGGGGGATCTTCGTGGCCCTGTGGGTCACGCTGGTGTACTTCCCGGTCGCGCACTGGGTCTTCGACTTCGGCGGCACGACCTCCAAGGGCGCCGGCTGGCTGGCCGCCCTCGGCGTCGAGGACTTCGCCGGCGGCAGTGCCGTGCACATCAACGCCGGTGCGGCCGGCCTGGCACTGGCCCTGGTGCTGGGCAAGCGGATCGGCTGGAAGCGCGACCCGATGCGCCCGCACAACATCCCGCTGGTGATGATCGGGGCCGGGCTGCTGTGGTTCGGCTGGTTCGGCTTCAACGCCGGCTCGGCGCTGGCCGCCAACGGCCAGTCGGCGCTGGCGTTCATGAACACCCAGGTCGCCACGGCGGCCGGCGTGCTCGGCTGGTGCCTGGTGGAGAAGCTTCGCGACGGCAAGGCCACCAGCCTGGGCGGCGCCTCCGGCGCCGTCGCCGGCCTGGTGGCCATCACCCCGGCGTGCGCGTTCATCGCCCCGTGGGCGGCGATCGTGCTCGGCGTGCTCGTGGGCTGCATCTGCGCGATGGCGGTCGGGATGAAGTACCGGCTGGGCTTCGACGACTCCCTGGACGTCGTCGGCGTGCACATGGTCGGCGGCATCGTGGGGTGCCTGTTCATCGGGTTCTTCGGCACGGTGTTCGCCACGACCAACGTCGGCAGCAAGACCACCACCTCGTGGGGGGTCAACGGGCTGTTCTACGGCGGCGGAACCACCTTGCTCGGGCACCAGGCGATCGGGGCGTTCTCGGTCCTGGCCTACTCTTTCACCGTCACATACATCCTCGGCTGGGTCCTGGACAAGACCATCGGGTTCCGGGTGGACGCCGAGACCGAGATCGACGGTATCGACCTGGGCGAGCATGGCGAGACGGGCTACGACTGGGCCACGCTGGGTGGCACGTTCGGCGGCGGGCACTCCACGGTGGCAGCCGGGTCCGGGTCGACGAACAAGGCTGAGGAGGTATCGGCGTGAAGCTCGTGACCGCGGTGATCAAGCCGTTCAAGCTCGACGACGTCAAGACCGCGCTGGAGTCCTTCGGGGTTCACGGGATGACCGTTTCCGAGGCCTCCGGCTACGGCCGCCAGCGGGGCCACACCGAGGTCTACCGGGGGGCGGAGTACACCGTCGACCTGGTTCCCAAGGTGCGGGTGGAGATCCTGGTCGACGACGACGACGTCGCCGACGTGATCGAGGTCGTCGTCAAGGCTGCCCAGACCGGGCGGATCGGCGACGGCAAGGTCTGGTCGGTGCCGGTGGAGTCGCTCGTGCGGGTCCGCACCGGCGAGCGCGGGCCGGAAGCTCTCTAGCACCGATGGCCCAGGCTGACACCGACGGCGCCGCGCAGGCGTACGGCCAGGCCCGCGCAAGCCTGCTGGCCCGACCCGGACTCACCGGGCCGGGCCGGCGGCGCGCACTGACCGAGCTGACCGACGCCTGGCTGGCCGACCTGTTCGTGACCGCCGGTGGCAACGACCTGGGCGCGGCGCTGATCGCGGTCGGCGGGTACGGGCGCGGCGAGCTGTCCCCCGGCAGCGACCTGGACCTGGTCCTGCTGCGCCCGGCCTCGGCCGACCAGGGCGAGGCAGCGGCCACGGCCTCGGCCATCTGGTACCCCGTGTGGGACTGCGGCCTTCGCCTGGACCACTCCCTGCGCACGGTTCCGCAGGCCCGCCGGGTGGCGGCGGACGACCTGCGCGCCCTGCTGGGCATGCTCGACCTTCGCCACATCGCCGGTGACGAGGCGCTCAGCGCCGGCCTGCGGACGGCGGCGCTGGCCGACTGGCGAGGCTTCGCCAAGCGCCGCCTCCCCGAGCTGATGATGAGCTCGCGCGAGCGGGCCGAGCGCACCGGGGACCTCGCGTTCTCCCTCGAGCCCGACCTCAAAGAGTCCCGAGGCGGCTTGCGCGACCTGGTCGTACTGCGCGCGGTCGCCGCGTCCTGGGTGGCCGACTGCCCGCACGCAGGGCTGGAGGAGGCGCGCGCGTCGCTTCTGGACGTGCGCGACGCCCTGCACATGGCCACCGGGCGTCCCTCCGACCGGCTGGTCCTGCAGGAGCAGGACGTGGTGGCCAAGACCCTCGGCCTGCTGGACGCCGACGCACTGTTGCGCCAGGTGGCCGGAACCGGCCGCACGGTCGCCTACGCGGCCGACGTGACCTGGCACCGGGTGGAGCAGGCACTGTCCGGCCGGGACGGGCGCAGCCGCTTCGTGCGGCGGGGCTCGCGGCGTATCGGCGAGCGTGCCCCTCTGGCCGACGGGGTGGTCGAGCAGGACGGCGAGGTCGTGCTCGCCAGGGACGTGCGGCCATGGGACGACCCCGGGCTGGTGCTGCGGGCGGCGGCAGCCGCGGCCCAGGCGGGGCTTCGGCTGGCCCCCAACACGGTCGACCGGTTGGCGGCGGAGTGCCCGCCGCTCCCCGATCCGTGGCCACGACCGGCACTGGACGCCCTGGTGAGCCTGCTCGGGGCCGGCCGACCAGCGGTGGTGGTCTGGGAGGCGCTGGACCAGGCCGGGCTGACCTCACGGCTGCTGCCGGACTGGGAGCGGGTGCGCAGCCGCCCGCAACGCAACGCGGTGCACCGGTTCACCGTGGACCGCCACCTGGTCGAGTGCGCCGTCCGCGCCGCCGGTTTCGCGCGGCGGGTCGACCGCCCGGACCTGCTGCTGGTCGCGGCCTTGTTCCACGACATAGGCAAGGGCTGGCCGGGAGACCACAGCGAGGCCGGCGTGGCGGTGGTGGCGGACCTCGGCCCGCGACTGGGCCTGGAGCCGGCCGACGTCGAAGTCCTGGTCACCCTCGTGCGCCACCACCTGCTCCTGCCGGAGACCGCGACCCGCCGCGATCTGGAGGACCCGGCCACCGTGGCCCACGTGGCCGCGTGCGTACGCACCCCGGATGTCCTGGACCTGCTGCACGCGCTGACCGAGGCCGACGGTCTGGCCACCGGCCCAGGTGCCTGGAACGAGTGGAAGTCCGGACTCGTCGCCGATCTGGTCTCCCGCACCCACACGGTGCTGGGGGGCCACGAGGTCCCCCCGCCACCGGCCCTTTCCGACGCGTACGCCGACCTGGTCCGCGCCGGGCGCCTGGAGGTCCTGGCCACCCCCGTGGCCGGCGGGCTCGAGGTGACCGTCGTCGGCCCGGACCGGGTCGGCATGCTCGCCGCGGTGGCCGGGGTGCTCTCGCTCAACCGCCTGGCGGTCCGCTCGGCGTCGACCCAGACGACCGGACGGGTGGCGGTGCAGGTCTGGCAGGTGCTGCCGGAGTACGGCGAGCCGCCGTCGCTGGTGCGGCTGCGCGAGGACGTGCGGCGGGCCCTGGACGGGACCTTGGACGTGGCGGACCGGCTCGCCAGGCGGGAGGACTCGCACCCGACTCGCCCGGGCGTGCAGGTGCCCCCGCCCCGGGTGGAGGTGGTCGCCAACGCCAGCGCGTCGTCGACCGTCCTGGAGGTGCGCGCGCACGACCGGCCCGGGCTGCTCCACCGCATCGGCGCGGCGCTGGCCGCCGCCGAGGTCGACGTCCGGTCGGCCCTGGTGTCCACGCTCGGCTCTGAGGCGGTCGACGTGTTCTACGTGGTCGGCCCGGGCGGGGAGCCGCTGAGCCACGACCAGGCCGCGGCGGTTGCCAGTGAGGTCAAGGCCGCGCTGCGCTAGCGCAGCGCCCCGATACGCTGAGCCCGTGTTCGCCACCTTGTCTGACCGGCTCGCAGCCACCTTCAAGTCCCTGCGGGGCAAGGGACGGCTGTCCGAGGCCGACATCGA
>Ga0075021_10001236_pt1 | contig 13030 bp, 2 predicted proteins | sample ColStrG_CSR_2012_FD_72749 | JGI IMG/M metagenome (GOLD analysis project Ga0075021, IMG submission 72749) | Freshwater sediment microbial communities in response to fracking from Pennsylvania, USA - Cold Stream Run_MetaG_CSR_2012 | ecosystem: Environmental > Aquatic > Freshwater > Creek >...
CATGAGATCGAAGTGAAGAAGACACTACGGTCAACGAGGCCGGAGGCCTTCGTTGCACCGCGCACGCCGACAGAGGAAATCGTCGCTGGTATCTGGGCGCGATTGCTGAAAGTCGAGCAGATTGGCGTTCACGATGATCTTTTCGCCCTGGGAAGTCATTCGCTGCTGGCAACACAGGCCATGGCGAGAATCCGGCTAACGCTGGGCGTGGAGCTGCCGATACGCGCAGTATTTGAAGCACCGACGGTTGCCGGACTGGCGGAACGGATCGAAGAGGCGAAACAGTCGGAGCATCCTAAGCATGTTCCACCACTCGTTCGCGTATTGCAGGAAGGAGCGATTCCGCTGTCCTTCGCGCAGCGGCGCCTCTGGTTCCTTGAACAACTAGAACCCGGCAACCAGCACTATAACGTTCCGCAGATGTTCCGCATGCGTGGGCCGCTCCAGATTGAGGCATTGCGGCGGAGCCTTGACGAAATCGTCCGCCGTCACGAAGTCCTGAGAACCGTCTTCACAACAGTCCGCAATGAGCCGGTTCAGGTCGTTTTACCTGGACTTAATTTGCCGTTGCCTGTTGTTGATGTAGACCGCGCTGGCGGAGGGCAAGAAGCGGAGATCGAGCGTTTGGCGAAAGAGGAAGCCGTTCGTCCGTTCAATCTAACTCGCGGTCCATTGATTCGAGCTACGTTACTGCGGGTCGCCGATGACGACCATGCGTTGCTGCTCACCTTGCACCACATCGTCAGTGATCGGTGGTCCATGGGTGTGCTCGCGGAGGAAATGAGCAAGCTGTATGCCGCGTTAGTTCAGGGCATACCATCTCCCATGCCCGAACTGATGACACAGTATTCCGATTTTGCGGCATGGCAGTGCTCATGGCTGCAAGGACCGGTTCTCAACGAGCACCTCGCCTACTGGAGGAAACACCTCGCCGGGGCGCCCGCAATACTCGAGTTTCCCACCGATCATCCCCGTCCCGCGGTGCAAACATTTCGCGGCGCTACGACTTCCCGAATCTTGCCGAAGAAACTTGTCCAACTCCTCACGACTTTGAGTCAAAGCGAAGGCGTCACGCTGTTTATGACGCTGCTCGCGGCTTTTCAGACTCTGCTTTCGCGCTACTCCAGCCAAGATGACATCGTTGTGGGCTCACCGATCGCAAATCGCAACTACGCCGAGATTGAGCCACTGATCGGGTTCTTCGTCAACACACTGGCGTTGCGCACGGATCTTTCTGGTGACCCGACATTCCACACTCTGTTAGCGCGCGTAAAAGAAGCGGCGCTCCACGCTTACGCTCACCAAGATATTCCCTTCGAAAAACTCGTCGAAGAGCTACAGCCGGAACGCAGCCTAAGCCACAATCCGATTTTCCAGGTGATGTTTGCTTTACAGAATGCTCCGCTGCAAGTTCCAACGCTGGCGGGACTCCACCTCGAGCGAGTGCCGGTCTACCCGGACACCTCGATGTTCGACATGTCGTGGTTCGCGATTGAGGTACCCGAAGGCCTTCTGATTCGCGCGGAATATAACACGGATCTCTTCGAGGAATCGACGATCGGCATGGCTCTCGCTCACTTCGAGAATCTGCTCAACGGCGTTGCGGCTCACCCGGAGCGCCCGTTATGGCAGTTCCCGCTCCTTGGTAACGCCGAAGAACATAGATTGCTTGTCGATTTCAACGACACCCATATTGATAATCTGGAAGATCTCTGTATCCAGAGCTTTTTCGAACGTCAGGCTGAACGGACTCCAAATGCAGTTGCGCTAGACTGCGGCGAGCATCGCTTTAGCTATCGCGATCTCAACACACGCGCAAACCAAGTTGCGTGGTATTTGCGCCATCGAGGCATTCACTCCGAAGTGTTGGTGGGAATTTGTACGGAACGATCCGCCGACATGCTGGTGGGCATTTTGGGGATTCTCAAAGCCGGCGGCGCGTATGTGCCACTAGACCCGGCTTATCCAAAGTCGCGCCTTGCCGCCATTCTTCAAGACTCTGGCGCACCAGTCGTCCTGACGCAACAGTCACTTGCATCCGATTTACCGGACTACTCGGGCGAGATCCTGTGTCTCGACACTCTTTGGCCCGAGATTTCACGGGAGTCCGATGAGAACCCAGATCGCGCCGTAACTTCCGAGAACCTTGCCTACGTTCTGTTCACTTCCGGTTCAACCGGACGACCTAAAGGTGTCGCTCTGGAACATCGTAGCGCCGCCACCTTTATCCATTGGGCTCGGAGCGTATTCACGACGGAGGAGCTGGCGGGGGTTCTGTTCTCGACCTCAATGTGCTTCGACCTATCGGTCTTCGAGATGTTTGTGCCACTGAGCATCGGCGGAACCGTGATCATGGCCGACAATGCCCTGCATCTTCCGACTCTCACCGCGAAGAATGAAGTGACCCTGATCAATACAGTTCCTTCGGCGATGACGGAATTGCTCCGGATGAATGCAGTCCCTCCGTCGGTTCAGGTAGTCAACCTTGCCGGTGAAGCTCTTCCCCAAAGTTTGGCTGAGGATATTTACTCTTCCAGAAATGTGCAGAAGCTTTACAACTTGTACGGACCTACGGAAGACACAACATATTCCACCTTCACTTTGGTACATCCGGGACATCCTGTCACCATCGGTAAACCTCTGACCAATACTCAGGCCTACGTCTTGGATACGCACCGCAATCCGGTTCCTGTTGGCGTGCCGGGAGAACTCTACCTAGCCGGTGAAGGGTTAGCGCGCGGTTATTTTGGGCAGCCTGACCTCACGGAAGAACGCTTTGTGCCAAACCCGTTCAGTGCGGGAAGAAACGCCCGCATGTATCGCACGGGTGATCTTTGCCGCTGGCTGGCGAATGGTGAGATCGAATACCTCGGTCGAATCGACAACCAAGTCAAACTGCGCGGCTTCCGGATTGAGCTCGGCGAGATAGAAGCTGTGCTCACACGGCACCCGAAGATCCGGCAATGTATCGTCATGGCTCGCGAGGACCAGCCCGGCATGAAACGACTGGTTGCGTACCTCGCGTCCGATGCGAAGCTGGAATCGGAAGATTTTCGCAGCTATCTCAAGCAGCCCCTGCCTGACTTCATGGTGCCCTCGGCATTTGTGGTGATGAACGCCCTCCCGCTCACACCGAACGGCAAGATTGACCGGAAGGCGTTACCGGCACCGGAGGTTACCCAGGAAGATCGCGCCGCGTTCATCGGCCCGCGCAGTGCCGAAGAAGAAATCGTAGGAAAGATTTGGGCAGAAGTACTTCGCGTCCCCCAAGTCAGCGTTGAGGACGATTTCTTTTCTCTGGGCGGCCACTCCCTTCTGGCCACGCAGGTTATCTCGCGCGTGCGACAGGCATTCCACATCGAGTTGCCCTTGCGGGCGCTGTTCGAGACACCTACAGTTGCTGGACTGGCCAGGAAGATTCAAGGCGCGGCCCAGAGCCTCGCTTCAGCGTCGATCCCTTTGGTCGCGCGCAACCAGACTTTACCACTTTCGTTCGCCCAACAAAGACTGTGGTTTCTGGATCAGCTTGAGCCGGGAAATCCGCTCTACAACATTCCCTGGACTTTACGCCTGCGCGGGATTCTGAGCATTCCAGCTCTTGAGCAAAGTTTGAATGAAGTTGTACAACGCCATGAAGCATTGCGCACGACCTTCTCCATGAGTGGTGATCAACCGACGCAGGTAATCCATCCATCGTTGAATTTACATGTGCAAACCGTCGATCTCAGCGCACGCACCTCGGAACAACAACTCCCCGAAGCACAACTGTGGATTGAAGAAGAAGTTCGACGCCCCTTTGACTTGAGTAAGGGGCCGTTGCTGCGGGCAAGCCTGTTACGCCTTAGCGCAGAAGATCACATTCTGCTCCTCAGCATCCACCACATCGTCAGCGACCGCTGGTCAATGGGCATATTGTCACAGGAGTTGGCAAAGCAATATGAAGCCAAAATCGACGGCAAAACCTCATCAATGCCGCCGCTACCGATTCAATACGCCGATTTCGCCAGCTGGCAGCGACATTGGCTTTCGGGCCAGAATTTAGAGGAACAGCTGGCCTATTGGAAGAATCATCTCCATGGCGCGCCTCCTGTGCTTGAATTACCGACGGACCGTCCACGCCTAGCAACTGAGACTTTTCGCGGAGCAACAGCGAACATCGCGATACCAAAAGCAACCGCCGACCTCTTGAACAATTTGAGCCAGAGTCTTGACGTCACGCTTTTCATGACTCTGCTGGCCGGATTTAGTGCTTTACTGTCACGCTACAGCGGGCAACAAGACGTCGTCGTAGGAATGCCGATCGCGAATCGCAACCGCGCGGAGATCGAAGGCCTGATTGGGTTCTTTGCCAATACATTGCCCCTGCGTACGAACCTCTCGGAAAATCCGACGTTCAGCGAGATCGTCTCTCGCACAAAAGAAACCGCGCTCGGGGCCTATGTTCATCAGGACATGCCGTTCGAGAAGCTGGTCGAAGAACTCCGGCCCGAACGAAGCCTTAGCTACAACCCTCTCGTTCAAGTTTTCTTTGTGCTGCAAAATGCACCCCTCGAAAAACTTCAGCTCAAAGGACTTCGGATTCAGTCCATTGAGACTGATACCAAGACCGCCAAAGGGGACATGTTCCTTTGGCTCGTGGAGACTCCCGAGGGCCTACAGGGACGCGTGGAATACAACACGGATCTGTTCAATGCCGGAACGATCGAACGAATGCTGGGTCATTATCAAGTATTGCTCGAAGCGGTCGTTGCGAATCCGGCGTTGCGACTTTCCGAACTTCCGATGTTAACTTCGCCCGAGCGCCATAAGGCCTTGCTGGAGTGGAACTCTACGAAGGCGGAATACCCGAATGCTTGCCTCCACGACCTGATCGCGGATCAAGCTATTCGCACGCCGGATCGTGTCGCCGTTGTCTTCGGCTCCCAGCAGCTTACGTTCTCCGAATTGGATAACCGGTCGAACCAGCTGGCTCGCTACCTGCTCAAGGCTGGCGCTGGGAATGAAGCACTGGTCGGCCTCTGCGTTGAACGCTCTCTCGAAATGCTGGTCGCTTTGCTCGGCATCTTGAAAGCCGGGTGTGCGTATGTACCGCTGGATCCTTCTTACCCCCCGGACCGCATCCAGTTCATTCTCGACGACGCCCAGGCTCCGGTGCTCATAACACAGCAATCCGTGATGTCACATTTGACGACACTCAATGCGCACATCATCGTGCTCGACACGGCTGCTGAGGAGATCGCCAAGGAAAGCCCAGATCAGCCCTCCCTGGAGACGAAGCCATCCAACCTCGCTTACGTTCTCTACACCTCCGGCTCCACAGGCAAGCCGAAGGGAGTCCAGATCGAACATGGTCACTTAGTCAATTTTCTGAACAGCATGCGAAAACAGCCTGGACTCACAGTCAAGGACACGCTTCTGGGCGTCACTACGCTGAGCTTTGACATCGCTGGGCTTGAACTCTATTTGCCACTGATCACGGGAGCTAAACTCGTCCTCGCCTCGCGTGAGGAGGCCGCCGACGGCACTAAGTTACTCGCACTGCTCAAGCAATCCAACGCCACAGTGCTACAGGCAACTCCTGCCACCTGGCGCATGTTGCTCGACTCCGGTTGGAATGGCACCCCGACACTGAAAGCTCTCTGCGGAGGCGAAGCGATGCCTGCGGATCTCGCTACACAGCTTGTGCCGCGCTGTGCCGAACTATGGAATATGTACGGCCCAACCGAGACCACCATCTGGTCTTCCGTCTTCAAAGTGGATGCCCCGCTCAACGGCACGGCCCCTATCGGACGCCCCATCGACAACACAACCATGTACGTCCTCGATGAAAGTTTCCAGCCTGTGCCTATTGGCGTTGCCGGTGAACTCTATATCGGCGGCGACAGTGTGGCACGGGGATACTTCAAGCGTCCGGAACTTACTGCCGAGAAATTTCTTGCCGACCCATTCCGTCCCGGCGAACGCATTTATCGCACCGGAGATCTGGCAAAGTTTCTGCCCGACGGTAATATCCAGTTCCTTGGGCGCGCTGACTTCCAGGTTAAAGTCCGCGGCTTCCGCATTGAGCTTGGGGAGATTGAAACAGTCCTGGCACAGCACCCCGCAATTCAGCAATCCGTGGTGATTGTCCGGGAAGATCAGCCTGGAGATACTCGTCTAGCTGCCTACATCGTTCCAAGAGCTGGGCAAGAGGTCGCCACAGTAGATCTTCGTACTCACGTGAAACAAAGTCTGCCGGACTATATGGTCCCCAGCTCGTTCATGACGCTCGAAGCTCTGCCCCTGACTCCCAATGGCAAGATTGATCGCAAGGCATTACCCAAACCGGACTACGGCGGTTCCGATCCAGGGCGCGTGTACCTGGGAGCAAGAACCCCGGTCGAAGAGGTAATTGCGGGCATCTGGAGCGAAATCCTCAAAGCTGATCAGGTTGGCGCGCAAGATGACTTTTTTGAACTGGGTGGACATTCCCTGCTCGCAACGCAAGTGGTCTCGCGCATCCGGCAGGCCTTTCAAGTGGAACTGCCTTTGCGCGCGTTATTTGAAGCTCCAACGGTTGCTGGCCTTGGCTCGAGTGTAGAAGAGCTGCAACGTGAGAAGCAAGGTTTGCAAACTTTACCCCTCAAGGCCGTTTCGCGTGAACACCCGTTGCCGCTTTCCTTCGCGCAGCAGCGCCTTTGGTTTCTTGATCAACTGGAGCCGAACAACCCACTCTACAACGTGCCCTATATCACCCGTTTGCGCGGCGCATTGAACGTTGGCGCCGTCCAAAACTCGCTACATGAAATCGTGCGCCGTCACGAATCTCTGCGCACAACTTTTCACACAATTCACGATGAACCGGTGCAGATCGTTGCACCGGAACTCAAACTCCCGCTGACCATTACCGACCTAACATCGCTACCCGAATCCGAGCGCGAAGACGAAGCCCGTCGCTTGGCCATGGACGAGGTCCAACATCCCTTCGACCTGAAGGCCGGCCCGCTCCTGCGCGCGCTGCTGTTCAAACTCGACGACGCCGATCACGTCCTCATTCTCAACACGCACCACATCATCAGCGACCGGTGGTCGCTTGGCGTTTTGTCACAAGATCTTGCGGCACTCTACGAGGCCAATATTTCTGGCTCTCCATCCCCGTTGCCTGACCTCGCCATCCAATACGCCGACTATGCCGTCTGGCAACGCAACTACCTTTCCGGCTCCACCCTCAACACACAACTCGACTACTGGAAGCAGCAACTCCAAGGTGCGCCGCATGTACTCGCGCTCCCCACCGACCGCCCGCGGCAAGCAATAGAAAACTTCTGGGGTGGGATCCACAAACAAACGCTCGCGCCTGAATTAGTGCAAGACCTTCGTGCCCTCAGCCGCCATTACAGCGCAACTTTCTTCATGACCATGATCGCCGCGTTCCAGGCTCTCTTGGCGCACCAGAGCGGTCAGCAGGATATTCTGATCGGAACTGATCTCGCCAATCGAACGCAACTCGAAACCGAAAAGCTGATCGGTTTCTTCGTTAACTTGCTGCCAATTCGCGCGAAATTCGAAGACCAACTCTCATTCCGGGAAGTATTGCAGCAAGTACGGCACGCTTCTCTCGGTGCATTTGCTCATCAAGACATTCCATTCGACAAGCTCGTCGAGGAGTTTCGTCCCGAACGCAGTCTGACACACCACCCTCTGGTGCAGGTTTTGTTTGTGATGCAGAATACGCCGCAAGTCGCAAAGGAATTCGGTGGGCTAACACTCGGACCCCTAGGCGTTAGCAGCACTTCCCGCTTCGACCTGGTCCTCTTCATCAACGACCCCGAGGGCTGCCCGTATGCCACCTGGATGTACAACCCAAATCTTTTCGATGCTTCGACTATCGCGAAGCTAGCAGCTCTCTACGAAGGGTTGCTACACGCCGTCGCCTCGGATCCAGGGATCAAAATTCATTCCCTGACCGCGCATCTCACTGAGGTGGAAAAGCGCTACCAGGCCGACGAACAAAAGAAGTTTCAGGAATCCAGCGTACGCAAGCTGAAAGGCATTAAGAGAAAATCGGTCACTCAGTCATAGCGGAAGCGGGTTGTCACGGAAGTAACATGAACCCGGAACGAAATATTGGGACAATGAGAAGTCTGGGACCAACGCGGAAAAGTACTACTGTACGCCCTTAACCGATGGCCGATAACACGATCTCCGGGTTCAAACTTTCGCTCCAGCAGGAGCGCATTTGGCTGCAGCAAGGCAGCTTGCCTGCGTTCCGGGCTTCGTCCGTCTTGCGCATCAGCGGCGTCCTCGATCCCTCCAAACTCCGAATTGCCTTGCAGCAGGTCGTGGATCGCCACGAAATCTTGCGCACGGTATTTCCTCGTCAGGCGGGCGTGAAGGTCCCCTTCCAGGTCATCCAGGACAAAGCCGCTATTTATTGGAAATATACAGACCCAAGCGCTCAAAAAGCCGAGGATTGTCCGCCCGCATTCGATCTCGAAAATGGGCCAGCAGTCCACGCGCGCCTCACTCGCACCGGCGCAAACGAACACACACTCACATTGCAGATGCCTGCTTTAGTCGCGGACGACCGTAGTATGCAGACTCTGGCCGCGGAACTAGGGCAAGCCTATCAGAGCGCGCCGAGCTCTAAGGCTCAAGAAGACGTCCTGCAATATGCTGACTATGTCGAGTGGCAAAACGAACTCCTGCATGGCGAAGACACGAAGGCTGGCCGGGAATTCTGGCGAGACTATTGCCGCAAGCTGGACTTCAACGTGCAGCCCGCTCTACCGCTCGAGAACAAAGCCAATCCCGACTCATTCGACCCCACCGCCCTTTCGGCTTCTCTCGATTCCTCGCTGTTGGCAAGACTTGAAGCACTCTCTTCTAATAGCAATATCGCGGTCTCTGACTTCCTCGTCTCGTGCTGGTGGGCTCTTTTGTCTCGACTGAGCGGTCAATCTGAACTCATACTCGGCTACGGATTCGATGGACGTAAGTACGACGAACTGGAAGCTGCGGTTGGGCCCTTTGCCAAGTCTCTTCCCGTCAGTTTGAATGTCGCGCCGGACGAACAATTTCTTGCGTTCTCTCAACGCGTCAAGTCAGCTATCGCCGAGGCTCACAACTGGGAAGAATCTTTTACGTGGAATCACGTGGAAACCTCAGCCTCTGATTCGAGTACACCTGTGGCGCTGCAGTATTCTTATTTGGAACCCTCTGGCGCGCAAACATACGGGGACGTGACGTTCTCGGTCGTACAACAGGAAGTACACGCGGAGCGCTACAAGCTGAAGCTCGCAGTCCAGAAGCTCGGCGAGAACTTGGAGTTGCGCTTCCACTACGATGCCTCCCGCCTCTCCCGCGACACCATCCAGCTCTGGGCTGGCTATTTCCAGACGCTGCTCGCCGCCGCCGTCGCCAACCCCGAAACCTCCGTTAGCCGTCTGCCGCTCCTCAACACCGCCGAGCGCCAGCAGCTCCTTGTCGACTGGAACCACACCACTGCCGATTACCCCAACCTCTGCCTCCACCAGCTCTTCGAAGCTCAAGCCGCCCGCACGCCCGATCGTCCCGCCTTACGCTTTGCCGATGAACTACTTACCTACCGCCAGCTCAACCAACGCTCCAACCAGTTTGCCCACTACTTGCGCTCGCTCGGCGTCGGCCCCGACTCCCTCGTCGGCCTCGCCCTCGACCGCTCCGCCGACCTCATGATCGCCGTCCTCGGCATCCTCAAAGCCGGTGGCGCTTACGTTCCGCTCAACCCCGATAACCCCAAGCCTCGTCTCGCTCAGCAACTCGACGGCGCCGTTGTTCTCGTCACCGAACAAAAGCTGTTAGCGCAGATGCCCGACTTCTCCGGCTCCACCCTCTGCCTCGACCGCGATCAGCATCTCTGGGCCAAAGAGTCATTGGCGAATCCCAGCACCAACACCACGCCCGACAACCTCGTCTACATCATCTACACCTCCGGCTCCACCGGCGTCCCCAAGGGCGTCGCCGTCCGCCACCGCAATCTGGTCAACTACTCCCACTTCATCGCACAGCGCTTGGAACTTCCGAAGTTCCCCGACGGCCTGCACTTTGCCACCGTTTCCACTATCGGTGCTGACCTCGGCAACACCTGCATCTTCCCGTCGCTCATCTCCGGTGGCTGCCTGCACATCATCCGCTACGAAGACTCCACCGACAGCCAGCGCTTCGCACGCTACACTCAACAGCATCCTATCGATGTCCTCAAGATCGTGCCCTCGCACCTCCAGGCTCTGCTCAGTGCCTCCGACGGTGCTGAGATCTTGCCCCGCAAGTTCCTCATCACCGGCGGCGAAACCCTTACGCCCAAGTTGCTCGAAAAGATCGCTGCTCTCCATCCGGCCTGCCAGGTCTTCAACCACTACGGTCCCACAGAAACTACCGTCGGTTCGTTAACTTTGAAGTTGCAAGACTACGACTGGAAGAACTCTCCAGCCGCCAGCATCCCCATCGGCCGTCCCATCGCCAATACCCAGCTCTACATCCTCGACGCCCATCTCGAGCCCGTTCCGCTCGGCGTCATCGGAGAGCTTTACATCGCCGGCGACGGCGTCACCGCCGGCTATCTCAACCAGCCCGACAAAACCGCTGAGCGCTTCCTGACCAACCCCTTCTCTTCTAACACCACGTCGAAGATGTACCGCACCGGCGATCTGGCCCGCTACTGGCCCGACGGCAACGTCGAGTTCCTTGGCCGCGGCGACGATCAGGTCAAAATCCGCGGCTTCCGCATCGAACTCGGCGAGATCGAGGCCGTTCTCTCTCAGCATCCGGCCGTCAAGCAAGCCGTTCTCCTTGCCCTCGAAGACGAGCATGGTGGCCAGAACTACGACAAACGCCTTGTCGCCTACATCGTTGCTCAACGCGAACAAACCACTTCGCCCGACGCCCTTCGCTCTTACCTCAAACAGCATCTGCCCGACTACATGGTTCCCGCCGCCTTCGTCCTGCTGCCCAAAATCCCGCTCACCCCCAACGGCAAAATCGACCGCAAAGCTCTGCCTGCTCCCGAACAAGCCCAGGCACAGACCCAAACCTACGTCGCCCCCGCTACCCCCACCGAAGAAGCCGTCGCCTCCATCTGGGCCGAGGTCCTCCGCCGCGACCGCATCTCCACCAACGACAACTTCTTCGACCTCGGCGGCCACTCCCTCATGGCTACACAGGTCATCTCTAGAATCCGGGAGCACTTCCGCGTCGAACTCGCCATGCGCGTCCTCTTCGAAAAACCCACAATTCAGGCCGTTTCCCAAGCCGTTGAGATGGCCCAGCCGCTCGAAGATGACTCCGCTATCCTGCCCGTTTCCCGCGATGCTTACCGCGCCGGTAGCAAGTGACGGAATGCCCACAGCTTCTGTTACAAATTTGTTACCAATTTCCTATGGTTCCGGGTAAACTGCCGGAATATAATGAAAGTTGCACTGGTTTCCCTCCCCCAATTATCCCCTTTTTGCAAGTGTGTGGTAGGCCGTGTAATCCCCCTATACAGCCTTAAGTTGTTGATATAAAGCACCTTACACAAAGAACCACCTTGGCTGTGCCGATCAGTCTGCCCTCCGTAGGCTAGCAAGCCCATGGACATTTCTGGCTGGTGCCCAGGGATTAACAACCGCTGCTTGTTCTGCGGGATGAGGAGAAATCCGATGGACACGACCACGCCACCAGCCAAGAAGAGCCTGGGGAGCATCCGGCGCAAGGTAGTAGATTTGGCCAATTTCAGCCCGGTTCGCGAGAGCCAGATGAACGCCAACCAGTTGCTGCCGCTGATCATGGAGCCCGCCGCGGATCAGGTAGACCTCGCCGATTGGGCAAGCAACAATCGCGACTACCTCCAGCAGAAGCTGCATTTGCATGGCGGCATCTTGTTCCGCGGGTTCAACCTTTCGACGCCGGCTGATTTTGAGCGCGTCGCCGCTGCGATTTACAAAAAGATTTACGCCGAATATGGCGACCTGCCGCGGGAAGGCGTCGCTGGAAAGATCTACACTTCCACGCCATATCCGGAAGACAAGTCGATCCTGTATCACAACGAAGGCTCACACATGAACCAGTGGCCAACACGCATCAGCTTCTTCTGCGTGCTAGCCGCCAAGGAAGGTGGCTGCTCGCCCGTCGTGGACTGCCGCTTGGTCTATCAGCAGGTCAACCCTGCCGTGCGGGACAAATTCGAGCAAAAGGGTTTGATGTATGTACGCAACTTTTCCGACGGCCTCGACGTGAGCTGGCAGCGCTTCTTCCAGACGGATGATCGAGCTGTGGTTGAGGAAGCGTGCAGCAAGCAGGGCATCACCTGTGAATGGGTGGGCAAAGACCACCTGCGCGTGCGTCAGCTATGCCGCGGCGTGCTGCGTCATCCAGTGACAGGCGAGATGTCGTTCTTCAATCAGGTGCAGTTGCATCACGTTCACTGCCTTGACCCTGATGTTCGGCAGTCGTTGCTTTCCATCTTTAAGCGCGAGGACCTGCCGCGCCACGTGTATTACGGCGACGGCTCGGACATCGAAGACTCTGTGATGGATCACATCGGCGAAGTCCTCGAGAAAAACGCAGTCCGCTTCCAGTGGCGTGAAGGCGATATGGTCACGCTGGACAACATGCTGGTGGCACATGCGCGGGATCCGTTTGTCGGTCCGCGCAAGATCGTCGTCGCACTTGGCGATCTCACCAGCAGCGCGGAAGTTGATGCGCCTCGGTCCGTTTAGTTCACAACGCTCTAGTTCAAGCCGCAAGAATCTTCGCATGGAGGAGGTTGCCATGAAGCCCGGCGTTAGCGCAGTGGAATCGAAACAGCCGCCAAGCTCCGGCTCGGATTCCAGCGAGAATGCTTATGTCTTCCCGGTAACCTTCGCGCAGCAGCGTCTTTGGTTTCTTGACCAACTCCAGCCCGGCGGTTCGTCCTACAACGTTCCCTGGTCGATTCAAATTTCAGGCAAGCTCAACGCGGAAGCGTTGGAGCACAGCTTGAACGAGATTGTGCGCCGTCATGAAGTGCTGCGGACGACTTTTTCAGTTGCCG
>Ga0075021_10001238_pt1 | contig 13026 bp, 12 predicted proteins | sample ColStrG_CSR_2012_FD_72749 | JGI IMG/M metagenome (GOLD analysis project Ga0075021, IMG submission 72749) | Freshwater sediment microbial communities in response to fracking from Pennsylvania, USA - Cold Stream Run_MetaG_CSR_2012 | ecosystem: Environmental > Aquatic > Freshwater > Creek >...
AGTGCTTTATCTCGGCCTGGAAGGCGCTGGGCGGCTTTCGGGGCCAGAGCAGCCATGCCACCTGGCTGCACCGCATCGCGGTGAACGCGGTGCTGGGGCAGCGCCGGCGCGGGCAATCCGACCTGGCGCGCGCCGCGCTGCCGCTCGATGAGCTGGCCTGTGCGGTCAGCGACGATTCGGTGCAGGCGAGCTCACAGGCGCATACGCAGGACCTCGAATCCGCCCTGGCGCGACTGCCTCCCGGGGCGCGCGATGTCGTAGTGCTGGTCGGCCTCTACGGCCACAGCCATGAAGAGGCAGCGCAATTCCTCGGTATCGCCGAGGGCACGAGCAAGGCGCAGCTGCATCGCGGCCGACGGCTGCTGGCGCAGTACCTGGGTCTTTCGCAGGAGCAGGCATGAACAGTCCACGGCATGAATCCCTCGATCAGGCATTGGCCAGCCTGCCACTGGAAATCGAGCCGGCGCGCGATCTGTGGCCTGGCATCGAGCAGGCCACGCGCGGCGCGACCCGCTATCGCTGGCCGGTTGCGATGGCGGCGAGTGCGGCGCTGTTCACGCTGGTCGGCACGCTCTCGTGGTCCGTGTGGCACCACACCGCTGGCGAGCCCATGGCGGCACAGCCTGTCAGCGTGCGCTCGGGCCCGCAGCGGCGGGTCAGCTATGAACTCCCGCAGGACTCCGCCTACCAGGCGGCCCGCGGTGCGCTCGAGCGCACCTTCGAGGAACGCCTGCAGCTGCTGGCCCCCGCCACGCGTGAACGCGTGCAGCAGGACCTGGCCATCATCAGGAAGGCGAATGCCGATATCCAGGAGGCGCTGCGCGCCGACCCGGCCAGTCCGCTGCTGCTGCAGCTGATGCGCAGCACCTGGCAACAGGAAATCAACCTGTACACCACCGTCACCCATTCCACCGACACCCTGCTCACGAGGAGAAGCTGATCATGAAAGCGCAGATGTACACGCGTCACGGCTCGCGCCATTTCCTGTTGACCGCATTGCTGTGCGCAACCGCGCTGCCGGCCTTCGCCGCGCTGCGCCCCGTCAACGAACACAAGGCCGTCGATGCCAACGGTACGGTCGAGATCATCAACATTGCCGGCACTGTCGATGTGTCACCCTGGGATCAGGCCGAAGTCGCGGTGACCGGCGGCATCGGCGCGCGCGTCGAGCGCGTCGAAGTCACGGGCACTGGCGCGCATGTGACGGTGCGCGTGGTGGTGCCCAACGGCAACTCCTACCATGACGAAGGCGAAGCGCGGCTCAAGATCCAGGTGCCGCGTCACTGCGCGCTCGAAGTCTCGCTGGTGAGCGCTGATCTGCACGTCAGCGGCATCGAGGGCGATGCCAAGCTGCAGACGGTCAGTGGCGACATCACGGGCGACACGGGCGGTTCACTGCAGGTCAGCACCGTGAGCGGCGATGTGCGGCTCGAGGCGCGCAACGCGAAGTCGATGCGCATCAAGACCATCAGTGGTGATACCACGCTCAATGGCGGCAGCGGCGAGGTGAATGTCGAATCGGTCAGCGGCGACGCCAACCTCAAGCTCGGCACGCTCAAGCATGCGCACTTCGAGAGCGTTTCGGGCGACCTGCATGTCGCCGGCACGCTCGAAGCCGGCGGTCAGCTCGACGCCGCGTCGGTGAGTGGCACTGTGCACCTGAGCTTCGGTGCCGTGCCTGACGCGGATATCGACCTGCAGACCCTAAGCGGCGACATCAGCAACTGTTTCGGGCCCAAGCCGATCGAACAGCAGTACGGGCCGGGCAGTCGGCTGAATTTCCGCAGCGGCCAGGGCGGCGGCAAGGTACATGCCGACACCAAGAGTGGCGATCTGTCGCTGTGCGCGGGTAAGTAGGCGGCGCGGCCAGACTGGCGCGCCCAGGCCACCAGGGCCAGTGCCAGCTGACTACTGCCATGCTGAGCAGAGGCCCGCGAGCTTGCGCTCGCGGGCCTCTGACGATCAGCTCAAGCTTTCAGCTCAATCGGGTCGCAGCAGGCAGGCGCCCGCAGCTACCGGGCGATCAGGCTGCTGCCGACAGGCAGGTCTTCATGTAGCTCTTGCGAGCCGCGCCCTTGAGCGCCTTGGTCTTGGCATCGCTCGAGCAGGTCTTCATCTTCTCTTGTTGCGGCGTCATCGTCTTGGCGGGAGCCGCGGCGGCACCATCGGCCGACAGGCAGGTCTTCATGAAGCCCTTGCGCGCGTCGCCCTTGAGCGCCTGCTCCTTGGCCTGCGCCGAGCAGTTCTTCATCTTCTCGTTCTGTGAATTGGCGGCGTTGGCACCCAGCGCCGCGGCACACAGCAGGATCGCGAGTATCGATTGACGTGTGGACATGTAGCCCCCTTAAGGCTCAGGAAACGAACGCTCGCATTGTGGCCGCCACGCGCAGGAAGTCGCCTTAATTTTCAGTAATTCCCGCGTCTACACGGGGTCTGGCCCGCTCAGCCACGCGGCAGCTGCGCGGCGCGCGGCACCACGACCTGCGCGAGCTGCTCGAAATTGCGTTCTTTGGTGAGATCCATGCCCGCCAGGATCACGCCATCGGCGCCGGCGGCGGCCATCTTCGCCATGTCAGCCAGCAGGGCTTCAGGGTCTTCGCGATGCATCATGATCACGGTCTTGTCGATCGCGCCGTAGTCGCGGCCCAGCCGATCGCAGTGGTCTTTCAGCACCGCAAGCTTGGCGCGCAGCGTGTCCGCATCGCCGAAGATATTGCAGGCCTGCGCGTACTGGGCAACCATGCGCAGCGTCTTCTTCTCACCGCTACCGCCGATCATGATCGGTGGCCGCGGCTTCGAGAGCGGTTGCGGCACGCACAAGGTTTCCTGCAACTGGTAGTGGCGCCCGTGGTATGGGCCATTCTCTGGCGACCACATCTGCAGCGCGATCTCGAGTGTTTCCTCGAGCCGCTCGAAGCGCTCACGGAGCGGTGGAAACGGCACGCCCAGGGCCAGGTGCTCGCGCTCGTACCAGGCGGCGCCGAGCCCAAGCCATGCGCGCCCACCCGAGAGCACATCGAGCGTAGTTACGGTCTTCACCAGCACACCAGGATGCCGATACATCACGCCTGTGACCAGCGTGCCCAGCCGCACGCGCTTGGTGTGCGCCGCGAGGAACGCGAGCACGCTGTAGCCCTCGTGCATGTCGGTTTCTGGCGGCGCGAAATTCGGTATCTGGAAGAAATGATCCATCACCCAGATCGATGACAGACCCGCCGCCTCGCCGCGCGTCGCGGCTTTGGCCAGCAGCGCACCGAGGGCAGGCGGCCCACCCGGATATTCGAACTTGGCGATGGTTATCGAGACATGCATGGCGGTCGATTATGCGCCCCACGCGCGGTGGCACCAGCCGCTGTTAGTTTGACATAACACGACACGGGCGGCGATTTTAGGTCCAATTGAACCGCGCCCGAAAGGCCGGGCACTCACCTCACCAGAGATTGTTTGCGTTACAAACTAATGCTCGCACTGCGCTATATTTGCAGTGTTTCCCGCACTCTTCTACCCAGTATCCCCCGCTTACAGCAGGCCGCCAGCTTGTTATTTTGACCTTAGGGGTTTCTTAAGGCCGAAGGGGAGCTGGCTATGGCGACGTCGAACACGGTTCCGGTAATCCTGGCGCGTGCGCCGTGGTATGCACTGCTGGCAGTGGCGGCCTTGCTGTCTTCCGCTCCTGCCAGCGCCGTGCCCAGTTTTGCCCAGCAGACCGGCATGCCCTGCCAGCAATGCCATACCACGGCTTACGGGCCGGCACTCACCGACTATGGCCGGCAGTTCAAACTCAACGGCTATGTGTTCGGCGACAACAAGCCGCTGATGCCGCTCGCGCTGATGATTCAAGGCGGCTACACCCGCACCAGTGCTGACCAGCCCACACCACCGGCACCCCAGTTTGGAGTCAACGGGCAGACTTCAGTTGACCAGGTGAGCCTGTTCATCGCCACGCGCCTGACCTCGCACCTGGGTCTGTTCTCGCAAATTACCTACGATGGCATCGGGCACGTCACGGCCTGGGACAACACCGATTTGCGCTACGCGCGCAGCTTCAACGTGGGCCAGACCGCGCTGGTCACCGGCGTCAGCGTCAATAACAATCCGACCGTCCAGGATCTGTGGAATTCGACGCCTGCCTGGGGATTTCCCTACATTTCCTCGGCCCTGGCGCCCGGACCCACTGCCGGACCCTACATCGGCGGCCTGGGTGGCACCGTGCTGGGTGCGACTGGCTACGTGATGGTGAACAACCGCTACTACGTCGAGCTGGGCGGATACCGCGGCCTGTCGAATCAGTGGCTCAAGAACCTGGGCGTTGGCGCCGACGCCAATCCCAATCTGAGCGGTGTTGCGCCGTACTGGCGGGCGGCCGCGCAGTTCATCAACGGTCCGCACTCGTATTCCTTCGGAACCTTCGGACTCGACGCGCGGGTGCAGCCGGACCCGACCGCGCCGCAAAAGGACCGCTTCACGGACTTTGGCTTCGATGCGACCTATCAGTACACCGGGCCCACCAGGAGCATCCTGTCGGCCAACGCCTCGCTGATTCATGAGCGCCAGGACTTGCAGGCCACGCTGGCCGGCGGCGGCTCCGATCGCGCCAATCAAAGCCTGGATTTCCAGAGTGTCGATCTGAGCTACGCCTACGATCGCACCTGGGTAGCGTCGGTCAATGAATTCACGACCAGCGGCAGCACCGATGCCACGCTCTATGCCCCCGGCGAGCTCAGCGGCTTCGCCAACGGCTCGCCGGACAGCAACGGCTACCGGTTGCAGCTCGAGTACGTGCCCTTCGGGAAACTCAATTCACCAGCGCGCCCCTGGCTGAACCTGCGACTCGGACTGCAGTACACCAACTACTCGAAATTCAACGGCGGCAGCAGCAACTACGACGGCGCTGGTCGCTCGGCCGGCGACAACAACACGCTGTTCGCATTCTTCTGGGTCATCATCTAATTACGGCAGGTGGGCTATGAAAAACGAGAACCGCACGACAGGAACAGCAGCCGTGGCGAAGCTCAACTGGCCGCTGGCTGTGGCGATGTTGGCGTTGACGGGTGTTGCGCAGGCCGCCAACTGCCATCTCAATATCGAAGCCAATGACCTGATGCAGTTCAACGCCCGGGCGCTGCAGATCGATCCGGAGTGCAGCGAGGTGCAGCTGACGCTCAAGCACGTTGGCAAGCAGCCCGCGCATGTGCTCGGGCACGATTGGGTGCTGGCGCGCACCTCCGATGTGGCGGCCCTGGCCAATGCCGGCATTGCCGCCGGCCTCGACAAGGGCTACCTGCCGGCGGGTGACCACCGCATCATTGCGGCCACCAAAGTGGTCGGGGGCGGCGAAGAGACGACCATCAGCTTCAACGCCGCGGCACTGGTGCCAGGCGTCGATTACAGCTATTTCTGCTCCTACCCGGGCCACTCGACCTTCATGCGCGGCCGCGTGATGCTGGCCGACAAGGCCAAGCTGGCGGTCAACCGCTAGTCCCCGCAGCTCAGGGGGGCCCCGGAATTGGGATTCCGGGGCCCTGCTGTCATAATTTCATAAGATTTCCGCCAGGCCAGGGTGATGGCTTAGGCTTTGCAGCGCCCGCCCGGCTGCCGGCCCCGGGGCGTCATTTTTCTGCAACTTTTCCTGCAGGCGCGCGTTGTGCACTTAACAGATGACACCGCAGTGCAAACCCAACAGCAGGACAGCCCCAGCCCGGCCGAATTCACCACCTTTATGCGCACCTACCAGAACATGGTCTATTCCACCGCCGCGCGCCTGACCGGCGATCCCGCGCAGGCGGAGGATATCGCGCAGGAAGTGTTCCTGAGGGCGCATCGCGGCTTCGGTCAGTTGCGCGGCAATCCGCGCGCTGCGGGCTGGCTCAAGACCGTGGCCACCAATCTCACGCTCACGCACCTCACGCGCTATCGCAAGCGCTGGGTGTTCTTCTCGCAGATGCACAACGACGACGACGGCGCGGACGATGCGATGCTCGACTTTCCGTCCAGTGAATCCGTGGTTGCGGATGTCGAAGCCGACGAGCGCCAGGGCGTGATTGAAGAAGCCCTGCAGCATCTGCCCGAACACCAGCGCGTGCCGCTGGTGCTGTTTCATTTCGAAGAGCTGCCTTACGAAGAGATCGCCACGCGCCTGCGCGTCTCGCTCCCGAAGGTCAAGACCGACATCCATCGTGCCCGTGCCGCACTCGCGCGCGTACTCGCGCAGCGCGGCATCGACGTCACCGAACTCGAATCCTCGGGGGAACCCTCATGAACACGCCACAGAACGATGTCGAGCGCCTGGAGCGACAGGTACACGCCGCGTTGCGCAAGCTCCCACCGCTGCGTGCGCCCTCGACGCTCGAGTCGCGCGTGCTGCGCGAACTGGCGCGGCGTGCAGCGCGCCCCTGGTGGCGCCAGGGATTTGGCCGCTGGCCACTGGCCGCGCGGCTGCTGTTCGTGCCGCTGTCGGCGGGCTTCGTCAAGCTGGCCTTCCTCAGCGTAGGCGCCTTCGGTTCGATCGTCGATACCGCACAGCGCACCACGGCGCTGGGGTCGGTCGAGAACCGCTGGCAGACGCTGAGCAGCCTGTTCCAGACCGTGCGCACGGTCGGCTCCCTCATCATGCAGAACGTGCCCCAGGTCTGGGTCTACGGACTGCTGGGTTTCGGCCTGCTGCTCTACGTCTCGTTGTTCGGCATCGGCGCCGCCGCCTTCCGCTCACTCGTTGTAACACCCAATACTGCCCGGTAGTGATCTATGAACAAGACATCCACACTCCTGCTCGCCTCGCTCGCTGGCCTGCTGCTATGTAGCGCGCCGCGATTTGTAGCAGCCGACGAAGCCCCTGCAGCCGCGCCGGCGCCGCTCGAAGCCGCTGCAGCGCCTGCGGTTGCGACGCCGCCGGCACCCACGACCGACGAGAAGGTCGCCGCGAAGGTGCACGCCAAGGTCAAGTCGCTGACCGAGAAGCTCGAGGACAAGCTGCACAAGAAGATCACCGTCACCGCCACTGCGAAGATGTCGGACGAGGACTCTGACAAGGCGGATGCCGCCGAGGACGCGACCGATAAGGCTGATGCCGCCTCGCAGCACCACAACAACGCCGTCGTCTCCATCGGGCATGACTCGCATCTGGCGGCCGACGGCCATGCGGATGCGGTCGTGTCGGTGCTCGGCTCCTCGACCAGTGAAGGCGAAGTCGAAGATGCCGTCGTCTCCATCTTCGGCGATACCCGGGTGACGGGCCCGGTGGGTGATACCGCCGTCGCGGTGCTGGGCAACACCTACGTCGACAGCACCGTGAAGGGTCAGGTCGTTGCCGTGATGGGTGATGTCGAGCTGGGCCCGCATGCTGATGTCGCGGGCGACATCGTGGTCGTCGGCGGCACGCTCAAGCGCGATCCGGCGGCCATCGTGCGCGGTGATGTGAACAACGTGGTGATGTTCGGGCCCGGTGGCCACCTCGAGTGGCTGCACCAGTGGGCGCAGCATTGCCTGTATTACGGCCGCCCGCTGGCGATCGCGCCGGGGTTGGGTTGGGCCTGGGGCGTCGCGCTGTGCTTCCTCGGCCTGTACCTGCTGTTCGCGCTGCTGTTCCCGAAAGCGGTCGAGCAGTGCGCGCGTACGATGGAAGAGCAGCCCGGGCGTTCGGTGATTGCCGCGATACTGTCGGTATTCGCCACACCGATCGTGTTCGTGCTGCTCTGCGTGACGGTGATCGGCATCGTGCTGGTGCCGTTCCTGGCGATGGGCCTGTTCCTGGCCGTGTTGTTCGGCAAGGCCGTGATATTGGCGTGGATCGGCAGACGCGTGCTCGCGATCGGCGGCGAAGGCCGCCAGCATCCGCCAGTGCTCGCCGTATTGATCGGCGGCATCGTGGTACTCGCGCTGTACCTGGTTCCCTTCCTCGGCTTCGTGATCTACAAGGGCCTCGACATCCTGGGGCTGGGCATCGTGGTCTACACGCTGATCAGCAGCTCGCGCACTGCCCGCGAAACGGCTGCCCAATACAAGGCGGCGAGCCTGCCTGGCGGTGCGGCAGCTGCGGGCGCTGGCGCAGGCGCGGCGGCTGCCGCCGCTGCACCGGCCGCCAGTGCGCACGATGGCAGCGCTCCCGAGGCCGCCCCAGCCGCACAGCCCGCCGCACAGCCTGCGGCGCAGGCTGCGCCCGCTGCTGCCATGCCCGTGGCCGATGCCACGATGGAGCACGCCGGCTTCTGGATCCGCACGGCCGCGCTGCTGCTCGATATCATCCTGATCGCGATCGTCGGTTCGCTGCTGCCCTTCGGCCACGGCGACAGTCACCACGTGAGCCTGCTGCTGCTCGCGCTCTACGGCGCGGTGATGTGGAAGTACAAGGGCACCACCATCGGCGGCGTCATCTGCCACCTGCGCGTGGTGCGGCTCGATGGCCGCGCCATCGACTGGCCCACCGCTGCGGCGCGTGCGCTCGGTTGCTTCCTGTCGCTGGCAGTCGCGGGCCTGGGGTTCCTGTGGGTGGTGTTCGATCCGGAACGCCAGTCGTGGCACGACAAGATCGCCGGCACGGTGGTGGTGCGCGTACCGAAGGGCACGCCGCTGGTCTAGTGCTGCTCGACGCTGTAGCCACGCTCGCGCAGCAGCGCCACCAGCCCGTCCTTGCCCACCAGGTGCAATGCGCCGACCACGACCAGGTAATCCTGCGTGCCGTGCAACAGCGGCTCCAGGGTCTGCAGCCAGCGGCGATTGCGCTCGGTGGTCAGGGTGCGAAACAGGTCGGGGAAGTCCTCGAACCCTTCGGTCAGCAGTCGCTCCAGCGTGCGCGTATCGCCCGCTTGCCAGGCCGCGACCATTGCCTTGAGTTCGCCGGCGGCGCGATCGTGTTCGTCGAGCGTGTAGCGCAGGTAGTGCTGCTGCTGCTCCCGCGACAGCTGCGCGAACAGCCCCAGTTGCTCATCCACGGTTTCCAGCCCGATGATGCGCTTGTGATCGGCGGCGGCGCGCTGCGCGAACTGCTGGTCGACGCCGGCGGCGGTCTCGTAGCCCAGGCGCGCCATCTGCGCCTGGTCGAGCATCAGGGCCGCCATCCAGGGTTGCAGGTGCTCGAGCAGTGCGGCGTCGAGCCCGTCGGCACGTGCCTGCGCGGCGAAGCGCGCGTACAGCGCGGGCCCCAGCTCCTGTTGCAGGGTCTGCTCCGGCGGCAAGGCACCGAGCGTCGCCATCGACAACATCATGTCTTCAGGCTTCAGGGCGTTGAGGTCCAGTTCCATCACCAGTGCCGTGGCATGCGCGTAGGCCTGCAGCGCTTCAGCCGGCAGCTGGCTGTCATCGGGCTTGAGCACGTGCACTGAACCGAGCAGTACCAGCTGGTTGCCGTGGCCCTTCACCACCCAGAGTGAATGATGGGCGCCATCGGCCCACGCCGCACTTGCGGCCACGAGGGCCAGCAGGCAGGGCAGCAGGCGCGACAGTAGCCGGCGCGTCATGCGTTTCACGGCCGCCCCGGCCAGCGCGACTCGCGGTTATTGCACTCGCAGCAGTACATGTTTCTTCTTGCCCACCGACAGCTTGACCGCGTCGTCACTGAGATCGGCAAGCGTGAGCGATCGCTCGGCCTGCAGCACCACGTTGTTGACCTTGAGCGCCTGCGCGGCCAGGTGCCGGCGCGCCTCACCCTTGGAGCTCACCAGCTTCGCGGCCAGGAAGGCCTCGAACAGCGGATAACCCTGCGCCAGCGTGGCGCGCGGCACATCGAATTGCGGCAACCCCGCATCGGAGGCGCCTTCATCGAAAGTGCGACGCGCGGTCTCGGCTGCGGCCGCGGCGGCCTCGCTCCCGTGGATCCACGCCGTCGCCTCGGTGGCCAGCACTTTCTTGGCCTCGTTGATCTCGGCGCCACCGAGGGCAGCGAGCCGCGCCACTTCACTCATCGGCAGGCGCGTGAAGCGCGCCAGCAAAGTGGCCACGTCGGCATCCTCGACATTGCGCCAGTACTGCCAGTAATCGTAGGCGCTGCACAGATCGGCGTTGAGCCACACGGCGCCGTGCTCGGTCTTGCCCATCTTGCGGCCGGACGCGGTGGTCAGCAGCGGCGTGGTGAGACCGAAGGCCTCGACGCCATCCTTGCGCCGGCACAGCTCCACGCCGTTGACGATGTTGCCCCACTGGTCGGACCCGCCCATCTGCAGCCGGCAACCGTAGCGCCGGTAGAGCGCGTGGAAATCGTAGGCCTGCATCAGCATGTAGTTGAATTCGAGGAAGGTCATCGGGCTCTCGCGCTCGAGCCGCAGCTTCACGCTGTCGAAAGTGAGCATGCGATTGATCGTGAACAGGGTGCCGTAGTCACGCAGGAACTCGACGTAGCCCAGTTTCGAGAGCCACTCATCGTTGTCGGCCATGATGGCATCGCGCGCACCGCTGCCGAAATGCAGGAACTTCGCGAACACGCCCTGGATCGATTCCAGGTTGGCGCGGATGTCGGCATCCGAGAGCAGCGTGCGCTGTGCATCCTTGCCTGAAGGGTCGCCCACCTTGGTGGTGCCGCCGCCCATCAGCGCGATCGGCCGGTGACCGGTCTGCTGCAGCCAGTAGAGCATCATGATCTGGATCAGGCTGCCGATGTGCAGCGAGCGTGCCGTGGCATCGAAGCCGATGTAGCCGGTGATGATCTCGCGCGCCGCGAGCGCATCGAGTGCCGCCAGCTCGGTGCCCTGGTGGATGAAGCCGCGCTCATCGAGCACGCGCAGGAATTCGGATTTGTAGTTGGGCATGAATCAGTATCGGCGACTGCGGGGCGGGCGAAGCCCGCGAATCGCCAATGCTAGCAGTTTCAGGCCGGCAGTTTCAGGTGCCCGCGGGCTTGAGGATCGCCAGCTGCCGTTCGTCGTCGGCGATCACGCGATACAGTTCCTTGAGCTTGCCCACTTGCTCGATCGGCACGTGCAGCTGCCTGACTTCGAAGCTGCGACTGTAGTGCAGCACGTGGTCCTTGACCGTGGTGTTGCTCTGGTAAATGGCGAAACCGTAGTCGGCATTGACCGCCGGGGGCAAATCGTCCGGCTCGTAGCCTGGGGGCAAGGCGATGTCGAACTCGGCCGTATCGCGGCGCGGACCATCAAACTCCACGGCATAGCGGCGCGGCTCGTCGGTCTCGAGCAGGCCGCTCGATTCGCTGCCCAGGATGCGCGGGCGCACCATCATCAGGCCGCCGGTGATCTTGGCGTAGTTCTCGACCTCCAGCGAGTAGTTCCACTCGAAGGGTCGCTTGGTGTCCTGCAGGTTGGCGATCGTGGCCTTGAGGATGCGGTAAGTCGACAGCGAGGCCGCCGCCACCTCTTCCACGGGCTTGATGCGATCGGTATCCAGTATGGTGGAGCGCAGCAGGTAACGCTGCAGGGCCGCGGCGTCGCCCGTGCGCGATTCGTGCACATCGCCGCGCAGCACGCCCTTGGCATCGAGGCTCATCCTGGCGACGCGTTGCAGACTGTTGGCTGCGCCGCTCAGCTGCGGCAGCTCGATCAGCTCACCGCCCTCGGCGCCGGTCAACAGCCCGACATTGGCCTGCAGCGCTCCGCCCAGGCTCCCGAAGGGCGTAAGGTGATCGGTCGGGTCGAAGAACAGCAAGCGCCCGTACTTCGGATGCTTCAGGACAGCCAGCAAGGAGGGATCCTGCAAGTCGGCCGGCAGCACCACGGCCAGAATCATGTGATCGAAACCGAAATACGGCGGCGTGCTCGCGCTTATCGAGCCGCGCACGGTGTTGATCACCACGAGGTTGGACTCGACACCGATCTGCTTGAGCATGGTGCTGAGCAGGGTCGACTTGTCCTTGCAGTCACCAAAGCGGTTGCTGAACACGTCGCCAGCGGGATGCGGCTGATGACCCCCGATGCCAAGGTTTATGGCCACATAGCGCACGTCGTGCTGCACGAAGGACGCCAGCGCGCGCATCTTGCCCAGCATCGTAGGCTCGGCAGCCGTCAGGGCGGCTACCTTCTCCTGGATCGCGGGCGTTGCCGTACGCCGCTCGCGCGCCAGGTTGTAGTACCACGCGCCCAGGTCGCTCCAGCTGCGCACACCCGGAGTCTGTGATGCCGGTGGAAACAGCGAGAGCGCCATGCTGCGGGCGATGCCTTCCCGGGGCGGCATGGCGCGCTCCGGGCGGATCGCATCGATGTTGGTCACGGTCCAGGTCCAGCGGCCCGGGCCATCGGCCACCGGCGGTACCGGATCGCCGTTGACCCATACGACGCGATAGTCCCAGCCCGGCGGCAGCTGCAACGTGTAGTGCGCCTCGCGTACCGGCACGGTACCCTGGAAATCCCAGCTGTAGCTGGCCAGGAAAGGGCGTTCCTCCTGTTCGTACTCGTAGCCCACGACGTTCCCAGGCTGCGCCGCCGGCAACATCAGCAACTTCGTCTGTATGTCGCTCAACAGGATACTGTCGTCGACGCCGTAGACCTGCGATTCCACCGCGCTCTTTTCCTTGACCTCGTAGACCTTGCCTTGCGCGGGAATGGTCCAGCCGTGGATGGCAGTAATGCGACTCTGCGCATCGAACGTGATGCGCAGCAGTCCCAGCGACTCACCGTCAGGCCTGAGGATCCGGTAGGCCCTGCGCTCGAATTCCTTGATCCGGCCGTCCGGTTGCACTGTGAGCACGTTCTCGCGATACAGTTCGACGCCGTCGGTTTTTTCATCGTGCGGCGGCAGCGGCGCGCTCACCTGCATACGCAGCCAATCGGGCGCGTCGGCGGCGGCTCCCGTGGCCGCCGCACCCATCAGCAGCCACAGTCCGAGCCAGGCACTAGCTCTTGGGCTTGGTCGCTGCGCGCGTGAGTACAATCTGCTCTTCATCACCCGACCTCACTGCCTGGAAAAAATCGCGCACCTGGTCGTAGAGCTTGGCCTGCACTACGGTGAGGTGCAGCTGCACCGAACGCTTGATATGCAGCATCTGCCCACTGCTCTCGGCCACGAGGGTGTAGATCAGCGCTTTCCGGTCGACGTTCTTGGCCGCCGGCACGCTGCTGACCTGCCAGCCGGCGGGCAGCTCTATGC
>Ga0075021_10001239_pt1 | contig 13023 bp, 12 predicted proteins | sample ColStrG_CSR_2012_FD_72749 | JGI IMG/M metagenome (GOLD analysis project Ga0075021, IMG submission 72749) | Freshwater sediment microbial communities in response to fracking from Pennsylvania, USA - Cold Stream Run_MetaG_CSR_2012 | ecosystem: Environmental > Aquatic > Freshwater > Creek >...
GGCCAGGCCGATCCCGGCGCAATGATCGAGGCGATCACGCGGCTCGCCCGCGTCAACGCAGAAGGGCGCGACCGCTAAGGATTCAGCAATGGGATGCTGGCCACCGCCGGCGGCTTCGGCACCGACTGCAGGTACGCGTAAATGTCCGTGAGGTCGGCTTTCGACAGAATGGCTTCCCGGTAAGGCGGCATCGCACGGTTGGTGCTGCGGACGAAGCTTTCGAAAGCTTCGAACGGCAGTTGGGTATGGGCTATCACCGTACCGTTGCTGGTCGCGACCGAGCCCTGGCCCTCGAAGCCGTGACATTGCCAACAGCCGTTGGCGACAAACGCCTTCTTGCCGTTCTCTGCCGATGCCGCGAATGCGGCGCCGCCTCCTAGAACCAAGCCGGCGGCGATGAGAATAAAAGCGTTCCTCATCGCGGCTGCGTCCAGACATTCAGCAAGGCCGGCTGGCCGGATTTGACCACCGCAACGGCTTCCTTGATGGCGGGCGCGAGATCGGCCGGATCCTTGATCGGGCCTTTCGCCCACCAGCCCATCGATTCCGCCAGCTTGTGATATTCGATATCCGGGTTTTGGATTCCGGTGCCGAGCGGCGCCAGATCGTTGCCGAGATAGGCCACGCGGTTGCGGAAATTCGCCAGCCGCTGCACGTGCATCACTTCCTGATGATAGCCGCGGTTGTTGTGCATCACCGCCAGCAACGGGATTTTGTGCCGCGCCGCGGTCCACAACACGCCAGGTGCGTACATCAGATCGCCGTCCGACTGAATGGACACGGAGAAGCGGCCGAGATCGCGGTTCGCCAGTGCCGCGCCGATCGAAGCTGGCGCGCCATAGCCGACACCGTAGCCCCCGGACCGGCCAAGCCAGTGATGATGCTTTTCCATCGGCCATAGCCGGTTCGGCCAGTTGCTGACGTTTCCTTCGGACGCGACCAGTGACCAATCGAGATCCTTGATCTGCGCCCAGGTTTCCATCACCAGACGCGCGGTGCTGATGGGCGAGGCGTCCCAGGCGATGGCCGCGGCTTTCTTCACGTTCTCACGGCCGTTCGCATAAGCCTTGCGGAAGGCTTCGCCGCGCTGGGCGATGGCGGCCTTGCGGTCTTTGGGAATGGCGGACTTTACGGCTTCGATGAGCGCCGGCAGTGTCGCTTCGGCGTCGGCCGGCATCGACACGTCGACGACCTGGAAACGCTGGAAGTCCTGGTAATTCGACTTGGTGATGAGTTCGACCGAATTGATGCTGATCAGTTTGGTACCGGCCTTGATCTTGGTTTCATTGAACCCGATGCCGTTATTGCCATTGTCGACGAAGCCATTCACGACGCCCCAGAAGTCCGACAGCTCCATGCCGATGATAACGTCGGCCTGCCCGATCACATTCGGCGGCCGATTGAGATAGTGCGTTTTCGGGAAATTCATCCGGCCGCCCTGATCGACGACAGCGGCCTGCAACGTGTCGGCGAGCTCGACGAGCAGCTTGATGCCGTCCGGCGTCCGCGCGGCGCGGTCGACCACGATAACCGGATGCTCGGCATTGGCGAGAAGCCGCGCGGCTTCCTTCACCGCACCGCTGTCGCCCTGTGGCGGCGAACTGGGCACGAAGCGCGGGATATAAAGTTTCTCGCCGATGTCGCGGATCGGCTCCTGCTGCAAGCCGGCGTCCAGCGACATCATCACCGGTCCGTAAGGCGGCGTGGTCGCAATCTTGTACATGCGCACGAACGATTGCGCGAAATGCTGCGCCGACACGGGGGTGTCGTCCCACTTGGTGAAGTCGCGCACCAGTGCGTTGATGTCTTGCGCCGAATGAAATGTCGGCACGCCCGGCGGGCGATGGGCGGCGTCCATATCGTTGCCGCCAACAACAATCACTGGCACGCGATCGCACCAGGCGTTGTAAATGCCCATCGCCGCGTGTTGCAAGCCGACGGTGCCATGGCAAAGCGTCAGCAGCGGCTTGCCTGCGATCTTAAAATAGCCGTGCGCCATGCCGACGGCGGATTCTTCGTGCATGCAGGTCAGGAATTCCGGCTGCTTGTTGCCGCCGTAGTCGATCAGTGACTCATGCAGCGCGCGGAAGCTCGAGGCCGGATTGCTGGGTAGATATTTGATGTCGAGCGTCTTGATGACGTCGACCATGAAGTCGGAACCGGGCCTCCCGCCTTCAACCTGTGTGATCTCTTGCGGTGGTGCGGTCTCCGCGGCTGCGAGTGCCGCGTTGGGCCGTAGCGCCGATGGCCGTGGCGGAGGCGGCTCGACCGCCGGAGCCGCGGCGTTGGCGGTTTCCACCGCCAGGGGTGCACCCGCCGCGCCGGCGAGCGCGACGCCCGCCATGAACTTGCGTCTATTCAATCGGGTCCGAGACAACTCGCGCGCCATATCCGCCTCCGGCAATATACCTGGTCATGGATGCGATGATATACGGACCAGGCAGACGGTATGTTAGTTCAGCAGCGGGGGAGGCGCTACGGGTGCTGCACGTCTAGCGTACTGGCGGCAGGGGCGAGGATGAAATTGCGCTGCTGTTGTTGCGCGGCGCGCCACCGGCGTTGGCTGGTGCGGCGGGAACAGGGGGCCCTGCTGGCGCCCGACCGATTGCAGGAGGCTGCGCCCCCGCGTTGGCGAGCTCGGGCGGCTTGCCCGGATATACGACGACGCGCGTGCCAACCTGCACGCGGCTAAACAGATCCTCGACGTCCTCATTGATAAGACGGATGCAACCCGACGATACATAGGTACCGATGGTCGAGGGCTGATTGGTGCCGTGAATGCGGTACAGAGTCTTGCCAAGGTAGAGAGCGCGCGCGCCAAGCGGATTGCCCGGGCCACCCGCCATGAAACGTGGCAGATAGGGTTGCCGATCGATCATCTCGGATGGCGGGTGCCAGTCCGGCCATTCCGACATCCTACTGATCCGTTCGGCGCCCGCCCACGTAAAGCCTTCGCGGCCGACGCCAATGCCGTAGCGCAACGCCTTGCCGCCACCGAGCACGAGGTAAAGGTATGTGTTCGGCGTATCGATGATGATCGTCCCGGCCGGTTCCTTGGTGCCAAAGTCGACCAGCTGTTTTTTCAGGTTGGGTGGCAGTTCCTTCGGCTTGCCGGTCTCCGGTTGATCCTCCGGCGGTAGTGACGCGATCGCCGACGGAGGCTGTCCCTGCGGGGCCGGACCAACGGCGGCCGGCGGACGCAGTGCGTCCGGATCATTATTCGCGCGGGAGGGCGCCCCTGCCGGCGGCTGTGGTTGCTGTTGCTGCGGCAGTTGCGGATCGAGCTGGTGACCATAGCCAACGGCACGCCCGTCGGGCGTACGGAAAAAGCGAGGCGGCGGCAGGTTCGCGTCTTCGTCAGGATCAGGAACATCGCGTCTCGGGGTGGACCACCGTCCACCACGTGGCGGGCCATCTTCGTCTTCTTCGTATCCGCCCATAACCGGCGGCAGCCGCTCTTGATAAACACCTGGTGGCGGCAACTGAGCCAACGCCGGCGCAGCCGTAAAACCCGCCGCGATCGGTAGCGTCAGCAGAAAAGCAGCAGAAATCCGGATCATTAGTCACCCTCGGCGGCGAAGTAGCCGCCAAATCCCGCCCTGATTGCCCCGGGATGAAGGCACATTCAAGACCAGAATAGGGCTATCTCGTTAACGTGAATTTGCCGTCCTGTCTCAAGCCTTTTTGGCCTCAGTCGCCAGAACCTGCTTGGCCACGCGGTGAGCATCGACGGCTGCCGGAAACCCGCAATAGATCGCGACTTGCCGCAAGACCGCCGAGAGTTCCTTGGGCGTGAGGCCATTACGCAGCGCGCCGCGGAAATGAGCTTCAAATTCATGCATACGTCCAAGGCAAGCGATCATGCCAAGATTGAGCAGGCTGCGATCGCGCGGCTTGAGATCGTCGTCGGTCCACACCGCACCCCAGCAGAATTCGTTGAGCAGGTCCTGGAATTTCCGGTTGAAGTCGTCGGTATTGGCGACGGCGCGGTCGACGTATTCATCCCCAAGCACCTTCCGGCGCATGGCCATTCCGCGGTCATAGAGTGCCTTGTCCATAGCTTTCCTCCTCTTTTCGGTGAATTTCGTTTTGGTAGCTGCATGTTGACAGAGATTGGACGATTTCGTCCATTCTTGCAGTCGTTCTAACAGTGAATTCAAACGGTACCGGGGACGAACCATCATGCGAACGATTTCGAGGCTCAGCGTCCAGCTCACTCTTGCCCTCGGCGTTCTGGGCGTTGCCGCCGCTTATGGTGTGCGGGACGGCGCGAGCCAAGATGCGGGTTGGATAACGCTGTTCGACGGTAAAAGCCTGGACGGGTGGGACCAGGTCGGCGAATCCAACTGGCGTGTCGAAGATGGAGCGATCGTCGTCGACAAGATGGCGGGCAAGGACGCCGGCTACCTGGTGAGCAAGAACAACTACAAGAACTTTGTCGTGCGCGTCGAGTTCTTGCCGAGCGACAACGCCAACAGCGGTATCTATTTCCGTTGTCTCGATGCCAAGAAAATCACCGACCGCACCTGCTACGAGGCCAACATCTTCGACCAGCGCCCTGATCCGAGCTACGGCTCCGGCGCGATCACCCGCTACGTCGAGGTCGATCCGATGCCAAAGGCGGGCGGCAAGTGGAACACGTTTGAGGTCACTGCCAAGGGCCGCGATATCACAGTCGTGCTCAACGGCCAGACAACTGCGAAATTGCGCAACGGCATGTTCGACGAGGGTCCGATTGCGTTGCAGCACGGCGCCGGAGCTATCAAGTTCCGCAAAGTGGAAATCAAGCCGCTATAAAACGGCGATCCGGCGGATGGCGTGACCGAATGGAAGTAGCGATCGTCGGCGGTGGTATTTGCGGGCTTTCGCTCGCCCTCAATCTTAAGGAGCGCGGCATTGCATGCCGCGTCTATGAACGCGCGCCGGAGATCAAGCCTCTTGGCGTCGGTATCACCTTGCTTCCGCATGCGATGCGCGAGTTCAGCGCGCTCGGCCTCGGCGATGAATTGCTCAAGACTGGCATTGAGAATCGCGAGTGCTGCTTTTTCAACCGTTTCGGGCAGCTGATTTACCGCGAGGACCGGGGCAAATTTGCAGGGTATCCCTTTCCGGAAGTCGGCATCCATCGCGGCAACCTGCATGTCATCCTCTATCAAGCCGTCCAGAAGCGGCTCGGCGCGAATGCGGTCGTCACCGATTGTGAATGCGTCGGCATGGATCAGGATGAACGCGGCGCGACCGTGCGCTTCAAGCAGACCAGCACTGGAAAAGAGCGCGACAGCATGCGGGCCGATGTTGTCGTCGCCTGCGACGGCATCAATTCCGCTCTTCGCAAACAGTTCTATCCCAACGACAAGATCGCGTTCTCCGGCATCAACACCTGGCGGGGGGTGACGCGACGCAAGCCAATCCTTGGCGGCCGGACCTACATGCGCGTCGGCTCAATCCTCACCGGCAAGATCGTAATCTATCCGATTGTCGACAACGTGGATGGCGAGGGCAATCAGCTGATTAACTGGATGGCTGAGATAAAATGCGAAACAACCGAGCAGAACGACTGGAACAAGCCCGGCAATTTAGCCGATTTCTTTCCGCTCTACGAAAGCTGGCGTTTCGACTGGCTCGACGTGGCGCAGATGATCCGCGATGCCGACCAGATTCTTGAATATCCGATGGTCGACAAGGATCCGATTGATCGCTGGGCCTTCGGACGCGTCGCGCTTGCAGGCGATGCCGCGCACCCGATGTACCCGCGCGGTTCAAACGGCGCGGCACAGGCTGCCATCGACGCGCGTACCCTCGCCGACCTGCTGCAGAAAAAAACCGATGCGCGCGAAGCACTCAAAGCCTATGAAGCCGAGCGCGCCGCACCGGCCGCCAAAGTGGTCCGAACCAATCGCGAACAGCCGCCGGATTTTATCAATATCAGGGTCGAGGAGCTGGTCGGCGATAGGCCCTTCGACGACCTCGACAAATACATCACTCAAGACGAGTTGCGCGCGCTGTCGGAGAACTACAAGAGCGTCGCCGGCTTCGCGCTCGCCGACGTGGCGGGACGGTGAGCGCACAGATCCTCATCGTCGGGTGCGGCGCTATCGGAGGGTTGTTTGCCGCCGCGCTGTCATCTGTCGCGAAAGTCACTGCTTTCGATGCCAACGCCGCGCACGTGAAGGCAATCAATGCTCATGGACTGCGCCTCATAGGAAAAAATCAGCGAACGGCACACATCGAGGCGACCGACAATCCTGGCACGCTTAAGAGCACGACATTCGACGCCGTCATTTTTCTCATCAAATCAAAAATGACTGTCGCTGCGCTGGCACAATTGCGGCCGGTGCTCGCGGGCAAGCCGATGCTGGTCACGCTGCAAAACGGAATGGGCAATACGGAAGTGTTGCTGTCCGAACCGGACGCGGTCGTCGTCCGGGGCGTCACCATGAACGCGGGTCGCTATGTCGAGCCAGGTTGCGTCGAGAGCCTGATCGAAGGCAAGACCTGGCTCGGTCCCGCACGCGGCACCATCGGTGATGCGCGCGCGCTGGCGGAACTCCTCAACAAAGGCGGGATGGAGACAGAGATCGTGGCCGACCCGATGGGCGCGGTCTGGTCCAAATTCGTTTTCAACTGCGTAATGAACCCGCTAGGTGCGTTGATGATGGGCGATAACGCGTCGCGTCACGACTCGCCCGAGATGCGTGCGCTGATCGATGACATGGCGGCTGAATGCAAGGCGGTCGTGACGGCCCTGGGCGGTACCTTTGCCTTTCCGCCTATGGAATTCGTCGACAAGGTGCGTGCCGGGGAGATTCCTTTGTCCAAACATGCGGGTTCCATGGCGCTCGATATAGCGCGCGGCGCACCCACCGAAATCGACGAATTGACCGGATTCATTGTGCGCGAAGGTGACCGGTTGAAAGTGCCTGTGCCGAACTGCAAGGCGGTGTACCGGCTGGTAAAAGGACTTGAGCTCGCGGCCCAGCGGCGCGTTGCGAAGGCTCGATAATTCAATAAGTTAGCCTTTGATTTCACCAGCTTTTCCCCGAATTCCCCGCTATACCGGCAGCACAGGATTCGGACGCTGCGGCCGTTAAACCCATAGGTCGAGGATTAGAATGGACGGGCGTTCCGTATGGCAGCCACCAGCTCACTGCGATGGATGACAGCGACGAGGCGCTCATGGCCCGGGTCGCGCGTGGCGACGAGCGGGCGTTCCAGTTGCTTTCGCGCCGTCATTTGCCGGCCATGCTCGGCCTTGCCCGCCGTATTCTCGGTAACGCAGCCGAGGCGGAGGACGTTGCGCAAGAGGCATTCATCCGCGTCTGGACGCATGCGGCGCGCTGGCAACCATTGGCGCAGTTCCGGACCTGGCTCACGCGCGTGGTCGTCAATCTCTGTCTCGACCGCAAGCGGCGTGCTCCCTGGGTCGAACTGGAAGCAGCCGGCGATATCGTCGACCCGGCGCCCGGTGCCGGCGAGAAGGCAGAGAGTGATGAGCGCGAGCGTATGGTCGCTAGCGCAGTTGACAAACTTCCCGCGCGCCAGCGCAGCGCGATCGTACTCACTTACGGTGAGGGCATGAGTAATGCGCAGGTGGCGGAAATTCTCGACACGTCAGTGTCGGCCGTCGAGACCCTGCTGGTGCGTGCCAGGCAGAACCTGCGCCGCGCTTTGGGCGACATGATCGATAAGGATAAGTGAAATGACTAACAAGCAGTTCGAAGATTTCCTCGAAACCGCACTGAAGCGGAAAATGCAGGCTCCGCCAGTTAACGAGGCCGCTGTCGAACGTGTGCTCAAGCGGCTGAGCGGCCCCTTGCCTCATCAGAAGCAGCCGCTATGGCGACTGCCCGCTGTGCTGCTCAATTGGGAGTTCGCGCCGGCGTGGCCGCGCATGGCGGCGCTCGCTTGCTGCGCGGTGCTTGGCTTTGCGATCGGCATCGCCGGGCTTGACCGCCCGTTTGACCAGCTCGATGCGTCTGTTACGGCCGGCAGCCGCGGTATCGGTTCGATCGTGTCCGAGCCCGACTCACTGACGGGAGAACGGCCATGAGCATCGCCCAGGCCGTTCCCACGATGGATCGCAGCTCGTCGCGCTGGCTGTTATTGGGCTCACTGGCCCTCAACTTGTTCTTCCTTGGCGTCGCGATCGCCATGGCGGTGCGAGCACCGGCACCCTCCTATTGGGATCGCAACGTATTTGTCCGCGTGGAACGGCTCGCCGCCACGCTGCCACCGGCCGACGCCGATATCCTTCGCAGCCGGATCAATGCCAACCGCACGGCAATCGAGGACGCCCAAACCGCCTATCATGCGGCGCAAGACCAAATTCATGAGGTCCTGCGGCAGGAGCCCTTCGATAGCGAGGCGATGCGAGCCGCGATGGCGAAGACCCGGGCAGGCCGGCAGGCCTTCGACCAGACTATTCAGGGTGTTTTTGCAGGAGTCGCTGCCGGTATTTCGCAGACAGGCAGGCAGGCCTTGGCCAATTGGCCACCGGGACGCAAGGCCGCAGGGGTCAAATAGTAGTAATCTCGGTCCTCATCCGAATCGCTATTTGGCTTGGTTTTGAAAGTCTTTGGAATGCAAGGGGCTGGGAGGGCAAAGGAGACGGGAACGAAAGCGCGCAGGCGCCCGTTTTGGATCATGCTGCAGAGTTTATGCGTAACGGTGCCCCTCGGGGGCTGCCTGCTGACCGGCGACAAGCCGGAACCAGGACTCGATATTCCGCCCGCTTACAGCGCCGGCCCGCGCAGTCCGGCGGCTGCGGAAGCGGCCGTCCCGTCGCTCGATTGGTGGCGCTCGTTCCGCTCGCGCGAACTAACCGAACTCATCGAGGAAGCGCGCATCAGCAACCTCGACATCGCCGTTGCAGTCGCGCAAATCGTGCAGGCTGACGCGCAAGCGCGCATCGCCGGCGCCGCGCTGTTGCCGATAATCGATTTAAACGGCAACGCCCAGCAAACTCAGCAATCCAAGACCACCGGCAGCACAAACGTCATTAGCGTTTCTCGCTCGGGTGCCAGCGTCGCAATCATCCAGAACAACCTGCAGGCGACGCTCAGCGCCAGCTACGAGATCGACTTTTGGGGTAAAAACCGCTCGCTCGTGCGCGCGGCCGAGGAAACAGCGGTTGCCAGCCGTTTCAATCGCGAGGTGGTCGGACTCACAACCGTCGTGAGTGTCGCCAATGCCTATTTTCAGGTCCTGGCAGCGCAGGATCGTTTGCGTATCGCGCGCGAAAACGTAGCAAGCGCCGACCGCATTCTCACTTTGATTCGACAGCAATATTCGGCCGGCACTGCTTCCGACCTTAACGTCGCGCAACAGGAAAGCCTGGTCGACACGCAGCGGGCCTCGATACCGCCACTGGAGCAATCGCTTCAACAGAGCAAAGCGGTGCTCGCGCTCCTCATCGCGCGACCACTTGAGGGCGTGGTCATCCGCGGTGGCGGCATGAATGCGATCGCAATTCCCCGCGTCACGCCCGGCTTGCCCTCCGAACTTCTCACCCAGCGCCCCGATATCCGGCAGGCGGAGGCGCAACTCGCGTCCGCCAACGCCAACGTTGTGAACGCCCGCGCGCGATTCCTGCCGAGCATCACGCTCACCGGCGACGGCGGTTACGAGAGCGCTATTCTCAAACTGCTGCTGCGGCCAGAATCGGTGATCTACTCGATGGCGGCCGGCCTGACGCAGCCGATCTTCCATGGCGGCCAACTGCTCGGCAATCTCGATTTGCAGAAGGGCGTGCAGGATCAACTCCTGCAGAACTACAGAAAAACCGTCATCTCGGGATTCACCGACGTCGACAAGGCCCTGATCGCCATCCGCGAGACGGCATTGGCGGAACAGCTGCAACGCAAAGTGGTCACGAGTTCAAAGCGAGCATTCGACCTTTCCGATCAACAGCTGCGCGCGGGCACGGTCAATCTCATCACCCTGCTTCAGGTTCAGCAGACGCTGTTCCAGGCCCAGGATGCATTGGCGCAGGCGCGGCTCGCACGGTTACAAGCGATCGTCAGCCTCTACCAGGCGCTCGGAGGCGGCTGGCTGCCGAAACCGGCGGAAACGGCCGATGCACGGTGAATTTCCCAAGCAGCTTTTAGCGAAAGCGCGGGGCAGCAAGCGCCGCACGCTGGCGATCGGCGTTGTCCTGCTCGTGGTCATTGGTGCGCTTTATTACGTCTTCGGCGGCCCGACCTCCCAGCAGCGACGCGCAAATCGGTTCGCCGCCGAGGGCCCGGTGCCTGTGGTCGTAGCTACCGTCTCGCGCGCGGATGTGCCGGTATATCTCGACGCCGTCGGCACCATCAAGGCGCTCAATACCGTGACCGTCAGTCCGCAGGTCGACGGCAAGCTCCTCAGCGTGAATTACAAAGAAGGCCAGGATGTCAAGAAAGGCGACATCCTCGCGCGGATTGATCCCGTTATCTACCAAGCTCAATTCGACCAGGCGGTGGCGAAGAAGGCACAGGACGAAGCGCAGCTTTCCAATTCCAAGCTCGACCTCGAACGCTATGAAAAACTCGCGGCAACCAACGCGATCAACAAGCAACAGGCCGATACCCAGCGAGCTCTGGTGGCACAGAACACCGCAATCGTGCAGGCCGATCAGGCGGCGATCGAGAATGCGCAGGCGACGCTCGGCTACACAACCATTACCGCTCCGCTCGACGGCCGCACCGGCATACGGCAGGTCGACGAAGGCAACATCGTCCGCGCCGCCAACGCACTGGCAATTGTGGTGATCACGCAGCTCAAGCCGATTTCGGTGATGTTCAATCTGCCGCAGCAGGATCTGCCGCAGGTGAACACGGCCTTCGGCAAGGGCCCACTCGCAGTCGACGCGCTGCGTTCGGACAATGACGCGGTGATCGATCGTGGCTCACTCAAGGTGGTCGACAACCAGGTCGACCAGACCACCGGAACCGTGAAGCTGAAGGCCGAATTCCCCAATACCGATCTGCAGCTCTGGCCCGGGCAGTTTGTCAATATTCGCTTGTTGATCGACACGCTCAAGCAGGTGGTGGTGATTCCAACCGGCGCCGTGCAGCGCGGACCGAACGGCACCTTCGTCTTTGTGGTCAAGGACGACGACACGGTGGCGACACGGGCGATCGTTGTGCAGAAACAAGATGAAACTCAGACGGTGGTCAAGAGCGGGCTCGACTCCAACGAGCGCGTCGTCACCACAGGGTTTGTGCGGCTGACGGACGGCAGTAAGGTTTCGATTGGAAGTGCTGACGCCGCGCCGGCACAAGGCGCCCGGCCGCGTAGCGGCCAGAGTCCTGACGCAAAAGGCGAGCGGAAGCGGGGTGGCAACATTACGAGGCCGAACTCGCAACAATGAGCGTATCGTCGCCATTCATTCACCGGCCGATCGCCACTTCCCTACTCGGCGTCGCGGTGATGCTAGGAGGATTTCTCGGCTATTGGTGGCTGCCTGTTTCAGCGCTGCCGCAGGTCGATTTCCCGACCATCCAGGTCACCACGCAGCTTCCCGGCGCCAATCCCGACACCATCGCTGCGCTGGTGACAGCCCCGCTGGAGCGCCAATTCGGCCAGATCCCGGCGCTTCAGACGATGACCTCGTCGAGTTCGTTTGGCATCAGCCAGGTCACGCTGCAATTCGACCTTAGCCGCGATATCGATGCGGCCGCCCAAGACGTGCAGTCGGCGATCAATGCTGCCGGCTCGACGCTGCCACGTAACCTGCCCTACCCACCGCTCTATTCGAAAGTGAACCCGGCCGACGCGCCGATCATCACACTCGCGCTCACTTCGGAGACCATCGATCTGCGCGCACTCAGCGACATGGCCGACACCATCATGGCGCCAAGACTTTCCGAGGTGACTGGGGTCGGTCACGTCTCGGTGCAAGGCGGCATTCGGCCGGCGATCCGCATTCAGGCCGATCTGTCACGGCTCGCCGCCTACGGCCTCGCACTGGAGGATGTGCGCACGGCCATCGTCGGCGCCAATGTGGCCGGCCCGAAAGGCTCGCTCGACGGCGCGCATCAGTCCTACACCATCGCTGCCAATGACCAGATCACCGCGGTCGACACCTACAGGGAGATCGTCGTGGCGTTCCGCAATGGCGCGCCGGTCAAGATCAGCGATCTTGCCGACGTCGTCGATGGACTGGAGAACACCAAGGTTGGAGCCTGGTACCGGGGCAAGCCGTCGATCGTGGTCGACGTGCAGCGTCAGCCCGGAGCTAACGTGATCGAAACGGTGCAACGCGTGCACGCCGAATTGCCGCGCTTGCGGCGCGCAATGCCGGCAGGAGCCAACCTGACCATCGTCAACGACCGCACCACCACCATTCGTGCCTCGATTCACGATGTGCAGTTCACGCTGGTGCTCAGCATCGCGTTAGTCGTGCTGGTCGTGCTGATCTTCCTGCGCACCATTCGTGCCACCATCATTGCCGGCGTGGCGCTGCCGTTGTCGCTGATCGCGACGTTCGGCGTGATGTGGTTTTGCGGTTTTTCGCTCGACAACCTGTCGCTGATGGCGCTGACCATCGGCACCGGCTTTGTGGTCGACGACGCCATCGTCATGATCGAGAACATCGTGCGCCACATAGAGAACGGCGAAAATCCCCTGGAAGCAGCCCTTCGTGGCGCACGCGAAATCGGCTTCACGGTGATTTCGCTGACTCTGTCGTTGATCGCCGTGTTTATCCCGCTCCTATTCATGACCGGGCTCGTCGGCCGCATGTTTCGCGAATTCGCGCTCACCCTGACGATCGCGGTCGTGGCTTCTGCGATCGTCTCGCTGACGCTGACACCGATGATGTGCGCGCGATTGCTGCGACATGTTGACGATTCTGAGGGCGGCGCCACCAACGCGTTCACTGCCCGCTTCCACGAACTTACCGAACGCACGGTCGAGCTCTATCGGCAAAGCCTCGAGTGGGTGCTGCGCCGCCAGCCCGAAACCCTCATCGTCACTTTGGCGACGCTCGTCGCTACCATCTTGCTCTATGTCGTCGTGCCGAAAGGCTTCCTGCCCCTCCAG
>Ga0075021_10001240_pt1 | contig 13019 bp, 12 predicted proteins | sample ColStrG_CSR_2012_FD_72749 | JGI IMG/M metagenome (GOLD analysis project Ga0075021, IMG submission 72749) | Freshwater sediment microbial communities in response to fracking from Pennsylvania, USA - Cold Stream Run_MetaG_CSR_2012 | ecosystem: Environmental > Aquatic > Freshwater > Creek >...
GTGCCCTCAGGGGCGTTCAGCTCGCCGACTACGATCCCTTTGCCCGCCCGGGTAGCTCAGCTGGCCAGAGCGCCGCTCTTGTAAAGCGGATGTCCGGGGTTCGAATCCCCGCCCGGGCTCCAGGATCTCTCACTCACAGCCATCACGAATCCCAACTCAATCCCAGCTGCGGGACTAGTACGCCAGCAATGCGTGGATCGATTCGAGAAGGCACCGGACCTCTAGGAGTTGCGGGTCTACCTCGGCCTTGACCCGGTTACTGGGAAGAGACGACCGGTCAGCCGCACATTCCACGTGGGAAGACGATCAGGCGGGCCGGGTCGCGGGGCGGTCGACGTGCCGATCGGGCGTCATGAAGCGAGGTCGTGGCGGTGATGGCATCGCCTCAGCGGCGACGCAAGCGCTCGGCAGGGAGTCGGAGGTCGGCGGACATCGCCCTGCGCCCGGGCCTGGACCAGCGCCATTTATCGAAACGCTCGCGAGGCGGCGTACTTCGGCACGTACCACTCGCCTCAGGCGAGCAGACTCGGTGAGCATTATCCGCCGCGTGCTGGCCTGACCCCGGCTGGACAGTCAACACACTCGGGAAAGCCTACGGTTCGCCGTCGTGAACCTCGCCCACCAGCTGCGACACCTCTTCACGCTGCTCTCGTTCCACAACGCACCTCGGTGGCTCGACCTCCTCGATCTCACCATGTTGGATCAACCACAGCTGCAAGAGGCGAGTCTCCGTGCCCTTTCCCGACTCGACGAGCTCGTCGTGGGAGACCGGGAAGATAGCTCCATCGGCGACGAGGACATTCTCATGGTCGTGGCGAGCTTCCTCAGCGACCTTGGCCTCGACGAGGTCGACCGAGGGTACGTGATGCGGTACGTCACGACGCAGCTCAACAAGGGCGGCCTGGACTGGACCCTTCAGAGCAACTGGACTCGCCTGCTCTGGCACGTGCGCTACCAGGCCGATCCCACCCAGCCGGACGTTTTGGCACCTCAGCAGCGAGTGGCTTTGCGTGAAGCGATCGGGTCGGAGATGCCGAGGGACCGGTGGGGTGCCGTGTTCGTGGACTTCGAGGATGAACTGACCGCCGAGGAGAGCCAGATCCACGAGCATGGTGGCATCCAGTTCGAGCAGCTCGTGTGGCGGCGAGGCTTTGAACGGACCTGGGAGCGGGTGGTCGCCGTGCTTCCAGAGGCCGAGGTTGACGAGCTGCGGCGATGGGCCGAGGTTCATGACGACCAGGCAGGGCTGACGGTGCGCTACTACTTCGGCGGGAGGTTGCCGCACCCGTCCGAGGAGCTGGACCTCTTGAACGGTCGATAACTGGACGGCGTACTTCGCGCGGTTCTCCCCACCCGGACCTCGCCGCCGAGGCGAGCGACATTGCCGGGAGTAGTGCGGCACTTATCCGTCGCCTTCAGCCCTAGGCTCCCGCCGTCCGATACTCATCACATGGGGACGGGAGCGGAGATTTGAGGCCTGAGACAGCCACCCGGATCAGGAGAGGCGTTCTCGCCGGGGCGGTCATGACGGCGGCACTCTTATGCAGCTCGCTCCTCGTCGCGTGTTCATCCGGCGATACTGGTGCCGCCGATGGCCCACCCACGCTCGTGATGACCAACGATCAGGTACCGGACCCCTGCAAGTTGCTTACGGCACAGGAAGTTGGCGAGGCTTTCGGGAGCCCTGTCACCGGGTCGGAGACCGCGGGGCCGCCGGTCGTGCCGTTCGGACAGCGAGATTGCTTCTGGGGTCCGCCTGGGGGGTCGGGACTCGTGAGCTTGGGGGTAGTCACGAGCGCCGGATTGGCAGCGGGCATCGCTGCCGAACCAACCGGCGCCTTCAAGAACTTGGACGGAGCTGACAGGGCGTTCGCCACGCTATTCAGTGGTCAGCCCAGGCCGACCCCATCGGTGACGAACAAATGGGTAACCAGTGCAGGCCTCACCACCGTGACAGTCCTGTCGGGCGACACCGTTCTAAGCCTCGGCTTTCTCGACGGTGCCCTTGGCAACGACTCGCGCCAGGCAATGCTCGTCGAGAAGGCGCTCGCACGACTTGAATCGCCGACCACCGATACGACCGGGGGATGAGCCCGCTCAGAACCCACACACTGACGCGGCAGGGATTGCCTGAGCGCATGCCACTTTGGCGGCGTACTCCTCTCACTTCTCCCCAGCCCGGCCTCGCCGCCGAGGGGATGACGTATGCCGGGATGCGCTCTCGAACTGATCTAGCTCAGAACCCATTCGACCTTCGATAAGGTTCGGCCGCGGGAGTGGTCGAGGTGTTGAAGCGATCGGTTGGATCGCGTCGAGAGGAGCAAGTGATGTCGACCATCGTGGTGCAGTATCAAACCAAGCCGGAGCGAGCCGATGAGAATCAGCGGATGATCGAGGCGGTGTTCGACGAACTGGAAGCGCGCGAGCCCAGGGGCTTCACTTACAAGGTCTTTCGTCTCGAGGACGGCGTGAGCTTCATCCACGTGGTGATCGAGCACGACATCGACGACCCCGAATCGCTCGACGCCGTGCCGGCCTTCCAAGCCTTCGTGGCCAACATCGCCGAGCGTTGCGAGGTTCCTCCGGCCGCGTCTGGAGCAACGATCGTGGGCGGCTACCGCTGACCTGCCCGGTTCGTCCGTCGGTCTCTCACGACCGCCCGGAGCCGGGCACGGCGCACTTCGTACCGTTCTCCACAGCGCGGCGACGCCGCCGACGCGATGACCTTTGCCGGTTCTCCCGTCGCTAAAGGTTGGGGACGGGTGGCTATCTCTTGGCCACCGTGTTTGTCCTGAACACGGCGAGCGTCCCGAGACGGGCGGTCCAGCTGATCGTGATGGGAAGATCGGGGCACGAGGCTCGGAGGGCTTCGGTGAACTCCACGAATCCCGGACGGCTGACCACCAGGATCGGCTCCGATGCCTCGTCCTACATGACCGGGGCGCTCGGGTGGCCACCCACCTCGACCACTTCGAGGCCCAGTAACAGTCGTGCGCCACGGACGCGTCTGATCTGGTCGAGGGGCGCCCGATGGGTCGACGACAGGAACCGCCACGCGATGGTGTCGGAGTCGATCTCCACGCTCCAAGCCAACCGCCAGGTGAGCAGCCACAACTGCCCGATCAACACGGCATTCACCGCCAACGCCGCGCTCAACGAGGCCGGATGGTCCGAGAAGACGCTGGTGAACATCACGGCGTCCGCGATCACCAGGAAGCTGCCGCAGAGAACTACCCCACTCGTCATGAAAGCCTTCGGTGCGTACAGGATGCTCTTCACCTCGCCCGCCGCATCGCTCCATTCTCCACCATCACCGATGCGGCGTGTATCGCTAACTTCTCCCCAGCCACCCTCGTCGCCGAGGCGACGACGATGGCCGGTTGCGCGTCAGCCGCGACTGGCTTGGAGGCGAATTCCCGTTGACGCCAGGGTCTAGGTGACCCACAGTGGCTGTTCTATGGCACACCCCCATGCCGCCGAGCGGCCGCTCCAGGGCCAAGCCCTGTCGAGGCCCATCGCTTCGGCGTGCCCCCCCCTGGATGACCAAAGGGTCACTACGGGACGACGACGGCGTGCCAATCCTGGCAGGCCTGTCGAGCACTGTTAGTTCCAGCGCACGAGGTGCCATAGCCAGCGTTTCGGTGGTCGAACCTGCGGCGCAGTACCCCTGCTGGTTCCACCTGCGACCGCCGCTGGCGCCACGTCGACGTGGCCGAATGGACAAGGCACCGGTCTCCTAAACCGGAGGTTGCAGGTTCGATCCCTGCCGTCGACGCTCAACTCGCCGTAGCTCAGCGGATCAGAGCACCGCCTTCCGAAGGCGGGGGTCGCACGTTCGAGTCGTGCCGGCGAGGCCCCGTCGGATCTCCGTCACCGTAGGTCCGAACAACCCAGACGCGCCGGAGCCAGGTTGGCACCGTGGGCCTGCAAAGCCTGCTGTGAGGGTTCGAGTCCCTCCCGGCGCTCCATCAGAAACGACAACAGATGGCGAGCAAACTCCGCCCACTTTCCCGCAGGCCGACCTCGGCGCCGAGGCGATGACGTATGCCGGATACACGCGGCGTCCAGACCTGAAGCTCCCGTTGCAGTGTGTGGAAGGCTTGATTCATGAGTCTCTATGTCGTGATCCAATGGTCGGTCACCGAGGGTGAGGAGGCGACGATCGAGAGCTCGCTCGGCATCATCCGTGACCACATCAGGTCGGAACACCCCGGCATTCTCAGCGTGAGGATGTTTCGTCAATTCGCCGGGGGGCGCCCCCACCGGGCCTACGACTGGTGGGAGGAGTACGAGAGCCTCACCTCGCTCGAACAGCAGACCGCGACACCAGAGTGCGACGCGGTGTGGCTCCCCATCCGCGAGATCGCGGTGCCCGGCTCCTTCCGGCAAAGCATCTGGAGCGATGCGGGGAAGGCCGTCTGGTTGGATCGCTGACCGGGGCGTCGTCATACGCCGCGCTGAGAGCGGTCGGCGGGGCACCCAGGCTGGATCCTTGCGCAGTATGTCCGGGCGGACCTCGTTCGCCTCCTCGGCTGAAGAGAACCCTCCGAGGAGCATGCGCGTCGCAACCCCCCTGCGGTGGCTCGCGGACCCGCCGCCACCCGCTAGGCGCTCAGTTCCTCCCGCTCGCCGTCGGTGAGGAGTCCCTTAGGTGCGATGTAGCGGTAGGCGTCTTCGACTATGGCGGCGATCTCACCCCAGTCGACCTTGTGCGTGCCGGATGCGTCGAAGTACACCCCAAGTCACCCGGAGAAGATCCCACTCGCTGAGGTGGGCGGCGCAAAGAATCGAATGGGTTCGGCAATAACCATCGCCTCTTGCACGCCGGGAGGCGCCGGACACCACGCCCACGCCTTGGGTCGCGCTCGTGCCGCCGATGGTCGACCAACGGCAGCGCGAGCCGCTTGGGGGGCACGCAGCCGAGTACACCGACCGGACGACTGCCAGGTGGGCGGCTAGGTTGCTGCGCGATCGTCAGCCAGAAAGCAGAAAACCGTGGACAGCGACACCGAAGACACGTCGGGAGGGGACCAGTCCGACGACCAGCCCCTGGTGGTGGCCGAGACGGCGCCAGCGTCGACCGCGTCCTCGGGCGGTGGTAACGGCGGCGACGCCGATGACGACGGGCGCGGCGACGGCGACGGCGACGGCGATGAGGACTGGGAGCGGGTGCTCGCCCAGGTGTCGAGGGACACAGCCATGACCAAGATGCTCGTCGCGATCCTCCTCGCCGTGGTGGTGGTCGCCTCCGTGGTTCTCGGCGTCCTGATTCGCACGGGCGACAAGACCACCGGGACGGCGACGGTCACCACGTCGACCGCGGCGCCGACGTCGACCGTTGCGGCCCTCGCGTCGGTAGCGGGCCAGCCCTGTGTCGCGATGGTCGACCCAGCCCCAGCTGGAGCGCCGTCCGTCGATGTGGTGGTCGGACCGGCGCCCACGTCGCTGGTGGTCAAAGACATCAAGCAAGGCACCGGCGCAGAGGCCACAGCCACGAGCACGGTCAGCGTGAACTACGTCGGCGTGGCCTGCTCCACCGGCAAGATCTTCGACGCTTCCTATAAGGGCGGGACGACGACGCCGGCGAGCTTCCCCGTGGCACAAGTGATCCCCGGGTTCGGCAAAGGTGTCACCGGCATGAAGGTCGGTGGTCAACGCCTGATCGGGATCCCGAGCGACCAGGCCTACGGCGCCACGGGTCGAGGGGCCACTATCGCTCCCGACGAGGCGCTCTGGTTCGTCGTCGAACTCACCGCCGTCACTCCCTGATCGGGACCTCGCTGTGCAATTGAAACGCCGCATCCCGCAGGGTCCGCATACTGAGTGACCCGCCACGGCGAATCGGGCGCGGCTAGCTGGCGAAGAAAGAAAGCGGCTCTCGGGCTCGCGTCCCAACTCCATCCCAACTACGGGGCGATACGCCGCTCGACGGGCCAGTACGAGCCGGACCGCAAATGCCACCCTGACCAGCCTATTTGTGTCTGCCTGTCACCCGATGAACAAGCCTGGCGGTATTTGTGAAGCGGATGTCGTGGGTTCGAATCACACCTCGGGCTCTCGTGTGATCTCGGCGCGGTTTAGCGTGGAGGGGATGCTGGCGCGAGTGGTACGTCGATGACGACCGAGAGCGTGACGGCGCTGTTCACCGACATGGTCGGCTCCACCGCATTGGCGTCGGCTATGGCGCCGGACGAGGCCGACGAGCTGCGACGCGGGCATTTCTCGATCTTGCGCCAAGCGGTCGCAGAGGCGGGCGGTACCGAGGTCAAGAACCTCGGCGACGGCCTGATGGTGGTATTCGCGACCGCGTCAGCGGCACTGTCGTGCGCGGTTGGGATGCAGCAGGGTGTCGATCGCGATAATCGTGTGCGGCGACACTCGGTGGGCTTGCGGGTGGGGTTGAGCGCGGGCGAGGTGATCCGCGAGGACGATGACTATTTCGGGGATCCCGTGATCGAGGCTGCCCGCCTGTGTGCCGCGTGCGAGAGCGCCCAGATTCTTGCCGCTGATGTGGTCCGGGCGCTGGCCGGTCGCCGTAGCCGCCACGTCTGTCATCCGCTTGGGGAACTCGCGTTGAAGGGTCTGCCCGATCCAGTTCTGACGGTTGAGGTTGCTTGGGAGTCGCTCAGTACCGCTTCGCACACCGTGCCCTTGCCCGGTCGTCTCGGTGTAGGTCCCGGGGTGGGGGTCGTCGGCCGCGGGGGGGAACTGGCGTTGTTGTTGGATGCGTTGAAGCGGGTCTCTGCCGGCGACGGTCGCGAGGTGTTGTTGATCTCGGGCGAGGCGGGTTTGGGCAAGACGACGTTGGTGGCCGAGACGGCTCGTGTCGCGTTTGATGTCGGTGCCCGTGTGTTGTTCGGACACTGCGAGGAAGATCTCGCGTCGCCGTATCAGCTGTTCGCCGAGGCGCTCAGCCGCTATGTCACCCACGCTCCTGAAGAGCAGCTCCTGGCTCACGTGGCGGCGCACGGTTCGGAGTTGGCCCGTCTTGTCCCCGCGTTGGAGAGCAGAATCCCAGACCTGCCCCCGTCGAAAGCAACCGATGCCGACTCGGAGCGTTATCTGCTGTTCGCTGCAGTGGTCGGACTCCTGGCCCAGGCCACGGAGGAACAGCCCATCGTCGCCGTGTTCGACGACCTTCAGTGGGCTGACAAAGCCAGCCTGCTGTTGCTTCAACACCTCGCGGCCGCCGAGCAGACCATGCGGTTGCTGGTGCTCGGTACCTACCGTGACACCGAACTCTCGCACGCTCATCCGCTGATGGACTCCCTTGCCGCGCTCCACCGCCAGCGAAACGTGAGCCGCATCGAACTCGCGGGGTTGGACGACGCCGGGGTGATCGCGTTGATGGAAGCGGCCGCCGGCCACGCGCTCGACGAGGCCGCGCTAGAGCTTGCTCGAGCGGTTCACCGCGAGACCGACGGCAATCCATTCTTCGTTACGGAGCTCTTGCGGCACCTGTCCGAGACCGGCGCCATTCACCCCGACGCCACCGGGCGCTGGGTGGCACAGGGTTCCCTCGAGCAGATCGCGCTTCCCGACAGCATCCGCGAAGTAATCGGCGCTCGGATCGGACGGCTTGGTCTCGAAGCAGACCGAGTGCTCGCCATCGCGGCAGTGATCGGCCGCGACTTCGACCTCGAACTTCTCGCCACAGCCACGAAGACCTCGCAAGACGAGTTGCTCGACATCCTCGATCACGCCATGAACGCGTCGTTGGTTCGTGAGTTCACCGACGGACCCGGCCGCTACAGCTTCGCCCACGCGCTCATCCAACATGCCATGTACCAGGCGCTGGGTTCGACGCGGCAAGCCCGCACGCACCGCGTTGTTGCCGAAGCCTTGGAGGAACTCTGCGGGGACCGGCCGGCCACGCGGATCGGCGAACTGGCCCGCCACTGGGGCAACGCATCACCGAGCGATGTGGCCAAGGCACTCGACTACGCGCGCCAGGCCGGCGACGCGGCGCTGCGCGCGCTGGCCCCCGACGATGCGCTCCGCTACTACGCGCAGGCCGTCGAACTCATCGACCAAGCCGAGATCCCTGACCCGAGCATCGAACTCGACGTCGCGATCGGGCTCGGGACTGCACAGCGACAAACGGGTGAACCCGGATTCCGGGAGACGCTGCTCAACGCCACGCGCCTGGCGGCAGAGTTGGGCGACACGGAACGGCTGGTGGCCGGGGCACTGGCGAACGATCGTGGCTGGGCTAGCGCCAGCGGAACGGTCGACGGCGACAAGGTCGCGCTTCTCGAGGTGGCGCTCGATCGACTCCCGGCCGACCACCCCGACCGGGCATTGGTGCTCGCCACCCTGTGCGCGGAACTCGCCTTCGCCAGCACAATCGAACACCGCCAAGCGCTGGCGGACGAGGCCCTCGCCATCGTCAAGAGGTCCGGTGACGATGCGACGGTGGTACGAGTCCTCAACCACCTCGTCTTCCCGCTCCTTGTGCCCTCGTTGCTTGAACAGTCCCTTGCCTGGTCGGCCGACGCACTGTCCCGCGCCGAGCGGGTCGGCGACCCCGTCTTGCTCTACTTCGCCGCGATGTACCGGGCCACGGTCGCGCTTCGCTCCGGCGATATCGCAGACGTCGACCGCTGCTACGCGATCGCGGGTCCGCTGGCGCAACAACTCAACCAGCCTTCACTGAACTGGGAGTACACCTTCCACGGCGCCAAGCGCGCACAGATCGCCGGAATGACCGACGACGCCGAACGGCTAGCTACCGAGGCGTTCCAGATCGGAGCCGATTGCGGCCAACCCGACGCCGAGGCCTTCTTCGGGGTTCAGCTCGCCGTGGTGAACTGGCAGCGCGGCACCATGGGAGAACTCGCACCGCTCATTGAGCAGATGATCGCCGATTCCCCTGGCCTACCGACCCTGAAAGCGGCGCTCGCGCTCGCCTACGCGCAAAGCGACCGATTCGACGACGCACGGCGCGTCCTCGACGACTTCGCCGCAACAGGCTTCCAGCTCCCCCAGGACTCCGCATGGATCAATGGCATGACTGAATACGCCGAGGCGGCCGTCGCCTGCGGCGATCCGAGCTTCGCTCAGCCCCTCTTCGATCTGCTCAAACCGTGGTCCGAACAGTTCTCGAGCGCGGGTGGCGTCACCGCCGAAGGTCCGGTTAGCAACGTCCTCGGCGGACTCGCCACCCTGCTAGGCAACTATGACGACGCCGACTGCTACTTCGCCCAGGCCGCCACGTTCAATGCTCGGATCGACGCCGAGTTCTTCGCTGCTCAAACCAACCTCCTCTGGGGAACCATGCTCGCCCAGCGCCAAGAGTCCGGTGACACCGAACGGGCGCGAGACCTTCTCACCAACGCGCGGGACGTCGCCACGACCCACGGGTACGCGAACGTCGAGCGACGCGCCGCCCACGCGCTCGGGGGCCTAGAGTGACGGCGAGCCGCCACGAGAGCAAGACGAAAATGCGCACGATCAACCCGCCCTCGAAGGAGCTACTCTCCACGTCATGGGGATCGTGGACGACCTTCTCGCCAACCCTGGTCTCTACGTCGGCAAGGACACCGTGGCGGGAACCGATCTCGTCGGGGCGGCGCGAATCGTCGTGTCGCCACTGCCAGGTCGCGCCGGCGTATTTCTCGACTATGAGGTCCTGAACGGCCTGGCGCCGGGTCCCGTTCTCGGACACGTCGAGCACACCCTGGTTGGGACGGCTGACGACAACACGACGATCATGGTGATCGCGCACACCCATGGGCAGGGGATCACTCTCCTACGCGAGACCGAACCGGGCGTGTTCGAGCCCGGCGATGTAGGGGCGCCCTATCCGCTAAAGGTCGTGCTGACGGTTCCAGAACCAGGTCGACTCCGCCATGTGTGGTGGTATGGATCGCCCGGCGAGGATGCCGCTGAGCGAGACGTCGCCGAGCTCGAGATCGTTCGTCAGTAGCGCTCGCACCAAGCGATCGGCGACACGCTCGAACCAGGGCCGGGTACGGTCGGCGCTACCGCTCGGCGGCCGCGGCGAACGCAGGGATCAGCGAGCTCCAGCCGTTCGTGTTGGCATTGCGCCACTCCGCACCCTCGGCGCCGAGCCGGTCCCATCCGGAGTGCACGATGTCGAGTCGGGTCCGGCCGTCGCCGAGGTCGACGAAGGTGAGGTCCACGTCGGTGGCATCCTCGCTCCTCCGACCGATGTGCCACGTGTAGCCAAGGTGGGAGGGCGGGCTCCAACGGGTCACCTCGCCCCAGTCGATCTCCCGACCGTCGGATGTCCGCTCGAAGATCCGGCCGCCGATGCGAGGCTCGAGCTGCACGATCGTGTCGAGGTCGCCCGAGGTCGAGTGGCCCTTCGGCCACCAGGTCCCCATCTGGTTCGTCCAGACGTCGAAGGCGTGATCGGCGGGGCAGTCGATCTCGTAGCTGAACCGGAGGGACTCGATCACGGGTGACCCTTCCGAATCTGATCGGGCGATCGCGGGGCGGTGTTCTCGGCCGTCAGGCGGAAGCGGGTGGCGGCCTCGCCCCACACCCGGCGCAGGTAGGCCTCGACCGCCTCCACGCCCTCTTGCTGCAGGCGGTAGATGCGCCGAGTGCCCACCGGTTCCTCACGGACCAGGCCCGCGTCCTTCAGCAACCGGAGGTGCCGCGACACCGCCGGACGGCTGATCGGCAGCTCGTCCGCGATCTGCTGCACCGATCGGCCTTCGTCGCTCAGCAGCTGGAGGATCGCCCGTCGATTGGGGTCGCCCAGTGCCTCGAAGGGGTCGCCTGCCGGCGCGGGGGTGGCCATCGTCGATCCTCCCGTCCGTCAGATCGCGCGCATGCGGTTGCTGCGGGCGTTGTGCTCGACCTCGGCCCAGCCGAGCTGCTCCAGCACCGGCGGGACGTAGTTGCCGAAGCGGCCACGGAGGCCCTTTTTGAGGCCGTACCAGCCGCCGACCGGGTTGTCCTCGCTGCGGGCCCACGCCTCGACCGTGCCGTCGGCCGCGGGCTTCTGCTCGTCGGCGTTGCCCAGGGCGATCCAGTCACCGTGGTCGACCAACATGGCCCGGAGGTCCTCGAGGCACCGCAGGTTGTAGCGGAGCTGCGTCGTGCCGACCTGTACGACCAGCGCCGGCGGGTCGAGCGACTCGTCCCGGAAGGCCTGATAGGTCGACCCGCCGCTCGGGGTCTGGAGCGTCCAGGGTCGATCGGTGGTCCCGTCACCCGTCGCCCCCTCAGCCATGCGAAGCCGCAGTTCCACCATCGAACCCGAACCCGTAGGACCCGACCACCTCTGCGGTCATCACCGTGGGTCCTTCCACGCACCGCTCGCCGATCTCCCGCTGGAACGCCCCGAACGCCGCGGTCGCAGTCAACGGATTGACCCCGTCCGCGGTGTCGACCGACGCCACGTGCACGAACGTGACCCCGTCCTCCAATCGGAAGGTCGCGTAGCGCAGCCCGTCCGGTCGGTCTTCGGCGAGCTCGCCGAACACCTTCTCGACGAGGGCCTGGTTCTCGTCGGCCCGCTCGGGCCGGGTGGTGTAGCGCACGACGGTGACAGCCATGAGGCGCTCCCTATTCTCGGTGGCCGTCCGGTTCGGACCCGGACGATTGGTAACTGAATCGTTACGGTAACAGCTGGGCTACCACATCCCACCCGACCCGATCGCCGGTCCCGGCGCGGTGGCCGCACTCGTGTGTGAGGGCCAGACACACATGATCTGGATGTGAGGTCAGGTGGGTCGGCTCAAAGTGTCAGACCCCGTCGCTAGGGTGCTGTGCATGCCTGCCGACGCCGAGCTCACGGTTGCCACTCTCGACTCCGACGGCCCCGACGCCACGTTCGGGGAGCGCGCCGAGGCACTGCTGCGGGAGCTGACCGGCAACGCCGACGCCACCTTGCGTCCCTCGCAGCTCGAAGCCATTTCCACCCTGGCCCGCGACCGGCGGCGGGTGCTGCTGGTGCAACGCACCGGATGGGGCAAGAGCGCCGTCTACTTCATCACCACCAAGTTGCTGCGCGACCAGGGCGCCGGGCCCACCCTTCTCGTCTCACCGCTGTTGGCCCTGATGCGCAATCAGATCCAGGCCGCGGCGCGCATGGGCCTACGGGCGGCCACGCTCAACTCCTCGAACATTGACGAGTGGGCCGCGGTGCGGGCGGCCATCGATGCCGATGAGATCGATGTGCTCCTGGTCTCGCCCGAGCGCTTCGCCAACGCCGGGTTCCGAGCCGAGGTGTTGCCGGTGGTGAGCCCCCGAAGTGGGTTGCTGGTGGTGGACGAGGCCCACTGCATCAGCGACTGGGGGCACGACTTCCGGCCCGACTATCGCCGCATCGTCGCCATCCTCGAGGTGTTGCCCGACGGCGTGCCTGTTCTGTGCTGCACCGCCACCGCCAACGATCGCGTCGTGGCCGACATCGAACACCAACTCGGCGACAACCTCGCCGTGCTGCGCGGACCGCTGGCTCGCGAGGGCCTCGCCCTCCACGTCCTCGATCTCCCCGCCCAGGCCCAGCGGTTGGCCTGGCTGGCCGAGCGTGTTCCGGAGCTACCGGGCACCGGCATCGTCTACTGCCTGACCGTGCGCGACACCGGCATCGTGGCCGGCTGGCTGCGGTCCAACGGCATCGACGCGGTGGCGTACTCGGGCGGTGACGACGACGAGCATCGAGCCGAAGTCGAAAGGCGGCTACTGGCCAACGAAGTCAAGGTCGTGGTGGCCACCTCGGCGCTGGGCATGGGTTTCGACAAGCCTGACCTGGCCTTCGTGATCCACTACCAGGCGCCCGGGTCGTCCATCGCCTACTACCAGCAGGTCGGCCGGGCCGGCCGCGGCCTCGACGAGTCGCTGGGTGTGCTGTTGCGCGGTGCCGAGGACGTCGACATCCAGGACTGGTTCATCACCATGGCCTTCCCTCCACCCGACGTCACCGATCGGGTGCTCGGCTACCTGGCCGACACGCCCGGGCTGGTGGGTCTGGCCGAACTCGAAAAGCAGGTCAACCTGGGGCGCAGTCGGCTCACGGTGCTGCTCAAGGTGCTCGAGGT
>Ga0075021_10001241_pt1 | contig 13018 bp, 14 predicted proteins | sample ColStrG_CSR_2012_FD_72749 | JGI IMG/M metagenome (GOLD analysis project Ga0075021, IMG submission 72749) | Freshwater sediment microbial communities in response to fracking from Pennsylvania, USA - Cold Stream Run_MetaG_CSR_2012 | ecosystem: Environmental > Aquatic > Freshwater > Creek >...
CACCAGCACCGCGCTCCAGGTGCTGCGGCCGGCGGGGGCGTGGGATCCGGTGCGGCCGCTCCTGGTGCTGCCGGAGGTGCTGGACGACGCGGGCTGGGAGGGCGGCTTCGAGCGCGGCTTCAACGCGGTGAAGGACCGCGCGCTCGCCTACGCCTTCTGCGCGGTGCGCGGAGCGGGCGTCACGATCAACACCGACCTGGTGAAGGACGACCAGGTCAAGAGCCTCACCGATCTCCTGAATCCTCGCTGGAAGGGCAAGCTGCTCCTGCCGGACGTGCGGACCATGGGCGACTCGTTCTGGTCCATGACGAGCGCGCGCCTCAACCTGGGCGACGACATCATCAAGAAGCTGTTCGTGGACCAGGAACCCGCGCTGAGCCGGGACACCCGCCAGATCGCCGAGTTCATGGTACGCGGCCGCTATCCCATCGCGCTCGGGGTCAACCCGCTGCTCCTGAGCCAGTTCCAGAAGCAGGGGCTCGGCAAGAACCTCAGGACCTTCCACTTCCCGGAGATGGACACCTCCAACTCGAGCAGCAGCGTGGTCTGGCTGCTCAACCGGGCGCCCCACCCGAGCGCGGCCAAGGTCTTCGTCAACTGGCTGCTCACCAAGGACGCCCAGGTGGTGTGGGCCCGCGAGGTCGAGACCAACAGCCGGCGGGTCGGCGTCGAGCCCGGGAATCCCGAGATCGTGGTCCCGCGGGCGGCGAAGCTCCTGCAGGTGGACGCGGAGGAGAATCTGGCCGAGGTGGTCAAGACGCAGGACCTCGGCAAGGCGGTCATCAAGTAACCCACCCGCCCACGGATCCGAGAGTGCCCGCGCAGCCCGGCGGCGGCGAGACGGTTCTCGCGCTCGACCGCGTCAGCAAGCGATTCGGGGAGGCGGCGGCGGTGGACTCCGTCTCCCTCGCGATCCGGCGCGGTGAGATCTTCACCCTGCTCGGGCCGAGCGGCTGCGGCAAGACCACCACGCTGCGGCTGGTGGCCGGCCTCGAGCAACCCGACGGCGGCGAGATCACCCTGCGCGATCGAGTGGTCGCCTCGGCCGCGCGCCGGCTCTTCGTCGCGCCCAACCGCCGCAACCTCGGCATGGTGTTCCAGTCCTACGCGGTCTGGCCGCACATGACCGTGTTCGAGAACGTGGCCTATCCGCTGGAGCTACGCGGCCTTCCCCGGGCGGCGGTGCGCGAGAAGGTGGCCCGGGTGCTGGACCTGGTGGGCCTGGGCGGGACGGAGACGCGGCCCGGCACGCTCCTGAGCGGCGGGCAGATGCAGCGCCTGGCCCTCTGCCGCGCCCTCGTCTACGAGCCGGATCTCCTCCTGCTCGACGAGCCATTCAGCAACCTGGACGCCAAGCTGCGCGAGCAGATGCGGATGGAGGTGAAGCTCCTGCAGCGCCGCCTCGGCATCACGGTACTCTTCGTCACCCACGACCAGGTCGAGGCCCTCAGCCTCTCCGACCGCATCGCGGTCATGCACCGGGGGCGCGTGGAGCAGGTGGGCGCGCCGCGGGCCCTCTACGAGCAGCCCGCGTCCGCCTTCGTGCGGGACTTCCTCGGCCAGACGGTGGTGCTCACCGGCCGCGTCACCGCCACCGCGGCGGCGCGGGTCGGCGCCCGCGTGACGGTGGCGATGAACGGCCCGCTCACCGGATGCACCCTCGCGGGCCGGAGCACGTCGGCGGCGCCGCTCGCGCCGGGGGCGGCGGCCACGATTGCGATCCGTCCCGAGGACATCCGGGTCGCGCCCGGCGACGCGGCGGGGAGCGAGCCCGACCACCTCCTCGGCACCATCGAGACCCTCTCCTTCGTGGGCGACCGCTACGAGGCCCGCGTCGCCCTCGGGGGCGAGCACTGCATCGTGCTCCTCCTGACCCGGACGCGCGAGTGGCGGGAGGGCGAGGGGGTGCGCCTCGGCTTCCCCCCCGAGATGGTGAGCGTGTGGCCGGCGTGACGGCCGTCCTCGCGGCCCCCGGGCCGCGGCGCCTCGAGCTGCAGACGGTGCTGTGCACCGTGGTGCTCGCCGCGGTCGCCCTCTGCGTGGTCTTCCCCCTGCTCCTGGTCGCGCTGCAGAGCCTCCAGGTCGCGCCCCCGGGCCAGCCCGCCCGCTACGGCCTCGACGGCTGGCGCGCGGCCCTGGGCGAGCCCGGGCTCCGCGCGGCCCTCCTCAATACCCTCGCGGTGACCTTCGTGCGCCAGCTCATCTCCCTGCCGCTCGCGGTGCTCGTGGCCTGGCTCCTCGCCCGCACCGACCTGCCCGGGCGCGCCTGGATCGAGTTCGCGTTCTGGGCCGCCTTCTTCTTGCCGCCGTTCACGGTCACCCTCAGCTGGATCCTGCTGCTCGATCCCGAGTACGGCCTCGTCAACACCGCGCTCGCCCGGCTGCCGTTCGTGACGTCGGGCCCGTTCAACATCTACTCCTTCTGGGGCATCGTCTGGGTCCACGTCCTCACCGGGTCCCTGACCGTCAAGGTGATCCTCCTCACCCCCGCGTTCCGCAACATGAACGCGGCCTTCGAGGAGGCCTCCCGGGTGGCCGGGGCGGGCACCCTCCGCACCGCGCTGCGGATCACGGTGCCGGTGATGGCCCCCGCGATCCTGTCGGTGCTGCTGCTCGGCACGATGGTGTCGCTCCAGACCTTCGAGGTGGAGCAGGTGCTGGGCCTGCCCTTCCGCTTCTTCGTGTTCAGCACCACGATCTACGACCTGCTCGTCACCCGGGTCCCGCGCTACGACGCGGCCACCGCGCTCGCGGTCCTGATCCTGGCCGCCATGCTCCCGCTCGTCTTCGCCCAGCAGTGGCTGACCCGCGGCCGGCGCTACACCACCGTCACCGGCCAGTTCCAGCGCCGGGTCCACCCCCTGGGCCGGTGGCGCGCGCCCGCGGCCGTGTTCGTGATGGCCCTGGTGGTGATCGTGCTGGGGGCGCCGGTGGTGTTCGCGGTCCTCGGCACGTTCATGAAGCTGTTCGGCTTCTTCCACGTGCCGGACCCGTGGACGCTCGCCAACTGGCAGACCGTCCTCACCGACGACCTGTTCCTGCGCTCGCTGCACAACACGCTGGTGCTCTCGATCGGCACCGCGGTGGCCGCGATCGTGGTGCACTCGCTCATCGCCTACATCATCGTGCGCACGTCCTACGCGGGCCGGCGGCTGCTCGACTTCGTGTCCTGGCTGCCGTTCACGGTGCCCGGCATCATCCTGGGCCTAGCCCTGCTCTGGCTCTTCCTCGGGGTCTCCTTCCTGCGGCCGCTGTACGGCACCGCCACGCTCCTGATCGTGGCCGGGGTGATCGCGGGGATGCCGCTCGGCGTGCAGATCATCCGGAGCGGGCTCCTGCAGCTGGGCGGCGAGCTGGAGGAGGCCTCTCGGACCGCGGGCGCGTCGTGGTGGACGACCTATCGCCGGATCGTCCTGCGCCTGATGGCGCCGACCCTCATCGCGGTGGGCATGATCACCTTCGTGGGAGCCGCCCGCAACATCGGCAACTTCGCCCTGCTCACCACCAGCGCCAACCGGCCCCTGTCGATCCTCCAGCTGGACTACGTGGCCCAGCGCAAGCTCGAGGAGGCGGTGGTCGTGGCGTGCATCATCATGCTGGTCTCGCTGGCCGGGGCCCTGCTCGCGCGACTGATCGGGCTGCGCAGTGGCGGGCTCGGCTGATGGAGTCCCCGTGCGTCTAGCCCAGAAGATCGCGATCGTGACCGGAACCAGCCCCAACATCGGCGGCGGCATCGCGGAGGGGCTCGCCGAGGAAGGCGCCACCGTGGTGTGCGTGGACGTGGCGGCCGACAACGCGAGCCAGTGCGCGGAGGCAATCCGCCGGAGCGGCGGCCGGGCCCTCGGCATCACCTGCGACGTGACCGACGAGCGCCAGGTCGAGGCTATGGTGGCGCGTGTCCGCGAGGCCTACGGCGGCGTGGACGTCCTGGTGAACAACGCGGGCATCCTCGGAGGCCTCGGCGTGCTCGAGATGCCGGTAGAGCGCTGGAGCCGCCAGATCGCGGTGAACCTGACCGGGACCTTCCTCTGCACGAAGCACGTGGCGCGGCTGATGGTGGCCGAGCGGCGGCGCGGGAGCATCGTGGTGGTGGTCTCGACGGCGGGCCACCAGGGCCAGGCCGGCAACATCGCCTACTCGACCAGCAAGAGCGGCCTGCTCAACTTCACGCGCGCCGCCGCCATGGACCTGGCCCGCCACGGCATCCGGGTGAACAGCCTGACCCCCACCGCCACCGACACCGACGAGGCCGCCGAGCGCGCGGTGGCCTGGGGCCGCCCGCGCCCCGAGCCGCGCCCGCGCGGCCTCGACTTCGCGAAGATGGTGCCGATGGGCAAGCTGCCGAGCCCGCGGCACTACGCCCGCGCGGTCGCCTTCCTGGCCTCCGACGACGCGGAGATGATCACCGGCACCGATCTCCGCGTGGACGCGGGCGCCATCGCGAAGTACTGGCCCTGGATCCCGAACGCCTAAGCACCCCTCACCCTGCCCTCTCCCAGGTGAGGAGAGGGTATGCGGGCTAGCGCAGCACCGCCTCCGCGATGCGGGTGAGCTCGCGCACCATCTCGGGCTCCGACTTCGAGGTGGCCGGGCGCACGATCACCCGCGTGGCGCCCGCGTCGTGCAGCCGCGCGATCAGATCCCGATCCGCCGGCTGGCCGTGCACCGAGATGCTGATGGCGGCCGGATCGCGTCCGGCCTCCCCGGCGAGCCGGTCGAGGGTGGCGCGCTTCTCGCGAAGCTCCACGGGGGTGACGCGGTTCGGCAGCCACCCGTCGCCCCAGGCCACCACGCGCACGAGCACCCGCGGTGCGTCGCCGCCCAGGAGCACCGGCGGGTGCGGCTTCTGGGCCGGCTTGGGATTGGAGCGGACCGGCGGGAAGTCGTAGAACTTGCCGTGGAACTCGGCCTCCGGCTTCGTCCACAATTCCTTCATGGCCAGGATCGACTCGCGGGTCTGGCCCCAGCGGTGGTCGAAGTCGCCGCCCATGAGCTGGGTCTCCTCCCGCAGCCACCCGGCCCCGATGCCGAAGAGAAAGCGCCCGCCGCTGAACAGATCGAGCGTGGACACCTCCTTGGCGAGCAGCAGCGGGTGGCGCTCCGGGACCAGCACGATACCGGTCGCGAGCTTGATCCGGCTGGTCGTCCCGGAGGCGCGGGCCAGGGCCACGAACGGATCGATGAAGTGCGAGTACGCCTCGGGGATGACCCCGTCCGCGGTGCCGGGGAAGCGGCTGGTGGTGTGCACCGGGATGAACGGGTGCTCGGCGCACCAGAACGACTCGAAGCCGAGTGCCTCGGCGGTGCGGGCCATCGCCCCCACGTCGACCAGATAGGCGGGCAGCGGAACGGAGATGCCGACGTTCATGGGAGCCTCCTGGCGGGCGGTCAGTCGAAGATGATGCCGCCGTCGACGTTGAGCGATTGGCCGGTGATGTTCCGCGCGGCCGGCGAGGCGAGGAAGACCGCGAGGGCGGCCACGTCCTCCGGGTCGTTGGGACGGCCGAGCGGGATGACCGCGTTGCGCCGGCGCGTCATCTCCTCGAGCGGCAGGCCCTCGTCGCGGGCCCGGACCGCCACGTTGGCCTCCGAGAGCGCGGTGACCGTGATGCCCGGGCAGATGGCGTTCACGTTGATGTCGTGGCGCGCGAGCTGCTGGGCCGCGGTGCGGGTGAGCGAGATGACGCTCCCCTTGCTGGCCGCGTAGATCGCGTTCGACGTGCCCGCGTACCCCTTCCCGGCGATCGACGCGATGTTCACGATGCTGCCGCGCCGCCGCGGGATCATCTCCCGCGCCACCCGCTGCAGGCAGAAGAACACGCCCTTGGCGTTGACCCGCATGATGCGGTCCCAGTCCTGCTCGGTGAGATCCATGATGTAGGCGCGGCGGGTGACCCCCGCGTTGTTCACCAGGACGTCGATCCCGCCGAGCGCGCCGGTCACCGCCTGCACCATCCGATCGATCGCGCCCAGGTCGCCCACGTCGGTCTCCAGGGCCAGGCCCCGCGTCCCGAGCGCGCCGATCGCCTCCGCGGTGGCCTTGGCCGCCGCCCCGTCGACGTCGACCGCGGCGACCCGCGCGCCCGCGCGGGCCAGGGCCAGCGCGGTCGCCTTGCCGATCCCGCTCCCGGCGCCGGTGACGATCGCGACGCGATCCGCGAGGACCATCCGGTGTCGACTACCGTCGGGCCGCGGCCCGGGGGCCGGATGGCCGGCCCGCGCCGCCCACGAAGTGAATCGGCTCCCGGCCCTTGAGCGCGGCGGGCGTGATCGCCCACGTGCCGCCGCACGCGGTCGACGCGACCTTCTCCGCGGCGCGGGGCCCGCCGAACGGCAGCGTGAAGCCGCTCGTCACCGCTCCCAGGATGCAGAAGCTGGCCTTGATCGGCGCGTACACCAGCGTGGTGGTCACGCTGCCCACCCCGTACGCGACGTCCTGCGACGTGCTCTCCGCGGCGGCGGCCCCGGGCCACGCGGCGGCGAGCGCGGCGATCGCGATCCCCACGACGGCGAGTCTCGACATGTGTCTCATGCGCGCGCCCAGCCTATCCCGCCGTGGGGGCCCTGTAAAGCGCGCGGCCCCACTCCGCGTCACGCGCCCGCCTGGGTCAGCCGCCGGAGGAAGACCTCGATCTCCTTCTTGGTCTGCAGGTCTCCGGTGCGACCCGCCACCTCGAGGCCGATCGTGTACGCGGCGGCCGCCTCGGCCGGACGGCCCGCGCGCTCGAGGGCGCGGCCGAGGCCGCGGTGGGCGGCCGAGTAGTCGGGCTTGAGCCGGACCGCCTCGGCGTACTCCGCCACCGCCAGGTCGGCCTGTCCCGCGTCCAGGTACGCCCCGCCGAGACCGAACCGGACCACCGGATCGTCGGGCATCATCTCGATCACTTCCTTGAACTCGGCGATCCGATCCCGCTCGGTCACGCCGGGGCTCAGCGGTCGAGCCAGGCGGTGAGGAGCCGCCCGCCGTAGTCGTAGCCCAGGTTCGGGCCGTAGTTCTTGAGCGCGCCGTCCCACACCGCGATGTAGGTCCCGGTCGGGACGTGCACGTAGTACTGCTGCTTGGCCAGGTGGCGCTGGATGTCGTTGATGACCTCCCGCCGCGCCCTCACGTCCATGGTGCGGCGCTGCCGGACCAGGAGATCGTCGAGCGCGGGGTCCTTCACGTGGCTCCGGTTGCGCGGCTCTCCGGTGTAGTACTGGCCGAACAGGAAGTTGTCCGCGTCGAGGAAGGGCGTGAGCGGCCCGAACACGGTGGAGTCGTACTTGCCGAGCCGGCACGTCGCCTGGTACGCCCCGTACTCCTTCTGGTCGAGCCGGGCGTCGATGCCCACCGCCTTCAGGTACTTGAGCACGAGCTGCATCGTGTCCACCAGCACGGTGGAGCCGTAGGAGTTGAAACACACGCTCGCCGCGAAGCCGGTCGGGTAACCGGCCGCCGCGAGCAGGCGCCTGGCCTCGGCGGGGTCGTGGCGGTAGTTGCGAGCCCCCTCGCCGAGCTGGTCGATGGGCAGCGCCCAGTCGCCGAGGGCGGCCGGGAGCGGACCGTTGACGACGCCGACGCCCTCGAGCGTCGCCTCGATGATCTCGCGCCGGTCGATCGCCATCGAGACCGCCTGGCGCACCCGCACGTCGCTCCACGGCTTCTGGTCCGTGCGCATCGCCAGATCGTTCACCACGTTGGAGGGGAACTCGGCGGTGCGCAGGGTGGGCCGCGTCTGGCGCAACCGGTCCTTGATCTGCACCCAGTCCGTCCGGTTGATCGTCCCCGGAAACTCCCAGCCCAGGTCGTAGCGCCCGGCGAGGAACGCGGCCATGCGCGAGGCGTTGTCCTCGTCGATCAGCAGCTCGACCCGGTCGATGTACGGCAGCCCGGGCACGAAGTAGCCGGGGTGGCGCACCATGCCGAGCGACACGTTCGGCCGGTAGCTCTCGAGCATCCACGGCCCGGTGCCGATCACCGCCTCCGGCTTCTTGAGGTCGCCCCACTTCTCCACGGACTCGCGGGCCACGATGCCGCCCGCCATCGGGCTCGCGATCATGTCGAGGAACCACGCGAAAGGCTCGGAGAGCGTGAAGCGCACCGTGTGGCGGTCGACCGCCTCGACCTTCGCGATCGCGCGGTACATCGACGCGTTGCTGCCCGCCTCGGTCAGCATGCGCTCGAACGTGAACTTCACGTCCTCCGCGGTGAGCTCGCGGCCGTTGACCGGCGGCTTGGCGTGGAAGCGCACCCCGCGGCGCAGCTTGAAGACATAGGTGGTGTCGCTCGGCTGCGTCCAGGACTCGGCCAGGTCGCCCTCGATCACCTGCGACCCGGGCTTGACCGCCGCCCCGGCGCGATAGCGGAGCAGCCGGCTGTGGGTGAACGAGATCGCGACGTGGGTCTTGTAGGCGTGCACCAGGCTCGCGTCGAAGTGCGGCGGGTCCCAGGCCCGGATCGCGAGCGTGCCTCCGCGCTTGGGGGTCTGGGCGAGGGCGCGTGACGGAGAGGCGGCCAGCGCCGCGGCCGCGGTGGAGGCGGCGAGAAAGTCCCGGCGAGTCAGCATTGACGTGCCTCCCTCCGGCGCCGTCCGCTGGCGATGCGAAGCGCTCGGTGCGCCAGAGGATACCGGACCTCGGGCTTGACAGGCCGAGAAATCGGGTCGATTATCCCTATTGTCGGTAGAGAATAGATATAACAGTGAAATCTACTGGAAAGAGGCAGACATGAGCGCGACGCTGCGGGCCCCGATCGGGATCCTGGACGAGCATCCGGCATGGTCGAGCCGGCTCACCGCCGAGCTGCAGGCCCGCCGGCTGCCCCATGAGCGCATCGACCACTCCAACCATGCCTATGACCCGCGGGACCGCGAGCCGCGCTACTCGGTGATCGTGAACCGGACCAGCCCGTCGTCGGCCACTCGCGGCCATGGGGGCGTGCTCTTCTACGCGGAGGCCCTGCTCAATCACTACGCCTCCCTCGGGGTGCCGGTCATCAACCCGGTCGCCGCCTACCGCAGCGAGAAGTCGAAGGCGCTCCAGCTCGACCTGCTCGAGCGCGGCGGCGCGCGCTATCCACGGACGGTTGTCGTCAACCACCGCGACCAGATCTGGAAGGCGCTCGACCAGATCCCCTTCCCGCTCGTGGTCAAGCCGAACATCGGCGGCTCCGGAGCTGGGATCGTCCGCTTCGACTCGCGCGAGGCCCTCGAGGCGGGAGCCGATCGCCTCGACTTCGGGCCGGACGGCACCGCGCTGGTGCAGGAGTACCTCGAGTCCGACGAGGGCGCGATCGTGCGGGTGGAGGTCATGGACGGCCGCTACCTCTACGCGATCCGGATCGTCCGCGACGCGCAGGCCGGCTTCAACCTGTGCCCGGCCGACATCTGCCAGGTGCCGGCCGGGGCCGCCGCCGCGACCACTCCGCTCGAGGCCTGCCCCGCGGCGCCCACGCCGGGGCTCACCGTCACCCGGTTCGACGCGCCGCCCGAGGCGATCGACACCGTGCTGCGTCTCACCCGCGCCGCGGCCATCGACATCGGCGGGGTGGAGTATCTCGTGGCCCGGCGGGACGGGCAGATCTACTACTACGACATCAACGCCACGTCCAACTTCGTGGCCAACGCGCCCGCGCTGCTCGGGTTCGATCCGACCGCGCGCTTCGCCGACTACATCACCCGGGTCGCGACGCGGTCCGCGCCCGCCGCGATCGCCGCGTCCTGACCGCGACGTCACGCAAGTGGGCGAGACGCCGGCGGGCGTCCGCCCACCCCTTGCTCCCCAGCTCTCCGAGCACCATCTCCTGGGCCCGGCTCCAGAGCGGTCGAGCCGTCCGGAGGACCGCCCGGCCCTTGGCGGTGAGGCGCATCGCCTTGACCCGCCGGTCGGGGTGCGCCACGCGCTCGGTCAGCCCGTCGCGCTCGAGCAGGCCCAGGCTGCGGGTGAGCGTCGTCTGATCGATGGCCAGCGCCTCCTCGAGCTGCCGCAGGTTGGCCTCCTGGAGGCGCGCGATGGCCGCGAGCATGCTGAACTGAGTGACCCGCAGGCCGCTGGGCCGCAGCACGTCGTCGTAGAGCTGGGTCACCACCCGGGTCGCCATCCGGAGGGTGTTACAGACACAGGGAGAGAGAGGCGCCGCCCCGCGCGTCATGGCCCCATGCTAGCAGCCCCGCTCCGGGCGGACAAGCGGCTACCATGTAGATACATGAATCCCGCGCGGGCACCCCGGCGTCTCAATCGCCAGGAGGCTCACCCATGCGGATCGCGGTGCTCGGCGCGGGCGGCATCGGCGGCTACTACGGGGCGATCCTGGCCAAGGCCGGGCACGAGGTCGTGCTCGTCGCGCGGGGCCCGCACCTGGAGGCGCTGCAGCGACGCGGCCTCACCGTCCGCACTCCGGACGGAGAGCTGACCCTCCCCATCACCGCGGTGTCGGACGTCCGGGGCCTCGAGCCGGTCGATCTCCTGCTGTTCTGCGTCAAGACGTACGACACCGAGGCCGGCGCCCGCTCGATCGCCCCTCTGGTCGGGCCCGACACCGTGGTGCTCACGGTCCAGAACGGCCTCGACCGCGCGGAGGCTCTCGCGACCGCGCTCGACGGCCGGGCCGCGGCGGTGCTCGCGGGCGCGGTCTACGCCGCGCTCCATCTCGCCGGCCCCGGAGTCGTCGTTCGCACCGGTCCCGAAGCCCGGATCACGTTCGGCGAGCGCGGCGGGGCCCCGGGCCACCGGGCCGGGCGCCTCGCCGCCGCGTTCCCGCGAGAGCGGGCTCGTCCACGAGGTCTCGTCCGACATCGACCGCGTGCTGTGGGAGAAGTTCCTGTTCATCACCGGGATCGGCGCGGTGACCGCCCTCGCGCGCGCGCCGATCGGCCCCCTCCGCGAGAGCCCCGAGGGTCGCGCCCTGCTCGCCGCCTCCTGCGCCGAGATCGTCGCGGTGGCCCAGGCGGAAGGCGCCCCGCTTCGTCCCGAGGCGGCGACGGCGGCCCTCGCGCAGGCCTCCACCCTTCCCGCCGGGTGGCGGTCGTCGATGGCCCGCGACCTCGAGGACGGCCGACGGCTCGAGGTCGACGCGCTCAGCGGCGCCGTGGTGCAGCGGGCCCGGCGCGCCGGCGTGCCCACTCCGGTCCACCGGACCATCGCCGCGTGCCTGTCGCTGCCCCGGACCGCGGCCGCGGGTATCCTGCAGTGAGCCATCCCAACCAGGAGGAGACGCGCATGCGACTCGAGAGCAAGGTAGCCATCGTGACCGGCGGCGGGACGGGCATCGGCGCGGCCATCGCGGAGACGTTCGCCCGCGAGGGCGCGCGCGTCGCCGTCACCGGCCGGCGCAAGGAGGTCCTGGCCGAGGTCGTCGACCGCATCACGGCCGCGGGCGGGCACGCCCTCGCGCTGCCGGGGAGCGTGACCGACGAGGCCGACGTGCGGCGGGCGGTGCAATCCACCGTCGCCACCTTCGGGCGAGTGGACGTGCTGGTCAACAACGCGGGGAGCGCGCTCCACGCGGGGCCGCTCCACGAGACTCCGGACGCGGCCTGGAACGAGATCATCGACGTGTTCCTCACCAGCGTGTTCCGCTTCTCGCGCGCGGTCATCCCCCCGATGCTGCGGCAGGGCGGCGGCGCCATCGTCAACATCGGGTCGGTGCTGGGGCTCAAGGCCTCGCCCGGCTTCCCGGTGCACCCGTACGCGGCGGCCAAGGCCGGGGTCGCCATGCTCACCCGCACCATCGCGATGCAGTACGCGAAGGACCACATCCGCTGCAACTGCGTCGCGCCCGCCATCACCGAGACGCCGCTGACCGCTCCGCGTCTGCACGACCCCGCCGCGCGGCGCGCACTCGAGGCGGTGCATCCGCTCGGCCTCGGCGCGCCGGAGGACGTCGCGCGGGCCGTCCTCTACCTGGCCTCCGACGAGGCGCGGTGGACGACCGGGGTCATCCTCCCGGTCGACGGCGGGGTGCTAGCCTAGCCCCCACGATGGGCGGCTCCTCATCAACGCGGGCGCGGTGGCGAGGGGCGCCTGGTTCGGACCGATCCGCTGGCCGCGTGCGCGCCCGGCCTATCCTCGGCCCGCCTAGCCGCTCGCGCTGGCCAAGGAGCCCGGGTGTCGAGTACGCTCGGGTCCCATGAGACCCCCGGCGCGATGACCGAAGCCGAGGCGCTCGCCGCGATCCGGGGCGATGATCCGGCCCTCACGGCCCGGGCGGAGGCCACCCTGTGGCAGATCTGGTGCCACGCGGGCATTCCCGACGTGGACCGGCTGTTCCGGGAGGGCGTCGAGGCGATCGAGCGCCAGGACCTGGACGGAGCGCGCGGCGTCTTCACCCGGATCATCGAGCGCGCGCCGCAGTTCGCGGAAGGGTGGAACAAGCGCGCGACGATCCGTTACATGGCGGAGGACTTCTCGGGCGCCATCGCCGACTGCGAGGAGACGCTCCGCCGCAATCCCCATCATTTCGGAGCGCTGTCCGGTCAGGGTCTCTGCCACATGGCGCTCGGCCAGTTCCGGGAAGCCGCGATCCTGTTCCGGCGCACGCTCGAGGTCCATCCCCACCTGGCGTCGGCCTCGCGGAACCTCGCGGCGGCCGAGTCCGAGGCGGTCAAGGGGAACGGGCACCACTGACCCGGGTCGCCGGGCGGCCGGGCCCGCGACGACGGGGCCCGGCGATGAGCGCGGGTCAGCCGATGAGAGCCTGCCGGACCGCCGCCATCATCTCGGCGTCCGAGCAGGGGGTGGGCAGCCAGATCGCGGCGGGGCTCGACGGGCTCGGAGCGGTCCGGCTCGCCATGAGCACGAGCTTCGCGGTGGGTACGAGCGGCGTGAGGCGGCCGGCCAGCGGCTCGCCGTTCATCAGCTTGAGATCCGCCGCGATCAGGGCGAGCACGATCGCGTCGCTATGCTGCTCCGCCATCCGGAGGGCCAGGAGCGGCTGCGAGCCCGCGTCGAGCACCACGTAGCCGCCACGCTCGAGCCCGGCGATGGCCAGCGCCCGCAACCCGGTGTCGGCCGCCGCGACGAGCACGGTCCGGCCGGACCG
>Ga0075021_10001243_pt1 | contig 12997 bp, 12 predicted proteins | sample ColStrG_CSR_2012_FD_72749 | JGI IMG/M metagenome (GOLD analysis project Ga0075021, IMG submission 72749) | Freshwater sediment microbial communities in response to fracking from Pennsylvania, USA - Cold Stream Run_MetaG_CSR_2012 | ecosystem: Environmental > Aquatic > Freshwater > Creek >...
TGCGGACCTTCGACCCCGACGAGGCGGTCTACGAGCCCCCCTCCGACGACCTCCCGGCGCGCGACCTCTCCGACGAGGCCGCGGAGGGAGCACGCGACGCTGCGATCGAGGCGCTCCGGACGGTGGCGGGCTCCCTGCCGGGCGCAGAGCGCCGCGAGGGCCAGGAGCTCATGGCCGCGAGGGTCGCCACTGCGCTCCACGACGGCCGGCACCTCGTCGTGGAGGCCGGCACGGGGGTGGGCAAGTCGCTCGCGTACCTGGTGCCCGTCGCGCTGTCCTCGCGGCGGACCGTTGTTGCCACTGCCACCAAGGCGCTCCAGGACCAGCTGCGCGACAAGGAGGTCCCCGCGATCCGCGCCGCAGGTGTCCCGCTGTCCGCCGCGGTGCTCAAGGGCCGCCAGAACTACCTGTGCCACCAGCGCCTCAGCGACGTCGGCACCCCGAGCCCCGTCGAGCTCGAGCTCGGCGACGACGTCGGCGCGGCCGCCGCCGAGGGGGTCGCGAACCAGCTCCGCAGGATCGTCGCGTGGTCGGCGTCCACTGCCAGCGGCGAGCGAGATGACCTTGGGTTCGAGGCCGACGCGAGGGCGTGGGCCCGCGTGTCGATGCCCGCCGAGGAGTGCCCGGGCGCGGACCGGTGCCCGTTCGGCGCCGAGTGCTTCGCGGAGGCAGCCAAGCGCAGGGCGGAGTCGGCCGACGTCGTGATCGTCAACGCCGCGCTGTACGGGGCCCACCTGTCGACCGGACGGACGCTCCTGCCGGCGCACGAGGTCGTCGTGTTCGACGAGGCCCACGAGCTCGACGCCCAGCTGAGCCGGAGCCTCGGCGTCGAGCTCAGCGCGAACCGGCTCCGGGCGCTCGCGGCCATGGCGAGGGCCTCGGGCGCCACCGATGCGAGGGCGGTCGCCGACGACCTCGCTGCGGCCGGCGAGCGTCTCGGCACGGTGCTGCGCGACCGGCTCGCGACGTCGCGCGCCGTGGGGATGGACGAGGCCACCGCGGCGGTGCTCGACGCGGCCGCCCGCGCAACCGAGCACCTCCTCGAGGGGCTCGAGCCCGCGACGCCGGGCGCGGGCGACCTTCGTCGTCTGAGTGTGCGCGGCGCGGGCGTGCATCTGCGAGGGGACCTCGTGCGCCTACGCGATCCGGGAGGTGACGACCTGATCTTCGTCGAGGGCTCCGAGCGGACCGCCACGCTCGTGCGTGCGCCGATCGAGGTTGGCCCGCTGCTCAGCTCGACGCTGTGGAAGGAGGTCACCGCCGTGCTGTGCAGCGCGACGATCCCCCAGGGGCTCGAGGACCGGCTCGGGCTCGACCCGGCACGGCGCGAGCGCCTCGAGGTCCCCTCGCCGTTCGACTACCGGAACCACTCCTTGCTCTACGTCCCGACGCACCTGCCGGACCGGCGCCTCGACACCGCGGAGGACGCGATGGCCGACGAGCTCGCCGCGCTCATCGAGGCCGCCGGCGGAAGGACGCTCGCGCTGTTCACCTCGCGTCGGGCGCTCGAGCACGTCGGGCGCAAGGTCCGCGACAAGGTCACGACCCCGGTGCTGCTCCAAGGCGAGGGGTCCCGCGCCACCTTGCTCTCGGCCTTCGGGGCAGACGAGGCGACGAGCCTGTTCGCCACCATGGGGTTCTGGCAGGGCGTCGACGTGCCCGGGCGCACCCTCTCGCTCGTCGCGATCGACCGGCTGCCGTTCGGGCGCCCCGACGACCCGATGCTCGAGGCACGGCGAGTGCGCGCGGGGGACGCCGCGTTCTCCGCCGTCGACCTGCCGCGCGCCTCGATGCTGCTCGCCCAGGGTGTCGGTCGCCTGATCCGCACCGCGACGGACCGCGGGGTGGTCTGCGTCCTGGACACACGGCTCGCGTCGGCGCGCTACCGCGGCGCCCTGCTGCGCCGGCTCCCGCCGATGCGGCGCTCGACGAGCCGCGAGGAGGCCGTCGAGTTCCTCCGCGCCGCCACGGCCTGATCAGCCGAGCGTCGCGACGATCCTGCCGGTGGGCACCTCGACGAGGCCGACCGACGCGCACCTCGCGACGAACGGGAGCTCGACGTCGCCGATCGCGTGCAGCGCCTCGGCGATCGAGGGGAACTTCATGGCGATCGTGCAGTGCGGGACCCAGGCCCCCGGGGCGTACAGCGGCGAGGTCGCGACGTCGGCGATCGCGAGCCGCTCGCACACCGTCGCGTGCAGCGCGAGGAGCTCCGCGGTGACGACCGGCGCGAGGAACACGACGTGCTGTGGCCGCAGGAACGCCCCGACGCTCGACAGCGCCAGCACGGGCAGCCCCGCGCTGGCCACGCCGCCGAGCGTCGCGGCCAGCGCGTCGGGGGTCGTGTCGGTCGCCACGCCGAGCGACACGTGGGCGTGGACGCGCGGCGAGGCCGCGGCGAGCGTCACGATCCCCGCCGACTCCAGGCGGTCCCACAGGTCGCCGACGAACTGCTGGGCCGCGTCGTCGAGGACGAGCTCGACCGCCAGCGCGACGCGGCGAGGGCTCACGGCGCCTCGAAGTACCCGGCCATCAGCTCGTCGACCCACCGCGGCTGGCGGTGTGGCCCGCGCGCGGCGAACTGGGCGACGTCGGGCTTCAAGTCGACGACCGGGGTCCCGTCGATCGCGTCGAGCCCCTCGACGCGGACTGCACGACCCGTGACCTCGAGGATCCGGCACGTCGTCACGCCGAGCCGGTTCGGTCGGTCCTTCGCACGCTGCGCGAAGATCCCGACCACGGGCCACTCGGGGTTGCCGCGCGGGCGCCGAGCGAAGGGCGCGGGCGGGACGTCGGTCGCGCGGTCGCAGACGTAGACCACGACCACGTGGCTGAACGACTCGAGGCCGAGGAGCGCCTCGTCGGGCACGTCGCGGTCGAGCTCGATCCACGCCGCGACGTCGTCCCAGCCGTCGTCCATCGCCTCGCCGCGAGCCGACCGCACCCACGCGACGGGACGCAGCACGAACGCCATCAGTACCCGAAGCGGTCGAGCACGTCGCCGCGGGACTGCCACCTCGGCTCGACGAGGACGTGCAGCTCCAGGTAGCAGCCCTCAGGCAGCTGCTTTCGCGTCGCGATGCCGACCTCCTTGAGCGTCTCGCCGTGTCGGCCGATCACGATCGGCTTCTGGCTCTCTCGCTCCACGAGGATGTCGACGCGGATCACCGGCCACTCCCAGGAGGCCACCCGGGTGTGGATCGCGTGGGGCAGCTCGTCGCGCACCCGGCGCAGCAACTGCTCTCGCACGAGCTCGGCGACCTTGTCGGCCTCGGTGAGGTCCGAGACCTCGTCGTCGGGGAACCACTGGGGGCCCTCGGGCATCACCGCGGCGACCGCGTCGGCGAGCGACTCGACGCCCTCGCCGTTCGCCGCGGAGATCGCGAAGTACTCGACGCGGTCGGCGGCCGCGGCCCCGCGCGACGCCGCGGCGTGCTCGGCGACGGCTCGCTGGGCGGCGAGCAGCTGCGCGGCGACCGTCGGGCGGTTCGCGCGGTCGACCTTGTTCACCACGACGAACGGCACCGGGCCGTCGTGGCCCGCAGCGTCGAGCACGTGGCCGAGGACCCGCCGATCGCCAGGACCGACTGCGGCAGTCGCCTCGATGATCGCGATTGCCGCGTCGACCTCGTCGAGGGAGCCGAGGGCGGTCGCGTTCAGGCGGTGGCCGAGGGCGCTCTTCGGGCGATGTAGCCCCGGGGTGTCGACGAGCACGAGCTGGGCGTCATCTCGGTGGACGACACCGCGGACGGCGTGCCGCGTGGTGTTCGGCGTCGCGGCGGTGATGGACACCTTCTCGCCGACGAGCCGGTTGAGCAGCGTCGACTTGCCGACGTTGGGCCGTCCGACGATCGCGACGAACCCGGACCTCACTTCGCGACCAGGTCGGCAGGGCCGGTGTGCTCGATGCGGACCCGAAGTATCCGACGGCCCTCCACGCGCTCGACGGTGAAGCGGAACGCCGGGGTCTCGAGGACCTGCCCCTCCTCGGGCACGCCGCCGGCCAAGTCGTAGGCGAGGCCGCCCACGGTGTCCCAGGACCCCTTGGGCAGCGGCTCGTCGAGCAGCTCGTCGACCTCGTCGATGCTCATCCTGCCCGAGACCACGACGACCCCGTCGGACTGCTCGGTGACCTCGGGCTCCTCGCGGTCGAACTCGTCGCGAATGTCGCCCACGAGCTCTTCGAGGACGTCCTCGAGGGTCACGAGCCCCGCGGTGCCGCCGTACTCGTCGACGACGACCGCGAGGTGGACGTTCTCGGACTGCATCTCGGAGAGCAGCGTCGCGACGCGCTTGGTCTCCGGGACGAACTTGGCAGAACGCGCCGCGTCGCGAACCAGCGACGCGCCCTGCCCGGAGCGCTCGAGGCGCACGAGGTCCTTCGCGATCGCGATCCCGAGCACGTCGTCAATGTCCTCGCCGACGACGGGGAGCCTCGAGAAGCCCGCGGCGAGGCCGCGCTCGAGGGCCTGGGTGACGGTGTCATCGGCGCCGACGGTGACCATGTCGGGGCGCGGGACCATGACCTCTCGCACGACCGTGTCACCGAACTCGATGACCGAGTGGATGAACTCGCGCTCTGCTGGCTCGATCACCTCGTCGTTGCGTGCGACGTCCGCCATCGCCAGGAGCTCGGACTCGGTGACCGACAGCGAGCTGCCGGCGCCCTTGCCGCCCATCACGAGGTCGGCGAGCCCCACGAGCATCGAAGAGAGCCAGCGCACCGGGGGGAAGCGGGTGATCGCGTCGACCACCGGGGCGGCGAAGAGGGCGGCACGGTCCGGGTGGCGGACGGCGAAGTTCTTCGGGACGGCCTCGAACACGACGAAGACCACGACGACCTCGAATACCGTCGCGATCACGATCCCGATCGAGTGGAACCACCGCGCGGCGAGCACGCCGACGAGCGTCGCGGCGACCAGCTGGCAGATGAGCACGAGCAGCAAGACGGGGTTCAAGAACCCCTCGGGATGCTCCACGAGCCGCGCCAGGGGCCGAGAGCCCTTGCGGCCCTGCTCTTCGAGCGTGTGCGCCTTGACCTTGGACGTGCGCACGAGGCTCGTCTCGGCGAGCGCGAGGAACCCCGAGGCGGCGAGCAGCACGACGATGACGACGAGCATCGCCACGTCGCCGGAGGCGACCGCCGCGACGATCACCGTGCCGACCAGGACGCGGACCAGTGCGCAACCAGCAGGTCGCGCTCGCGCGCCTCCATCCGGTCGGCCTCATCGGGCGCCTCGTGGTCCCAGCCGAGCAGGTGCAGCATCCCGTGGACCACGAGCAGGGCGAGCTCGTCGGTGAAGACGACCTCTTCGCGCGCCGCGTTCGCCGCGGCGACCTTGGGGCACACCACGACGTCGCCGAGCAGGTCGGGCATCTCTGGTTCGGGCGGCTCTCCGGGGCCGGTGCCGCCGGCGTCGGGGACCCGCCCGGAGCCGACCCAGTCGTCGTCGAGGGGGAAGCTCAGCACGTCGGTCGGCCCCTGCTTGCCCATGAACCGCTCGTTGAGCGAGGCGATCGTCGCCTCGTCGACGAAGAGCAGCGAGACCTCCGCGCCGCCGCGGACACCCTCGGCCTCGAGGACCTTGCGCGCCAGCACCACGAGGTCGCTGAGCGCGACGTCGCAGTCGTGCTGCTCGTCGGCGCCGAAGACGTCGATCGTCACGTGCCCTCGGCGCGCTCGTAGGCGTCGACGATCTCCGCGACGATGCGGTGGCGCACCACGTCGCGGCGAGTCAGGCGCACGAACGCGATCCCCTCGATGCCCTCGAGGATCTGCTCGATGCCCGCGAGTCCCGAGTGCGCGCCGCCGAGGTCGATCTGGGTGACGTCGCCGGTGACCACGCACCGAGAGCCGAACCCGATGCGGGTGAGGAACATCTTCATTTGCTCTGGTGTCGTGTTCTGGGCCTCGTCGAGGATGATGAACGAGCCGTTGAGCGTCCTGCCGCGCATGAAGGCGAGCGGCGCGACCTCGACGGTGCCCTTCTCGAGTAGCCGCTGGGTCCCGTCGGGGCCGAGCATGTCGTAGAGCGCGTCGTAGAGCGGTCGCAGGTAGGGGTCGACCTTCGCCATGAGGTCCCCGGGAAGGAACCCCAGCCGCTCGCCAGCTTCGACGGCCGGGCGCGTGAGCACGATTCGGTTGACTTCGCGGCGCTGGAGCGACTGGACCGCTGCGGCGACGGCGAGGTAGCTCTTGCCGGTTCCCGCGGGGCCGATGCCGAACGTGATGGTGTTCGTGGCGATCGCGTCGGTGTAGCGCTTCTGGCCCGCGGTGTGCGGGCGGATCGGCTTGCCCTTCGCGCCCCGCACGATGTCCTGGCCGAGCACCTCGCTGGGTCGAAGGTCCTCTTTGACCATGTCGATCGTGCGCTCGACCTTGGTGACGTCGAGGTGCTGGCCGCTCTCAAGGAGCAAGATCAGCTCGTCGAAGAGCCGCGCGACGAGGGTCGCGTCGGGGCCGGTGATCCCGATCTCGTTGCCCGTCACGATGATCGCGCAGCTCGAGAACGACCGCTCGATCAGGCGCAGCAACTCGTCGCGCTGGCCCAGCAGCTCGGAGAGCAGGTTGGGGTTGGCGACCGTCGTGGTGACGGTCGCGTCGTCGAGCGCCTCGGCGGCGCCGGTGCTCGAAGAGCTCATCCGGGTGGCCAGCCCATCGCGCGCCCACCCAGGACGTGCAGGTGCAGGTGGGGCACGGACATCTGCGCGTCGGGGCCGACGTTGAACACGAGCCGGTACCCGCGGTCCTCTCCGTCGATCCCCTCGAGGCGCGCGACCTCCTGGGCGAGGCGGACCAGCTCTCCGACAAGATGGGCGTCGTCGGCGTCGACGTGGTGGGCGGAGGGGACGTGTGCCTTGGGCACGACCAGGACGTGCACCGGCGCGGCGGGCGCGATGTCACGGAACGCGTAGGCGTGCTCGGACTCGGCGACCTTCGCAGAGGGCACGTCACCTCGGACGATCGCGCAAAAAAGGCAGTCGGACATCTCCGCACCCATCATTGCGCCTCGGACGGGTCGGCGTGTCGCCGCCCCCGCGAGCGGACCAGGAGCACCCCGGCGGCGATGGCCGCGGTCTCGGTGCGGAGCACCGACGACGCCAGACCCACGGATCCCGGCGCGGCCTCGCGCTCCTGGTCGCTCCAGCCCCCCTCGGGGCCGACCGCGAGGGCGTGCACGCCCTCGGGGATCTCGTCGCCCTCGAGGTCGCAGCGTGCGACGCCCGCGTCGACCGCCGCGGTGAGGCGCTCGGGGCCGACGACGACGGGGAGCCGGACACGGCGCGACTGGCAGGCCGCCTCGCGGACCACACGGGCCCATCGGCCGAGCACGCGCTCGACGATGCCCTCGTCGAACCGCACGACCGCGCGGTCGCAGGCGAGCAGCCCGATCTCGTCGACCCCTAGCTCGGTCAGCTTGGCGACGGCCCACTCGGCGCGCTCCCCCTTGACGGCCGGCAGCCAGACGCTCACCGGCGGCCCGTCGGGGGGTTCTTCGACGATCTCCCCGGCGGGCTCGAGCGAGCCCCTGGCCGCGATCGTGCACAGCCGCCAGGCGCCGCGCCCGTCGCACGCCACGACGCGCTCGCCGTCCCTGAGGCGGAGCACCCGACGCAGGTGGTGGGTGTCGGCCTCGTCGGCGGCAGGTGCGGTGAGGTCCTCGACGAGCACCTGCGCGGCGGCGTCCGCGCGAACGCGCAGCGAGCTCACCGGCGCGAGCGAAGGCGCGAGAAGAGCCCCGTGTGCGGTGGCGCGACCGCCTCGCCGCGGTGCTCGGCCAGCGAGCGCAGCAGCGCCTCGGACTCCTCGTCGAGCTCGGTGGGCACCTGGACCTCGACGTGGACGTGCAGGTCGCCCCGGCCGCGCCCGCGAAGGTGGGTGACGCCGCGCTGGCGGAGCCGCACCACGGTGCCCGGCTGGCAGCCGCGCTCGATCTCGACCTCCTCGTCGCCCTCGAGCGTGGGGACCGTCACCGTGGCGCCGAGAGCCGCCTGGGCGACGGTGATCGGGGCGGCCACGTGCAGGTCGTCGCCGTGGCGCTCGAACCGCGCGTCGCGCTCGACGCCGAGATGGACGTACAAGGTGCCGTTCGGGCCGCCGCGGAACCCCGCGGCGCCGCGTCCCGACAGCCGCATGGTCGAGCCGTCCTCCACGCCGGCGGGCACGTCGACGACGAGCGTCGTAGCCGCCGTCGTGCGCCCCTCCCCGCGACAGGTCGGGCACGGGCTTGCGATCGTGCGCCCCGTGCCCTGGCAGCGGGCACACGGCATGGCCGTGACCATCTGGCCGAGGATCGACTGGCGTACCCTGCGCACCTCTCCGGTGCCCTGGCAGTCCTCGCACGTCGAAGAGGTGGTGCCCGGTGCCGCACCGGTCGCGTCACACGCCTCGCAGGCGACCGGGAGCCGCACCTCGAGTGACTTCTCCGCCCCGAAGGCGGCCTCCGCGAGCGTCAGCCGCAGTGTGACCTCCGCGTCGGGTCCTGGAATCGGCCCCGATGGGCCCCGCCGTGCGCCGCCCATTGCGCCGAAGAACGCCTCGAACAGGTCGCCCAGGCCGCCCTCGCCGAAGTTCTGCCACTCCGGGCTACCCGGCTGGCCGCCCATGACGCCCTGCAGGCCGAAGCGGTCGTACTGGGCGCGACGGTCGGGGTCCGAGAGGATCTCGTAGGCGACGGTGACTTGCTTGAACTCGGCCTCTGCGGCGGGGTCGTCGGGGTTCGTGTCGGGGTGCAGCTCGCGGGCCTTGCGCCGGTACGCCCGCTTGAGCTCGTCGGCGGCCGCGTCGCGCCCCACGCCGAGCAACTCGTAGAGGTCGCGCTCAGCCACGGTCGTGCTCGTCGGCCGGCTCGCCGTCGCCGCGGCGCACCGACTCGAGGCGCTGGCCGAGACGCTCGGAGACGACGCCGGCCGCGGCGATCGCCCCGGGGTAGTTCATCCGCGTGGGCCCGAGGATCCCGACGACCCCGCCGGGGGCCCCTTCGACCGAGATCGGCGCGACCACGACGGCGCAGCTCGCGAGCGGCTCGTAGCCGTGCTCCTCGCCGATGGCCACGGACAGCCCGCGCCCGAGCACCTCATGGAGCAGGTCCACGACGACGAGCTGCTGCTCGAGGATCGCCAGCACGCTGCGCACGGTGTCGACGGCCTCGAAATTCTCGGCGACCTGTGAGGAGCCCCCGATGAAGACCTGCTCGGGCTCGCGGCGCGCCGCGAGGGCGGCGACCGCCTCGGTGGCCTGCACGACGAGCACGTCGGCGGCGGCGGCGCCTGCGTGGGCCGGCTCGACCGCCACGGCGTTGAGCGCACGGCCCGCGAGGCGCTCGCCGAGTGCGACCGAGGCGGCCTGGACGACCGACTCGGACGTGTCGTCGTCGAGCTCGAGGGTCGCCTTCTCCACGGCCCCGTCGTCGAGGACGACGACCACCAGCACGACGTGCGAGGAGAGCGACAGGACCTGAGCAGAGAGGATGTGCGCGGTGTCGTGGGAGGGCCCGACGACGACCGCGGCGTGGCTGGTCATGTGCGCGAGCAGCGAGCTGGTCCGCTCGAGGACGTCCTCCATCTCGCCGTGGACCTGCTCGAAGAACGTCGAGACCTGGGTGCGCTGGGCCGGCCCGAGGATGCCGGGCTCGGCGAGGTGGTCGACGAAGAACCGATAGCCGCGGTCCGTGGGGATCCTGCCGGCCGACGTGTGGGGCTGGGCGAGGTACCCCTCGCGCTCCAAGGCGACCATCTCGGCGCGGACCGTCGCCGGAGAGACCCCGACGCCCGCGGAGCGCGCCACGGTGGCGGAGCCGACGGGCTGCGCCGTCTCGATGTACTCGGTGACCACGGCGTCGAGGATTGCCGCGCGGCGCCCGTCGAGCTCATCGCTGGGCCGAGGGGCGCCCGATGGGTTGTTCGAACGGGGCATCAGAGAGCTCCAGGCGGTTGGCACTCCAGTGTACCGAGTGCCAGCAGCCTCAGTCGTCCAGGCGGAGTGCGGAGATGAAGGCCTCCTGGGGCACCTCGACGCGCCCGATGTTCTTCATCTTCTTCTTGCCCTCCTTCTGCTTCTCGAGCAGCTTTCGCTTCCGGGTGATGTCGCCGCCGTAGCACTTGGCCAGCACGTCCTTGCGCCGGGCCTTGACCGTCTCGCGGGCGATCACCCGCCCGCCGATCGCGGCCTGGATCGGCACGTCGAACATCTGGCGCGGGATCAGCTCACGCAGCCGCTCCGCCATTCGCCGGCCGTAGGAGTCCGCCGAGTCGCGGTGCACGATCGTCGAGAACGCGTCGACGGGCTGGTGGTTGATCAGCAGGTCGACGCGCACGAGGTTGCCCGTGGCGTAGCCGTCGGGCTCGTAGTCCAAGCTCGCGTAGCCCTTGGTGCGGCTCTTCAGCTGGTCGAAGAAGTCGACGACGACCTCGCCCAGGGGGATCTTGTAGACCAGCTCGATCCGCTCGGGGCTCAGATACTCCATCTTCGTCATCTCCGCGCGCCGCTGCTGGCACAGGTCCATGACCGCCCCGAGGTAGTCCGACGGCACGAGAAGGGTCGCCGACAGGATCGGCTCTTCGATGTGGTCGAGCCGGCTCGGGTCGGGCATCTCGGTGGGGTTGTCGACCTCGATCACGGTCCCGTCGGTCAGGTGCGCGAGGTACTCGACCGACGGCGCGGTCGCGATGAGCGAGAGGTTGAACTCGCGCTCGAGGCGCTCGCGGACGATCTCCATGTGCAAGAGCCCGAGGAACCCACAGCGAAAGCCGAAGCCAAGGGCGTGGGAGCTCTCGGGCTCGAAGCTCACGCTTGCGTCGTTGAGCTTGAGCTTCTCGAGCGAGTCACGCAGCTGGGGGAGATCGTCGCCGTCGATCGGGTAGAGCCCGCAGAACACCATCGGCTTGGGGTCGCGGTAGCCGTCGAGCGCCTCGGTCGCGGGATTCGCGGTGTCGGTGACGGTCTCGCCGCTTCGTGCCTCGCCGACGTCTTTGATCCCCGCGACGAGGTATCCCACCTCCCCAGGTCCGAGCGCGGGCGTAGGGACGGGCACCGGCGTGCGGATCCCGATCTCCTCGACGTCGTGGACGGCCCTGGTCTGCAGGAACCGGAGCCGCGCGCCCTCGCGCAGCGTCCCGTCCATCACGCGCACGGCGCTGACCACCCCGCGGTACTGGTCGTAGTACGAGTCGAAGATGAGCGCGCGCAGGGGGTCCTCGGGCGACCCCGTGGGCGCAGGGATCCGCTCGATGACCGCGCGGAGAAGCTCGGGGACTCCCTCGCCGGTCTTCGCCGAGATGTGCAGGATGCTCTCGGCCCGTATGCCGAGGACCTGCTCGATCTCCTTGGCGCACCGCTCGGGGTCCGCCGCAGGAAGGTCGATCTTGTTCAGGGCCGCGACGACCTCGAGGTCGTGCTCGATGGCCTGGTAGCAGTTGGCCAGGGTCTGGGCCTGTATGCCTTGGCTCGCGTCGACGAGCAGCACGGCGCCCTCGCAGGCCGCGAGTGACCGCGAGACCTCGTAGCCGAAGTCAACATGTCCCGGCGTGTCGATCAGCTGCAGGACGTGGCCCTCGAAGTGCACCCGGACGTTCTGGGCCTTGATGGTGATGCCACGCTCGCGCTCGAGGTCCATCGAGTCGAGGTACTGGGCGCGCATGTCGCGCGGGTCGACCGCGCCGGTGAGCTCGAGGATGCGGTCCGACAGCGTCGACTTGCCATGGTCGACGTGGCTGATGATCGAGAAGTTCCTGATCGCGGCGGTCGAGACGGTACGCAGATCGGGCTTCACGGCCCGCCAAGGCTACCAACCACCCCCCTCGATCCTGCCTGCGGGCGGTGCTAGAACCCAGGCGCGGCGCGGCGTGGCGCCGGAGGGGAGCGCCGTGCGAGTCCACTTCTGCGGTGTGCGGGGATCCACGCCCGCGACGGGGCACGCCTTCGAGCGCTACGGCGGGGCGACCTCGTGCCTCGCGATCGCGCACGACGCTGCGCCGACGCCGTCGCTGTTGCTCGACGTGGGCACCGGCGCCGTCGCCGCGTCGGCGCTGTTCGGCGACGCCGCCTTCGTGGGGGCCATCGTCCTCACCCACCTGCACTGGGACCACACCCAGGGGCTCCCCTTCTTCCGCGCGGCGAACCGCCACGGTGCGCGCACCGAGCTGTTCGTTCCCGACCAGGGTGACGGGCAGGATGCCGTCGAGCTTGTCGAGAGGTGGCTGTCGCCGCCGAGCTTCCCGATCGGCGTCGACGGGCTCGCGGGCGACTGGACCTTCGAGCTGGTTGCGCCCTCGACGTTCGAGGCCGCCGGCTTCGCGGTCGCCGCGATCGAGGTCCCGCACCGGGGCGGGCGGACCTATGGGCTTCGCGTCACCGACGGCCGATCGACGATCGCCTACATCCCGGACCACTGCCCCACGGACCTCGGCGAGGGCCCCGAGGGACTGGGCGCGTACCACGCCGCGGCGCTCTCGTTGGCCCGTGACGCTGACGTGCTCGTCCATGACGCCTCGCTCACGGCCGCCGAGGTCCCCGCCCGGTCCCGGTTCGGCCACGCCGCGGCCGACTACGCCGTGGGGCTCGGCGTGGCCGCGGGCGCGCGCAGCGTGGTCTGCTTCCACCACGCCCCGGACCGCGACGACGACGCCCTCGACAAGATGTGGGTGGCCCTTGGCGCAGCCCCCGAGGTGCTCTTCGCGCGCGAGGGCCAGGTGCTGGTGCTCTGAGGGTCGCCACCAGGGGACCGAGGGGTGCCGGTGGCATGGTGCTGCTAGTCTTTCCCAGCCCGAACGACGGCCGTTCGGGGGCAAGGATGCCGTGGCGAATATCAAGAGCCAGATCAAGCGCAACCGCCAGAACGAGGGGCGTCGGCTCCGCAACAAGGGCGTGCGCTCCGAGATGAAGACGCGCGTGAAGAACGCCGTCTCGCTGGCCGGCCAGGACGGCGACGTCGAGGCGCTGCGCCTTGCGATCAAGCGGATCGACAAGGCCGCCGCGGCCGGTGTGATCCACAAGAAC
>Ga0075021_10001244_pt1 | contig 12993 bp, 13 predicted proteins | sample ColStrG_CSR_2012_FD_72749 | JGI IMG/M metagenome (GOLD analysis project Ga0075021, IMG submission 72749) | Freshwater sediment microbial communities in response to fracking from Pennsylvania, USA - Cold Stream Run_MetaG_CSR_2012 | ecosystem: Environmental > Aquatic > Freshwater > Creek >...
CGATAGGTATTCCAGAAAACGAACGTGAGCATGGAGTTTCAGTTCAGGATACCTGTCGATACTCAAGAATTCGCGGACCTACCCTGCGGTTAGCCAGTCCCCCCCTTGCTACGCTTGCACCATGGCGTCTGAAGAACCTTTGCCCGTAATCGTGATCGTAGGGCGCCCCAACGTCGGCAAGTCCACGCTGTTTAACGCCATTCTCGGCAACCGCCGCTCGATTGTCGGCGACGAGCCGGGCATTACGCGCGACCGTATTTACGGCGAGGCGGAATACCGCGGCAAACGTTTCGGGCTGATCGATACGGGCGGCATTGTTCCGAACGACGACGCGCTCATCCCAACCGAGATTTTGAAACAGGCGCACGTGGCGCTGGATATGGCCTCGCACATTCTGTACGTGATCGACGGGCGCACGGAAATCACCTCATCCGATCGCGACCTCGCCAAACTTTTGCGGCCGCTTAACAAACCGCTCACGCTGGTGGTCAACAAGATCGACGCCAAGGTGCGCGAAAACCTGGTGCCTGAATTTTACTCGTTGGGTTTGGGCGATCCGGCCGCCGTCTCCGCCGAGCACAAGCTTGGCATCGACGATCTGCTGGCTGAAGTCACCGCGCCCTTTCCCGAACAGGAGCCTGAGACGGAAGAGCCGGAGTCCGAAGGCAAACAGCGCCGCATCAAAGTAGCCATCATCGGCCGGCCAAACGTGGGCAAATCCACCCTTCTCAATGCGCTGGTAGGATCGGAGCGCTCCATCGTTTCTCCCGTGGCGGGCACCACCCGCGATTCAGTGGACGAGAGCGTGCAGGACGGCGATACCATTTACCGTTTTGTGGACACCGCTGGCATTCGGCGCAAAGGCCGCACCACGGAGATGACCGAGAAGATGAGCGTGGTGATGGCGCGGCGCAACATCCGCATGGCCAACGTGGTGCTGCTGGTGGTGGACGCCACCGAAGGCGTGGTGGGCGCCGATGCGACGATTGCCGGCTACGCGCACGAAGAGGGCCGCGCCGTGATCATAGTGGTCAACAAATGGGACGCCGTGGATGACGACAAAGGCAAGCGCACGTTTCAAGAGAATTTGCGCGATCAGTTGAAGTTCCTGGAATATGCTCCGGTGATTTTCGCCTCGGCCAAAAAAGGCGAGGGCATACGGCGCATTTACTCGACGATCCGGCGGTTGTACGAGAACGCCTCCAAGCGCGTCACGACCGGCGAACTGAATCGCTTTATGGAAACCGTGGAGTTCGACGGAGATATCAAGGTCTTCTATATGACACAGGCCTCGGTGCGCCCGCCGACGTTTGTCGTTTTCACCGACAAAGCCAACGATCTGCACTTTTCCACTGAAAGGTTCCTGGTGAACCGTTTGCGGGAGAAGTTCGGGTTTGAAGGAACGCCCGTGGTGATTAAGACGAAGAGGAGATAGCGGGGTTGCCTGGCTGGAAAGGCGGGCGTCCGGGCCGACCAAAGCAGCTCGCGCCTACCATAGTGAAATAGTGAATAAGGACACAAGATCATGCTCAAGTGGAACGATGTGCTGCGTATCGCCAAAGAGGGCAACCCCGCCCCCGACCATAAAGTCGTTAAGACGGAAGCCGAATGGCGCCGGCAACTGAGTGCGGCCGAGTATCACGTCACCCGCGAAGCAGGCACCGAGCGCGCCTTCAGCTCCCCCATGTGCAGCTTATTTGAACCGGGAATCTATTCCTGCCTGTGCTGCGATACTGTGCTCTTCGATGCATCGGAGAAATTCGAATCCGGTAGCGGCTGGCCTTCGTTTACCCAACCGGTGAAGAGTAACGCCATTGCGTATCGTGTGGACAGCGCCTACGGTATGGTGCGCGTCGAGACAGTCTGCAATACGTGCGATGCGCATCTTGGTCACGTCTTTCCCGATGGTCCAAAACCCAGCGGCCTGCGCTATTGTATGAACGCCGTGGCACTCAAAAAGCAAAAGAGTGAAACCGGCGTAGGCCATAACGTTAAATAGCGCGGCAAGCCGGGCGGATCACGCCGCAACCGCAGTGGTTGCTCTTTTATATGGGGCAAATGCTGCGCCATCAAAACGCCTTCACCAGGGCGCTCAATAGGTTTCTCAAACTAAGAAAGGGCATGCGCGTCTTGAAGAGATTCAGCCCGGTGAAGTGAGTCTCTTATACTCGTTACGTGACCGACCTCAAACTTGTGCTGGGCGTTTTTTCCCGCTTTATTCACATCATTTCGGCAATTTTCTTGCTGGGCGGGGTATTTTATGCCCGCCGCGTGGCGACTCCCGTTCTGAATGTTCTACCGGAAGATAAACGCATGCAGGCCGCCGCCGGGGCGCAGTTGCGTTATCGCGCTACTCTGTTCACCTTGGTGGCGCTCAGCCTGCTCTCCGGCCTTTACAACTTTTTTCTGCAAACGCCTCATTCGCGCCAGTATCACATTGCCTTCGGCATCAAGATGCTGGCCGTTTTGCACATTTACGCCACCGCCGTTCTTTGGGCCACCTCGCCTTATGGCGATGTCGATATCGCGGGCAAGGGCAAGCGCCGCCTCTTAAGCATCACCATCGCCGGCGCGATCGTCGTTTTTATTTCCGCTTACCTGCGTTCGCTGTCTCAGCGCGGTTTCTAGCCGCATCTAACTCTCAGAGGAAAACTATGACCGGTTACGAAGCGCTCCGCTCAGCGGTGGCATGGATCGATCTTTCCGGCCGCGGCAAGATTCGCGTCACCGGCGAGGACAACGCGCGCCTACTGCACGCCATGTGTACCAACGACGTAAAGAATCTGGCCGCGGGTACCGGTCTTTATGCATTCTTTCTGAGCGACAAAGGCCGCATTCTGGCGGATTCCTACATCTATCGCTTGGGCGATGTTTTTTTGTTGGACACCGAACCCGAAGCCGCCGGCATCTTGCGGGATCATCTCGACCGCTATATCATTGCCGACGATGTCACTCTCGACGATGAAACCGCAACTCTCGCCGCCATTGGCATCGAAGGCCCCACAAGCCACAACGCTGCCGCCGGTCTGGGCCTGCCCGTTCCGGCTCGGCAGTACGCCATCGAGAGTTGGCAAAATGGCTTCGTTGCGCACGTTTCCTCAACGGGCGCGCCGGGCCTTCGAGTATTCTTGCCGGTGGCCGAAAAAGCCGCCTTCCTTGATCGACTGAACGCCGCCAACATGTACGGGGCAGATGCGGCCGAAGCGCGCGTCGTCCGTCTCGAGCATGGGACGCCCCGTTTTGGCGAAGACATCACGTCGCGTTACTTGGCGCAGGAAACGCAAGTTGCACAGGCGGTTCACTCCAACAAAGGTTGTTATCTGGGGCAGGAAATTGTGGAGCGCGTTCGCGCCCAAGGTCAAGTGCATCGCTTGCTCTCGGCAGTCCGCGTCGCTTCGAGCAATCCTCCGGAACCCGGCAGCAAGCTCCTAGCGGGCGGTCAACCGGTCGCCGAGATTACTTCCGCGGCATACTCGCCAGCATACGGTGAGGTGGTTGCTATGGCTTATGTGCGCCGCGAGGCATTGATGAACAAATCAGCGCTTGTGGTTGCCGGTTCGTCCCCGGAGATCGCCGCTAGCGTAGCGCCTCAATCGTCGCCCAGCAATCTTCCGTAGTCTTGCAACGACTCCACGTTATCGCAAACCGCCTTGATGCCTGCTGTCACTGGCACGGCCAGCAGCAAGCCTACCCCGCCCCACAGCATGCCCCAGAACATCAGCGCGACCGTGACGATAAACGGATTGAGGCGCACGCGCCGGCCAATGATCTTGGCATAGAGGAAATTCATCGCGATGAGGTGCAACACTGCGGTAATCACCACAATCAGCGCCACCACTTTGAACTTGTTCGGAATGGCCAACGCCGCCAAGACCGGCGGGACGATCGAGAGCGGCAAGCCCACGTACGGCACTAGGCTGAAAAACGCGCTCACCGGCCCCACCAGCGGCCAGTACGGCACCTGCAGCAGAAAGAACGCAATCGCGCTCACGCTGCTAACGAATACCCACAACAGAAAGTTCCCTAGCACATAACCGCGCGTCGATTCTCCAATACCCGACCAGCTTTTGCCGACCACATAGCGCGCCTCTCCCTGGAACAAGCGCTGGAAGGTCCGGCTGATGTGGTCGCGCCAACTCAACATAAAATACACCAGGAACGGTATGAACGACGCCATCACGAGAATGTGGAAGTACTGCGAGGCGTAACTATAAACGGTGGTGATTAAGAGCTTCGGTTCGGTGTGGATGCGCACCTCCTGAATCACCGGCTCGGCTGGCTGCACCGGCGGCGGCAGCGGAATTCCCGCTCTGCGGCGCCGCGCCTTCATGGCTTCCTGGGGTTTTTGCTGGATCTGCTGTTCCTGTTGGCGCAGGGTGCCCGGCACAATCAGGTCTACCGTCTTCTTTTCCACTTCGTCCAACTTGTCGTTGGCTTTGTCCAACAGTTCCGCAATGCGCGAGCTATACGTGGGCAGATCCTCGCTCAATGTGACGATCTGCATCCAGATGACCAGACTCAGCAGATACACCGCTATGATCGCCACCAGAATCACGATACCGGTCGCGGCGGCTCTCGGCACGCGTAGCTTCATCACCAGAATCACGAGCGGGTCCAGCAGGAAAGCGAACACCGCAGACACTATGATTGTGATGAAGAAGTCTCTACCGAAATACAGCAGCGCGACGGCGGCTGCAAACGCAATCACCGAAACCGCCAGACTGGCGGACCTATCCGAAGTTCGAGGGGTCGTCAACAGTGCCAAAGCGGAAGTCTGTCCGATGAGCTTCTTCTACAGTTTCGCACCCTCTATAATTCTGAAGTGGCGGACGGAATCGGCGGAGATAGAAGCGGACGCGTGTTGGCGCTCGATGTCGGCAAAAAACGCATCGGCTTGGCGGTGAGCGACGAATTGGGTCTCACGGCACAGGGCATCGATACGCTCATCCGCACGCGCATTCGCGAGGATCTCGCGGCGCTCCAGCGCATCGCCATCGAATGGAACATTCAAACGCTGCTCATTGGCAAGCCACTGCACATGAGCGGCTCGGAAAGCCGCCAGAGCGAATATACGCGCGAGTTTGGCGAACGCCTGGCGCGGCATCTCAAGCTCCCGGCCGTCTACTGGGACGAGCGCCTCACATCGAGAGAAGCCGAGCGATTGCTGCGCGAAGGCGGCGCTTCTGTCCTGCAAACCCGGCACGCAGTCGACCGCTTGTCCGCTATCCTCATCTTGGAAAGCTATCTCGGCTTCCTGCAAGGAGAGATCATTGGCTAGCCGCTCCGGCCTGCGCCGGTTTTTTACTGTCGTTTTGTTGCTTCTCATGCTCGGCGGCGTAAGCGCCGCGGGTTTGTGGTATCTCGGGCCCTATCGCGCCCCGCAAGAAGAAACATTCATTGAAATCCAACACGGCATGTCCACTCGCGCGATAGCCGGAATGCTGGCGAGCCAGGGCCTGGTACGTTCCAACTGGGCCTTTCTGGCGGCGCGCCTCCTTCATCCGCGCTCGAAGTTGCAAGCCGGCGAATTCCGCTTCGGCCCCGAGCAAACTCCCTTTGAGATCTTCGACAAAATCAGCCGCGGTCTGGTCTACTTTGAAGTTGTCACCATTCCGGAAGGCAGCAACATGTTCGACATCGCCGCCATCATCGACAAGACCAACACCATTAAAGCCGACGAATTTCTGAAGGCCGCCGCCGACCCAGAGCCTGTGCGTGACCTGGACCCTACGGCCCGCACCCTCGAAGGCTATCTTTTCCCTTCCACTTATGAAGTGACTCACAGTACGACTGCCAAGCAATTGTGCCGCATGATGACGAACGAGTTCCACCGGGAATGGCGCGGGTTGGCGGCGGGAGATGCGGATCCGCATCGCGTAGTTACCCTCGCCTCTTTGGTCGAGAAGGAGACCGGACTTAAGGCGGAACGGACGCTCGTGGCTGGGGTGTTCGCCAACCGGCTCCGCTTGAATATGCCGCTGCAGTGCGATCCTACGACGGTATATGCGGCGCTTATTGAAAACCGCTATCGGGGCGTGATTCATAAATCCGATTTGGCGAGCGCCAACCCATACAACACCTATGCACACGCGGGCCTGCCTCCGGGACCGATCGCCAATCCTGGAGCGCAATCGTTGAAGGCGGCATTGCATCCCGAGCCCGTGAACTATCTGTTTTTTGTGGCGCGCGCCGACGGCTCTGGCGGCCATCATTTCACCGCCACTTTGGCGGAGCATGAAAAGGCGGTTGCCGAGTTTCGCAAAGCTTCCCGTCAGTGAATTGACGCTCATTCTTCGACAGCGCGAATTTTCTAACACCCGTTCCTGTTTCGTCGATGAAATCATTGACGGGAAACACGACCAAGATCGCTTCGCGGGCTTGCAAAGCTCAAGAATAGCGCGGACATCGAACCACCCGTCGCGGAGGAGTTTATGTCGAATCGCGCGGTATTGTGGCTATTTTTGTGCAGTGTTGGCCTATTCGGCGCGCCTGCGGACTCCATTCCAAACAACAACGAAAAGGCGCCGCCGTTAGCCGCTCCGTTCCCCCCTCAAGCTCAGCTTCTGGAAAGAGCGCGGGCCGCCAATAGCGATCTTTATGCAACGCTGAAGTCATTTATTTGCCGCGAAGAGATTGAGCGGTTCAAAGGCAATTTGAAGGGTTCTAGAACCCAGCCCATCGATCGCGTTTCGGCCAACCTCTCATTTGAGAACGGCACCGAACACTATTCCGAAATCCTGCAGAACGCACGCAGCCGCCAGAGCTTCTCCGACCTCGCCGGGGCGTGGTCGGAAGGCGAATTCGGCACGCTGCTGCAACAGACGGGCAAACTACTCGAAACCGAGCCGGTATCGTTTATCGCGTTTGCGACGCTGGGCGGGACGGAAACCGCGATTTACCACTTCAGCGTTTCCGAAGACAATAGTCCTTGGGATCTCGAAGTGGGTCTGCGCCATTACCGGATTCCTTTCACCACCGATGTTTGGATCTCCGCCGCAACGGGGGAAATCGTCAAAATTGGCCGCAAGTCGAGTTCTGTTCCCGTAGAAACTCGCATCTCCGAAATCGACTGGGACGTGAGCCTAAGCGCGGTCGACCTGAATGGGCAAAGCTGGCTGTTGCCCACAGTAGCGTCCTACTCGGTCTCTTACACCGAGTCGAAGCGCCGCGAATGGAATCAAATAAGCTTTTCGAACTACCGCCACTACGGCTCGGAATCGACCTTGCGATTCAGCGGTTTTTAGCAGCTACGCTATTGCGCGCCTTTGCTGAGCAGCATCACTTTGAGCGTATGGAAAATAATGTAAAAGTCTAAGGGCGGCGCCAGATGCTTGATGTAGTACAGATCGTATTCGAGCTTGATCATGGCGTCCAGTTGCGTGTCCCCGTACTTGTGATTTATTTGCGCCCAACCGGTGATGCCGGGTTTCACCGCCAGCCGCTGCCGGTAGTACGGAATCTGCTGGGCGAGCATGTCCACGAATTCCGGCCGTTCCGGACGCGGCCCGACAATCGACATATCGCCGCGCACGACGTTCCACAACTGGGGCAATTCGTCCAAACGCAGTTTCCGCAACCACTTCCCAACCGGCGTTATGCGCGGATCGTCTTTCGAGGCCCAGACCGCGCCGGTGCCGGCTTCCGCATCGACGTACATTGAACGGAATTTGTAGACGATAAAAGTGATTCCGTTCAAACCCACTCTGCGCTGGCGGTAAAGAACCGGGCCGCGCGATGTTAATCTCACCAGCAACGCTGTCAGAAGCATGAGCGGCGCGGCGAGAATCAAACACACAAGACTGATCATCAGCGAATAGAAAGCCTGCACCGTGATAGCGTGCCGCCGCGGCCCCAACATGGAAGAGAAGATCAACTGCGAGGGCTGTATCTTGCTGCTGCAGACACGATGGAGCGCCACTTCGTAGGTATCCGCCGCATCTTCGACAATCACGCCTCCGAAGCGAATTTCGAGCAGATCCTGAACCGGCAAGCGGTTGCGCCGCTCGGCCATGCCTACCACTATGCGGGTGGGCCGCTGCTGCTCGCAGATTGCCCGCACATCCGACACCGTTCCCAAGCAGGGAATCGGAAAGTCGCAGGGCTCGTCTTCGCACAAATAGCCAACCAGCTTATAGCCAAATTCCGGCCGCGCTTGAACGGCGGCAATCACTTCGCCCAAAATGCTTGAGTTGCCCAGCAGCAGGACCCGGTCGGAGCGGAGGCCGATGATTACGTAGCGCCAAAAGAAAATTCTCCACAGCGGCAGAAGAATCACGACGCTGAGGCTGCCGATCATCATTAACCAGCGGCTCAGCATGGCGGCCCGGTCGATATAGCCGATGAAGGCTGAAATCAAAAGGGAGAGCCCGACCGCCAGGCACACCTGCTGCACCAGAAGAATATTCGTTGTGATGCGCAGTTCGGCATATAGATCCTGGAAATACATACCGAGAATAATGGTCGCGGTAACAACTAGAAGTTTCCAGTAATTCCCCTCTTCAAAAAGATAGAAGGCCGGATCCATACCCAGAAAAAAGAGCGCGAGGATGTAGCACCCCAGTACGAGCATGACCTCCGAAACGAGGAGTGCGATGACGCTGGCAGGGATGAAAACGCGAAAGAGGCGAATCACGCGAAAACTTTAGAGAACCCGCGCAAAACGGCAGGGCTGCCAAGCGCACCGCCCAAAGAAATAGCGAGTTCCTCTCCTGGTTGGCGGCGCGCATGCGCGCCCTTTGCGGTTGTGGAAAAAAGGGGCAACAATCGGTTCGATCTATTGGTTAGCCTAGCAAACCGCGCGAAATCAGCCTTCCGCGACTTTGCCGTCGCGCATCGATACAATCCGGTCGGCGAAGGCAGCCGCTTCCGGATTGTGCGTGATCATCAGAATAGTTTGGCCGGTTCGCTTATTCAGATCGCGAAGCAACTCCAACACGGCGTTCGAATTAGCAGTATCCAGATTGCCCGTTGGTTCATCGGCCAAAAGTATCGCCGGATGATTGACCAAGGCGCGAGCAATGGCCACGCGCTGTTGTTCGCCGCCCGATAGAGCGCGCGGTTTGTGGCCTAAGCGGTGGCCGATCCCCAGCATTTTCAAAACACTCTCGAAACCGGCCGGCTGCGTCTTGATGCCGGCTATGGCCCGCGCCAGCGCGATGTTATCTTTCGCGCTGAGAGTGGGCAAAAGGTTGTACTTTTGAAATACGAAACCTACCTTCCTTTGGCGCATGACCGTGCGCTCGGATTCAGTCATCTTGCGCAGATCCACGCCGTCGATCCAAACCTCTCCGGCAGTAGGCGGAGCCAGACCACCCAAAATATGAAAGAGCGTCGATTTACCCGAACCCGAAGGGCCAATCACGGCCACAAACTCGCCGCACCGAACATCGAGGTCAACGCCGCGCAGGGCCTCGACATCCAAGACGCCGACGCGATAGACCTTGCGTAATCCGCGAACCCGGATGATTTCCGGCGCCAACTCAGGTTGCGGCATACTACTCATAACTGAGGGCCTCAATAGCGTCTTGCCGGGCGGCTTTCAAACCCGGATAGATCGCTCCCAGCAGCGCGCCGGTGAGCGCGATGGCGGCCGCTTTAGGCCACCAATCCGGCACATTCACCACATTGAGCGACGCCGGCGCCAGTGTAACGATGAGTGTCCGCGCCAGCAAAGCTAGGGCTATGCCGATCACCCAACCGACCAAGGCGAGAAGAATCGCCTCGCGAATCAGCAGATCGAGAATCGTCCGGGGCCTGGCGCCGAGGGCTTTCAAGATGCCAATCTCGCGCGTGCGCTCCACCACAGCCGTATACATGGAAAGAAACACGACCAGGAAGCCGACCACCACCCACATCACGGTGATCACGTTGATGAATGCTTCAAGCTGCGGAAAGGACCTGATGCTGAACTGCGAGAGGACGTCGGCAATGGAAATCGCCTTCAGGTTGCCGGCCAGTAGTTCGTTCAAACGGGCCACTTCCTCATTGGTGCGAGCCGGATCGTCGAGCTTGACCAGGATTTGCGACAGGTGCCCGGAATTCGAGGTCAATTCCTGCAGCCGGTCAAGCCGCACGACGAAGCGCGCCAGCATGCCGCCTTCGGCGATGCCGCACAAATGCCAATCGTGGTTCAGCAGATTCACCGTAGCGCCCGCGTGCAAATTCTTCTGCCGCGCATACGATTCGTCAACCAGCAAATCGTCGGGGTCTTTGGGCGGACCACCCTCCACATAGTGAAATCCGCCGCTGATCTTCTCAAATTGCGGCACATCGACGCCGTTCATGGAAGTGATCAATTCGATAGGCTGCACCAGCACGCCTACAGCCTGCGCCACATGCGGCTGCTTCCGCACAAGGGGCAGAAACTTGTCGGACATGGGGGCCGAGGAAAATGAAATCGTGCCATGCGCATCCGGCTTCAAAAAGATGTCCGCTCCGGTACCTTTGGCGCGCGCCGCGCGCTCTTCCAACAACCCGCGGCTGAGCCCAATGAGCGTTGTGATGGAGGCTACCAACACGCCGACGACCAGCGCGCTCAACAAAGTGCGCACCCAGCGGTGTTTCAGATTTTCAATTACGAGTTTGTTGATCATCTTTGTCGATCATCGCTGCGCTTCAAGCGTCTCCAAGAAATCCTTTACTACTTTCGCGACCGGCTCATGAGTCAACACGACACGTTGATTCATGCGGCGCATCGTTTCGTCGCTCACGCGATCCCGCAACAATCCCAGAGCCCAAGCCACTTCAGGCTTGCGGGCCAACAATTCCTCGCGCACGACGAAGCACGCATTGTAGGGCGGGAACGTCTTCTTATCATCGCCTAGCGCGGTGAATTTTCCAGCGGCAAGTTGGGCGTCGGTGGAATTGGCCGCGCCCATGTCAATCTGGCCCTGAGCGAGCGCTTGATAAAGCAACCCCAGATCCATGCTTTGGGGCGTGCCTTCCCACTTCAGAGCGTAGGTCTTGTCGAGACTCTGCAAACCATCGCGCCGGGTCAAGAATTCATAGCCGACGCCGAGCCGCCACTGGCGCAGGCGCGCCGCTGTTAGGGTTGGCTGGCTGAGTTTGGAGGCATCGGCGCTTCGCACAACCATGGCAAATGTATCGTTGAAACCGAGCGGCTCCAGCCAGCGCAATTGAAAGCGCCGCTCATAGGCGGCGCGCACGCGGCGGTAGACGTCGAGAGAATCGCTAGAACCGGCTTCGCGCATGACAACGGTGATGGCGGTACCGGTGTATTCGGGATAAATATCTATATCGCCCTTGACGATCGCGCCGTGCGCGAGCAGGGTCCCTCCCAAATTCAATTTGCGGTCCACCGGCACGTGCAGCTTGCGCTCTAACTGTTGGGCGGCCAGTTCGCCGAGTAACAACTGCTCAACGAAATTCTTGGAGCCGACGACGATTGTGCCACTGCGGCCGCATGCGGTAAGAAGGAGAATAGCGGCGCTAAGGGGTAGGAGGGACCGCTTGCTCACGCGCACGGTTCCGCCAGGGGACGGCTTCATCGAAAGGCAACTTTCTTCTCCAGGTAAGACATCGCTCCATCGGCAAGCAGCGCCATGAGGGCGGCCGGCACGGCACCCGCCAAAATCAACAGTGTGTCCAAAGACTCGACGCCGCGGAAAATGAGGACACCCAGGCCACCGCCGCCGATAATCGCGGCGATCACGGCGGTGCCGATGTTCGTCACCAAGGCAATCCGCACGCCGGCGAGGATAGTGGGCGCGGCGAGCGGCAGTTCCACCATTTGCAGTAGTTGCCGGTCCGTCATGCCCATGGCAATGGCGGATTCACGCAGCGGCGCATCGACGGAGCAAATGCCGACGATGGTATTCCGCAATACCGGCAACAGCGAATACAAAACCAGACAGAGAATGGCGGTATGTTTGCCGATGCCGCCGATATAGGGGACCGGCAACAAAAAGCCGAATAATGCCAGACTCGGAATCGTTTGAAAGACATTGGCTACCGACACCGATACATCGCGCAAAGCTTTCCGGCGCGTTCCAAGAATACCTAGACCCACGCCGATAGCGACCGCGATGAAGGAGGAGACGCCGACGATAAAAATGTGTTCGACGGTGGATTCTGCAATATCGTGCAGCAGGCTTTTGAGAACGTAGGGGTCCAAGGGGCGACTCTTCTTTAACGTTACTATCTGTTCAGCCCTGCCGCGAGCCGGAGCGGCGATATCCATGTCGTAGGTCTGGACCGGGGCACCGCGCAAAACCGCGCGGCGAGGCCGCCAACCACGATGAATTGCGCCTTGCTTTCCTCCAGGCTTCGCAGCGGGTGACGAGCCTATTTCGGGGCATTTAGAGCGCGTATCGCCAAGATATCGGCTATGCGGTCATCAACGCCATCTTCGCTGTAGTAGGGAAGAGGAGGCGGGTTCAGCCAGGTTTGGATCTCAATCCGGCATAGATTCAGGATAGCCGAGGATCGCAAGGGCGGCGCGTCTTCGTCATTAGTCCACGCTAACGCCAAAATCGAAAATATCTGCCGGCGAGGAAGAACCTGCGCCGTACACGCCCATCGGGGTGGCGACCATTGTGTTGCTTGAGGCAAGGAAGCAGTATTCCCCGGCTTTGAGGCCGTCGACCACGACCCTATAGAGACCGGCGCGAATACGTTCACTCTTGAACGGAACCATGGAATGGGAGTCGCTGCCCGAGGAACTGCCCAGAGCGCTGAACTGTCCGACAATCGTTTCGCGGTTCGATTGTTTGACTTCCAGTTTGAGGAGCGAAAACTGGTTCGGGTTGGACAGGTTGCCGACGCCGAAATAGGTTTTACCGAGGCCGGCTTGTTTGTCGTCAAAGTAGAAGTAGAAGACCGGCGAAGGCTCGCTTACGCGAATGCCGGCGTGCGGGCCGGGAATGACGGCCTTGGTTTTGGCCTTCATGATGCCGTAGGTCATGGCCGATTGAAGCATGCCGCCGGTTTTTGCTCCTTGATAGGCAGCGCGCTCCAAAACAATCATTTGCGGCT
>Ga0075021_10001245_pt1 | contig 12987 bp, 7 predicted proteins | sample ColStrG_CSR_2012_FD_72749 | JGI IMG/M metagenome (GOLD analysis project Ga0075021, IMG submission 72749) | Freshwater sediment microbial communities in response to fracking from Pennsylvania, USA - Cold Stream Run_MetaG_CSR_2012 | ecosystem: Environmental > Aquatic > Freshwater > Creek >...
GTACCAGGCTGGGTAGCCCAAGCGGCGTAGATGTCTATGTCGCAAAGCTCAGCCCCGCGGGACAGCTTTTGTATATCACTTACCTCGGTGGCCGCGGCGACGATCGAGCGTATGGGATTGCCGTGGACGGCTCCGGATCGGCGATTGTTGCAGGGTGGACGTACTCCGCGGATTTCCCCATCATGAACGCCGCACAACCTACGCCTGGCGGCGGACGGGACGGTTTCGTGGCCAAGCTCAACCCCGTGGGCACCGGGTTGGTATTCAGTACGTATTTAGGAGGCAGCGGATCCGATAGCGCCAATGGCGTCGCGGTGGATCCGTCAGGGAATATCTATGTGGCCGGCGAAACGACATCGTCGAACTTCCCGGTTCTCAACGCATTCCAGTCTAAACTGGGGGGCGGCGACGACGCCTTTCTTGTGAAATTTAGCAGCGCGGGGGCTAAGATCTACGCCACGTATCTGGGAGGCATCGGTGACGATCGGGCCACAGCGGTCGCAGTGGATGCTTCGGGAAACGCCTACATGACGGGGAGCACGTATTCCCCCAACTTTCCAGTAGCTAACGCCTTCCAGTCGCGCCTCGGCGGCGGCCAGGATGGCTTTGCCTCTAAGCTCGGGCCGTCCGGTAACACGTTGCTGTACAGCACGTACCTGGGCGGAAGGGGCGGCTCGGTGGGTTTTCCGGAAACGGGCTCCGGCATCGCTGTGGACACGACCGGATGCGCCTATATCGCCGGCAGCATCAGTTCCGCGAATTTTCCTACCGTCAATCCTTTTCAATCGGCGCTTTGGGGCAGCGAGGATGCGTTCGTGCTCAAACTGAGCGCGATGGGTAATGCGCTGGTGTACAGCACTTATCTCGGCGGATCCAGCATAGACTTCGCGACGGCGATCGCTGTCGACACCACAGGCCGTGCCTACGTTGCGGGCTACACCGCGTCCACTGACTATCCGATTGCAAACGCGGTGCAAACCTCGAACGCAGGTGGCTACGATGTGTTCCTGGCAAGGTTGAGCGCGGTGGGCAGTTCGCTCGAAATGAGCACGTATCTCGGAGGGACGGACTCGGACAGCGCTAACGGAATTGCTTTGGACGCGAGCGGCAACGTCTACATCGGGGGCCAGACGCTCTCGATCGACTTCCCCACCTCCGCCTCCATTCAAGCCAACAAATCGGCCCCCATCAATGCGTTTGCAGGGAAGATTGGGCCAGGCCTACGGTTCGTACCCGTTACTCCCTGCCGCGTGGCGGATACCCGCAATCCAACGGGTCCGCTCGGTGGTCCGGCCATTGGTGCAAGAACCAGCCGGGATTTTGCGATACCGAGTGGTGGCTGCGGAGTGCCGGCAAATGCACTGGCCTATTCCCTGAACATTACCGCGGTTCCGGGCCCCTCGTTGGGGTATTTGACGGTCTGGCCGGCTGGCCAGCCACAGCCGGGCGTATCTACGCTTAACTCTTGGGATGGCCGGATCAAGGCAACTGCGGTTATCGTGGCCGCCGGAAATAGCGGAGGCGTAAGCATCTACGCCAGCGACACCTCAAATGTGTTGCTGGATGTTAACGGCTATTTTGTGCTCGCTAACGTTTCCGGTGCCCTGGAATTCTACCCCGTTTCGCCGTGCCGGATAGTCGATACGCGCGGCACCACGGGGCCTTTGGGCGGCCCTTCAATGTCGGCCGGGCTCCCCCGAACCTTTCCAGTTCTGTCGAGCGCGTGCGCGATTCCGGCAGCCGCACAAGCGTACTCATTGAACTTTACTGCCATACCATCGGGGCCGTTGGGGTTTGTGAGCACTTGGCCTACCGGAAGGGTCCAACCGACGGTTTCAACTCTCAACGCCTTGACAGGTAGTATCACCGCCAATGCAGCCATGGTACCGGCAGGGCTTAACGGTTCGATCGACGTGGTCGCCACAAATCCTACAGATCTCTTGATCGACATCAATGGCTACTTTGCTCCTCCGGGAACCGGTGGCCTCTTGCTATACACCTTAGGAGGCTGCCGAGCCCTCGATACGCGACAATCGAACGGCTTACCAATTAGCGGCGCAAATGATTTCAAGATAACTGGCGGCCCCTGCGCCATCCCATCAAGCGCCCAAGCCTTTGTTCTGAACGCGACGGTGATCCCCTCCAGTTATCTTAATTTTCTAACGCTGTGGCCACAAGGTCAGCCTCGCCCCAATGTATCCACTCTGAACGCTACGGATGGGGCGCTCACATCAAATTTGGCTATAGTCCAGAACGCCACTGGCTGGACCAGCACCTACTTGACCAACCCATCACATCTGTTGCTTGATGCGTCCGGCTATTTCGCCCCATAGGCATGAAGGTGTCGCTGGGTGATGCTGCATTCCACTCGCGCTGGGCGCTAACGCGAGGGCACTCTACGGCCCAGTCATCATACGCGCACCGATTCTTTGGCCGGAAAGTACGCTGGCCTGCTGCGAGAACCGAACGGTAGCAGGACCGCGGCACTCAGTAGCAGAGCAGTGACACCACTTACCACCAGTGTGGGCGGCGTTCCTACCCATGACGCACTCGCGGGGGGCAGTCCGGCGTCGGTACCCGTGAGTTCGACACGCATGCCAACCGGATTCGGCTCGTGTAGCGTATTCAGCACGATGAAATCCAATATGTTCTCAGTCTTGAAGTAGCTGCTCGGACCGATGGTAACTGGAGTCCACGTTCCGTATGTTGGTGGTCCTTGAAAGCTCACTGGGTGGCCGTTGATATAAATTCCAACCGCATCATTGTCCGTAGCCCAACGGCCCGTCAGCCGGAAGGTGGCAAGCTTAAAGCCGGTTATTGTGAAGGCGGTACGGAATTGATAATAACCAGGAGAGCCGTACGCCGGCGGGTTCACTCCGTAGAGGGAAAGCCAGCGCGAATGGGACAGTTCGCCGTCATCCCCAAGCCATCCATAGTGGCTCGCCAAAACTATCGCCGTTTCGTCGACGACCGGTGAGCCAGTTGGGGAACTGTACCTGAACTGCTTCGCAAAAGAGTAGCGATAGTGCCGATCCACCGCGCCGTCGCTTAACAGCTTGCCATTGGCATCCGAACCGGTATTGACAAAGGTCGTCTTGCCGGCGCTGGTTGTCCCGAAGACCTTGTTCATCACCAGCAAAGTGGAGGGTGGAAGAATAGAAACGACTTCAGCCTGCCCATTGGTAACCCTGGCGCGGTACGCGTCTGAGAATTGAGAATGAGTCAACACAATAATGTCATAGTCTTCCGCCGTGATCGGGAACCTGTCGTTCGCCTCCTGTTGGGTTTCGAAATGGAAGTTCTTGGGATAGCTAAACATCTCCTTAAGTGGCCCAAGTTCCATCAAATACCGAGTGGTGGGCATGGCGTTAACCTGGACGAAAAACCTAAGGGACTTGGCCTTAGGTGAGCTGGCCACCGCATGCAAATTGGAAGCGATCGTTTCATAATACGGATGCTCCAAAAGTAGGGCTACACTCAATTGCTTCGACCAGGCGGCAACCAGGCACACCGTCGCGGAAATCAGCAGCGCTTTCCAGCGCCGATTTCCAGACGCTTCCCAAAGCGTGGTTCCGGCGGTGATGACGATCATGGCGAGACAGGACGCCGCGAGGGCCTCGTACCCAATAGACCACCGGGTAGGCCATGACCAGGGCAGCTTGCCGGTCAGCGAGGCCAAGGCTACAAAAGTCACGGAGATAGCGGCAAACCAGAATGTTCGTCCTACCAGGGCGCGCAGCCTTGTAAGCGGCCGCGGGCCAAACCAGATGAAAAACGGGGCGCCTAATAGGAACACCGTAACCGGAAGAGCCCCTTGTGCCAGAAAGTTCTCCCGAAGCAAAACGAATCGGGCGGCAATGTCTTTGCCGCTCAGTACATACGGCTGGAAAGGCGGGGCTATCTGAGCGTCTCCAGTTATGAGGGTGCCGAATTTGTAGCGAGCGAACAGGAGAAATACGGAAACAGCGGCGATGGCCAAAGGTAGAGCGAACCGCAATACGCGCCCGACTGCCGGACGCAGCGGGCGAAGTGGAAATGCTGCGACCACGCACGCCGCAGCTCCGAATAAGAACGCGGAGTAGTGCGAAGCCACTAATAACGCCGCCGCGCACCCAAGCGCAATCACCACCCAATTGCGAGGTTCATCTAGCAACCAGCAAGGGAGAAAGAACAAGAAGACCACCGCACACGCCTCCATGCTGTATGGTCGGACTTCCGTCGCGTAATGGAGCAGCATCGGATATCCCAGCGGGGCGGATGCAGCCAGCGCTGCGATAACCGGGTTCGCTCCAAATCGCCGGGCGGATAGCACAACTATAATCGGTATCAGCAGAAAGAAGAGAAAAGGAAGGCTTCGAAGGGCCGCAGGGCTAGGCCCCAAAGTGTGAATCCAGTATCGCAGCACGGCCGTAAAACTGCCAGGATCGCCATTGAAAACGCGTGAGTATTCCACTATCTTTGCCCAACCCCCGTCCGGAGTAAACGGTGCGGCGTAGTGGTACGACCCTAGTGAGAGAAAAACCTGCCCCGACTCATCAAACCACAAGTTGGGCGAAGCCACGTGCTGCCACGCAACGAGGCACACAGGTAGAACGACCAGGAGCAAAACGATTGCCAGCGAGACGGCTCGGATGGTGTAGGGCCCCATACTGCCGCGCTCGGGGCTATTCATTTTGGAAGGAGTTCTCCACTCAGTCCCACAGTGAATATCTAAGAGAAATCTCCAGCTTATTTTCCATTTTGCTTCAAACGAAAAATGTAAATATAGCCTGTTCTCTGTAGCGGCGTCAAGCCGCTAGCTGAGCTGCCCGATTGGATTCGATAGGGGAAATGCCTCCGCCTCAACGTTCTTACGGGCTCGACACGCTAATGTTTGTTTACCCCCTCTCCGATGGGAAGCACCTTGTGCTAGAATTTCGACGCGGGTGGGCCGCCACCGGTCGCCGATGCTGACCCGCAATGCCAGCGCAGATTACCGTGGGGGGAGGGTTCATTGAATATTGGCATAACAGGAGTTGCCGGTTTCATCGGCTCTAATCTTGCTGATGCGCTGGTTGGCAAACATAGCGTAGTCGGTGTCGACAACCTGTCAATGGGCACTATAACCAATGTCGAGCATCTGCTTGACCGGAAGGATTTCGAATTCCACCAAATCGATGTTCGGGACGCTGGTGCCTTGCGGACTGCTTTGCGCAACGTGGATCGGATCGTGCATTTGGCCGCTTTCAAGATCCCTCGCTATGGCAATGCGCTGGAAACGTTGGATGTTAATTCGCTTGGCACCCGCCATGTATTGGAAATCAGCCGCGGCTCTGACCGGAGGGTAATCCTGGCTTCCACGTCGGATATCTACGGCAAGAATCCCTGCCTACCTTTCTCTGAAACATCTGACTCCATCATGGGCCCTACCACGGTAGGACGCTGGGCTTACGCCGTCTCCAAGCTCTATGACGAGCACCTTGCGCTTGCATACCAGGCTGCCCATGGGGTGCCCGTGACGATTCTCCGATTTTTCGGGAGCTATGGACCGCGCCATCATCTGAGCTGGTGGGGCGGTCCGCAATCGGTGTTCATTTCCGCTGTTCTCCGTGACGAGCCCATCGAGATTCATGGCGATGGCCAACAAACACGTAGCTTCACCTACATCACCGATTTGGTAAACGGTATCGTCCGAGCCATTGATTTCGATGGCACTCCAACCGCGATCTTCAACCTCGGTAATACCGAAGAGGTGACAATTCTCGAGTTGGCCCGTTTAGTCAAGGAGGCTTGCGATACTCCGCATGAGCTTAAACTGAATATGATTCCTTATACAACCTTCGGTGGTAATTACGAAGACGTCCGCCGCCGCATCCCGGATATCGCCCACGCTCGCGAGGTGCTGGGATTCGAGCCGAAGGTGAGCCTTCCAGCAGGGCTGCGGCCGACCGTGGCTTGGCAACGCAAAGTGCTGGGCATTGGTTAACAACGGAGATGCGATGCCAAATGGATCAACCTGCTGCTATGTTGTGATTCCCGTACTGAATGAGTCGCCGAATATGGGGCGCCTCATGGAGGCACTACGAGAACTCGAGAAAGACTTTAGTGGTACCTATAGCTTCGAGATCATCCTCGTCGACGATGGCAGTACCGACGACACCGTGGATAAGGCCCGGGAGCGGGCCTCCAGTTTGAATCTTATGGTGCTCACTCACCCATGCAATATTGGCCCAGGTCGTGCCTTCGCTACTGCCTACGAGTACCTTGCAACGCGCCTCGAAGACGACGATTGGGTTGTAACGATGGAAGGCGACAACACCTCGCGGCATGAGTTGCTGCACCAGATGTTTACGCGTAGCCGCGAAGGATACGATGTCGTCCTCGCTAGCCCGTATTGCTACGGTGGTGGCATCCGGCACACCTCAGGTCTACGAGTATTTCTGAGCCATATCGCCAATGCTTTCCTGAAAGAATGCATTGGCCTTCATGGCCTGTTGACGATGAGTTCGTTCTTCCGCCTGCACCGCGGCAGCGCCCTGCGTCGGCTTCAAGCCTGCTATGGCCCTCGCATCATTGAACGCGCTGGATTCGAAGGCGTGGTCGAGATGCTCATCAAGATGGTTTTGCTGCAGATCACTGTCTCCGAAGTCCCCATGGTTCTTGATACTTCCCGGCGAATGGGGAAGAGTAAAATGAAACTCCTTCGGACGATCCGTAATTACCTCACCCTCTTCTTGGACCGCGGCCGCTGGCGGGCGCAAGCTGTTGCGTTCCACCGTTCGGCTCGTGAACAACATTTTGTGATGAGTTCCCATCGGTAAATGCAGGCCTCCAATCCGCCGCGCCGCATCCTTCCGATTTTCGGGACCCGTCCAGCAAGTTATCAAAGAGCCGGTAATCTGCCGCGCGATAGCCCTCCCTTTCAGGGACTTGGTATCCCGGCGCCGAATCACAACCTGGCGGTCCGAAAGCCCGGCAGACGGCCCTGTCTTAGTGCGCGGGTCCCCGTATTATAATGTGCCATGCGAGAGCGGGTCGAGACGCTGTGCTACCTCCTGTCCGGGAGCCTCGGTTACGGTTGTGTGCCGCCCTTTACCGGTGCCGGCCGGAAGCATGATGGCTGATGCTGGTTGGATTCTGTTACGGTCCGTATGAATACCTTGCAGAAGAAAACACCTGAGCTGGACGAGACCTGGAGTCATTCTTCGGTCATCATCGCAGGCTGGCTATGCCTTGCTCTCGTCCTGATCTGGATAATTCATCGCGTCTGGCCGGCGTTGTTCTTACCCTGGTGGTTTAACACCGACGAGGTCGTTATGTATTATGAAGCCGTCCGGCAACTGCGGCTCGACCCCTCGCAAACCTTTTTCGATATCCCGGGTACGCCTTTTATGTCCCTCACGAGTGTCTTGACGGCGCTCTGGTGGGTTGGCGAGCGCCTGTTCAGTCTGACAAAAGACGCCAGTCCGAGCGACTTTGCTTTCGCGAATGCGCAAGGCGTCTTTACCTTAATGCGAATGCTGACTCTGGGCATGTATGTCGGCGCCGTGGCGCTCGCTTATGACCTGTTTCGCCGCTGTGCTGGAGCACTGATCGCAATCGTGGCCGCTCTTTTGTTCGCTTCGTTACCGATCATGGTTGAGTACAGCTACTTTGTGCGCACCGAATCCCTGGGGCTGGTGCTGTGTCTTGCCGCGATTTGGATCGTACTCTATTCGCGATGGAGGGGCACGCCGGGAATTTACCTTCTGGCCGGCGCGCTGGCGGGAGTCGCGATGGCGGCTCGTTTCCATTTCGCGCTCGTCGGGTTTCCCGTGATCCTGATGATTTTCTTTCTCCGTGACCGGAAACAATTGCCGCCGGTTGAAAGCGCCGAATTCAGCACTCTGCACGAGATATCGGGAACCATTGGCGCCTTGCTGTGCGCCGGGGCTCTCGTGACCCTCGCTTTCGAAATTCACCTGATCGGGGCCAGCGGCTTGACAAACATGATGATGCTCACAACGCCGGCCGGTCCCGCGCAGTATCCCGGCGCTAAAGCGTTCGTCGCGAAGTTGTGGCTGTTGCTGGGGCTCGGCTCATTCCTGACCCTGCTTGCCCACCGGTTTCCGCAAGGCCGGCGCTGGATCTGGCCGGCCGTCAATCCGTTTACGCTCTGTGCAACTCTCGGTTTTATGGCGGGGTTCATTCTGTCGCATCCGCAATTCCTCTGGCGTGGCGAATACCAGCTCCGAAGTATTCAGTTTTACTCCGACTGGACCGATGTGGGTCTCACGAAGCTCGGACCGATCGCCAGTTGGTGGAACATCACGGGCTACTATTTCACTAACGCCTTCCCCGAGCGCTGGGGGCGGGCGCTATTCTTTGCCGGGGTGGCTATGATCCTGTGGAAGCGCAGGCCCGTTCACCTGGCCCTGGCTACCGGGGCCGCGCTCTGCTTCTTTGCCCATCCGTTGCACATGAAGCTCTGGCCGCATCACGTCATCCCCTGGCTTCCGATGCTTTGCTTCGTCGCTGCGGTTCCCGTCGGTGCGGCGGGTTCCTGGTTGGTTATGCGGTATCGCCACACCCGATTCGTGTCGGTTGCCGTGGTATTACTGGCATCCACCGTCGTCGTCTTGGCATGTTCAGTTAGATTACAGCATGAGAACGAATATCTTTCCACATCGCGAGCGCGAACGGACCAGATTCTGCAAATGGATCGGTGGCTCTCCGGGAACGTGCCTCCGGATAGCTATTTACTCGAATCGTACTTTGCCCTTAACGCGGATGGCTTTCGTGAATGGATTGAGAGTGCCGGCGTGCATGTCCCGGAATTTGTCAAAAAGCGTGCTGTCCACATCTGGTGGCTCGAGCGTTCCTCCGTTAATGGCCACGCCGGAGTTCTATGCATGTCGCGCGCCGACATCGCATTCTTTCACGATGACTTCGAACGCAAACAGCCCGGGTCGACTTACGACCCCTTCACCAACCCGAACTTTAGGCCGGTTGCCCATTTTGGCGCGGGTTTCTATGAGTTAACCGTGTTCCAATTTGACTGCCACTCGAAAAGTTGCTCGTCATGAATGCAATCGATGGTAGGCGACCCGCTTCGCTGGAAACCAGGGAACTGGCTGAGCGCACACTCCGCGAGAACCGCGTTGCCATTTTCATCGTCGCGTATAATGCCGAGCGCCATATTGAGAGCGTCCTGGATCGGATCCCCGAGTGGGTGGCGGAATCCGTAAGTGAGGTGTTCATTATCGACGACAGTTCCACCGATGCTACGCTTGCCCGAGCTGTTCAGGTGACACGAACTGCCGGCCATGCGCCGCTGCGAGTCTTCAAAACACCGTACAACCAGGGCTACGGTGGGAATCAGAGACTGGGTTACCTCTATGCCATCGAGCAGGGCTTCGATATCGTGGTGTTGCTCCATGGCGATGGACAATATGCGCCAGAGTCGCTGCCGGACATTTTGGCGGAGTACTCCCGTCCCGGAAGAGCGGATGCGGTTTATGGTAGCCGGTTTCTCTCCCGGGGAGGCGCGTTGCGCGGCAGAATGCCTCTTTACAAGTACCTTGGAAATCGCATCTTGACGAAGATTCAGAACCGACTGGTCAATGGTGGACTCAGCGAGTGGCACAGCGGGTACCGTTCGTATCGCACAGCGGCATTGAAACGAGTACCCTTTCACGCCAACAGCCTCGGCTTCGATTTTGATTCGGACATCATCATTCAGTTTATTGGCGCCGGATTGTCTATCCGTGAGATCCCGATTCCAACTTATTACGGCAATGAGATTTGCCGCGTCGATGGTTTCAAGTATGCCTGGGCATGCGTGAAAAGTGCCCTGCGATATCGTCTCATGCAGGCGGAAATCTTCTATGATCCCAAATTCGATGTAGCGAAGTCGCCGCGCAAATATACGATCAAGTCGGCTCCCACCAGCCTGCATCACGTGATCAGAAGCCTGCCCTTGAGCCCAGGTAGTGAATTGCTGGACTTTGGTGGCGGTGATGGCGCCGCGGTTGGCTTGGCACACGCCAAAAGGGGGGTACGCGTTACCGTGCTGGATCAATGCTCCGATATTTCCGACGAGATCGGGCGGACGGCATCCACTGACACGAACCTTCAAAGGATCGAACGCGATTTAGACGAAGATTGGGCCGCTTCCTTGCGGGACAACCGTTTCTTGACAGTGTTCGCGTTGGATGTGCTGGAACACTTGAAGTCCCCGGAACTGGCCGCAAGCCGGATCTTTTCGGTGATGGCGCCGAACGGAAAATTGTATGCGAGTACGGGAAACATCGCCTTTTGGCCCATCCGCCTCGTTTTACTACTCGGTCATTTCAATTATGGTCGTCGCGGCATTCTGGATCTGACACACACGCGCCTCTTCACTGTTTCATCTTTTCACCGCCTTTTGCGCAACGCCGGCTTCCGCATCGATTCTGTTCGATGTTTTGGCCCTCCAGTAACTGATCTTGTCGGGCAATCGAGACTGCTGCGATGGATCGATCTGGTTTCGTCTTGGCTAGCCCAAACCTGGAAGAGCATGTTTGCCTACCAGATCCTCATCGAGGCTACGCGCCCGGACGCAGTACAGGATTTGATCAAACGGACCTTCACGGATTATCGCAGCAGCCAGGTGTCGTCGTGATGTGCGGGAGGTTCAACCCGCACTATCAACGTGACAGAGTGCATTGATGGAACTCTTCTCGCACGAATCGCGAACGCTCCGCACATTGCTGCAACAAGGTTATGAACCCTCGGTCGTGTATGACATAGGCGCTAGCAACGGCGTCTGGTCCGACACCATTGCGCTGACCCTTCCGGAAGCTGAGTACTACTTGTTTGAACCGCTAGCCGAATCGGTGCCGTTCTACCGGAGCGATCTTAAGGAGCGTTTGGCGCGTCGTCCGAAGTTTCACCTTCACGCCGTGGCACTTTCGGACCACAGCGGAACAGCCGAGATGTTCGCGACGCACGACGGCTGGGGAAGTTCGATTTTGGATCGCGGGCCTATTCCGGAGGTAAAAGAGCTTGTTCGTGTCCCACTGAACACGCTGGATGAACTCGTTCAAGAAAAGAGATTGCCCAAGCCGGACATAATGAAACTGGATGTCCAGGGCGCCGAGCGATTGATCCTCAAAGGGGGAGAGCAAACCCTTCAGCATGCGGACGTCCTCTTCCTCGAAACATGGCTGAAGCGGGCCTACGGTGCTGACACCCCTCTGCTGACGGAAATGATCGAGTTCCTCGAACATGCGGGTTTCGCGCTCGTTGATTTCGGAGAACAATTCCGGGACGAGCGCGGTCGCCTCTACTCGCTCGATGCCGTGTTCTTTTCGGAACGGCTTTTTTCGAAATCCGGTCCGAATCCGACGAACATCACGCCGCCTGTGTCGAACAGCCCGGCCGCGGCTCCGTGAACGGCCGGAACCACGCCGCTGGTATGATAGGGTTAATCCACTCCTAGGGAGGAACAGCGCAACTTGAGTTCGGCAATCCTCGCCCTGGAAGACGGTACGGTCTTCGAGGGCAGGAGTTTTGGTGCGCCCGCCGAGCGTTCGGGCGAAGTGGTGTTCAACACGGCGCTCACGGGCTACCAGGAGGTCTTCACCGATCCTTCCTACGCCGGCCAGATCGTGGTTCTGACCAACCCCCAGATTGGCAACTACGGAACCAACGCGGAGGATAACGAGGCCGCGCGTCCGTACATCGAGGGCCTCGCCGTGCGCGAATTTTCCAGTGTCGCGAGCAACTGGCGGTCGGATGCGGACGCCGGCGGCTTCCTCCAGGAGCACGGGATACCCGTGATTTCAGGCCTGGATACGCGGGCGCTGGTGCGCCATCTGCGCACGCGCGGGGTGATGCGCGGCGTGCTCTCGGCGACGGAGACCGATCCGCGAGTTCTGGTGGAAAAGGCCCGCGGCATTCCCACGATGGCTGGGCTCGATCTCGCAAGCCGCGTCACCACTCCCGAGCGCTACACGTGGAGCAAGCCCGTGGATGCCTGTTCTCCCTCGGAGCGCTTGTCCGCCGTCGCCGAACCCAAGCATCACGTGGTGGCTTACGATTTCGGCATCAAGCGCAACATCTTGCGGCGCCTAGTCCAAGTCGGCTGCCGCGTCACGGTGGTCCCCGCGCTCACTTCCGCGGACGATGTCCTCGCCCTCCAGCCCGACGGCATCTTTCTCTCCAACGGCCCCGGCGATCCCGAGCCGCTGCACACCCAGGTGGCCAACATTCGCCAACTGATCGGCAAGAAGCCCATATTCGGCATCTGCCTGGGGCATCAACTGCTCGGCCTGGCCGCGGGCGGCAAGACGTACAAGCTGAAGTTCGGTCATCGCGGCGCCAACCACCCTGTGCGCAACGAACGGACACGCCGCGTGGAGATCACTTCCCACAACCACGGCTTTGCCGTCGATCCCGATTCCCTGAACCAGAGCGAGGTGGAGATCACCCACGTCAATCTCAACGATCAGACGCTCGAAGGATTCCGTCTGCGCCGGCACCCCGTCTTCTGCGTGCAGTATCACCCCGAGGCCGCGCCCGGCCCGCACGATTCCCACTACCTCTTCGACGAATTCGTCCAGCTGATGAGCGGTCTGACCCCTGGCTCCCGGCCCCCGGCCCCCGTCTAACCATGCCCCGGCGCAACGACCTCCACCGCATCCTGATCGTCGGTTCCGGCCCCATCGTCATCGGCCAGGCCTGCGAGTTCGATTACTCCGGCACGCAGGCCGCCAAGGCGCTCAAGGCCGATGGCTACCAAGTGGTCCTGGTGAATTCCAACCCGGCCACCATCATGACCGACCCGGAGATCGCCGACCAAACCTATATCGAGCCCCTTACCGAGCCATACCTTGAGGAGATCATCCGCCGCGAGCGGCCCGACGCCCTGCTCTCGACTGTCGGCGGCCAGACCGCGCTGAACCTCTCCGTGGCGCTCGCCGAATCGGGCGTGCTCGAACGATACGGCGTCGAGCTGATCGGCGCCAATATCGACGCCATCAAGCG
>Ga0075021_10001246_pt1 | contig 12986 bp, 7 predicted proteins | sample ColStrG_CSR_2012_FD_72749 | JGI IMG/M metagenome (GOLD analysis project Ga0075021, IMG submission 72749) | Freshwater sediment microbial communities in response to fracking from Pennsylvania, USA - Cold Stream Run_MetaG_CSR_2012 | ecosystem: Environmental > Aquatic > Freshwater > Creek >...
GGATTTGATCGAGCCGCCCCCACCCGGCCTGACATTTGTCACCGGCGCACTACCGGCTGGATTCGTTTGGAATGGTGACCAAGGCCCATCAAGCGGCCCAGTGGCGGACGGCGGTCATGCAGCCCTGGTCGTTTTACTCACGGATGCCGAAATCTATGGTCAAGTCCGGCCGGAATGGTTCTTGCGTGGGCGCGCGCGCAAGGCTGCCCCTGAGAAGGCGTTTAGCGATTGGCAGGCTGGCGACGCGGTCGTGCATGAGGATTATGGCGTCGGCATCTTCCGCGGGTTGGTCAAGCTGACAGTCAATACCGGCACGCCAACCGAGCCGGTCGAGGGTGAGCGCGAATATCTCCTGTTGGAATATCAGGACGCCGACCGGTTATATGTGCCGTTGCATCAACTGGACCGGGTGGCGCGCTATGTCGGCAGCGATGAGTTGCAGCCCACGCTCGACAAGCTGGGCAGCGGTAGCTGGGAGAAGGCCAAGCAGAAGGCCAGTGGAGCGGCGATCGAGCTTGCGCGTGACATGCTCACGCTCTATGCCCAGCGTGAAATCATCCAGCGAGCGCCATTTAGCAAAGACACGCCCTGGCAGGCCGAACTCGAGTCGAGCTTCCCGTTTATCGAGACCGACGATCAGATCAAGGCGATCCGTGACGTGAAGCGCGATATGGAAGCTGCCCGCCCAATGGACCGTCTGGTCGTTGGTGATGTCGGTTTTGGCAAAACCGAAGTTGCCTTGCGCGCCGCGTTCAAGGCGGTGCAGGATGGCAAACAGGTAGCCGTGCTCGTGCCGACCACAGTGCTGGCCCAGCAGCATTGGAACACCTTCACGCGCCGCCTGGCGTCATATCCCATCACCATCGAGATGTTGTCGCGCTTCCGCACGCCGGCCGAAAAGCGCGACGTCATTGTCGGCATCCATGCCGGCACGGTCGATATCGTCATCGGCACGCATGCGCTGATCAGAAAGGATATCCAGTTCAAAGCCCTGGGTCTCGTCGTCATCGATGAGGAACATCGTTTTGGCGTGGCGGCCAAGGAGAAGCTGAAGCAGATGCGCACCGAGGTCGATGTGCTGACCTTGACGGCCACGCCGATCCCGCGCACGTTGTATCTTGGGCTTAGCGGTGTGCGTGCGATCAGCCGGATCGAAACACCACCGGCCGAACGTCTGCCCATCATTTCGTTTGTCGGCCCATGGGACGACACAGTCGTGCAGCAAGCCATTCGGCGTGAGCTGGACCGTGATGGACAGGTGTTCTTTGTGCACAACCGCATCCAGACCATCGGCTTGGTCGAGCAAAAACTGCGCAGGCTTTTGCCAGAGGCGACGCTCGAGTTGGCGCACGGTCAGATGGACGAGCGTGAACTCGCAAAGATCATGAACCGCTTCGCCGACGGCCGGACGGACATACTCTTGTGCACGAACATCATCGAGAGCGGGCTCGATATCCCGAACGCCAATACGATACTGATCGACAATGCCGACCATTTTGGACTGGCTGAGCTGTATCAATTGCGTGGGCGCGTCGGTCGTAGCACGATCCAAGCCTACGCCTATTTTTTGCACGACCGCAAAGCTCGGATGACCGAAGAGGCTCGCGAGCGCTTGGAGACGTTACGTGAGGCAGCCGGTATCGGGGCAGGCTACTCGATCAGCATGCGCGACTTGGAGTTACGTGGCGCGGGTGATGTGCTGGGTGCCAAACAGAGCGGACATATCGCCAGCGTCGGCTATGACCTGTACACGCGTCTACTTGCGCGTGAAGTCCAAACCTTACGGGCCTTGCGCGATGGCGGCCCACTGTCGGCCGCGGAACCGAAAGCGGTGACGATCGACTTGCCGGTCACGGTTGGCTTGCCTGAGGCGTATATCGGGGATACCCAGCTGCGCGTGCAACTATACCGGCGCGCCGCTTCGCTTGACACCGAAGACAAAATCCGTGAATTCGAGGAAGAACTCGAAGATCGATTTGGTAAGCTGCCCCAGCCAGCGCGGAACTTGACGTTTCAACTGCGTGTCAAGCTCGAGGCGGCTGCCCTGGGGGCCCAAAGCATCACCAACGATGGCAACCGCTTTACCATCCGGGCCGACAGCATCGGCCAGATAAACCCGCAGCGGTTGCAACGTGTCCTTGGGAGTGACGCATTGATCGGCCGCACGCAGGTATCGTTCTTACGCAGCGGCACACCGGAGCAGTGGAAGAACCGGTTGATGGACGTGCTGCGCAAGCTGAATACGATGAAGGCCCCTACGCCACCTGCATCGCCCGCTGAAGGGGCAAAAACAGGGCTGGCCCGCATAGCAAGCGAAGACGCTTCGGCGACGCTCCCGGCGCGGGTGCCGCCTATGACGCACGACGATTGGTAGGGATGATTCTTGAACTTGGGCTGGTTTAGCCGTAGCTCGCCGTAGCTCGCCGCGCGGCTTTCATTCGGGCAGGCTGATGTGCCCAGCTTGGGCGCGATCTGGCGCTACAACGCCGAGCCGCCCACCCGCAATTCAAGCCATGGTTGCAGCTGGCGGAGGCCCCAGCGCATACTGGCCGGATCGATCTCGTTCACGGGGAAAAAGCCTGGATCAGGGGTTTACACTAACACGACAGCAGCAACTTGGGCGACAGTGCGCAACACCACTGCCTGCCCGGTCATGATTGACGCATGCACTTGACAGGCTTGGCGCACACGTGCGGGCGTCAAGCGCACCATGAGTTGCAGTTTGACGTTTGGCGTGCACAATAATGGGCTTCTCAAGCATGGGACGCGATTTTTACATGCACCACCTGAATGAGACCGCTGGCACACTTACGCTTATGGGTTCAGGCGAGATGTCGCCTGGCATGGCTGAGACGCATCGGCGCATCATGCAACTGATCGAGGGCGACGTGCGGCCGGTGTTCATTGACACACCAGCGGGCTTCGAACTGAACGTCAGTACCATTTGCGAGAAGGCGGTCGCATACTTCCGTGACCACTTCGCGCTCGATCTGGCGATTGCATCCTTTCCAAGCGCAGCCCGCGCCACACCACTGATCACCGAGGCGGCGCTAAGCAAAGTGCGTAGCGCCAACTACATTTTCAGCGGCCCAGGCAGCCCAACCTATGCCGTGCGCAACTGGCGTGGCACGCCAGTCTTTGAGGCCATGACGGGCAAATTGGCATCGGGCGCGCATTTGGTGATGGCGAGCGCTGCCACACTCGCGCTCGGCCGGTTTACCATCCCGGTCTATGAGATTTACAAAGTTGGCGAAGAGCCATATTGGGTTGACGGCATCGATCTGCTCGGGCGTTACGGCTTGAATCTAGCCATCGTGCCGCATTGGAATAACAACAGCGGCGGTGGAGGAGAGCACGACACCAGGCGTTGCTTTATCGGGGCGTCACGCTTTGACGAACTGTGGGCGTCATTGCCGCTCTCGGCGACCGTGCTCGGCATCGATGAATACACGGCCTGCGTCCTGGCGCTAAAGGAGCAGACTTGCACTGTGTATGGCTCGGGCACAGTGACAGTCCAGCGCAAGGATAGCGGCGGTAACACCGGCAGCCTACGCGTGTTTGGTGCAGGTGAGCAATTTGGTTTTGATGTGTTGCAAGATAGCAGTGGGGTTGACTTGGCGCGTCAACCATCAGCCAGCCCATTGAGTCCATTGACCGCAGCCATCGATGACACATTGAGCGCAACAGTAAGGGCGTTTCACCAGACCCTATACGACCAGCAGCCAGCGTCGGCCGTTGGGTATGTGCACAGCTTGATTGAACATGCGCGCCTAACCGGTGAATCCAGTCGCGATGCCGATCAACGCCAGAGGGTGCAATTGGCGGCGCGCGAGATGCTGGTCGAGCTGGCGATTTGGCTGGAGAGGTCTCAAGGCGCCGCTCAAGGCACGATGTCCGGCGCGTTGGCCGAGGACGCGCTAGTGGGCAAGCTGGTCCACATCGTCATTGCCCAGCGCGCGGCGCTGCGCGAGCGCAAGGAGTATGCGCAGGCTGACCAATTACGCGCTGCCTTGTTGGCGGCGGGCATCGAGCTCAAGGACACGCCGCAGGGCACAGACTGGGCGCGTGTGTAAGGGCGAAATGAGGGTCGTCGCAGGCGCTAGCGGGTAGTGCCGCTAGGTCGTGTGCATCGTCGGATGCCGAGCATGCTCGTCCTCACGTTGCCACAAGATTTCGCCTCCGTGGCAGCGCCGATGGGACTTCCGGTGACTGCTTGGTGGCTAGCCCTATGCCGCGGTGTAGTCTGATGGTGCATAGCGCAGAGCTTAGCTGGGACTGTGGGTAAGCAGTTACCTCTATGCGGTACCATACTGGATTGATCTGCAAATGACTTGGCCGAGAATAGGGATCACCAAAACCATGGGGTGTATTTGAGGTGAAATGATGACGACGAATATGACCGACACCCGCGCCCGCACCTGGCGCGATTGGTTAGCACGCTTTCAAGCCGAGACATCGACAAAAGGGTATATCGATTTCCTTGGGGCATGGGAAAACGCGGACATCCATGTGCCAGCATTGAGGGCCGCGCCGCTGTATGTCCTCGTCACACTCATGCGGCTCGCGACCACATATCTCTTAGCAGCAGTCCAGGCTGCACCCGAGGAAGCTGAGCACGCGCTGGGGCAAATCCAGCAGGCGTCGCGATCCTTGCACTTCGATCCGAGCCCACCAAAAGAGGTGGGGTGGGATCGGAATATGAAGGAAATGTATCGCGTCGTGACCCAGCAGGCGGCGATTGATCTACGTAACAGCGGCGCATTGTTTTTCGATATATTCATGCACTACATCCACGGTGACATCGACCCAGCGCAGGATGTAGACACTGCCTTTCGCGAGGCCTGTATGCTCTCGCTGCGCGGCGAAGATGCACTGTCCACCCAGCGCATCGCCAGCGCAAGCGCGTTGGTGCTAGTGCGGGGTGACATGTGGCGTGGCTGGCAAAGCGAGGGTAGTGAAACCTTCCGTGACAATGCTCGGATGCTGTATGCCGCATTTGAAAACTTCGGCAAGAGGCTGCCACTGCTGCCCATCGATGCGCAACGGCACAAGGCGGACGACATCGTGCAGACATTCCCCTGGCCGGCCGAGCAGCCCCTGACCGCGGTGACCAGCGGTCAAAGTCAAAAGATGCCTTTTGACGCGCCAACACCAGAGGAATTCCAACGCGTCACCAAAATGCTGGCAGTGAGCAAAGAAGACGCGCCTTGGACAGATAGGCTGATTCGCAGCTCCGCTGCGGAGCGTGAACACACGATTGAGATTGCCAGGTCGGTCTTATTCTCCCTGTCTCCAATACCACTGCCAAAGTCACTAGACGGGCAAGTTAAATCCGACGCTATGCGCGCCTTAGGTGTGGTGCGCTATGACGATGTCGAAACGATGGAGCGCATCATCGAGTTGATCGTCGAGTGTCATAACGAGGGTGAGGAAGTGCCGCCCGACGACGCGGAGGAATTTGATGCGGAATACGAGTATCAAACTGAGGTTGCTAGCGGCGGTGTGCAAGCGCTGCAGATGATCGGTGCACCAGCGGTGCCCATCCTCTTGCGTTTTTTGCGCAATTCCTTACATACATCGGCCCGGATCGACATAGCGCGGGCTCTGGGCGTTGCGGGGCGTGGATTACCCGAGGTCTTTGACTATCTGCTGGGAGAGTTTGAAAACACCACGGCTGAGGATGGCAAGGCAGGCTGGGCGATGCCGCTCGCGCTTACCCACGATGAGCGCGCTATCCTGCCGCTCGCGCGAGGACTGGCAGCGACCCGGGACGCAGAAGACGATTTGATCCGAGAAGACGCCGCCTACGAATACATGGATGCGCTTGATGAGTTGGACGCCGTCCAAGAGATCATCCTGCCGGAGCAGTCAAAAGAGGAAACTGAGGCGTATACGGTCTGGGTCCCGGTCATTGTGCGTGGTGTCGGTCTCTTCAACAACATCGCGCCAATGGATTGGTTGCCACCATCCGATCGTGCACTTCAGGAAGCCGAATGGCAAAATGACTACGACGAGGACGAAGACGACTATGATGACGTTGTCGATGACGAGGATGGGGACACCGAAGATGATGACGAAGACGGCGAGGCTGGGGGCGCTACCCCATTTTCATCTAGCACCGGCCACCCTAGCCGCCAGTCAGAGCCCATGCGTCCGGTAGTGAACACGAACAAAGTAGGGCGCAACGACCCGTGCCCATGTGGTAGCGGCAAGAAATACAAATATTGTCACGGCAAGGCGCAGTGACGTCGCTGACGTCGCCGTGATCGTGACGCAGCAAGTCCGCTATACGACACTTCATCATCCACACACATTAGGACACCCATATGTGGCGGTGAAAGCGGTTTCAGGGACCCCTATGGCGATATGGGGCGTTACTGTGTAATCCCGAATAGCTGGGCCATCGCCAAGACGGCCGTAGCCCGACGCGTGCGCCGTCGGATCAGCGTGCACCACCAGACCAGGTGTCATCCCCGGCAACACGGCAGGCCAATCGTCACACGTGCGGATGGTGAGCGCTTGTTGCGCATCTGGGCCGGGTGCTACGCTTGATGAGGCGCCACACCCATTGCGCCGCGTTCATCAAGAGACCCACCCATGAGCACACTCAAACCCCTCCTACTGAGCGTCCTACTCCTCTTCACGCTCACGCGTGGCACACAAGCCGCGTCAAAGGTGCCTGTCTTTGTCGTCAACAGCACACTCGATAAGCCCGATGCTAAGTTGGCCGATGGCATGTGCGAGACAGCCGTCGGCAACGGCGAATGCACATTACGCGCCGCGATCATGGAAGCGAATAACACGACCGGTGCGACGATTTTAGTGCCGGCCGGCATCTATACCTTGACACTCCCGCCGGTGTATCCGTGGTATATCCCCAGTTGGTTTGGCCATTTAGAGATCGTTCGGCCAATGACGATTGCTGGCGTTGGACCGGACAAGACGATCATTGATGGCAACCGAGATGTGATCGGCGAAGCGGTCATGGTGGTCTCGGGCATCTCGAACACCGTTGTGATCTCGGGTGTCACCATCCAAAATGGCGTTGGCGGAATCATCAACGGGGGCAAGCTGGACATCGAGCACGTCGTGATACAGAACCACGCCTATTCGCACATGGCCGCTACACCGGACAATGTGTATGCGTGCGGCGGGATCTGTAACACGGGTGTACTGACCGTGTCCAACAGCGTTGTGAGACATAACGAAATCACCGTTGCCGATAACCCTGACCCACATTACATTGGAGCCGGTGGGTACGGTACTGGCGGAGGGATCTCGTCATCCGGCCCATACCTAGCCATCAACAATAGCGTGATCAGTAACAATACTGTCAGCGCCTCAGTAGCTTATGGCGGGGGGGTCTATTCATCCGGCCTATACCCATCCCTATACCTAGCCATCGACAACAGCGTGATCAGTAACAATACTGTCAGCGCCTCAGTAACATATGGCGGTGGCATCTACAGCCAGGGCTCGGTATCCATACACAATTCGACGATATCCTCAAACACCGTGACTGGTTCTGGTGGGGGGCTATATTCAGAGGTGACACTTGGTTACCAGCCACTATCCATCACGCTGGCACACATTTCGGGTAGCACGTTCTTCGATAACAGTGCCCGTGGACCAAACAGCAGCGGGGGTGGCCTTTACATTATGGTCGACCACCCATTCTGCGGCCGCATATGTCTTGGCGTTGCACCCCCTAGAAGGCCGTGCGGCCCGTTCTAGGGGCTGGGTGTTCCTGGCGAGGCGACACTTGTCAACAGCACAATCTCAAACAACCATGCAGATGGCTCAGGCGGTGGTTTTGCGGGTGAAGCGGACGTCGCGGATGCGATAACGGTCGTCAGCAATACCGCGGAAAGTTTTGCGGGTCTGGGTAGCAATGCACACGTCGCTGACTCGATCATTGCGTATAACGACTCACTCAGTGGCACAGCGCAGTGTAGTAATTGCACGTTTAGCAACACGCTGGTGGTTAGCGGACCAATCACGACGACGGCAGTGGTCGAACCCCTTGCAAACAATGGCGGCCCTACGCTTACCCATGCGCTTCCCCCAAGCAGCCCGGCCGTCAATGCGGGTGGCACCGCGTGCATTTTTACCGATCAGCGTGGTGTGCACCGGCCTTATGGCGGTCGATGTGACCTCGGCGCGTTTGAGTTGCAGGCGGGAGAGCCACCACGCCCGCCGATCTTTTTGCCATTGGTTGGGCGTTGATCAAATGACGGATTGACGAACGCGCGATGCTTGAGCGCGCCCTGATCAATCGTTTTACGTGTTAACGACCACCCCATTTGGATAGGTGATTCTCGAGCGGCCCAGAGCGTAAGTGGCCCTCTGAGGGCCATTAGGCTGCCGCAGTCCCCCAGCCCGATGGCCCCTGGCCACTTTCAGAGGGCCATCTTGCCCAGCCCCTAAGCGGCTCGTCGAAGGCGAGCGGCCCGAAGGGGCTAGCAGGGTCTCCGGGCCTCCAGAAGACCCCCTGTCGGCCCGATTCATACGGGTTGAGCGAACACTTGACCATCGTCTCGTGCGGTGCATAGGGTGGCTTATGTCGATTGTCGGGCTCTCAGATCCTACAACCGGCCGGGGAATCTCTGATCCCATAGCGGTTATGATGGCCCGCTCAATCCAGAGTTAACCATGGTTAACGCAGTTTGTGATGCGCACCCGGTATACTTTTAAGCCACAAGCCGCTGGACCGGCCCATGACCGCACCGCCCCTCACGCCAAACCCCTACAGACCACCTCAGAGGGATTGGGCCAATTGGGCGCTTTTCATAACTACCACATAGCCACCTCAATACGCTCGTAATGCTCTTAACCAACGGCCTTATCTACAAGGAGCAACAAGATGAGTGATTATGCACACCCTGAATCGCTAGTCAGCACGGAGTGGCTGGCCGAGCACCTGAATGACTCGAACATCCGCGTCGTCGAGAGCAATGAAGACATTTTGCTCTACGATCAGGGTCATATCCCAGGCGCGGTCAAAATTGACTGGACCGCTGACCTGAACGACCAGCTGACCCGCGACTACATCAAACGCAGTGCGTTTGCCAAGCTGTTGCGCGCCAAGGGTATCGGCAACGATACAACCGTCGTGTTCTACGGCGACAAGAACAATTGGTGGGCGGCGTATGCGCTGTGGGTATTCAAGCTGTTCGGTCATAACAACGTCAAAATCCTAAACGGCGGTCGCAAGAAGTGGATTGATGAGGGCCGCCCGGTCACTCGGGATGTGCCCAAGATCAAGAAGGGCAGCTATCAGGCCGAAAGACGCGACGACAAGACCAACCGCGCCTTCCGTAAGGACGTCCAAGCGCATGTCCGCAAGGGCGGTGTGCTGGTCGATGTGCGCAGCGTGCCCGAATACACGGGCGAAAAGCTGCACATGCCCGAGTATCCGCAGGAAGGCGCGCTGCGTGGCGGGCACATCCCCGGCGCCAAGAGTATCCCCTGGGCCCAGGCGGTGCGCGAAGACGGCACCTTCAAGAGCCGCGAGGAACTTGAGTCACTGTATGGGGGCAAGGGCGTGACGCCCGATAAGGACATCATCGCCTATTGCCGTATCGGCGAGCGCAGCAGCCACACCTGGTTCGTGCTCAAGGACCTGCTCGGCTATCCAAACGTGCGCAACTACGACGGTAGCTGGACCGAATGGGGCAACAGCGTGGCCCTGCCAATCGAGAAAGGGATGGGGCCTGAGAAATAGGGGAGGCCGGGCGCCCGGCGCTGGGCATCAGGCGTCAGGTCGTGAGCGCGAGGCCGCGGGTGACTGGCTGGTAGGCGTTTGGGGGACGCTACGATGCTTCTCACGTTTTAATGCCCTGCCAGCCGCGCCGATATAATCGCTTGGAGCAAGAACTATTGTCAATGAGTAATGTAATGACGGACGGCTGGGTCGTTGTGGCCAAGGCGAGCGATGTGAAGGAAGGTCAGATCTTCGCAACCATGATCGACGACACACCAGTGGCACTGACACGTGTGAATGGGCAAGTGCATGCCTTTGGTGATATCTGCACCCATGACGACGGGCCGCTGGCTGAAGGGCGCATTGAGGGTCAGTGCGTGGTGTGTCCACGGCATGGGGCACGCTTTGATCTGACAAACGGCAAACCGACCTTCCCAGCCGTGTCGCGCATTCCAATCTATGAGACCTGTCTTGAAGGAGATGAGATCAGACTAAAGCGGTGAAAACGCAGACTGTTGCAGAACGCACGGGTCTTTTTGGCCCGTTGTTCGCAGGCAGCCGTTTTTAACCACTTCAACCATTCTTCATCCTAACTCCAATTTCATACGGCCTTCGGGGCAGGGTGTAATTCCCGATCGGTGGTAAAGCCCACGAGCGTGTTGAAAGGCGCGCAGGATCTGGTGCAAGTCCAGAGCCGACAGTGACAGTCTGGATGTAAAGAAGGCAAGCACGACGACCTTTTGTTTTAGGTCGATTGTCAGACATCACACCCCTCGCGTGTGTAAAGGAGTGGCGCGTGATGTCTGATCTCTGGCGTGCTCGCACCTCACTTCAGCAGCCCCGAAGACCCACGTGGTTTACGGGGCTGTTGTCATGACTGTAACAGGTGAGACTAAGGGGATTCATTCGTTTAGACCCAGACCATCGGGTCTGGCATCGCGGAGCGACTTCGCCGACCGGCATCCAGTGCTGATGTGGCTGGCGCCGTTTGCCAGTGCGGCCGCGCTACTCGTCATGTGGCAGGCGCTGTCAATGCGTTATCCACCGTTCATCCTGCCCGGTCCACTGAGTGTCGCCGAGCGCTTCTTTGCCAGTCTGCGTGACGGCACACTCATCGGCAACATTCTGACGACACTGAGCGAAGCTATTCCGGGTCTATTGCTGGGCACAGTCGGGGCCTTTGCCCTCGGCTTTCCAGTCGCAAAATCACGCCTAGCGGGCCGGCTGCTGTCACCACTCATCATCGCCACCCAGGGGGTGCCATTTGTCGCCGTCGCCCCCTTGCTCTTTATCTGGTTTGGCAGCGGCATCACGACCAAGATTCTGGTGTGCGCGTTGATCGTGTTCTTCCCAATCACGATCAACGTCATCGCCGGTATCCGCAGCGTGCCGACGACACTCCGTGACCTATTTCGCTCGCTTAGTGCCTCGCCGGTCGAGACATTTACCAAGTTGGAATTGCCGGCCGCCCTACCCTTCATCTTTGCCGGGCTGCGGGTGGGCAGCACGCTATCGATGGTGGGTGCAATCACCGGCGAATTCCTCTCAAGCGACCGGGGCTTGGGCTTCATGATCAACCTGGGCAACGGTCTCTACGACACATCACTCGTCATCACGGGCATTCTTTGTATCGTGTTGATCGCCCTGGCGCTCTACGGCCTGGTTCGAGTGCTGGAGTATGGCTTGACACATCCGTAACGACCAGACACGAGGCCAGATCGCGTAACCGGATCAACCATTAAAAAGCCCTGTGCAGGAGGCTATGTCGATTGTGAACACTATAAAGATATTAAAGATTAAATCCCTCGGATTCATCGCACTTGCCGTGCTGACGCTGTGCGCGTGTGCCGTCCAAGCACCGCCTGTCGCGCCAGAGGGTACGAGCACGGGCGCGAAGACAAAGATCCGCCTGCCGATGGGCTATATCCCCAACGTGCAATTCGCGCCGTATTACGTGGCATTGAGCAAAGGATACTTTGCCGCCGAAGGGATCGACCTCGCATTCGACTACAAGTTTGAAACCGATGGGGTGAAGCTGGTCGGCGCAGGTGAGCTGCCGTTTGCCGTCGTCAGCGGCGAGCAAGTCGTGCTGGCACGCGCGCAGGGCCTACCGGTCAAGTATTTTGCGGAGTGGTATCGCGAGTTCCCCATTGCCGTGTTCTTTCCACATGGCAAGGACATCCATATCCCTGGGGATTTGAAGGGCAAGACTGTTGGCTTGCCAGGCTTCTTTGGAGCCACGTTTGTGGGCTGGAAGGCGTTTGCAAATGCGGCTGGGTTGAAGGACGGCGATGTGACGCTAAAAGACATCGGCTTTACCCAAGCGGCCGCTGTGCAACAAGGCAAGGTTGATGCGGCCGTCGGCTATATCAACAATGAGCCGATCGTGTTAAAACAAAACGGCTTTGACGTAGACACCTTCCCGGTTGGCAAGACGTTTGACATGGTGGCGAACGGCCTACTAACCAATGACAAGACGCTCAAAGACAACCCGGCTCTGGTGCGCGGTATGGCTCGCGCGGTTCTCAAGGGCGTCACTGACACGATTGCGAACCCCGACGAGGCCATGCAGCTCGCGACCAAATACGTCGAAGGCTTGAAGACCAGTGATCCCACCCAAAAGCAGGTGCTACTGGCGACCATAGCGTTGATGAATGCCAAGTCGGGTGACAAGCTGGGCCAGTCATCGCCCCAAGCCTGGGAGAACACCCAGACGACGCTCGTGTCGATGGGGCTGATCAAGCAGAAACTCGATGTGAATGAATACTACACAAACGCGTTTTTGCCCTGACGCCGATGGCCGCTGGTGAGCGCTTAAGGCGTGATACCAGCCGTGTCGAACGCACCGCCTGCCCATCGGCCATGCTCACGATCTCCAACCTATCGCATACCTACCCCAGCGGGGTCGACGCGCTGCGTGAGGTGACATTGGACGTGACCCGGGGCGAGACACTCGCGGTCGTCGGGCCCAGCGGTTGCGGCAAGAGCACGCTGCTCAGGCTGATCGCGGGGTTGCTTGTGCCGACCGCAGGCAGCATCACGCTAGACGGCACGCCGGTCACAGAGCCAACGCCACGAATTGGGATCATGTTTCAGGACGCGGCGCTACTGGCGTGGCGCACCGTCGAGGAGAATATCCGGCTGCCGCTGGAAGTAGGGGTGGGCAGGCGAGATTCGAAACCGCACGGATCAGCAGCCATGGACGCGCCGCCGGCCATCCCACAGCTGTTGGACTTGGTCGGGCTAAGCGCATTTGCGCACGCCTATCCGCGCGATCTGAGCG
>Ga0075021_10001247_pt1 | contig 12963 bp, 8 predicted proteins | sample ColStrG_CSR_2012_FD_72749 | JGI IMG/M metagenome (GOLD analysis project Ga0075021, IMG submission 72749) | Freshwater sediment microbial communities in response to fracking from Pennsylvania, USA - Cold Stream Run_MetaG_CSR_2012 | ecosystem: Environmental > Aquatic > Freshwater > Creek >...
GTGCGCGGCACCGACGTGGCCCAAGGGCTCGAGCGCGAACAGCACATGACCGAGGAGCGTGAGCGGGTCGTTGTCGGACTCCCGCAGCGACACCCAGCACGTCGGCCGGTCGTCGAGCGCCGCCCACTGCGACAGCAGGGTCGTCTTTCCGTATCCCGCGGGTGCCTGCACCAGCGCGAGGCGCGCCCCGCTCGACCGGAGCCCGTCCCGCAGCCCTGACCGATCCACCACCTCGGGCCCGTTGCGCGGCGGCTGGAGCGGAGGGTCGACACCGGCGATCACGCGGGCGAGCTCGCGCGCGGCGTCGTCCGAGACGCCCCGCATCCGCACTCCGAGAGCGCCACGCTCCTCGGTTCCGACCACGAAGCGTGATGCTACGGGTCTGGCACCACCCGCCCCAGGGACCAACGGCCTGAACGGGTCGACCGGTCCGGTCGTCACACACCATGCGGCCAGGCAACCACTCAGCGCGCGAATCTGGCGCGCTCAGTCCCCCCGTGCTCGGTCCCCCGCGCTCAGTCCTTGGCGAACCAGGACATCACCTTCGCCTCCGCGTCGACGAACGCCTCGCCGCTCACGTCGACCACGACCTTGTCGATCGTGCCGCCCGTGAACCGGTACGGCGCGATGTAGTTGGGGGTGACCGGCGACGCGCTGTCGCGCCCGACGCAGATGCCGTCGCCCACGAGGCAGAAGTTGCCCGGTTGGGTGACGATCTCGCCCTCCCCGACCTTCTCGTCGTCGACGTACAGCGCGAGCGTGCCCGCGAACCCCGGCATCGCCGGATCCGCGGACGGCCCCGACAGGGTGAAGGCCGCGCTGCAGACGTGGCGCCCCGAGGTGAGCTCACGCTCGGCGACGACGTCCTGCAGGGTCGTGCCGACCCAGTTGAACGTGTACTTCAGCTTGCGGTCCTGCACGTAGAGGCTGTGGCCGCCGGCCACGCCACCGTGAGCCCACAGCACGCCCTCGGCGTCGTCGGCGTCGAACTCGACCCCCGCCGAGATCGTGTACGACCGGCCGTTGACCGCGACGCCGGACGACTCCGGCACGTCGGCACAGTCGGGGTAGTACGTGTACTGCTCCCGGTCGGGCCCGCCATGCGGTCGCTCCGCCATCACCTGCTCGAACGCGGTGCGGTCGTCGAGCGGCAGGCCGTTGTAGATGCCCGCGTAGTAGAACCACAGGCTCTGCAACTCGGCGAGGCGGTCCGGGTGCTCGGCGGCGACGTTGTTCGCCTGCGCACGGTCGTGCTCGAGGTCGTAGAGCTCCCACTCGTCGTGACCGAAGTTGCCCCACCCCGAGATCGGCGGGTGCAGCGAGCAGGCGAGCCACCCCTGGTGGTAGATGGAGCGCTGCCCGAGCATCGCGTAGAACTGGGTGTCCTTCCCCGCGACCGAGGCGTCGGTGAGCGCGGTCGCGAAGCTCTCACCTTCGATCGGGCTCTGCGGGTAGCCCTTCAGCACCGCGGGCGGCTCGATGCCGAGCAGCTCGTAGACGGTCGGGGTGACGTCGACCGCGTGCACGTACTGGTGCCGGATCTCGTCGGACGCCGCGAGCTTCGCGGGCCACGACCAGAGCATCATGTCGGCGACGCCACCCTCGTAGCCCGCCCACCGCTTCCAGTACGGGAACGGCGTGTCGAGCGCCCATGCCCAGCCGGTGCAGTAGTGGTTGTACGACTTCGGTGAACCGAGCTCGTCGATGTGCGGCAGGGTCGTCTCGGTGGTGTCGGGGATGCCGTTGAAGAACCGCCACTCGTTGAACGACCCATTGGGGCCGCCCTCACCGCTGGCGCCGTTGTCGGAGATCACGATGATCATCGTGTTGTCGAGCTGCCCCGACTCCTCGAGGTGGTCGAGGACCCGGCCGATGCGGTCGTCGTTGTACGAGACGTAGCCCGCGAACACCTCGGCCATGCGGGTGAACAGGCGCTGCTCGTCGGCCGTCAGCGTGTCCCAGGGCCGCACGGTGTCGAGGAGCGGCCAGGGCTGACCGTCCGGGCCGGTGCGCCCCGGCTCCCCGTGCGGGTTGATCGGCGACAGCTCGGTGTCGTCGGGCAGCAGGCCGAGCTCCTTCTGGCGGGCGAGGATCCCGGCGCGGATCGCCTCGTAGCCCTCGTCGAACGTGCCCTGGTACTGGTCGGCCCACTCGGCCGGCACGTGGTGCGGGGCGTGGCCGGCGACCGGCGCGAGGTAGAGGAAGAACGGCTTGTCGGGGTCGATCGACTTGGCGTCGCGGATGAATTCGACGGCGCGGTCGGCCATGTCGTCGGCGAAGTGGTACCCCTCTTCCGGCGTCGCCGGTGGGTCGATCTGGTGGTTGTCGTGGACGAGGTCGGGATACCAGGAGTTGGTCTCACCACCGAGGTAACCGTAGAAGCGCTCGAAGCCCCGACCCAGCGGCCAACGGCCCTTGAACGCCGCGAGGTTGCACTCCTCGCCGGGCGTGAGGTGCCACTTGCCGACGCAGTACGTGTTGTAGCCCTGCTCGGCGAGCACCTCCGAGAGGAAGCCGTTCTCGAAGGGGATGCGGGTCGAGATGCCCGGGAAGCCCGACGAGAACTCGGCGATGGTCGCCATGCCGTTGGTCGTGGCGTTGCGACCGGTGAGCAACGACGCGCGGGTCGGTGAGCAGAGCGCGGTGGTGTGGAAGTTGCCGAACGTGACGCCCGCCTCCTGGATGCGCCGCATCGTCGGGCACTTCACGGGCCCACCGAAGATGTCCATCGTCGCGAAGCCCAGGTCGTCCCACGCCAACAGCAGGATGTTCGGCGCGCCCTCGGGCGCCTTCGGCGGGAGGTACGGCGCCCAGTCGGGCTCCGAGTCGCGGATGTCGAGACTGATCCGGCCGTTGAAGGCGGGCATGGGCGGGGACCTCCGGTGGGATGCGACCGTGTCGCTCACGACAGTCGCACCAGGTGTGCGGCCCGCCATCATCCCCCACGGGTGATTCCCACGACATCCGGAGGATCCTCGAATCACCCCCACCGGGTGATGGCGGGGGCGCCACACCCAGACAGACTGCGCGCAGTTTCCCCGAGAGAGGACGGCAGACATGCTCGCTTCGGAGTTCGGCACCGGCCAGGTCTTCTGGTCGATGCTCTGGTTCTTCGTGTTCTTCATCTGGATCTGGTTGCTGATCGTCGTGTTCAGCGACATCTTCCGCAGCCACGACATCGGCGGCTTCGCCAAGTTCCTGTGGGTGCTCTTCGTCATCGTCGTCCCGTACCTGGGCGTGTTCGTGTACCTCATCGCACGCGGCCACAAGATGGCGGAGCACGCGCAGCAGGCGCAGCAGGCGCAACAGGCCGCCTTCACTGCCGCGGTGCAGCAGGCCGCGGGAACCGGATCCGGCGCCAGCGCGGCCGACCAGCTCGCCAAGCTCGCGGAGCTCAAGGCGAACGGCACGATCGACGACGCCGAGTTCGAGCGCCTGAAGGCCCAGGTCGTCGCGTGACGCGGCGCCACTGAGCGCCGGCTCGGGCACAGCGGACCGGTCGCGGCTCGACGCGACCGGTCCGCTCCGCGGCAGGATGGCGCCGAGCGCTGCGCACGGCGGCCTCGGGCCCCTGCGCGGGGCACTCGATCGGAGGACACGTGGCCTACGGGAGCCGCACCACACCGTCGCCAGTCGAAACATGGCTCGAGCAGCGGCTCCCGGCCTACAAGTTCGGGCTCGTCCTCGTCCTGCTGCTCGTCACGTACGCGTACACGGCCTGTGGCTTCGCCGGTCCGTGGGCGCGGGTCGTGAACGTGCTGCTCACCGGGCTCACGCTGCTCGCCGCCTTGCTCGCGTCACGCACCGGACGGCAGCTGTTCCGGATCGCCACCGCCGTCGTGGTCGTCTCCATCCTGGGAGCGGCGACCGCCGCCGCGGCGCCCATCAACAGCCCCGGCGACGGGCTGATCCTCATGAACCTGCTGCTCGTCGCGGCGGCTCCGTTCGTGATCGCGCGCGCGCTCTGGAAGCGCCAGATCGTCGACATCAACACGGTGCTCGGCGCGGTGTGCATCTACGTGTTGCTCGGGATGTTCTACTCGTTCCTCTACACGTTCATCGGCGCGGTCAGCAGCGATCCCTTCTTCGTGCAGACGAACACTCCTTCGATCGCGGAGTACCTCTACTTCAGCTTCGTGACCCTCTGCACCGTCGGGTACGGCGACTTCACGCCCGCGCAGGGGCTCGGGCGATCGCTCGCGTCCGCCGAGGGCCTGGTCGGTCAGCTCTACCTGGTGACGGTCGTCGCCGTCGTGGTGAGCCGCATGGCCCGCGTCGACAAGACCAAGCCGACCGACGAGGCGTCCGGAACGGACTGACCGCGCCCTACGACGCCGCGTCGTCGGCGTCGCGTGCGGGCGGCGCGAACCGGGCGACCTCGTCGGCGAGCCGCGCGATCTGCTCGCGCAGCGCCGCGACCTCCACGGCGACGCCGGCACCCGTGTCGACCCGGGCGTCCCCGCCCTCGGGCGCGGCGTCCACGTCGGGTCCGGCACCGGACGCGGCACCGCTCGTCGCGCCACTGGTCGAGCTGCTGCGGTCGAGGCGGAAGAAGCTCGCCATCGAGCCGGCGAGCAGCCCGAGCACCGAGATCCCGGTGATCATGATCATCACGCCGTCGACGCGGCCCGCCGTCGTCTTGGGCACGATGTCGCCGTACCCGACCGTCGTGAGCGTGACGATCGACCACCACAGCGCGTCGCCGAACGTCTTGAAGCCGGGGTTGGTCGCGTGCTCGGCCCGGTACCCGACCGCGGCGCCGACGACGACGACGAGAGCGGCGACGAGCGCGACCCGGCCCAGGCGCTCGAACAGCTTGCGGGCCCCGCGGGTCGCCATGACGACGCGCGCGAGGCGGGCCAGGCGGATGATGAGCACGAACCGCGACTCGGACGGCCCGAGGACGAGGAACCACGGCGCGGTGAGGATGACCACCGTCAGGTCGAATCGTCCCATCCACGTGCGCAGGTAGTGGACCGTTCGACGCTCGTGCACGACGAGGTCGACGAGGAACACCAGCCACGACGTGATGAACACCGCCGCCTCGAGCAGTCCGTGCGCGCTGTCGGGGACGAGGAACAACGGGATGACCGCGGCGAGGACGATGGGGAGCGCCATGCGGTCGTTGAAGCTCGCCAGCTTCGCTGCGTCGGACGACGAGCGGGCCCCGCCGGCAGGGACGTGCTCCTGCGTCGCCGTCGTCATCCGACGATCATGTCCGCTCGGCGCCACACGGGCGCGGACCGTCGGCCGACGGATCACCCGGTGAGGGTGACGACACGGCGTGCGAGGAGCATCTAGCGTCTCGCTCCGTGGCCGAGCCGACAGCAGCCTCCGGGCAGGATTCCGCACCCGCACGCGCACCGATCGTGCTGCTCGCACTGATCCTGGTCGCCGCAGTCGCCAACCTGAACCTCGCGGTGGCGAACGTGGCGCTGCCCGACATCGGCAAGGCGTTCGACTCGTCGCAGACGACGCTCGACCTCATCGCCGTCGGGTACTCGCTCGGGCTCGCCGCGTCGGTGCTGTGGCTCGGGGCACTCGGCGACCGGTACGGCCGCAAGATGATGCTGATCCTCGGCGTCTCGCTGTCGATCCCCGCCTGCATCCTCGCGGCATGGGCGCCGTCCGACGACGTGCTGTTCCTCGCCCGCCTGATGGGTGGCGTGGCCGCCGGCATGGCGTTCCCGACCACGCTCGCGCTCATCACCGCGCTGTGGTTCGGCGCCTCGCGCACGAAGGCGATCGCGCTGTGGTCGGCGCTCGGCGGGGCGATCTCCGCGCTCGGGCCGCTCGTCGCCGGCGCGCTGCTCGAGCACTTCTGGTGGGGCTCGGTGTTCCTCGTGACCCTGCCGCTCGCAGTGGTCGCGCTGGTCCTCGCGCTGCGCTTCGTGCCCGCCCACGTCAACGAGGCCAGCGACCCCGTCGACAACCTGGGCGGCATCCTGTCGGTGCTGTTGGTCGCCGGGCTCATCCTCGCGATCAACTTCGCTGCCGTGCCCGACGAAGGCACCCTCGTGCTGTGCCTCGCGATCATCGCGGTGGCGGCCGCGGCGGCGTTCGTGATCCGCCAGCGTCGGGCATCGAACCCGCTCTACGACCTCGACGTCGCGAGCCGGCGCATCTTCTGGGTCGCCGCCTGTGCCGGAGTCATCGTGTTCGGCTCGCTCATGGGCGCGATGTTCATCGGCCAGCAGTTCCTGCAGAACGTGCTCGGGTACGACACCCTCGAAGCCGGCGCGGCGATCCTCCCGGCCGCCGTGTTCATGGTGCTCATCGCGCCGCGCTCCGCGAAGCTCGTCGAGGCGCGCGGCGCGCGCTTCACGTTGCTGGTCGGATACGTGTTCTGCATGCTCGGGTTCCTGACCATGCTGCTGCTCTGGCGCGACGGTGCCTCGTACTGGTCCGTCGGGCTGGGCTACGCACTGATCGGCGCCGGAGTCGGCTTCGCAGGCACGCCCGCGTCGCACTCGCTCACCGGCTCGGTGCCGGTGCGCCGCGCGGGCATGGCGTCGGGCACCGCCGACCTGCAGCGCGACCTCGGCGGGGCGATCATGCAATCGATCCTCGGCGCGCTGCTCACCGCGGGGTATGCGACGGCGATGACGAAGGCGATCGGTTCGTCGCCGAACGCGTCGCAGGTCACGAGCAGCACGCAGAGCGCGCTCACCAAGTCGTTCGCCAGCGCCGCGAACATGGCGAGCCAGTACCCGCAGTACGCGAAGCAGATCACCGCCGCCGCCCAGCAGTCGTTCGTCGACGGCCAGGACTGGGCCTACGTCGCGGGCATCATCGCGATCGCGCTCGGCGCCGCGCTCGTGTTCTTCATGTTCCCGAAGCACGACCACGAGCTCGAGCTGCTGGCCGACTACGGGCGTGAGGACGCCGACGTCGGAGCCACCGCATGACCTGGATCCGCTCGATCTCGGAGCCACCGGCCCGCCGGACGGTCGACCTGGTCAAGTTCGGGTCCGCGGTCGCGCTGCTCGTCCTGGCCGGCATCTACGCCCAGGCCCAGACCCAGGTCGACGCGTCGTTCTTCGCGCCGCTCAACCAGCTCACCGACAGCCTCGACGGCGTGTTCCGCTTCTGGTACCTGCTCGGCTCGCCCTGGGCGATCCTCGTCGTCGCCGGCGGCCTCCTGGCGCTGCGGCAGTGGAACGTGGCGATACGCACCGCAGTGGCGGGCGGCGCGGCGTGGGGCGCCGCGGCGGCGCTCCAGGCGATCCTCGACGCGCACTCGATCTCGGGCGTCGACGTCAAGTACGGCGCCGGGCCGGCGTTCCCCGCCGTCAACGCGGCGATCGCGACCGCGCTGCTCTTCGCGCTGTCGCCGTACGTCGTGCGGCCGCTGCGACGCATCCTCTCGCTCGTGGTGCTGCTCGTCGCGGTGGCCACCATGTACCTCGGTGTCGGCCTGCCGTCCGACGTCCTCGGCGGCCTCCTGCTCGGCTTCTCGGCCGCCGCGCTCGTCGGGTTCGTGCTCGGCACGATCAGCGGGAAGCCGTCGGCCGACGAGGTGCGCAGCGCGCTCGTCGACCTCGGGTACTCCCCCACCAGCCTGTCGGTGTCGCCGATGTCGGTCGGTGATGCCGCGGTGTTCGACGTCGCGCTCGAGTCGGGTGACACCGTGCGCGTCGACACGTACGGACGTGATCAACGCGAGACACAGGTCGCGGCGCGCGTGTGGCACCGCGCCATGTACAAGGAGCCGGGCACGACGGTGTTCGGCAGCCGCGTCCAGCATCTCGAGCACGTGGCGTACGCGATGCTGCTCGCCGCCCGCGCCGGGGTGCGCGTCCCGGAGCTGGTCGTCACAGGGGTCGGCGGTCCCGACGCCGCGCTCCTCGTCACGCGACCGCCGTCGGGCACGTCCCTGGCCGCGCTCGAGCCGGACCAGATCACCGACGCGATGCTCCACGACGCATGGTCGACGCTCGTCGCGCTCCATGCGGCCGGCGTGACCCACGGCAACCTCGACCTCAGCCGCGTCGTCGTCACCGACGACGGGGTCGCGCTCGACGACTTCGCCGACGCCGGCGTGAGCACCGACACCTTCTGGGCCCACCGCGACCGCGTCGCGCTCCTCGTCGACACCGCGCTGCGCGTCGGTCACGAGCGTGCCATCGCGGCGGCGGTCGACGTGCTCGGCAAGGACGAGGCCGGCGCGCTGATCCCCATCGTGCAGCCGGCCGCCCTGCCACCCGGCGTGGGCACCGACATCGACCACCTCTCCAAGGACCTCAAGGCCCTCCGCGCCTTCCTGGCCGAGGCGACGGGCGTCGACGACGCGCCACCGCTGCAGATCAAGCGGCTCACCCCCGCCAACATCGGGATCCTCATCGGCGTGCTCTTCGCGTTGTGCATCGCGACCGCGAGCCTCGACGGCATCGACTGGAGCGCCGTCCAGAAGGAGTTCGAGAACGCGACCTGGAGCTGGGCGGTGCTGGCGCTCGCGCTCTATCCCCTCGTGCCGATGTCGTGGGCCACCGCGCTCCTGGGCTGCGTGAACCTGGAGCTCCGGTTCATCCCTACCGTCCTGGTGCAGCTCGCGTGCAGCTTCTTGAACCTCATCACGCCGAACGGCATCGGCGGGACCGCCCTGCAGCTCGACTACCTCCACAAGCAGGGGGTGCCACTGGCGTCGGGCGGGAGCGCGATGGTGCTCTCCACCGGGGTCGGCGGCGCGATCCAGATGGTCCTGTTCCTCGTCGCGGCCACCATCACCGCCACGAGCCTCAGCAACTACGACACCGGTGGGGGCAGTGCGAGCCTCTGGATCATCGCGCTCGTCGCGGCGGCGATCGGGATCATCCTCCTCATCCCCAAGATCCGGGGCAAGGTCGTGCCCGCGGTCACCCGCGCCGCAAGCGACATCTGGAGCGTCCTGCGCAACCCGAGGAAGGCCCTGCAGCTGTTCGGCGGCGACCTCGCAGGCAACCTGATCTACCCCGCGCTGCTGGGCCTCTGCCTGCTCTGCTTCCACAGCTCCTTGGGCTTCGCCCAGCTCGTGGTCGTGCAGGTCGGCGCCGGCATGCTCGGCAACGTGGCGCCGGTGCCGGGCGGGATCGGCGTGACGGAGGCCGCGCTCACCGCGGGCCTCACCGGCTTCGGCATCGACCCCAACGTCGCGCTCGCCACCGTGATCCTCTTCCGGGGCATCACCTTCGCGCTCCCCCCGGTGTTCGGCTTCTTCACCCTGCGTTGGCTGCGCAAGGTCGGCTACGCCTGAGCCCCTTCCTCATCCCCTTCATCGGGAGGGGGTCAGTGGACGGGGAGGCTGAAGAGCTGGACGATGCCCCACACGAGGAACAACGTGGCGGCCACGACCATGATCATGCGCAGGCGCATCCACTCGAAGCGCAGCGACACGCCCGAGAAGAACAGCACGATGGCGAAGAAGACCGTCGCGAAGACGTACTTGTCGGCCGTCTCGGTCGCGTCCTTGCCCTCGGCGAACCGACGGTCGCCCAGCGCCTCGAGCTTCTCGGCCTTCACCTCGCCCGCGAGCACGTACTGCGGCATGCGCAGCGGTGTCGGGACCGCGAGGTCGGCGGTCAGGGGGTCACCCTGCGCGATCCACGCATCGAAGGCCGGCCGGAACTCGTCGCGGAAGCGCCGCTCGTAGAGATCGGCGAGCGGAGCGTTGCCGTCGCTCTTCGCTTCCAGCCAGCGGTTGAAGTTGAGGAGGTCCTGCAGCCGTGCCTGCGAGGCCTGCGTCTGCGAGCGGTTCGCCAGGCTGCGCGCCGCGCTGGCCTGGGTGTAGCGACGCGCCTGGAGCCCGCTCCACTTCGCCGCCTGGTACCCGCTCCACGCGATGCAGAGGGTGGTGACCGCCAGGAGCAGCGCGGCGACGATCTCGAGGTTGCGCTCGCGTCCGGACACGTGCTCGTGTCCTTCTTCGAGCTCGTGGGGCACGTGGACATGGACGTGCTCGGGCACCGGGGCACTCTAGGTGGGCAGGTGAAGCGACGCGGGTTCGATCAGAGTCGACCCGTCGCGCGCGCGGCCGCCTCGGCCGCGTCGAGCTGCTCGCCGACGATGTCGAGGCCGCCGTCCCAGAACGCGGGATCGGCGAGGTCGAGCCCGACGATCGCACCCAGCTCCTCGGGCGACTTCGAGCCGCCGCTCGCGAGCAGCTCGAGGTAGCGGGGCACGAAGTCGGCGCCCTGCTGCTCGTAGGCCCGGTACACGGAGAGCGCGAGCAGCTGGCCGTACGAGTACGCGTACACGTAGCCCGGGGTGCCCATGAAGTGTGGGATGTACGACCACCACGTGCGGTAGCCGTCGGTGATCTCGACGGCGTCACCGAGCATCGCCGCCTGGGTCGACGCCCACTCGTCGTTGAACTGCTCGACCGAGAGCTCCCCCTCCTCCCGGCGGACGGTGTGGACCCGGTCCTCGAACCGGTTCATCGCGACCTGGCGGAACACCGTCGCGATCTGGCCCTCGAGCGACTCGGCGAGCAACGCGAGCCGCTGCTCGGGGTCGTCGGTGGCGTCGAGCAGCCGACCGAACGTGACCGTCTCCCCGAACACCGACGCGGTCTCGGCCAGGGTCAGCGGAGTCGTCTGGTGGAAGATGCCTTGTTCGCGCGCGAGGTAGGCGTGCAGGCCGTGGCCCATCTCGTGCGCGAGCGTGAGCACGTCGCGCCGCCGCGACGTCCAGTTGAGGAGCAGGAACGGGTGCTGGCTCGGCACGGTGTACGCGCAGAACGCGCCTGGCCGCTTGCCCGGCCGCATCGGCGCGTCGATCCAAGCTTCGTCGAAGAACCGCTGCGCCGCCGTCGCGAGCTCGGGTGAGAACGACGCGTAGGCATCGAGCACGAGCGCACGCGCCTCGCTCCAACCGAACTCCTCGTCGGCGGAGGCGACCGACGCCATCCGGTCGTAGTCCGCGATGCGATCGACCCCGAGCAGTTGCGCCTTCAGCGCATACCACCGTTGCGGGATGTCGTAGCGCCCCTGCACCGCGGTGACCAGCGCCTCGACCGACTCGTCACTCGCCTCGTTGCTGAGGTTGCGGCTCGCGATCCAGCTGTCGAAGTGACGCAGCCGGTCGTCGATCGACTTGTCGACGAGCAGCGTGTTGAACACGAACGCACGCGTGCGCAACCCGGGTGCCAGCGCGGTCGTGACGGCCTCGGCGGACGAGCGGCGGACGTCGCGATCGGGCGACTGCAGGCGGCTCAGACCCTCCTCGAGGCTCACGCTGCCCCCGTCGACGTCGACGGAGATCGCGGAGGTGAGCTCCGAGAACAGGCGCACCCACGCGCCGCTGGCGGTGAGCGACTTGTCGGAGAGGATGCGCTCCTCCGGCTCGCTCAGCAGGTGCGGGCGGTACCGCCGCGCCGACGCCAGGTAGTGCCGGCAGAACGCGAGCGCGTCGTCGGCGAGGAGCGTGTCGGCAGCGGCGTCGTCGAGCTCGGCCCATTCGAGGTCGACGAAGATCACCTCGTTGGAGATCGCCGTCGACCGCTCCTCTGCGCGCGCCATCAGCGCGCCGTTGGCCGGATCCTGGGTGTCGACCGCGAAGCGCAACCCGGCGTAGGAGCCGGCCCGCCCGAGGAGCTCGCTCACCGTCTCGACCTCGCGCATCAGCCCGGCGAGCCCCGCGGCGTCGAGCGTCGCGATGCGACCGCGGTACTTCGCGAGGTCGCCCGCACGGCGCTCGGCCTCGTCGAAGAGCCGTTCGGCGCCCTCCGGGCCGTCGCCGTCGACGAGAGGCTCGAGATCCCAGGCGACGTCGGACGCGGTGCGGTCGGCTTCGGTGCGGTCGGCCTCGGTGCCGTCAGCTTCGATCGTGGTCATGCGGAGACTCCTCTTTCGAGATGGACGAGCGCCTCGGGCAGCGGCGCGGAGTGCACGAGCGACAGGCTCCGCGTCGCGCGGGTGAGCACGACGTAGAGCAGGCGGAGGCCGGCACGGTCGGCGTCGACGAGCGCCGCCGGCTCGACCACGACCACATGGTCGAATTCGAGCCCCTTGGTGTCGAGCGCGGTGAGGACCGCGATCGCGGCGTCGATGGCGTCGACCGAGCCCGACACGGCGTCGCGGCCGGCCAGCGCGTCCGTGAGGTCGCCGTGGAGCGCCGGCGGCGCGATGACCGCGACCGTGCCACCGGACGCGGCCGCGCGCATGGCGGCCTCGGCTGCGGTGTGGACGAGGTCGTCGCGGTCGACCGCTTCGACGACGGGGTGGGCGCCGGTGCTGCGGACCGACCGTGCAGGTTCGATCCCCGGCGCCGCCGCCGGGAGCAGCCGGTTGGCGAACTCCATGATCTCGGCCGGGGTGCGGTAGTTGACCGAGAGCGTCACCAGCTGGGGCGGCACGCGGTTCGGGAGCTCCGCCACGACCTCGTCCCAGGTGGACAGCGCGCCCGGGCGGCTGGCCTGCCCGAAGTCGCCGACGATCGTCATCGACCCCGACGGGCAGCGCCGTGCCAACATCCGCCACTGCATCGCGCTGAGATCCTGTGCCTCGTCGACGATGACGTGGCCGAAGGTGCGCGGCTCGTCGTCGTCAGCCGACGACGACGGCGTGTCGGCGCCGTACCGGTCGACCAGCTGCGACGCGGTCACCGTGCCGCCCACACCGAGCTCGTCGATGGTGCGCCGCGCCTGCTCGAGCTCCTGGTCGCGGTTGCGTCGGCGGCGCGCGCGCGGACGCGCGGCCGACGCCGGTCCGAGCAGCGCGTCGGCTTCGTCGATCAACGGGAGGTCGGCGTCGGTCCACGGCGCGTGCGCGACCTCGGAGACACGCTCGCGCAGCAGGTGACGCTGCTCGGCCGGCGAGAGCACGCCGGCCGCGGCCGAGCGAACGAGCGCCTCGAAGCCGAACAGCTCGTGGACGAGCTCGGGCCCGGTGAGCACCGGCCACATCCGCTCGAGCACGGCGCGCACCTCGGGCAGGCGCCGCACGCGCTCGGTGAGCTCCTGCTCCCACTCCGGCGGCGGTCGCTCGC
>Ga0075021_10001248_pt1 | contig 12959 bp, 8 predicted proteins | sample ColStrG_CSR_2012_FD_72749 | JGI IMG/M metagenome (GOLD analysis project Ga0075021, IMG submission 72749) | Freshwater sediment microbial communities in response to fracking from Pennsylvania, USA - Cold Stream Run_MetaG_CSR_2012 | ecosystem: Environmental > Aquatic > Freshwater > Creek >...
GCCGGGCGAGTTCGGGTTGAAACAGCGCCCGCGTCTCCTGAATGCGTTTTTGGTCCGCGAGCAACCAGCCTTGTGCCCGCGCCTCGGACTCCAGGCTGTCAAGCACGACTTCGACCTCATCGACGCTCGCGCGGATATCGGCAAATAGGCCTTCATGCTCAAGCCACCACTCCCCGCGGATGCGTTGGCCCAGCGTCTCAGCCTTGTGCTGCAGGCTTGGCACGATTGCCTCGTCGCCTGTTATGTGGGCCATGTCAGCCAAGCGGTTCAAGGCGTCCCAGGTATAGGCTGCTACATCAATCACCTCAAAGCCGGCATGCATCTCGGCCGTCTCGATGATGCTGCGGCCGCTCGGGCATAGATCGTCATCTCGGTCGTATACGCCGAGGCAATAGTCCAAAAGGCCCGCCTTGCAGAATTCATACATCTCATCCAGAAACGCCCGGTCGCCGCTCCACAAAAAATACTGATGGACGGCACGGATGAAAGCTGGCACTTCGACCATATTGCCCTGGTTGAAAGCGACACCGACGGTGCTCAGCTCATGCAGCACCCGGCCCGCTTCAGCGCGGTTGTGCTTTTCACTCTGGGTTTTGAGCAGGCGCAAGGTATCGCGCACCAGTTCGAACTGACCGCTCTGCATCATCGGCAACACGGCGTATTCCGTGTCAATGCCAAACCACCACGGGTATTCGGGCAAACCCGCCCCTACACCCCGGCCATACGCTGGCACGTCGCGCATGAACATCTGATTGATCACTTTTGACCAGGTCGCGGCCTGGTTGAGCCGCTCGTCGGGCGTGATGAGCGCGCTCGTGTTGGCGATGTCGTGATAGCGTAGAGCCTTGTCCCGAACGAGGTCTTCGTGCTGCGCGCGCAGTGTCTCGTAAGTCGCCGTGGCCTGCGCCTGTGAGACGGCTGAGCCAGCCATAAAGAAGGTGATGACACTGTCGCCCTCGCGGCCAAATTCGAGCGTATAGTCAAACTGAATCGACGTGCCTTGGCCATGCGTGCGGTTGACAGCCCATACCTGTCTATCTCTGCTCCGCGTGTGATCGTGTTGATTTGCACCTACGAAACAGCACCACGGATTCCGCTCATCTTTGAACAGACACGGATCCGGGCTGATAGATGCCGCATCAGGACCATCAACCATGCCCACCTGGTCGCCCAGCCAGGCCGGGCGCAGGTCGCTGCGGAAAAGGGCCGTTAGCATGAGCCGCCTGAGGTTACTGTCACCGGTGTGGATGGTCAAGGTCACGCTCATGCCTTCAAGGCCATCCGGCACAAAATCCCGGCGAGTGATCGTAAGCGGGCCGAGAACATAGTCGAACTCGTTATACGCGCCAAATGCGCGGCACGCGCTCGCCTCGCACAGCCAGCGCGGCAGATCGTCCTGGCTGTATCGCACGCCGAACCAAAAGCCGTCGAGCAGCTTGATCGGATGATCCCACACACCCCACATTTCGTTTGGTGTATGACCACCCCAGCTATCAGGAAAGAGGCCGTTTTGTGATGAGATCGAGTAAACGCGATCACCACACGTCGCGATTGGGTCGTGCAGGTTATGGGTTTTGGTTTGGGGTTGGAGCATGCGCAGTGTCGCCTTGTTGTCAGCGGATGGTCGCGATATCGAACCAAGCCGCACGATTGTAGTCAGACTCGGCCAAGGCCTTCGGACGGTCGGACAGTCGGACAGTAGGGCACACCCGAACGTCCTCAGAACGCCCAGAAACGGGGCAATATGGCTTGCGCGAACAGGCGAAGAATGCGCCGAGTGCCGGCCTAGCGGCTGGCGGCTTACGCGAGACCAAGCTCAGCCAGGGCCTCTGCTCTAGGACGGGAGATGGCGCGCTGGCAGCGCCATATCCTCCAGCTTGACTGGTCAGTGGCGCACATCTGCTGGGTCACCCACGCAGGTGCCATGCCACCCCTGTAAGAGCAGCATACGCAGCAACCCCCAGCGCAAATGCGACCTCAAACCCAGCCGACATCGCCAGCCACATCGCCAGCGTCGAGCCGAGCACGCTAAAGGCACCGTTCAACCCCCATAACAGGCCAATGTGTTGAACGCCCTGCTCACCCGCAAAGCGCAAGGCCGATGGGAAGGGCACACCCATCGCCCATCCGAGCGGGGCCGTGAGCAACACGACGATCACTACCCGGGTGATAAAGGGCAGGCTCACCGCCAACGCCACAACGGCGGGTAAGGCGAGCAAATACACCAGCCCGATCCCAACGATGAGTCCCCCAGCCACGCTCACCCGCCGGCCAAGCGTGGCGACCGGCCAGCGCTGGCTAATCCAACTGCCAGCACCCCCGCCCAGTAATAGTGCTGCCAGGACCAGCGCGAGCGCAAGCACGGGATAGCCGATGAGCAACTGGAAGCGCTGGATCAGGGGCACTTCGATCAGCATGAACCCGAGCCCGATACAAGCGATATAGACGACGAGCACAAGGGAGGTGCGTTGCGCCTGGCCGATCAGCAGGATAAGCTGGAAGAGCGCGAGCACACTGGCAAACACGAGCGCTTGTATGACCGGAGCAGGGATGCCGCGGTCGAGCTTAAAGAAAAACGGGTTGTTGTCCGTCACCGGTGCCAGGGCGTAGGGGCTGTCCTTGTCGGCCGACAAAAAGGCATCGATGGACTGACCATCCTTGATGCCTTTGAAGCCTAATTCGAACACGCCCGGCAAATGCAGCGGCTGCAAGCCAAGCACTTTGGAGACCGCGCCGAGCTGGCCGATCGTGTCTTGTGCCAGCGGCCGCTTCGACAGGATCATAATGGTCGGGCGCTGGGTCGGATCACTGGCGTTTTTCATGAGTAGGGCCAGATGGTCGAGCGTGTCTGGCAGCGGCACACCCAAGTCACTGAGCGCTGCAATGGCCGTAATCGCCGCCCGCGTGCCCTCAATGCCATTATGGGCGATGATCGCTAGCCTGCCATCGTCGCTGAGATGGCTTAAATAGGCGCGGAACGCTTCGCGGGTAAAGGCGTAGTTTTCGGCCAGCGCCTGCGCTGCCGGTGGCGTAGCCTGGGAATACACCAGGTTCAGATACACCAGGTCGAACCGCTCCGGGCTACCTTCAACGAACGTGCGCGCATCACCCACGACCGTGCGCACATCTGGCCGGTCGAACACATGACCGTTGTAAGCAGCGAAACGGCGGGTCACCTCGACCATGCTCGGGTTCACCTCGACTGCAACCACCTCTGGGCTACCACGAAGCTCAGCCAACACGATGTCCTTACCCGCACCGGCGCCCAGGATCAGCGTCTTGCCAGCCGGGCCGGTCGCCAGCGGCACATATTCGAGCGTGCCACGCAGGCCGTTCACCTGCGTCAGGCCATCGGTCAAGCGCAGCATATAGCTGCCCGCACCGGCATCGGTGAACACAAATTTTTGGCTGGTGTCACTGGTTTCGACCACATCGACTCGCGCAAACGGGTCCCAGACGGTGTAGACGATGCGCGCGTTCTGGGCTAGGTCATGCAGCACCGCTAGCATCGTCTTGTCCGCCGGGGCATCGCTGATGCGCAGTGGCGAATAATCGATCACGTGTGTGCCGAGGTTGACGATGAGCATTGCGGCGCTGAGCCCAAGGCACCACCTGCCTATGTTCGCAGCTGCTCCGCGCGCTTCCCTGTGCGCGGCTGTGGCCGCTACCAGGCCCAATGTGGCGCTGCTGAGCCGGGTTGGCAGGACAAAATCGAGCACAATGAGCGCGGCCGAAGCGACTGCACCCAGCGCGATGACGACATTGAACGCACCCAGCGCCGCTAGTAACCCCAGCACAACCGCGATGCCGATAACCGCACCGGCCAGGTCACCGGCATACAACGCACCACTGGCTTTGGGGCCGAGGGCAAACGTCAGAGCCAGACATACGCCGATGAGCACAAACGGGACCAGCGCGACGGCCACGTGCAGGGCAATCGACACGGTCGTGGGCAGAGTCGCCAGCAAGCCAGCCACGCCTACAAACGAGAGGCTCAGCAGCGCCAGCCCGTGCCGGACGGCTGGCAGCCGGTGCGCATCGTCGATGCCCAGGATGGTGACCAGGGCTGCGCCCACGCTCAGCCCCAAAATCGCCAGCGACACAGCCAAATACGCAAAGTGATACTGGAACAGCAGCGAGAAAATGCGGGTGAGCGTGATCTCGTAGGCCAGGGCACTGGCGCTGACCAAGCCGATGACCAACGCTAGCCGGGATGGCCCGGGCCGAGGCAGCGGCGGTATATCAGGGTGTTTAGCCAAGCTGGAAAAGGGCCGGTCCACAAACGCGAACGCGCTGGATTCGGACTAGCGCCCACCCATGCCGCTCATCGAGATGCCCTCGACAAACGCGCGCTGGGCGGCAAAGAACAACACGATTAGCGGCAGCATGATGGCGAAATTGGCCGCCATCAAGAGGTTCATATCCACCCGGAACTGACCATTGAAGAACGCGAGGCCTTGCGACAAGGTATATTTTTTTAGGTCATTCAGGTAGATCAGAGGTCCTTCGTAATCGTTCCACACATCCTTGAAGGTGAAGATCAGGATGACCGCGATGATGGGCATGCTGAGCGGCACGATCAGATTAGAGATAATGCGCAATGTGCCACAGCCATCGATGCGCATCGCCTCCTCGAGTTCGCGTGGGATGGACATGAAGAACTGCCGGAACAGAAACACCGCATACGCTTCGGCAAAATAGGTCGGCACGATCAGCGGCAGCGGGCTGTTGATGAAGCGGATCGGCGCGAGCGCCATGCCCAAGTTCCGGTTCAGGCCCTTAAACAGGACCAGCGAGGCCTGATCCAGTCGGCTGAACAAGACGAACTTGGGGATGAGCAGGGCTAAACTCGGCAGCATTAGCGTCGACAACAACAGGGCGAACAGGAAGTCCTTGCCAGGCGCATTCAAACGTGCGAAGGCATATGCCACCAGCACGCATGTGACAAAGCGGCCAATGATCGAGAAAACCTCGATTACGAGCGTGTTCGTCAAAAACGTCGGGATAAACGGCAGTTGCGAGTTGCCAAACAGCGCTTGGGGGAAGTTCTCCCAGTGAGCCGGCACGGGGATCCATTTGGGTGGCCACAGCAGTACGTCGGCATTGGTTTTGAGCGCCGACGACAGCATCCAGAAGAATGGGAAGGCAAACAACAGACCGAGCACGATCAGGAGGGCATAGACGACTGCATCGTGCGTGACCTGCCCAAAGCGGCGGGATTGGTTAAACGGCACTTTTTGCCCACCTGGGTTTGCAAGGGTTGTTTGGGTCACGGCCTACCTCCTTTTATTGCTTTCTGTCGCTCTCGTAATACACCCATACGGTGGACGAGCGCAAGGTGACAAGCGTCAAAATCAGAATGAAGCCGAATAGAATCCACGACAGCGCCGCACCGTATCCCACTTTGGTCTCGGCAAAGGTCTTGACATAGGTATACAGCATGTAAAACAGGGTTGACTTCGCCGGTCCGCCCGGCGTGCCGGCCCGAGCGCTGCTGAGCACCAGCGCCGCGCCAAAGGTCTGGAACGAGCCGATGATGCCCATGACCAAGTTAAAGAACAAGGTGCTGCTGAGCATCGGCAGGGTGAGCTGGAAGAAGCGTTGCATGCGGCTGGCGCCATCGATTTCGCCGGCCTCATACAGCACCTTTGGAACGCCCTTCAACCCCGCAAGAAAGATCAGCATCTGCCCGCCAACGCCCCAGACGCTCATCAAGATCATGCCCGGCAGCGCCCAATTCGGGTCGACGAACCAGACCGGCCCTTTGATGCCAAACAGGCCTAGCAAGCCGTTGACCGGCCCGACTTCGGGGTTGAGCAACCAGCGCCACAACACGGCCGAGGCGACCACAGCCACGACCGATGGCAAATAGAACAGCGTCCGGAATAGACCCACAGCCTTATTGGCCTCATTGAGCAGAATCGCCAGCGCCAATGCGGCGATTAGGTTGAGCGGCACACTGATGACAGAGAATACAGTCGTCACCTTGAGAGCTTGTGGGAAATCTTGATCGCGGCTGAATATGAATTTGTAATTGTCGATGCCGATCCACTGGGGTGGCGTGAGCACATCCCAGCGGGTGAAACTGAGATACAACGACCACAACATAGGCCCGAGTGTGAGCAAGATGAACCCGATCACCCATGGCGCGACCAGCACATAGAAAAGAATCGCCTCACGGCGGGCCTGAGTTGACCGCGCGCGCTTCTTCGTCAGCGGCGTTTGAAGGGCCGACGTTGCCGTTGTCATTTGACCTCCTGTAGCGGTAGTGTGATCCGGGATGGTGCTGGACGATCCCACCGGACGCGCCGCCGGGATCGCCCAGCCTCACTCATCTGCCGGACACCACGTTTGGACCAGGCTACGGTGCAGCCAGGCAGTCGTCCGCCTGCTTGGCCGCGTCATCCATCGCAGCCTGCACAGCCTTGTTCTCGAGGAACACTTTCTCAAGCTGCTCTTTGAAGTATTTCTCACCGCAGTCGGTAAACTTCACGTTCCGCAAACTGGGCGGTGCCACGACCACACCCAGACCAGCCATGATCGGGGCGTTGAGCGGGTCCTTGGTCAGGCCTTGCTTGTCAGCAATGCTCTTGACGGCGGTCAGGGCGTAGTCGGCGAAGCCTTGTGCGCCGTCACCTGCGCCGACGAATTTCAGCCACTGCCAAGCCGCATCTTTGTTCTGACTTTGCGCGTTTATGCCAAAGCCGGCCCAACAGATGGCGTTGGCAGTTTGTTTGCCTTTGGGGAACGGCAGTATCCCAAAGTTGAAACCGCTCTGCTTCTGGTAATCCTTGAGCGGCCAGCGGCCGGTAATGAGCATGGCCGCTTTACCCTGTTTGAACAGATCGGCATCGGTGAAACCTGCCATCGCGTTCTTGTCGGGCGTAACGCCGTTCTTCTTAAACAGATCGACGTAGAACTGGACGGCTTCGACCGTGGCCGGGCTGTTGAGTGCACCGGTCAGCGTCTTGTTGTCATCATTGATGATCTTGCCGCCATTTTGGTAGATGAAGGGTTCGATGCCACGCAGCCACAGGTTGTCACCCCAGCCATCGGGTGCTTGCAGACCCCACTGGGTCACCTTGTCGCCCTGCTTGACGGTCAGCTTCTTGGCCAGTTCGACCAGTTGATCCCAGCTCATGGCAGCCTGTGGGGCTTCGACACTTGCCTTAGCAAACAGGTCCTTGTTGTAAAACAGCACGAGCGGGCTATAGTCTTTGGTCAGCATGTATTGCTTGCCGTCGATCTGACCGACCTTGTTGATACTGTCGTAAAACACGCTGGTGTCGAATTTGTCCTTGGCGATGTAGGGGCCAAGGTCCTCGACCACGCCCTTCTGCACAAACTTGGCTACGTCGCCTTCGCCGAGTTGGAACACATCCGGCGCGCTGCTACCGGCGAACTGGGTCAGCAGCTTGGTGCCGTAATCCTGCGGCACAGACTCGAGCTGCACCTTGATATTCGGATTCGCCTTCTCGAAGGCATCCTTCGCTTTGTTATACGGCTCGAGCGCCTCATTGCTCTCCCACATGCTGACACGCAGAGTCGTGGCACCGCTGGCGGCGGCAGGCGCTTCGGTCGCAGCTGCAGGTGCTTCGGTCGCCTTTGGGGCTTCGGTTGCAGCTGCAGGTGCTTGTGTGGCTATTTGAGCTGCCGGCGCAGACGCCGGTGCTGGCGGTGCACCGCTACAGGCAACCAGCAGCAGCATCGTGGCGGCGCTCAGGCCAATCAAGCCTTGCGCCGTGCGCTTGTTGACGAACATGTCGTGCTTACCTCCTGAACTCTTAAGAACTCTTGAGTCACGTTGGTCATGATGATCACGTTTCAAGACTCACCCGCTTGCGATCTTACAAGTGATATTCGGGCAGCAACTTTTTATATAGGCTGATGCATCACCTCCTTCAAGTTCACATCACGTCAAACCCCAGCCGACTCGCGCAGCACCAACTCGGGCGCGATGATGCGTGGTCCTTGACAGATACCCTCGCTGTGCACGAAATCAATCAACATCCCCGCCAGCGTCTCGCCCATATCGTAGATCGGCTGCCGCACGGTCGCGAGCGCCGGGCTGGTAAAGGCCGCTGCCGGAATATCATCAAAGCCAATGACGGCAATGTCCTTGCCCACACGCAGACCGCTGTGGGTGATGGCACGCATGGCACCAAAAGCGATCACATCACTGCAGGCCACGACCGCAGTTGGCCGCGGCTGTAGGGCAAGTAATGCACACATCGCACTCGCGCCATCTTCCTCGGTGATGCCGGTGTGGGTGATGAGACGTGGGTCAATTGCGCGCTGCGCTACAGTATGCGCCGCGCGATAGCCGGACATGCGATCACGCGAGCAAGTGCCATCATCGGATGGACCGATAAAGCCGACGCGCTGATGGCCGCGGGCAAACAGCCAGGACACCGCTTCGATGATAGCCCGGCGGTTGTCCAAATCCACCGACACAGTCGATTGCGTCTTGCCACCAGGGCGGCCCAATACCGCACATGGGAACTGCTCGGCCTCGAGTAATGCGATGCGCGCATCGCGCACGCGTGAGTCGGTCAGGATGACGCCGCACACACGATTGCTTTTGATCAGCCGCTCAAGTGCCACAAGCTCGTCAGCGGCATTGCGGCAACTGGCGACCAACAGGTCATAGTTACGATCACCGCATGCATCGGCGATGCCGGCCATGAGCACATTGAAGAACGGGTCGGATAGGCGGCGTCCACCGCTGTTGAAGAAGAACCCGAGGGTCGTGACGGTGCGGCGCTTGAGATTACGCGCTTGGGCGTTGGGGTGATAGCCCAAGTCGCGCATAGCGGATTCGATTGTCGCGCGCGTGGCAGGCCTGACATGGGTCGCGCTGTTGATGACGCGCGATACTGTGCCGACGCCAACGCCGGCCTTCTTTGCCACATCCAGAATAGTGACTGACACAGTTACTCCCTCTCATCATGGAAGTGTGTTCGTGGGCAGCCTTGTTTGGAATCGTTTCCAATCTTAAATCGACTCGCACGCTTGTCAAGCCCTTGGTGTCAAATCGGCCCTATGGGGTCACGTTGACCGATTGATCTGTGAACCTACGAACCACCGCCAAACACGCCCATCAAGGCTGGCAAAGTGCCACGGCAGGCATAGGTGACGATCGTCAAGCGCAGCATCCGGCCCGCGGCCGTGGCCGCGAGGAAGATCATCGGCGGCATCTTCAATGCGCCAGCACTCAACCCAACGGCATCAAATAGTGGATTCGGCAGCGCGGCCATGCAAAAGACAACCAGTGGGCCGTATCGCTTCATCAGCGTATGCAGGCGGCGATACAGCTTGCCCTGCGGCACTATGGCTGTGCCGCCATACCCGGCTATATAGCCCGTCATCTCACCAACCGCCGCGCCAATGCCGGATACCAAACCAGTAGCGAGCGCGCCATAGATCGGCGCGGCGGCGCAGGCGACGACAAACGCCGGCAGCGGGATAAACACTGTCGCGTTGCCGATGACACTGAGGATAAACAAGCCGGCCAGGCCAAGTTGACCCAATGCGGCCAGCGCGTCGTGAAAATAGATTGATAGCCCAAGCGCCACGACGCTAATGAGGGCGGCGAGCGTGAACATCAGCACGCCTCGCCGCCGCTGTTGCGCGGCCGCAGCAGCGGGTTCGTGCTGCACTAGACCCAGTGCTTGAACGCTCACGTGTGGAGCCGTTTGCGGCACGGCTTCAAGTGTGGTGTGTGTGACCGGCTCATTGACCATCATCGTTCAGTGCTTTTCGCAACTAAGCGTGTCTTGCGGGTTTTGCATGAGCACCGTTGGTGGAGGGGTTGAGGAGCCCAAGAAACGGCGGCAAAGCGGCAGAGCCGTGCGATCCGCATCTCCCGCCACTGATGGCTGGCACAAAATGCACCTCGCTGGACTCACTGACAGCCTGGCGTAGGCCCTGGCGGCTGCTGACGCCGTCCACGACGAGTGCGATGTTCGGCTTCAGGCGGTCATCGTCCATGAGTCGGGTTTTGAGGCCTGGGTAGTGCGAATCGAGGTCGTCAATCACCTCACGCACAGTTGTGCCGTGAGCCTGCACCTCCGCCAACCCACCCGTGAAGCCGCGCATTAACGAGGGAATCCAGATCGTCGCCATAGGCCGCTAAGGTTATCAGATTCTTCGCATGTATGTTGCCATACGGACATGCCCAGCGTGCGGCCCGTTCGAAAGTGGCCCAGCCCCTTCGGGCCGCCCCGGGCTTCGAGGGGCCAGGGGCCAGGGGCTGCATGCGGCCTTATTCGACCGCAACGCACCGGTTATGCGCCGCAGGCTCACGTCAGATGATGGCTGACATTCGCCTTGCTCAGCATAGACTGCGGGCTAGCGTTGCGCTGTTTAGACCCAGAGGTGCCCTGTTACGATCCGGATCGTTTCGCCAAGTAAGCCAGTCGCATCTATAATCTTTTTGCCCGGGCGGCTGTTCTACCTCGCTTTTCATACTGTCGCTGCGGGTATGCTCATATGTTCCCACCAATGCTTTAGTCCAACTAAAACATCTTAAGGAGAAAGGAATGGATCCCCAAAAACGTCTAGCGTCTGTATTCGCGCTTGCGGCGTCGATGGCACTGGTGTTGGCGGCATGCGGCACACCAGCCCCTGCCCCGACCGCACCGGCGGCCGCCGCACCTGCCGCCACCGAGGCGCCGACCACGGCACCCGCTGCAACGGAAGCCCCAACAGCAGCTGCGGCCACCGAGGCACCGACAACGGCACCCGCTGCAACGGAAGCCCCAACAGCAGCCGCGGCTACTGAGGCACCAAAGGCCACTGAAGCGCCTGCTGCTGCAGCCGGCGGGGCCAGCGCCAAGATGCTCGCGGCGCCCGATTGCACCTATGGCGGCAACATGAAGTCAATCGAAGCCGCCGATGATCTCACCGTTAAGTTCACCCTGTGCAATCCCGACCCAGCCTTCCCGCAAAAGGTGACCGGGAACTCATTTGGCATTTTGTCCGCAGCCAACCTGGCCGCCACGAAAGGTGATGCCAAGGCCATCAGTGACAAGCCGATTGGCACTGGCCCCTGGATGTTAAAGGAATGGAAGCGCGGCGATAGTTTGACCTTCGAGCCGAACCCCAACTATTGGCAAGGTGTGCCCAAGAGCAAGCAACTTGTGTTGAAGTGGAGCAAGGAAGCCGCGCAGGCCCTGCTCGAATTGCAATCGGGCAATGCCGATGCCATCGAGAAAATTGCGACCGAAGACTTCGACACCGTCTCAAAGGACGCGAATCTCAAGTTGGCTCCAGTTTCACCGGTGAACGTCGTGTATATTGGCTTCAACGTCGACAAGCCGCCGTTCAACAATGAAAAGGTGCGCCAAGCGATCGCGATGGCGATTGACCGCAAGAAGATCGTCGATGACTATTATCCTGCCGGTTCGCTGGTAGCCGATAACTTCGTGCCTCCCAGCTTCAAACCCGGATTCTCGGAGAACGTCAAAGGCTACGACTACAAGCCGGATGATGCCAAGAAGATGCTGACCGATGCGGGTTTTGACTTCAACCAGGAACTGCCGCTGAGTTATCGCGAGGTAGTGCGCGTATATCTGCCGTCACCGGGCAAGGTGGCTCAGGAAATTCAGGCCCAACTCGCCCAAATCGGCGTAAAGGTTAAGCTGACGCCCAAGGAGAGTGGCACCTTCATCAGGAGTGCCACCGAAGGCGGCGAGCCCTTCCACCTGCTCGGCTGGGGCGCAGACTATCCGGATGCAACCAACTTCTACGATACCCACCTTAGCGATTCGGGCAAGCAATTCGGCACGCCGTTCAAAGATATCGTTGAGCAGATCAAGATCGGCGCCACCAACAGCGACCCGGCCAAGCGTCAAGCCGCCTACGACAAAGTGAACGGGCTGATCAAGCAGCATGTGCCCCTCATCCCATTCGCCCATGGCTACTCAGCCCAAGCCTATCTCGCGTCGATCAATGGCTACGCAGCCAACCCGCTCACGCCCAACGAATATTGGCGCATGAAGGGCGCGAAGGATACCTTCACCTACGTCCAAGCCGGCGAACCGATTAGCCTCGACTGCGCCGACGAGACCGACGGTGAAACGTTCAACGCCTGTGGCCAAATCTTTGACACATTACTCGCATTCAAGCCGGGTTCGGTTGAGCTGACACCAGGGCTAGCCGAAAGCTACAAGGGCAATGACAACGCCACCGAATGGACATTTACCCTACGTAAGGGCGTGAAGTTCAGCGACGGCAGCGCGCTCACATCGGCCGATGTCATGGCGACGTTTGCGCGCCAATGGGACAAGTCCAACCCGACCCACAAGGGTGATGCGGGCGACTTCCAATACTTCAGCGACTATTTTGGGCCGAAGTTCCTGAACGACACCAAGAAGTGATCTGGTGACCCTGTGATCACACAGTAATGTGCGAGTGACTCAAGAACGGCGCGCGCTGGAAGCTTCGGCGTGCGCCGTTTGATTCTCGAGATGTAGCCCATGGCCCAATTCGTCTTTCGCCGCTTCGTCTTGCTGTTACCGGTGCTGCTCGGTATTTTGGTGGTGACATTTGGGCTGGTACGCGCCATCCCGGGCGATCCCTGCTCCGCCCGGCTGGGTGAACGCGCTACGCCAGAGAAGTGCGCTGCCTTTAACGAACGCTTTGGGCTGAACGACTCCTACCCGGTGCAGTTCTTCCGTTATCTGCAAACCATCGCCCAGGGGGACTTTGGCAATTCCATTAAGGACTCGCGCGCGATTACCGACATCCTGGCTGAGCGGCTGCCAATGACGATGGAGCTGACGGTCGGCGCGACGATCTTCGCCACGATCTTCGGCGTCTTTTTGGGCGTAATCTCGGCCGTGCGCCAAAACAGCGCCGTCGACGTGGGCTCAATGATATTTGCCAACGTTGGCGTATCGATGCCGATCTTCTGGCTCGGCCTACTGCTAGCGTATCTGTTCGCACTCACACTAAAG
>Ga0075021_10001250_pt1 | contig 12945 bp, 8 predicted proteins | sample ColStrG_CSR_2012_FD_72749 | JGI IMG/M metagenome (GOLD analysis project Ga0075021, IMG submission 72749) | Freshwater sediment microbial communities in response to fracking from Pennsylvania, USA - Cold Stream Run_MetaG_CSR_2012 | ecosystem: Environmental > Aquatic > Freshwater > Creek >...
GTAACGTGAGCGCGTCAATCTTCCGAACAAGCATCCCGATCCTGCGAAGCCTGACCGCGTGGACACTCGGCGTGCTGCTGATCTCCGCTGGCCTGTCGGCGCAATTGCCGCCGTCATCGTCCAAGCCGGGAACGATCCAGTTCGAGGACGCTACCGCCCAGTCTGGCATTCAGTTCACGCATAACTTCGGCGCGGAGCGACTCGGCTCGCTGCTCGAAAGCACGGGCGGCGGCTGTGTCTGGTTCGATTACAACAACGATGGGCTGCCGGATCTCTATGTGGTCAGCGGCAGGCCGCTTGAAGAGGGAATACATCCTTATCCGCTTAAGCAGCAGCCCGCGACACCTCCGCACAACCATCTTTATAAGAACAACGGCGACGGTACGTTTACCGACGTCACCGAGCAGGCGGGCGTGGCGGCTAACATCTATGGGATGGCCGCGATTGCGGCGGACTTCGACAACGACGGCTTCACCGACCTGTTTGTGACCGGCTACGGCCGCGCGATTCTCTACCGCAACAAAGGCGACGGGACGTTCGAAGACGTGACGGCGAAGGCGGGCATCAAGGTGGACGGCTGGTCGATTAGCTCGGCCTGGCTCGATTACGACCGCGACGGCTGCGTCGACTTGTTTGTGGGGCGGTATGTGAAGTTTGATCCTAAGTATCGCAACTTTTACGCGGCCGATAACTATCCGGGCCCGCTCGACTACGCTGGCGACACGAACCGCCTGTACCACAACAACTGCAACGGTACGTTTACCGACGTGACGGACAAGTCGGGGATCGGCGCCTACAAGGGGCGCACGATGGGCGTAACTGCCGCTGACTTCGACGGCGACGGCTATCCCGATATCTACGTCTCCAATGACAAGACGGAAAACTTCCTCTTCCGCAACAAACATGACGGCACGTTTGAGGAAATCGCTGCCGATCTGGGAGTGGCCTACGGCCAGAACGGAGAGAACACTTCGGCGATGGGGCCGGTGTTTGCCGACATCGATGGCGATGGGCGGATGGACCTGTGGGTCACCGATTCGAAGTACAACCGGCTGATGCGCAATGCTGGCCCGACCGGTTTCGAAGACATTGGACCCAGTTCCGGAATCTCGCAGGCGAATGCGCAATACACAAGCTGGGGGAGCGGCGTTTACGACTTCGATAACGACGGCTGGCTCGACATTCTGATTTTTCACGGCGGCCTGATCCACCTGGTGCCGCAGGAGCAGTCGCTGTTTCGCGGGCTGGGTGCCGGAAAGTTTGCCGACGTGTCGCGCGAAGCTGGCCCGGTGCTGGACGTGAAGACGGTTTCGCGTGGCGCGTGCTTTGCCGACTACGACAACGACGGCAAGATCGATGCTTTCGTGGTGAACCTGGGCGCGCCCGCCACTCTGCTGCACAACGTCACGCAAAACAGCAATCACTGGCTGACCGTGAAGTTGAAAGGGAAGAAGAGCAACCGCGACGGGATCGGCGCGCACCTTGAGTTGCAGGCGGGCGGGCGCAAGCAGGTGGCGGAGCGTTTCGCCGGTTCGGGCTATTTGTCGCAGGACGACGGCCGGGTTCACTTCGGATTAGGCGGCGCGGCCAAGGCCGACAAACTCACCATTCGCTGGCCCAGCGGACAAGAGCAGGTTCTGGAGAACGTGGCCGTGGATCGTGTGCTCACCGTGGAGGAACCGTAGATGACCGGGAGGCGCGCAATCCTGAAACCCGCGAAGGTCGCGGCAAGTCTCGCGCCGATCGTGTTTCTGATATTGGTCGCGGTGGCGGCCAAGCCGGCCGCCAAGTCCGCCGAGAATGGAGTTAGTGAGCGCTACCTCTCCCCCATCGAAATGGCGCTCTCGCCCGATGGGCGCCTCATCTACGTGGTTTGCCAGAGCAGCGGCGAACTGCGCGTCGTCGATACCACTACGAGCAAGGTGGTTGCCAGCGTGGCGCTGGGCCGGTTGCCGCGTGGAATTGCGCTCTCGCCCGACGGTTCGCAGATCTACGTCACCAACGCCGACGACGATACGGTCTCGGTGGTCGACGCCGCTACGCTGAAGGTCACCCGCAGCCTGTCTACCGGCTTCGAACCCGCCGGGGTCGTTGCCGATCACGCGGGCGCGACGCTCTACGTGGCCAACCGGCTCAGTAGCGACATATCGGTGATCGATGTGAAGACCGGGCAGGAGATTAAGCGCTTGCTCGCGGGCCGCGGCTCCAGTTACCTGGCGCTCTCGCCCGACGGTTCGCGCATCTACGGAACGCACATTTACCCCAACCGGGGCGCGTTCCGCACACCGCCGAATTCTGAGCTCACCGTGATCGATACGGCGCGGCAAGCCGTGGTCGAGCGCCGTCCGATGCGTAACCTCTCCGGCGTGTTTCATGTGGCGATTTCGGCAGATGGGAAGCTGGGAGTCGCGGCCCACGTTCGTCCCAAGAATCTGATTCCGCTGGCGCACGTGGAACACGGCTGGGTGTTTGGCAATGCCCTGACGCTGTTTGGCGAGGATGTGGGCGGCAGAATGGTCCAGATCCCGATCGACGAACTCGACCGCTATTTCCCACTGCCGTGGGGCGTCGTCATCACACCAGACAAGTCGAAGATCTTCGTGACCAGCGCCACAGCGGAGAGCGTCACGGTCATTGATGTCGCAAAGTTGCTCGGCTATGTGCGGGCGCGCCGCGAGCCTTTCGCGAACGATCTTTCAGCTTCGGCCAACTATGTGACGGCGCGAATTGCCGTGGGCCACAATCCGCGCGGCGTCTTGCTGTCGAAGGATGCCACACGGCTCTACGTGGCAAACCGGTTGGACGACAATATCAGCGTTATCGACACAAGCGCGAACCGGGTCGTGTCCACCATCGACCTCGGCGGGCCGAAAACAATCAACCCGCTGCGCCGCGGCGAGCGCCTCTTCTATAGTGCCCGGTTTTCCTTCCAGGGCCATTTTGGCTGTGCCAACTGCCATCTGGATGCCACCATCAACGGCCTGCAATGGGATCTGGAACCCGACGGTTTCGGCAAAGACATCGTCGACAATCGCCTGCTGGAAAACCTGGCTGGCACTGAACCGTTCAAGTGGAACGGCGGCAATCCCGACATGCCCACCGAGTGCGGCCCGCGCACGGAAAAGTACTTTTTCCGCTCGCAAAGCTTCACCGATCATGAACTCACCGATCTGGTGAGCTTCGTTTACTCACTCCCTTACCGCCCGAATCGTTACCGGTTACCGAATGGTGAACTGACGCCGGCGCAAGAGCGCGGCAAGGCGATCTTTGAGCGCACACGATCTAAGAACGGCAAACCCATTCCTCAGGCTAACCAGTGTGGATATTGCCACAGTGGCCCCAAGTTCACGAACCAGCGGCAAATCGATGTGGGCACCGGGAAGGTGACGGATCGCTCGCCAGTCATCGATGTGCCACCGCTGCGCAACATCGCGGACTCCGCGCCCTACCTCCACGACGGTTCGGCGCAAACCCTGGAAGAAATCTGGACCGTGTACAACCCTAAAGACCAGCACGGCGTGAGCAACGATCTGACCAAAGACGAACTCAACGACTTAATCGAGTACTTGAAAACGCTATGAAGCCGAAAATCTGGATTTGTGCGCTTGCTGTTTTACTCACACTTTCGCTGAGTGCCGGTGCCGAGGACCTGCCTCGCTTCCGTTGGGAGAACTTCACCACCGCCAACGGTCTGCCTGATAATCACGTGTTTTGCGTTCTCGTTGATGGCCGCCGCATTTGGGCGGGCACCGAGAATGGACTCGGCCTGTACGAGAACGGCACGTGGAGAGTTTTTCGCCCGGCGACGAGTGAGGAGCAACCCGGTCTGGCGCATCAGGCCGTGTTGTCGCTCGCTCTCGATAAGCGCACCGGCGATGTGTGGGCCGGCACCATGGGCGGACTGAGCCGCATCTCCGCCGGACGCATCGACAACTTTACGCAACTCAACTCCGGCCTGAGCAACGACATTGTGTACGGAGTGGGCGTGCAGGGGGACTTCATTTGGACCGCGACTGCTGCTGGCGCCAGCCGCTTGAACACTCGCACGGGCGAGTGGGCGTTATTCAACGAACGTAACACGCCCATGTTTGAAATTTGGACTTATGCAGTCAGTCCAGCAGATGACAAAGTCTATTACGCGGTGTGGGGTGGCGGCGTGCTCGAATACGACGTGCCGACCGGACACTGGAAAGACTACAACGATCCCGACGGTGAGACTGAGATGGTGTTGATGAAGGACCAGGGGCTAATCCATGAGATCACGACGTCGGTCAGCTACGTCGATAAGATTCTGTGGGTCGCCACTTACTTTGGCGCCAGCCGCTACGACGGTCGCTACTGGCACAACTTCCTGACTAAAGATAGCGGCTTGCCCAGCAATTTCCTGAACCAGATCAAAGGCGTCGATGCCAACCGCGCCTGGTTCTCAACCGATAAGGGGTTGGCCTACTACGACGGCACGAACTGGGCGGTCTACAGGCCTGCGCTCGACACGCATAAACCGGAGATGCTGGTGCGGGACGCGGAAGGCAAAGTGACCAATGTGGCGGTCGATAGCGCCCCAGCGCACAACTACATTCTCGGCGTTGACTTTCAGGGCGATGACCTGTGGGTCGCTACCGCCAAAGGTTTGAGCCACGGGATTCGGCAACACAGTTCAGAACATGGAGGGACGGGCGTCTTGCCCATCCAGGCCGAGCGAAGCTCGGCAGCCATAGCCAAGACACCACCGCAACTGGAGCAAGGACTAAATTCACAAAGGAGTCATTTATGAATGTCGCAGATCTGCTCGCGGAAGTAGCCACGGGGCCAGTTGAAAAGCGGGCCATCGCCAACCACAACGTGTTGAACGAAGCCTATGCGTACGGCAGCGCGTTTTCGCGCGGCATGAGGATCGATCTGAAAGGGCTCACCATCCTGCTGATTTCCGGCACCGCCAGCATCGACGAGCGCGGCAACACGGTGCACGCGGGCGATCTGCGCGCACAACTGCGCCGCACTTTCGACAACGTCACCGGCCTGCTTGCCTCTGAGGGCGCCACCTGGCACGATATCGTTCGCACCACCTGTTACCTGCGCGACATCGAACGCGACTACAAAGAGTTCAACGAGGAGCGCGCAGCGTTCTACAAAGAGCAGGGACTCGACCCGCTGCCGGCGTCCACCGGTATTCAGGCTATTCTCTGCCGGCCCGATCTGCTGGTCGAAATTGAAGCGATCGCCATGTTCCGCCGCGAATCACCCACGGAGTAGCGTATGCGCCGCTTACTCGTTGCTGTCATCGCCGCCGTACTCGTCTCGGCTGCATGGGCTCAAGGGCCGTGGCCGTGCAGTTGTGGCAGTAATCCTCCCGGCAGGCCGACGGCGCGCTCACTCGATCCCTACACGGGCGCGCCCCAAGACTTGCGCCCATTTTCAAAGTTTACAACTCCCTACTACGAGCACTATCGGGACCTGATCGAGTACAACGGAGCGGCGCGCGACATCCCCGCCCCCGACCCGAAAGATCTCTCCGAAATCCGCATCGGGTTCATCGGCCCGCTTTACGACCATCCGGATCAAGCGATGGGCGTCCGTATGCTCAACGGCGTCACGCTCGCCATCGACGAAGCGAACGTCGCCGGCGGCTACGGCGGCAAGCCCTTCAAACTGATGTTGCATAACGACTCCGCCATCTGGGGCGCGGCCAGCAACGAGATCGTCAAGATGGCTTACGACGAGAAAGTCTGGGCGATGTTTGGCTCGATCAGCGGCGACACCACTCACATCGGATTGCGGGTTACGCTGAAGGCGGAAACGCCGCTGGTGAATAGCGCCTCCACCGATCCCACCATTCCTGAAACGCTCATTCCCTGGTACTTCACCGACCTGCAGGACGACCGCGTGCAAGGCTACACTCTCGCGCGGCACATCTACAGTGAACTAGGCCTGAAGCGAGTTGCGCTGCTGCGCGTGAATGACCGCTACGGACGCTTTGGAGTGATCAAGTTTCGCGATGCGTCCCGCCGCCTCGGCCACCCGGTCGTGATCGAGCAGAAATTTCGTCCTGGTGATACCGACTTTCGCCACCAGCTCCAGGTCATCGTAGACTCTCGCGTGGATGCGATCGTGCTCTGGACCGACATTGGACCGGCCGCCGCCATCCTCCAGCAGATGCAGGAACTCGGCATGAAGCAGCGCGTGTTCGGCAGCCACCGTACCGTCGGCGATGAACTCATCAAACTCGCCGGCTCCGCCGCGGAAGGCTTCGAAGCGGTGTATCCTTACGATCCCACACGTTCCGACGTGCGCTGGCTTTACTTCAATGCCCGCTACGAGGCTCGCTTCCACGAGAAGCCCGACCACTTCGCCTCCCTGGCCTACGACGCAATGCAAATACTGCTGAATGCAATCTGCCGTGCCGGCCTGAATCGTGGCCGCATCCGCGACGCGCTCACCGGTGTCACCAGCCACAAGGGAGTGACCGGCGACATGGTGTTCGATCCGAACTGCAAGAACATCGCGCCGCTGTTCTTGGCCAGCGTGTCTCATGGCAATATCGAATACCGCCGCATCACCATGGAAAAGCTCGCAAATGGAGGTCCCTACGCGCGGGTCGGCGAAGATGGAGTCCACTATGCCGGGCCGTCGCTGCCCGATCAGCAAACCAGCGAGGTACGCATCGGCATTTTCGGACCGCACGCGGACGAGATCGTGCGCTCGCCGAACGTGCTGCGTCTGATTCGTGAAGTGAGCGGCAGGGGTCAGCCCATCTCATTGATCCCGATTTCCTCTCAACTCTCCTGGGGCAAAGCGTCCAGCGACCTGATCAAAGCCGTCTATCAAGACCACGCTCTGGCCCTAATCGCGCTCGACCGCTCTTCCAGCCATCTCGCCGAGCAGATCGCCGTCAAGTCGTTCTTTCCCGTAATCGCAATCTCGTCCGACCACGCGCTCACCTCCACCAACATTCCGTGGATCTTCCGGCTTCCGGAAGGCACTCCACTGCAGCAAGCGCTGCGCTGCCTGGCTGACGCCATCACCCGCGCCGGACCCAACCCCGGAAAGATCCGCGAACTCCTGGCGTCCGGTCAAACCGTTGCCGGAATCCGTTTTACATCGGCCGGCGAACCCAACTGAAATACCTTCGTTGGACTCACGCTTCTTCCATCGTAAAATCAAGTGCTTCGACTTTTCTTGCCAGTTCGTGGTACCGCAAACGCGAAGCGATTGGACGACTCCCGTGATTCCACACCTCGGCCAAAAACTGCTCTACCTTTCCCGATCCGACGTCGCCTCCTGCGGCCTGACCATGACCGAGATCATCGCGGCCCTCGAATCCATGTTTCGCGAAAAAGGCGAAGGCCGCGTCGAGATGCCTCCCAAAATCGGCGTCCACACCATGCCCGACGCGTTCATCCACGCCATGCCTGCCGCCATCCCCGCGCAAAACGCCGCAGGCGTGAAATGGGTCGGCGGCTATCCCGCCAACAGCCGTCGCGGTCTTCCGTACATCACCGGCTTGCTCATCCTCAACGATCCCGAAACCGGCATCCCAATCTCTCTCATGGACTGCACCTGGATCACCGCCCAGCGCACCGGCGCAGCCACTGCCATCGCCGCCAAATACCTGGCGCGTCCCGACTCCGCAACTGTCGGCATCCTCGGTTGCGGTGTGCAGGGCCGTAGCAATCTCGAAGCCCTGAAGACCATCTTTCCGCTGAAAAAACTGTTTGCCTATGACACCCACCCTGACCGCGCCGCCCGTTACGCACAGGAGATGAGCGAGCAATTCGCAATCGAAGCCGTCCCTGTCCCCGATCCCAAACAAGCTGTCGTCAACTGCGACATCGTCGTCACCGCCGGCCCCATCCTGCGCCAGCCTCACGCCACCATCCAGCCCCGATGGCTTGTCCAAGGCGCCTTTGCTTCGCTTGTTGACTTCGATTCCTACTGGCACCCCGCCGCTCTGCACGAAGCCGACAAATTCACCACCGACGACGTGCCTCAGCTCTACCACTATCGCGACCTGGGCTACTTCCAGAATCTCCCGCCCATTCACGCCGACCTGGGAGAACTTGTCACCGCACGCAAGCCCGGCCGACAGTCGCCCACCGAACGCACCATCGCCTGTAACCTTGGCCTTGCCCTTGAAGATATCGCTGTGGCGCCTCTGATCTATGCTCGCGCCCAGACGAGGCACATTGGAACCTGTCTGAACCTCTGATGGGACCCGCCCAACCGCCCGCACTCGGAAACGCCAGTCTTTCAGCCGGAGACGGCCGATTCAAACAATGTAGCTACCGAACTACTTCCCGCCACTAGCAACTCGCCGGTGTGCGTTGACTGCGAGCGGTACTCGGGGAGAGAGGCGCGGGAGGCCCAGAGTGAATGACCCAAAACGTACACAGAGCACTGCTGGCCGCTGCTTTGTTAGGCGTCGCTTTCCCCACGCCGCCTTGGATCGGCTTAACCGCGGCCCAGCAAGCTTCCCTCCGCGCGATCAAGCACCGCGCCGAGCCGGAGTACGCAGAGCGTGCCCGGCGTATGAACCTCTCCGGCAGAGTCAAGATTGAAGTCGTCATCGATCCTGCCGGTGGAGTTGTCAGCGCCCGCGGTCTCGGTGGTCATCCCGTCCTTCTGCGCGCTGCCATCACGGCCATTCGTGAGTGGAAATTATTGCCTACTTCGAAGGAATCATCGCAGATCGTCGAACTCGAATTCAACGGCGCCAAACTCCACTAGTTAGGCCGCCTCGACTGCGGAATTCCGAAAGGGCTCTCCGCCGTGGACTCAAGTCACAGAAAGTGCTGGCCACACTCGGCGTTGTTCTGATCACCTTCCCTGACAAAAAGGCCCCGGCGCTTTGGTTGCAGCGCCAGGGCTTTGGCCGGATGTAGCAAAGCACTACCGATCCTTGCCAGATGCTCAGAAAACGATCAGCGGCCGCATCATGTCATGCTCTTCGTGCTCAAGAATGTGGCAGTGCCACACGTATTCATGCCCGCCGGTCCTGGGACTGACGGCATTGCGCATTGCCGCCGTCGGCAAGTGCGGCAGGTCGAACTTCATGATGATGGTCGTCACCTCTCCTGGGTTCATTCGCACCGTCTCCTTCCAGCCGATCTCATTCGCATCGGGCGGAGTCGGCGGACCACTGTAGCTCCACTGGTTCGGGTCTCCCGTGAACGGCTGCCTCTGGATCAACTGCACGTTCACTAGGTGAAAGTGAATCGGGTGGGTGTCGCCGGTTAGGTTCATGATCTGCCAGACTTCGATGGACCCCGCCGACGGGTTCTCGGTGGCATCCATCATGTAGGCTAGCCCCCAGGTAGGCAGTCCCTGGTTATTCAGACCATTTTGGACGAACGTTCCCATCGTCTGAATCAAACGTCCGCGATCGTCGAAGTCCTCATTCAACGTCAGCGTGCGATTGGGCACACCATTGAATGGGAACGCCGGCTCGGACGGGTCGCCATTGTTGAACAACAGACCCGGCTGATTCCCAGTAAGGAAGTTGCTCTTTAGTTGAGTGTTGATGCTCGCGAGCCAGGCCGGAGTGCCGACACTGTCGCCGGTCCCGCTGGTGACCGTGATCTTCAGGAGGGTTTGCGTGTTCGGACCGTGCCCCGCGATGGTGTTCGGTGCTCCCCCTCTTGCGGTCTGATCCCCGTCACCTGTGAAGTAGTTGTTGCGGGAATCGCCGCCCGGGAAGGGAGCGGGAGCGTCATTATACAGGATGAACGTCGAGTTGGCAGGCACGCCGTTGAAGTCGATCACTACGTCGGCGCGTTCCGCCGGCGCCAGCAGCAGGTTGAACGGTCCATCCGGAAGAGCGGTGTTGCCGGAGGGATCCGACGGATCGAGCGGAATTGGCGTCGTATTGTTGTGGATCGACACCGCAGGCTGGAAACCGCCTTCGCTGCCGACTTGGTAAACGATGGGCCCCGGAGTACCAACCCTCGCCTCTCCGGGATTCGACCGATCTTCGGGATAGAGGTTCAGGTGATAGAACCGCGCCTGAGAGCCGTTGAGCAATCGGAACCTGACGCGCTTGGGGGGCACGCTCACCTGGGGGTAAACGCCACCATTGATCATGATCGTATCGAAGAATGCCTCGGGCACAATTGACGCTGGCCGCGGGAGAGCTTTCGTCCCCATGGCTGGCGGATTCTCGGTTGGGCCCCACGCCCAGCGGCCCTTGGGATTGGGCACGCCACCGGATAGTACGTTCGCCTCGTACGCGTGTGGATACCACAGATCGCCGGGGTCGCCCCATTTCCAGCTGGGATCTTGCCTGAAAATGTTAACGGGAACGAAACCCTTGTCCTGGATAACCAGCGGAATCCCGACGAGATCGGGAAGGAGCCCCGCGCTGACTAGCCCGCCCTCGAAATCGTCGGTGAGGATGTACGCTGAGGCGATTCCGGCATACGCATTGAGTCGCGTGATGCCGATCGCATGGTCGTGGTACCAGACCAGGCGGGCACTTTGCTCGTTGGGGTAGTAGTAGGTCCCCGTGCCGGGAACGGACGCGAGACCCGGTACATTTCTGAAACTGGGACCGTGCAGCCCGCTTGGCGTGAACCACTGAAACGGCGTCCCGTCGCTGAACCACGGAGTTAGACCGCCGTGCAAGTGCGTCGCAATCCGGTTGTACGGAAGGTCTCCGACCGTGAGCCCGTTCGGCCCAGCCATGATCGTGGGATCAACCGGCAAAATGTGCCTCTCCGGAAGTAAATTGGTTACCCGCAGCAGAACCGGAGTCCCGCGCTTTGCCACGATCGCCCCGGCCAGATACTTCTGGTCGAAAGTGTGAAGGTCGGTGTATCCGAAGAAATGCGTTTTCCCGGGCAGGTCGGGGTGCATGGTTTCGCTGAACCGGGTCGCAGCAACGTCGTAAATATCGGTTGCCTTGCCCGCAAAGTTGATCGTGTTTTTCGTGGCCAGAGGAATGTATTGGCCGATCTCGTTCTTTCCCGAGGGTCCGAGACCGGGCAGTGAAATGACAAATTTGCGAAGGTTCGTGGGACTCTGCGCGAACGGCCACGCTCGGGCGCGAAGCACTACTGCTCCCGCTCCCGCCGCAGCCGCAGACTTTAGAAAGTGACGCCGGTTAATCATAGCTATCTCCTGGGCTCGGCCCGGTTCTGGGCCGTGAGTCTATTCCTCCTGTCGACTGCTTCTTCGTAGCGCGAGGAGGTGCGCGCTGCGAACGACTTCGATGCTGCAACCGAATAGGACTGGGTTCGTAACCTGGGCCGATCCGAAAGACACGACGACCGCGTGGGGAAGCGGTGAAAACTACAACGTGTCCCGCGGATGCAGCCTTTTTAGCGCACTGACATCCGAGAAGCCGTGAGCGGCATCACAGACCGCTGTGATGAAACACGGGAAAATGTATGGCAGGAGTTGTCAGATTGGCATCGCGAGGCATCCCGCACTTAAAACGGCCGGGCATTGCGTTTCTGTTTTAGTGAGAGAAGAAGCGGAGCCCCTACTTCGCCTGGAATCGGATCGTCACATCCACCGTCTTGTCCTTCGCGTTCACCGCTTCGTGAATCGTGATCGCCCACGACACGCCAGCAGGTAGCTTTCGATCTGTCGCCTCCAAAAACTTCTTGGCGTAGTCTGCGTTGTAGGGATCGCCCTCTTTCAGCGTCCAGGCTTCTTCCAGGTGAGACTTAGCCTGCGTGTCGAGCCCGACGATTTCCAGCTCGCCCATTTTGTATGGGTCCCCTTCAGAGACATTCAGGTCGTAATGCACGGTGCTCTTCCCGTCGTCCATTGCAGGCGCTGGCGTGATCTGCGCCGTCATGTAGCCGCGGCTGCGGTAGAGCTTCCGCACGCTCTCCAAGTCGTTCGCCAAGCGTACGGCGTTGGCCGGCTCGCCAACCGGCATGTGGATCAATCCCTGCAACTCTTCAAGCTTCACCGCCGAGTTGCCCTTCCAGGCGACATCCGAAGTCGTATACACCTTCCCCGGCGTGACGGGCACGATCGCATCGACCTGCACCTCCGACGCATCTTGCGCTCCCGGCGAGGCTTGCTTCACGGCGCGCGCACTCGATGTGCCGAACGCCGCTTTCAGATATCCACGCTGCGCGTATACCGGGAGCAGGTCAAGCGGCGCTACTATGGCCAGGGCGGACCGCGCATAGTCGGATCCAATCAGCTTGCGCGCTGCCGTCGTGAGCAGAGCGGCTTGCTCCGGCGATGCCCCCGGAAATTCGAAGCCCCGAATCGGGATCTCAATGTCCGTGACGCGATACGCAATCCCGGTCAGATCTCCTCCGTCGGCCTTGGCTTGCCTTAGGTAATCTACATGGCCGGGATACTGCTTCTCGCTGAGAATCGCCTGTAAGGCCTCGGACACGCGGTCGGGAAAGGTGCCGGCAGGCGGCACGAATCCCTTGAACAACGGCACACGATTTCGAAGTTCGCTGAGCAGTTCCTCATCCGTGAACCAGACGAAGTTCTCAAAGACAGCCGGGATGAGCTTGCGGTTCTCCACGTCGGCGAGTTGCAACTCAAGCTTGGTTCCCGCATTCGAATAGGAAAACGAATACACAACGTTGCTGAATAAGCCCGTATCGCCCAGTAGTCGTGCCGCCTCTTTAAAGTCGCCCTCACTCGCGTTTTGACCAAGACGCAATCCACTTGCGGGCAGGACTTCTTTTTCGCTATACCGTTCCGTGCCCGTTACCTTGAGCGCGATCAGCTTGTAGGCGGGCGGCGAAGAGACATGGCTGTCGCCAGCCGGTCTCTGTGCCGGCGCTTCTTTGCCACCCAGCCTCGCCAACGGCACGGAGAGTGCCAGAATAGCGAACATGCAATTCATTTTCTTTTTCATCGGGTGTGTTTCGAAGCCGTGGCCGCCGCAAAGTTTCTCTGCTTCACCGCAATCTCCATGAACGCCTTCGCCGCCCGGCTCAGCGCCTTGTCCTTGCGGAACACCAGCGCCAG
>Ga0075021_10001252_pt1 | contig 12940 bp, 9 predicted proteins | sample ColStrG_CSR_2012_FD_72749 | JGI IMG/M metagenome (GOLD analysis project Ga0075021, IMG submission 72749) | Freshwater sediment microbial communities in response to fracking from Pennsylvania, USA - Cold Stream Run_MetaG_CSR_2012 | ecosystem: Environmental > Aquatic > Freshwater > Creek >...
GCGCAACGGCATTACAATCAGTTCACCCATTTGTATGACTCCTAAAAAGGAAACGGCCAGGATTTTGGCCCTGGCCGTTTCGGTCTTGAATTTGGCTCACCGAGTTCATCGGGAACGTCTTGAAGTTAGCATGCCCCCCTGGCTATTCCGAACCATGCAAGTGTGTCTTCGACCGACAAATTCCCGGTAAGAATTTGATTCTAAGGGAGAAAAATATTTTTGAGATTTTCGGCTACTGCTGTGACCGAGGATCGTAAACAGCGAAAGTAGCCTTTGAGAAGAGACCTGTTAGTGATTTAATGCCGGGCGCTGCGGCTTTTCCCTGCGGCGTTCGGCGGCTGGAAGCCGTCGTTATAAAGACCTCGGCGATTCGCCGGCAAAGGCATTCCCGACCCGAGCTTTGGCAAACCGGTCTCGATCATCGAGCCCAACTCCGCGCCAACGGCAGTTTCGCTCAGCGCCGCCCGACAAGTATTAACCGCTTGGAAAGATTCACCGTAACTAATGTAAGAACTTTAATTCCGCGGTAATAAAGCAAAATAACTCGGATTTCAGCGAAACGGCTGGCAACTTAATTGCACTAAATAGGCATCATGGAAAGTTCGGGGCAATTGAATTACAAGTCGCTGGCACGAAGTATTGAGAGTGGGAAATGCATTCTAGTGCTGGGCGGGGGCGTTAGCACGTCCACGGATACAGACGGGCATGAGACGCCGCTTCATCTGATGCTTTCGCGGTTACTGTGGGAGCGGTTAGAACGAGGGAAAGACGAGATCGATCCGGACGACATTCGTCACGTAAGCCAAGCTCTATACGACCAAACCGGAGCTGAGACCGACCTGCAAATGGAAGTAGGAGAGTTCTACGCTAAGTTTGCCGGCTCTACTACGCAGTTACACCGGGACTTAGCGGCCCTACCCTTCAAACTCTGTATTACCTTAGGACCGGACGATTATCTTTTTAATGCGTTCCGCGAAGCCGGCAAGGATCCGCAGAAGCAATACTACGATTTCCGAACGCCAAGACTTGGCGTGGTTTCCGAACCGACTGTGCAGAGCCCCCTCGTTTACCACCTTTACGGATACCGGGAGCCGCCCGAATCGCAGGTGATAACCGAAAGCGATTTAATCGACTTTCTGACGAGAGTTGTAAAGAACGATCCGCCGCTGCCGGACTACATACGCGCAACGCTCAGCAAGAAGGAATCGGCCTGCTTGTTCGCAGGCCTGGAATTCAAGCAATGGTACTTAAGGGTATTGATGCATGTTTTGGGATATCACGATCAACATACGAACCGGTCGTGGGCGTTGGAAGGTCCCGATTTCTTCAACAAACGCAAGCAGCATCATTCGATTGCGTATTTTTCGTCGCGAAAAACTATCAACTTTCACGACGAATCGCTCGGCAACTTGTTGCGCAGGCTGCGCGCCGCTCACGCCGAAATAGCCGGACCCGACGGGCCGGGGCGGATGCCCGCACGGGCAGCAGCCGATGCCCCGCTAGTCTTTCTTTCTTACGCCAGCGAAGATCGGGCGGCGGTAGACGACCTTCATTCGCGGATCGAGAGCGCGGGCATCAAGGTCTGGCAGGATAAGGACGATTTGCGGGGCGGCGACAACTGGGAGCTGCAACTGAAGCACGTCGTCGGCAAAGTTGCCGACTATGTGGTGGTAGTACAGACGCCGAATATGCTTTCGCGCATCGAGGGCGTATTCAACATGGAAATTCATGAGGCCCTAACAAAACAAGACAAGATGCCGCGTTTCCGGTTCGTGATCCCGGTTCACACCCGCGAGAACTGTCTGATGCCGCAGTTTGAGCGCGAGAAGCTTCACACCACTCCAGTAGTCACGGAAGCGAACGTGAAAGCGTTGGCCGCGACGATTCTGGAGGACTGGGCCGCCCGCAAGAATCTGCGCTTGGCGGCGGTTGCCTGAAAGGGACGAAAAGTGGATACATCAACCCGATACCGCTATCCGGGGCCGCCGGAATTCGAGGATACTCCCGAAGATCGCGGGCGCTTCTTTGGCCGCCAGCGCGAAACCAACACGGTGGCGGAACGCATTATCGCCTCCCGGCTACTAGTCGTCTATGGCAACTCCGGACTGGGCAAGTCGTCGTTACTCAAAGCGGGTGTCTTCCCCAAGCTGCGCCAAGAGGGCCTGCTACCCATTCGCTTGCGGCTCGACAGTTCGCTCAGCGCGCTCGAATTGGTGCGGCGGTCCTGCGAGGAAGAAGCGGAGCGGCAGTCGATCGACTACACGCCCGGCGGCGGCGACACGGCGTGGGAGTTTTTTAAGACAGCGATGTTCTGGTGCGGTGAACGCTGCATGCAACCGGTGTTGGTGTGCGATCAATTTGAAGAGATCTTCACGCTGGCGGATGCCAAGTGGCGCAAGGCTTTCGCCGAAGAGATAGGTCCGCTCGCTTGCGGCAGTGTTCCGCCCGGAGTTCGTGAGCGGCTCAAGACCAAGGAACTCGGCCTCGGCGAACAGCCTCCGAAAGTGAAGGTGGTTCTTTCCCTGCGTGAAGAATCGTATGGCTGCCTGCAGGAGTTGAGTAGCGACTTTCCGGGTCTTTTCCAAGAGCGCTTCCGGCTCAAGGCCCTCGACGAAGAACAAGCCAAACTAGCGATCCTGGAGCCGGCGCAAAAGGGCGGCGGTGACTTTGCCACTCCCCCTTTCGATTATGATCCGGAGGCGCTTGACGGCATCCTGGCCTTTTTGAAGGGCAAATCGCAAGCCATCGAGCCCTTCCAACTACAATTGCTGTGCCAGCACATTGAACGCGCGGTGGTGGCAGAAAAGCGCAAGTCGCAAGAGCCCGGCTTCATCTCGGTTGAATTGGCGGATCTAGGCGGCCCCGGGGCCATGGAACGGGTACTGAAGCTTTTCTATGATGACTCCCTGAGCCAATTGCCGCCCAAGCAAAGAACGCGGGCGCGAAAACTATGCGACACAGGGCTTCTCTCAGCCAGCGGGCGACGGCTGATGCTCGAACAAGGGGAGATCGAGAGGAACTATGGCGTGGCGCCCGACACGTTGCGCGTTTTGGCCGACGAGCGGCGCATCCTCCGCCAGGAACCCCGGCTGGGCGGCGCGTTTTACGAAATCAGCCATGACACCATGGCGGATTCCATCTACAAATCGCGCAAATGGCGAATGCCTCCGCATTTGAAGTGGACGCTTCGCGCCGTGCCCATTCTGATTTGCATCTTGGTTTATGCCCTTCACGAGGCCAAGCAGGCAAAAGAAGCCAATGCAGAATCGAAAAAGACGGTGGCCTTCTTGATGGGAGAAGATTTTTTGGCCGCGCTCCGGCCAATAGGCAAGCTGGAAGCCTTTGAGAAAATCCGCCAAGCCGTGCCATGCAAGGACTCAGAAAAAGGCATTGACCGCGATGACATCGCCTTGCGCAATCTTGGGCTGGCCTGTTTGAATGAAGGCGACGTGGACTACCAGAAGTTCGACCTGGAAAAGGCGGAGAAGGCGTATGAAAGCGCCCGCCGGCACTTTACGCTCAATGGCACAAGCCTCAACAACCCGGACTTGGCCGATGCGCTGGTGAAACTGGCGAACGTCGCTGAGGACAAATTAGAGCTCGACAAAGCGAGCGAACTGGTCGACCAGGCTCTAAAGATCCACGAGCATCCGGCCCCGAGCGACGACGATCCCGAAGAGATTGCGCGCGACCAGGCAACTTCGTACCAGTTAAGGGGCGACGTGAAAAGAGAGCAAGGCTACTTGAGCGCAGCTATGAAAGACTTCGACAAAGCCCTGCAGTTGTTTGAGGCGGCCCCCGGAGCCAAGGCTTCGACCGAATGGCTCTATTTAGCCCAGGACGCTCTCCTTGGAAGGGGACAGGTGCTGGAGCTGCAAGGAAATCAAAGGGATTCCGATGCGGCCTTTGCGGACATGTATGAGTACGCCAAGAGTGCCGTTGAAAGAAGTCCTTTCGCACCCGAGGCCCGGCGAAGAAAGGGGATCGCTTTATCCTACCGGTCGCATTTGGCCCAGGCCAACAAGCAGAATTTATCGGGCGAGTCCGATGAAATCGAGGAGATTTTCGAAGATATCAACCGGGCAACCGACTGGGACCCGAAGAACAAAGTGTGGCAGTGGGATCTGGCGTTTGCGCATCTCTTGCGCGCCGACGCCCTGGCAAAAAGAGAGAAGTGGGAGGACGCTGCCCAAGACTATCTGACCGCTATCCGCCGCCTGGAGGTGTTAAGAAAACTCGCTCCGGCGAATCGCCAGATTGTACTGGACCTCGTCCGAGCGTATGAGCGCCTGGGTATGACGTACCAGAAGCAGAGCAGACACTCGGGGACAAGTTTCTCCAGCGCGGTGAAATCCAGCAGCGAGAAATCGCAAGACGCGCTAGCGCAATTCGAGAAGGCGCGGAATTTCTTGGATATGCTCGCCGCGTTCGCGCCACAAGTCAAGGAAATTCGCGACAGCTCGGTCGAGCTCGCGATTCGCATGGCGGATGTGCAAACTTCCGGGGAGACTTTGAAGGCATGTGATCGCGTTGCGCCGTATCAGCTCGACCAGGATAAGCGCGAGGCGCCGTACTCGTACTGGGAGTTGACACATCAGTTGGCCGAAAAATGCGGTGACGCGCTGCTGGCTAAAGGCGACACGAGCGGGGCGTTGGAACGATTTGCCGCTGCCTCTGGGGCAATCGATTGGCTGCTCACCAATCGTCCGCCAACGGCTGCTCAACTGAACGACAAATTCCTTTTTTTCTACGAGCATTTCGTGCCGCTTCGCCAAGCGCAAAAAGACAAAGCCGGCGAAGCGTCGGCTTACCGGGAAGCCGTCAAAGCGGCGAAACAGGCGGTTTCATATGAACCGACAAACCAGGATTACCAAAGGAACCTTGCGCTCGGCGAACGAGCGGTTGGACAAATATCGCGGTTTGGGGAAATCTAGCTTTGCGGAAGACAACTACGGCTATCTCAATTGCGGCTGCCGCGGCGCCATCCTGCCACCCCCCAAAGTGGTATACTCTGAAAGATGAGCTTCCGGCGTACTCGCCTGAGGGTTCAAAAAGGTTACTATCAGGCGCCGTCCCGTCCCCGTTTTCGTGCGGTCACTCCCCTTAACTATCACCCGCTGATCCCCAAAGTGTTTCCATCGTCTAGCAATCCCTTTTAATGAAGTCGTCCATACAGATCTCGCGCGGTATTGAATCGCTTTTTGGCACGCGCGACGAAAATATGCGGTTGCTGGAAAACGAGCTAAAGCTGCGCACGCGCTTGCTGGATGGCGATTCGCTGGAAATTGAAGGCGATGAGCCGCAGGTCCGGCGAGCGGAGCAAATTTTGGCCGACTATGTCGACTTGCTACGCGAAGGGCATGTCTTTAACAACGGCGACCTGAACAGCTACATGCGAGTCTGCACCGCCGACCCCGGCGTTTCGCTGCGGCGGCTGGTGGAAAGCGGCAAATCGCGCTCTTTCGGCAAGAAAGTGCTGGCGCCCAAAACCGTCAACCAGCGCCGGTATATCGACGCGATTGAGCACCATGACCTGATTTTCGGCATCGGCCCGGCGGGCACCGGTAAAACGTATCTGGCGGTCGCGATGGCGGTGGCGGATTTGCTGAACAAGCGCGTCGGGCGAATCGTGTTGACCCGTCCGGCCGTGGAAGCGGGCGAGCATCTGGGTTTTCTGCCGGGAACGCTGCAACAGAAAATCGATCCGTATTTGCGGCCGCTTTATGACGCGCTTTTCGACATGATCGATTCCGAGAAAGTAGAGAAACTGCTGGAGCGGAACGTGATTGAGATTGCGCCGCTCGCCTTCATGCGCGGGCGCACGCTGAACGATTGCTTTATCATTCTAGACGAAGCGCAAAACACCACTAGCGAGCAGATGAAAATGATCCTGACACGCCAGGGATTTAATTCCAAAATGGTGGTGACAGGCGATCAAACACAGATCGATTTGCCGGGCGGAAAGAAAAGCGGCTTGATCCACGCGGTTGAAGTTTTGAAGGGCGTGGAAGGCATCGCCTTCGTCGCCTTCGACGACAAAGACGTGGTGCGCCACGCGCTCGTGCAGCGCATCGTGAAAGCATATGACCGCTACAACGAAATGATTGGCGCGGGCCGTCAACTGGCGCTCAAGCTGAACAACGAGCCGGCGGTGGAACCCGCGCCCGAGCCACCACCGGCCACCACCGTGGAGATCCCCGAGTTTCCACTCGCCTGACAACATGACACCTTCCGGCAGTACGCTGCTCTTCGGAGCCATTCCCAGACAACTAAAACCTGAGCCAGGCGAAAAACGGGCGCTGGCGCAATTTGTAGATTTGCTTTGCGAACGCGTTGCGGATTCGCGGCCGTTTGTCTGCCTGCTGGCCAACGACGCGCACTTGAGGCGGCTAAACCGCAAATTTCTCGGGCACGATTACGCTACCGATGTGCTGTCGTTTCCCACGAGTGGCACGGCGTATGAAATGGGAGAAATGGCGATTTCCATGGAGCGCGCCGCGGCGCAGGCGGCCGAATTCGGCCACAGTTGCGCGGACGAAGTGCGGCTTTTGATGTTGCATGGCGTATTGCATCTATTGGGGCTAGATCATCGGAAAGGCAATGCCACAATGGCGCGCGCGGAGAAACTCTGGCGAGTGGAGTTCAATTTGCCGAAGACCTTGATCGCGCGAGCCGGAAATGGTGCGGCCCGATGACCGCGCTCTGCTTGTTCGCGGGCCTGGGACTGACCGCGCTATTGTGTTTTGTCTCTTACGTGCAGTTGCTGTATCTGGAGTCCTTGCGCCTGTTGCGCCGCGAAACGCCGGCGCTCGAATTCTTCCGCGAAACGCTGTCGGACGAAATTGGCCTCGAACCCGAGCGCGGATCGCTGGCGTTCTCGCTCGTCAAGCATGTATCGCTCTTCCTGCTGGGAGTGTTCTTTCTGTGCAGCTTGTTGCGCGCGGATGCGCCACGCTGGCAAAGCGTCGTGGAAGCGGCGTCCACTTCTTTGCTCGCCATGCTTTTTGCCAACTATTTCGTACCGTTTTTGTTATATCGAAGAACGCAAGGCAAGTGGCTGAAAGGCTGGCTACCGGTGATTAAACTACTGGCAACCTTGGCGTCGCCCTTGGCTGGTTTGGTGACGATGTTCCAATCGCTCATGCTCGATCTGGACAGCAAGACAAATGGCGAACCGCACGTACCCGATGTCACGGAGAATATTGAGGCGCTAATCACGGCCGGCGAAGAAGAAGGCATCCTAGCGGAGGAGGACAGCAAGCTGATCCATTCTGTTGTGGCTTTCGGCGACAAGAGTATCCGGGAGGTGATGACGCCGCGGCCCAATATCGTCGCGATTTCGGCCGGTAAATCGGTGGAAGATTTGCGGCAGCTCGTGATCCACGAGCAGTTTTCGCGCGTGCCGGTCTATGAGGATGGCATCGACCATATCATCGGCTTCGTTCACGTGCGCGATATTTTCGAACTCGATCCCGAGGAGCGCCAGACCAAGCCGCTCAAGGAACTGATCCGGCCGATACCGCATGTGCCCGAGACCAAGCCCGGCGCGGATGTGCTTCGCGAAATGCAGCGTGACGGTTCACACATGGTGGTGGTGGTGGATGAATATGGGAACACCGCCGGATTGGCCACCATGGAAGACTTGGTGGAGGAAATTCTGGGCGAAATTCGCGACGAACATGAGCCCGGCCGCGATGTTCAACAGGAGGCGGATCACGTGTTCATTGCGCCAGGCAGCCTCGACCTGGACCGCTTGAAAGACCTTTTCAACTTCAAGCCGAACGGCGACACCGAATCCACCACGGTGGGTGGATTGGTGGCAGAATGGCTAGGGCACGTGCCGCAAGTGGGCGAAACGGCAGAGAAGGGGGGCATCCGCATCGAAGTGTTGGCGGGTGATGAGCGGCGGGTGGAGCAAGTGCGCATTTCGCGCGCCGAGCCGGCCCCGGTTGGTGCCGCGCAGTGAGTAACGAAGAGCATCGGGCGGGCTTCGTTTCTATTGCGGGACGGCCCAACGCCGGCAAATCCACGTTGCTGAACGCGCTGGTAGGCGAAAAAGTAGCTATCATTGCGCATCAGGCGCAAACTACGCGCACCTCCATTCAGGGCGTGCTGACGATGCCGCAGGCGCAGGTGGTTTTCATCGACACGCCGGGTATTCACAAGTCGGACACGTTGTTCAATAAGCGAATGATGGATACCGTGCGCGGCGCGTTGCAGGATCGCGATCTGGTGATCTACGTCGCCGACGCGACGAAACCCGTCAGGCAAGAAGACGAGCATGCGGTGAGCGCGCTCGACAAGGGCGGCAAGACGCTGCTCGTTCTGAACAAGATTGACAGAGTGACCGACAAGCGGCTGCTGCTGCCGCTACTCCAGCGCTACAACGAACTTTTTCCTTTTATCGAGGCGTTTCCGCTAGCGGCGCGGACCAACGAGGGGCTCGATGCTCTGCGACAGGCCATTGTCAAGCACCTTCCCGAGGGTCCTGCGTTCTTCCCCGACGACTATCTGACCGATCAGCCGGCGCGCTTCATGGCGGGCGAGATTATTCGCGAGTCGATTCTGGAAGCGGCGCGCGAAGAAGTGCCGCACGCCACCGCCATTCTGGTGGACAGTTGGGACGAGACGCCGAAGCTGGTGAAAATCGCCGCCACGATTCATGTGGAACGCGACGGGCAAAAGGCGATTTTGATCGGCGTGAAGGGCCAGATGCTGAAGAAAATCGGCACCGAGTCACGCCTCAAGTTGGAGAGCTTGCTTGATCGCAAGGTTTTTCTGACGTTGTTTGTAAAAGTGAAACCGAACTGGCGGGAAGATCCGTCTTTTCTGGATGCGGTGGATTGGCGTTCGATGGTAGGCTCGGAGGATAAGAAGCCAAAGGAATGAGAGTTAAGACAACCGTCATGAAACGGCTATTCGCGGGCGCGATTTTATTCGCTGGAGCGTTGGCGCAGCCGGCTTTTTCCGGCCAGAAAGAGGCTTCCACCAATGACGACCGGATCACCGACCAAGTCCGCATGCGGTTGGCCGGCGATGCCGATGTGAAAGGCGGTGCGCTCGAAGTCACGGTAAAAGACGGCGTGGTTGTCATCAAAGGCCGCGTAGATAATGACAAGGGCAAGAACAAGGCCACGCGGCTTGCCAAGAAAGTGAAGGGTGTGAAGTCAGTCGACAATGAATTGTCCGTCGGGCCGCCCGCCTGAGAGGATCGTGCTCCAACGCGCATTGCTACTGGCGTTTCTCGCCGCCATTCCCGTAAGCGCCCAGAGCCTTCCCTCTGAAACAGACCGCTTAGGCGCTACCGGCCGGCTTTGGGTCACCGTCAAGTATTTCCACCCATACCTCGCTTATCGCGATCTCGATTGGGACCAAGCCCTGGTCGACGCTTTGCCGAAAATCAGGGCTGCGAACACAATAGAGGAATATCAAGCCGCCGTGCGTTCTATGATGCATGGGCTGGAAGATAGCATCTCCGCTTCGAGCAGCGCGTGGCAGCGCCTCTGGATTCATCATGGTTTGCCGCCGGAAACCGGCGAGGCAGCCAGCCCTTTCTACGCGGCGTTTCTTTATAAACCGGGCAGCGAGTCCGATGAGGTGAGCGTCCCGATGGGCGGATTCAGCGTGAACGTGCGCCTGTCGGAGCCGGCAGCCGGCGCCGGCATTCCAGCGCCGCGTTCGCCGCGCGTTTACGGCGATGCCTATCCATCCACCGAACTCCGCATTCTGGCGGCCTACAAAATTTGGGGCGTGTTTCACTACTTCTTCGCCTACCGCGACTTGATGGACGAAGACTGGGACGCTTTGCTTGCCCAGTTTCTACCTCGCTTGATCGCCGCTAAAGACGCCCAGGAATACAACTTGGCGATCGCCGAGTGGCTGACGCACACGGCAGACTCACTAGCCGTTATGGAGAGCGCAACGATTTCCCGTTACTTCGGTGAAGCGCGTCTGGGCTTGCGTCTGCGCGTCGTTGAGAAGCAGGCGGTGATCACGGACGTTCTCGATCCCGAAGCGGTCCAGGCGGGCGTTAAGACGGGCGATGTGGTCAAGACGGTCGATGGCGAAACGCTGGTTGATCGATTTAAGCGGTTTGCGCAATACGTTTCCGCCTCCACCCTGCAGCGCCTCAGGGCGGATGTCACAAAGCGCGTTTTGAACGGGCCGGAAGGTTCGAGCGCGCTGTTAACGCTCGAAGACCACGCCGGCAAGCGCAAAGAGTTGACGCTCAAACGGAGCATGCGCTTTGCCGATCCCATCGGCGCGGAAGGGCAGGACACCGTAAAGCTTCTGCGCGGCGGCGTTGGCTACGCCGACCTGCGACGGCTAAAGCGGAATGAAGTAGACGCAATGTTTGAGAAATTCCGTTATGCGCCCGCCATTATTTTTGACATGCGCGGAGTGCCGGCGGACGATTCATTCGCAGCCATAGCTCCGCGTCTTACCAAGGAACCCGATGTGCCGGCTGCCATTGTGACCGGACCCATCGCCGTCGCGCCGGATTTACAGCGGGGTTCGATTGCCAGCCCTTCTTCCAGCTATTTCTTTCTCGAAACCATCGGGAATTCCGAACTTTGGAAGTACCAAAACAAAACCGTGATGTTAGTGGATGAGCGCACCATCGGCGCGGGTGAGCAAGCCGGCCTGCTGCTGGAAGCCGCCAACAAGACCGAGTTTATCGGCTCGCCGACAGGCGGCGCGAACAGCGTGCTCACCAATTTCATCGTTCCCGGAGGCATCGCGATTTCGTTTTCCGGTCAGGACATCCGGCACGCCAATGGCGGCAAGTTGCAGCGCTTAGGCTTGCAACCGGGTGTAAACGCCGCGCCCACGCTCACAGGCATCCGCACCGGCAAGGACGAAGTTCTTGAAAAGGCGTTGGACTATTTGTTGCCGAAAACCCCGAAAGTCGTTCCCTCCAGGCCCAAAGATCTCGCCCGCCCTTTAATCGGCCTGTAACAAAGCACGTAGAAGTACTAAAGTTCTGCTCCCAAAAGCCCATTGAGCAATGTATACTCAAACGTGCAACAACCATTCCCGGCTTTTAGAGGGGGGCTGGGATGATTTGCATGCGTAGCAAGAAAACACTTTGTTTTTTGGAGGATATAAAAACATGGGTTCCTTACTGGACTCAATTAAAAACTCGATTTCTCCTGACCTCATCCGGTCGATCGCTTCGAGCGCGGGAGAATCGCCGGAAGGTATCAAGAAGGGCGTGGAGGCCGCGGGCGCGACCATGCTCGGTGCTCTCGTAGGCAAGTCGAGCGACAGCGGATTCTTGAACCAAATCATTTCGCTCATCAACAGCTACGGCTCGCAGACACTGAGTGCGGCGGCCGGAGCGGGCGGGGCTGCCACGTCTGCCGCCCATGAAGCGGGCGCCAGTTTCGTCAATCTCCTCTTTGGGAGCAACAAAGCGGCCATAGAGAGCAAGATTTCCCAAGCCGCTGGCCTGGGTTCGGGCGTCGGCGGTACGATCTTGGCCAGTGCGGCTCCGTTGGTGCTTGGAACCCTGGCGAGCAAATTGAGCGGCGGCGCGTCGGGCCTCAGCAGTGCTTTGGCAAGTGAGCTGCCGAGCTTACGCGGCTTGCTTCCCGTTGGTTTGCCGGGCATTCATCTGCCGAATTTGGCCGGGGCTGCGACGGCTGCCCGGGAAGTGGCTGCCGAGAAAGCTGGCGGCGGCTGGCTTTGGCCAGTGCTCTTGCTGGGCGCACTTTTGATTGGTGGTTTGGTTTGGTATTTCAACCGGGGAACCGCCGAGGTCGCTAAACCCGTCGAAACGGCCGCCGTAGCCACCAAGGAAGCGGCAACCACAGCTACAACCGCAATTTCCGACGCCACAAAAGCCGCCTGGGCAAAACTGGGCGAACTGTTCAAGCGCAAATTGCCGGATGGTGTGGAGCTGAACATCCCCAAGCTAGGCGTTGAGAACAAACTGATCGATTGGATTGAATCGTCCAATCCGGTGGACAAGACCACTTGGTTCGATTTCGACCGCCTGTTGTTTGACACCGGGTCGGCCACGCTGGAACCGGCCTCGCAAGAGCAGTTGGGGAACGTCGCGGCCATTCTGAAGGCTTATCCGAAAGTCAAAATCAAACTGGGTGGCTATACCGACAACACCGGTGACGCAACCGCAAATGTGAAGCTTTCCGGCGAACGCGCGAAAAACGTGATGGCGGAAATGGTGAAGCTGGGCGTCGATCCTTCGCGCCTGGAAGCGGAAGGCTATGGCGATCAACATCCCGTTGCCGACAACAAGACCGAGGAAGGACGGCAGTTGAATCGCCGTATTTCCCTGCGCGTGACCGCAAAGTAGCCTTTGTGTATAATTAAACCTTCATGACTGCTTTCGCTCACAGCTTCTATTGGTTTCGATTTTGGTACGCGCCGAGATCAAGCCGGGGGGCTTCCGCGAAAAACTAACGCAGCGGAAAAGGTTTTAGAAAGGGGCCCACTCGGAAACGAGTGGGCCTTCAGTTTTTAGGGCGCTTATTTTCTTAAGGAACACTCGTGAGGGTCAAATGATCATCTCAATGAAACTTCATGCCACGAAGCAGGAAATCGACGCGGTCTGCGACCGCATCAAGGATTTCGGCTACAAGGTTCACTCGATAGCGGGCGAAGAACGCTGCGTGATCGGCGCGGTCGGCGTCGGCGACGTCACGTCGTGCCTTGAATCGCTGGAAGCCATGCCGCAAGTGGAGCGGGCGGTGCGCATTTCCGCGCCTTACAAATTCGTCAGCCGCGAATTTAAACGGAACAAATCGCAGATCGTGGCCAACGGAATAGAGATTGGCGGCGACGAGTTCGTGATGATGGCCGGCCCGTGCTCGGTTGAGAGCGAGAAGCAGATTCTCGATACCGCGCACTCCGTGGCCAGGAACGGTGCAAAATTCCTGCGCGGCGGCGCTTTCAAGCCGCGCACTTCGCCGTACGA
>Ga0075021_10001253_pt1 | contig 12939 bp, 10 predicted proteins | sample ColStrG_CSR_2012_FD_72749 | JGI IMG/M metagenome (GOLD analysis project Ga0075021, IMG submission 72749) | Freshwater sediment microbial communities in response to fracking from Pennsylvania, USA - Cold Stream Run_MetaG_CSR_2012 | ecosystem: Environmental > Aquatic > Freshwater > Creek >...
TGATCTTCCTGCATCGCGCTGGTCGGAAGCGAGTCGACGCTCGCTGGGGCGGCGAGTCGCCGGTTCTCGGCGGCGATCGCGGCCTGCGTGTACTGGGCGATCATCAGTCCCGAGTTGACCCCGGCGTCGGGGGCGAGGAACGCCGGCAGGCCGTGGGAGCGACCCGCGTCGAGCAACCGGTCGGTGCGGCGCTCGGCGATCGCTCCCACCTCGGCGGCGGCGATCGCCAGGAAGTCGCAGGCGAGCGCGACCGGTGCGCCGTGGAAGTTCCCGCACGACGCGACCCGGCCGTCCGGCATCACCATCGGGTTGTCGATCGCCGAGGCGAGCTCGGCCTCGGCGACCCGTCCGCAGTGGGCGAGCGTGTCGCGGGCCGCGCCGATCACCTGCGGCGCGCAGCGCAGCGAGTAGGCGTCCTGCACGCGAGGGTCGTCCTCGCGATGGCTTGCGACGATCTCGGAGTCCCGGAGCAGCGCCAGCATGTTCGCGGCGCTGAGCGCCTGGCCCGGCTGCGGGCGCAGCGCCAGCAGCTCGGGTGTGAACGCGCGGTCGGTGCCGAGCAGCGCCTCGACCGACATCGCGGCGGCGAGGTCTGCGGTCTTCAGCAGGCGGTCGAGGTCGCGGATCGCGAGCGCCAGCATCCCGAGCGAGCCATCGGTGCCGTTGATCAGCGCCAGCCCCTCCTTCGGGCCCGGCGAGATCGGCTCGATTCCCGCTGCTGCGAGCGCGGCTCCGGCATCCACGCCCCGCTGGTCCCGGGTGTCGACCGTGCCCTCCCCGAGCAGCGCCAGCGCGCAGTGCGCGAGCGGCGCGAGGTCACCGCTCGCGCCCAGCGAGCCGTGCTCGGGCACGACGGGCGTGATCCCGGCGTTGAGCAGCGCGACGATCGTCTGCGCGACCACGGGGCGGGCGCCTGAGTAGCCCATCGCGAGCGTCCTCGCGCGCAACAGCATCATCGCGCGAACGACCTCCCGCTCGACCGGGGCGCCCATCCCCGCGGCGTGAGAGCGGATCAGCGCGAGCTGGAGCTCGGCGCGGCGGTCGGGCGCGATCCGGACGCTGGCGAGCGATCCGAAGCCGGTCGAGACGCCGTAGGTGGGCTCGCTGGAGTCGCTGAGCCGCTCGACGATCTCGGCGCTTGAGACCATCGCCTCCAGAGCGCGCGGGCCGAGCGCGACCGGGGCGTTGTCGCGGGAGACGGCGAGAACCTCGTCGATCGTTGGTGGCTGGCCGTCGAGCGTTACGATCATCGCGACGGAGCCTCCTCAGGCCTCGAGATCGTGGTGTGGGCCTCGGTGGTTGCGTGCTGCCGTCCGAGAAACAGCTCGCCGACGTCCTCGCGAGCGAGCAGCTCCGAGCCGGCGCCCGCGACGTCGATCCGGCCGGCGACCATCACATGGGCCCAGTCGGCGATCGACAGCGCCTCGGCGGCGCGCTGCTCGACGAGCAGCACGCCCGCGCCCGCCTGAGCCACCGCGCGGACCTGAGTTTCGAGTACCTGGTGCGCCAGCGCCGGGGACAGGTTCGCGGTCGGCTCGTCAAGGATCATCAGGCTCGGACGCAGCATCAGCACACGTCCGATCGCGAGCATCTTGCGCTCGCCACCGCTGAGCCGGCCAGCGATCCGCGAGCGCATCGCGCCGAGGGCCGGAAACACCTCGATCACCGCCTCGACGCGTCCAGCGACCTCGCGGCGGGGCAGTAGGTAACCGCCCATCTCCAGGTTTTCGAGCACTGTCAGGGTCGGGAACACGTCTCGCACCTGTGGCACGTAGCCGAGCCCGCGCCGGGCGAGCTGATCCCCGCGCAGCCCGGTCACATCGTCGGCGCCCAGCCGCACGCGCCCCTCGAACACCTCCACCTGGCCGGCGATCGCCTTCATCAGCGTGCTCTTGCCGGCGCCGTTGGGGCCGACGACGGCGACGATCTCGCCCAGTCCAGCCGAGATCTCGATTCCAAAGATGATCGGTGCGTCGCGGACGTAGCCGGCCGTCAAGCCGGCGACCGTTAGGTGTGGGGCGGGGCGCCCCTCACCCGACGAGGTAGGCATCGATCACCTCCCGATCCCCGCGCAGCTCAGCCATCGTCCCCTCCGAGATGACCTTGCCCAGCGCCATCACGATCACTCTGTCGCAGAGCCGTTCGACCACGCCGAGCTCGTGCTCGATCATCAGCATGGTCAGCCCATCGTCACGCAACTGCGTGAGGTGCGTCTCGATCTTCCGCGTCAGGGTCGGATTCACGCCGGCCATCGGCTCGTCCAGCAGCAGCATCCGCGGCTTGGCCATCAGCGCGCGCATGATCTCGATGAGCCGCTTCTGTCCGCCGCTCAGGTTGCCCGCGTACTCGTCCTCCTTGGGACGCATCTCGAAGCGATCCAGCAGTTCGCGTGCGCTGCGGACCAGCTCCCGCTCCTGGGTCCGCCACGAGTGCCCCCCCAGCGCCAGCGCCTTGAAGATGCTCTCGCCATTCTGGGATGGGGCGGCGACGATCAGGTTCTCCAGCACAGTCAGACGGGCGAACTCGCCGGAGAGCTGAAAGGTCCGAATCAGGCCGCGCCGGGCGATCCTGGTCGGGCCGGCGCCGGTGACGTCGTGACCGTCGAACACCACCGATCCGGCGCTTGGCTTGAGCGCACCGGCGATCAGTCCGAGCATCGTCGTCTTGCCGGCTCCGTTCGGTCCAATCAGGCCGGTCAGCGACCCCTGCTCCACGGCCAGGCTCACCCCGTCGACGGCAGCGACGCCGCCGAAGCTTCGATGCACGTCGGTTGCGCTCAACAGGTCAGTCATCCAGCCCTACCTTCTCGCCCGCAGCCGGCCCGCTCGCCAGTACGGGCGCAGGCCGCCGTTGAGTGGCCGGATCCGGCTTGAAGCGCTGCCGGCGCTCGGGGATCAGGCCACGTGGTCTGAACCAGAGAAACGCCAGGGAGAGCAATCCGACCATCACCCACTGGAGAGCGTCGACCACGCCGGGCGCGGCGAAGTTGGGCAGATACCTCGTCGTCTCCAGGAACACGATCGGCACGAGCAGGGCTCCGGTCGCGACACCCAGGTCGTTGCCGGCGCCTCCGACGACGATCGCTGTGAAGAACACGAACGTCTCGGGATACAGCCACGAGCCGGGCGCCCATGCACCGATGAACGCGACCAGGAGAGCGCCGCTGATTCCCGCCAGGACGCCGCCGAACACGAACGCCGTCATTCGCAGACCGAGGATGTTCTTGCCGACGGCTGCAGCGGCGTGCTCATTGTCGCGGGCCGCGCGCATCGCGCGGCCAAGCGGTGACCGGGTCAGGCGGCGGACGAACAAATACGCGATCGCGCACACGCCCATCGTCATCCCGGCGTAGAACCAGTCGTAGCTGACCAGCCCGAACCCGAGGCCGGCGAATGGCTTCGGGATCAGCGACAGGCCGGCCGGGCCGTTGACCAGCCCCGTCAGGTTGTTGACCACCGAGGTGGCGATCAGTGATACGACGAGGAACACCATCGCCTGGTAGTCGGCCCTGACTCTCCGCAGGCCGATCAGCCCGATCACGACCGACAGCAGCCCGGCGACGAGCCCGGCGGCGAGCAGAGCGAGCGGAAACGGGAGGCTTGCGCCGCCGATGTATTGCTGGAAGCTGCCGACAGGTGGCGGACCTAGCGTCAGCACCGCCATCGTGTACGCGCCGGTCGCCTGGAACACGATGAACGCGAAGTTCCCGATTCCCGCGATCCCGAACTGGACGTTGAGGCCCCAGACCGCGAGGATGTCGACGCCCAGGTAGACGATCAGCGTCGCGAAGTAGAACTGCCAGGCGGCGCTCACGCGACCACCTCCTTCTGCGTGGCGATCTCGGCGAACAGACCCTGCGGCCGCAACAGCAGAAATCCGACGAGGATCACGAACGACACCATGTCCTTGTAGGTGGGGTCGAAAAGCCCGGCCGCCACCTCGGTGCTGACCCCGATGATCACGGCGCCGAGCATCGCGCCGTACGGTTGACCGACGCCTCCGAGGATCGCGGCGGCAACGATCGGGATCAGGAATTCGCCGCCCGTCGATGTATCGAAGCTGGTCACGTTAATCACCAGCACCACCCCCGCCAGGCCGCACATCGCCCCGGACACGAGCCAGGTCAGGTCGATCACGCGGCCGGTTGAGATTCCGCAGCTGCGCGCGAGCACCGGATCGGCGGCCGTGGCCCGCATCGCCTTTCCGAGCTTTGTGTAGCGCAGCAGGACGTGCACGCACAGCATCGCGAGGACCGCGATCGCGATGATCGCCAACTGAAGGCCGGTGAACACCATCGCGCCGAAGTGATACGAGCGCGTCGCCGGGAGGCTGAGGCTGACGAAGCTTGAGCCGTGGATCGCCTGCAGCGTGAACTCGACCACGAGCGACACTGAGATCGTGACGATGATCATCCCGAACAGCCCGGTGCCGCGGCGCACATACGGCGTATAGATCGCTCGGTTGAGCAGCACACAGCCGATCCCGCTCGCCACTGAGCAGATCGCGAGTGCCGCCCATATCCCGAGCCCGGAGGTCGTGATCGCGTAGGCGAGGAATGCCGACGCAGTCATGATCGCGCCGTAGGCCAGGTTCAGGATGTTGGTCACGCCGAATTGGAGCGTGAAGCCGACGGCGGCGATCGCCAGGATCGAGGCGGTGACGAGCCCAAATCCGATTGATGCGACCAGTAGATGCACGCGCTCAACCCGTGGGCGACGCGCCCTTGAGCGCGGCGATGTCGGCGGCCGAGACCATGCCGATCACGTTCCCCTTGCTGTCGACCGCCTCGAATGCGCCCGACGAGTTGTGCCACTGGTCAAACGCGATCGGGCCGGCGGCGCCGACATAGTGGATCGTCTTGCCGGAGGCGAGCGCGTGGGCTCCCGCGGCGAACGTGTGAACGGTGACGGCGCCCGGCCCGCCGCTCGCGATCCTGACGATCTGCGGCGAGAACTTCGACGGGTGGGTCGAATGCGCCGCCAGCATCGCGAACGCGATCAGGTTGAGGCTGTCGTAGTCGGCCATCGAGTAGGGGTCCGTCCCGTAGGTCGAGGAATGCACCGCCTTGGTGTAGACGCTCACAGCCGGGCCGCTGGTCAGGGCCGATGGCTGCATCCCGACGAAGTGCTGGTTCAGGTTCGCCGCGCCGATCGCGCCGCCGACCGCCTTCTTCCATGGACCTTCGAGTGTCGTGTCGGTCCCGATGATCGGCAGCAGCCGCCCGAGTTGCCGCAGCTCGCTGAAGAAGGTGGCGCTGGTCTGCGGGTCGGCCTCGGTGAAGATCACCTGCGGATTCGCAGAGAGCAACTGCTCGACCTCGGTTCGGTAGGAGCTCTGCCCTGGGACGAGCTTCTCATTGATCACGAATTTGCCGCCGAGCTTCTTGAATGCGGTGAGCAGCGTCGGCACATCGGACTGGGCGCCGATGTCGTTGCCGAACACCGCCGCCGCGCGCGTGTAGTGGTGCTCGTGCGCCCACAGCGCCAGTGCATAGCCCTTGACGTCGTCGGCGGGGATGATCCGGTAGAAGTAGCGATAGCTGGACTTGTCGAAGGCCGCCTCGCCGGTGTCGGCGAACATCGGGACGTTCGAGGCGTTTATCACCGGCACGGTCGCCTGGGCCTCGTCGGAGCTCGGTCCGATCACACCGACGAGGTTCGTCGTGGTAGCGAGCATCTTGTCCGCGGCCGGCACGGCGTCTGCGGCGTCGCCACGGGTGTCGACCGAGCTGCACACGACCTTGTGGCCGATCACGCCACCCGAGCGGTTGACAAGCGTGGCGGCGGCGTTGCATCCGGCCATGATCTCCGGACCGAACGCTGCATCAACCCCCGAGAACGGGTTGAAGGCTGCGACCGTGAGCGGGGACGTCGTGCTCGTCCCGCCGCAGGCCGCAAGCCCAAGGCAGGTCAGTGCGACCGTCAGCGGGGTGGTCCATCGCGCGGATGCGCGCCTGGTTGGAATGCTCATATCCCTGCTCCGAATTCTCATCTCTCTCCCTCCGAGGCCTTGTCGTTGCATGTGCGCGCGCCGCGATGGCGCACGGTCCAACCGGTTCCTACCCGCCGGTGAGCGATGGTGCCAGGCCATCGCGCCGGCCGGCTGTCAGCGCGCTGATCAGAATCATCCGGCGATGCTCCGCACTGTCGAGGGCGGTGCATGGCCGAGGCTGGCGGACAGGCGGGCGCTGATCTCCTGCACCAGTCCGGCGATCACCTCCACATCCTCGGTCGTCCGTTGCGCGGCGACGTAGGTGACACCGAGTGCGGCGACCGTCAACCCGTCATGTGAGAACACTGCCGCCGCGACACACGCGATTCCCGGCGTCACCATCTGATCGTCGAAGGCGAAACCGCGGCGGTGGACAGCTTCCAGGTCGCGCAGTAGCGCTCTGAGGCTCATCGGGCCCTTCCCGGTTCGGTTGACCAGTGGCCGGTGCGCGTAAAGCGCGCGCACCTGGGCTTCGCTCTGCTCGGCCATGATCGCTCGCCCGACGGCGGTCAGATGGGCCGGGAGGCGGACGCCGACCTCGGTCACCAGCTTCGGGGCCGGACCCGGTGGCTGCTCCTTGTCGACGTACAGGACCTCCGTTCCGTGCAGGATCGCCAGGTGCGACGTCTCTCCCGTCCGCTGCGCCAGCTCGATCAGGCAGTGGTGGCCCAGCCGGCGCAGCGGCTCGGTCCGCAGGTACGCCGAGCCGATCTCGAATGCCGATACCCCCAATCCCCAGGCGCGCTCCTCCTCGTAGTAGGTGACGAAGTTCCGTGCCCGCATGACGTTGAGCAGATGGTGCGTGCTGCTCTTGGGGATCGAGCATTCGCGCGCGATCGACATCGTCGGCACCGGCCGCGTGTGCCGGGCCAACAGCTCGAGCACATCTAGCAGGCGCTCGGCGGATTTGACGGTGCTGGTTGTGTCTGCCATCCGAGACTGATGTCTTGACTGGGCGGCAGGATGCCAGTCGATCACTTCGACTTCAAGCGCAGCGTCAAAACAAACGTCTCGCACACGAGACGCGGCGCGGCGGGCGGTTCCGCCGGGCGTTGGCGGGCGGCTGCCGCAGCGCTACTCGGTTGAGCTGAATTCCCAGATCGCGACGCCGGTCATCACGACGCCGAGGAGGGCGACCATCCCCACTGAAACGATCGCCGGCACGGGCCAGCCGAACCAGGTGAGACCCGGATCGAGCGTTGCGCGGGCGAGCGGTGAGATGTCGATGTTGTTGAACACGAGCTTCTTCATCGGGTCGACGGCGTAGGTGAGCGGATCGAGCCGGTTAAGCACCTCGAGCCAGCGCGGGAGGTTGGACACCGGGAACAACGCGCCGGACAGAAAGAACATCGGCATCACGATCATCTGGGTGATCCCCATGAACGACTGCATCTGCTTGATCCGCACGGCGATCATCACGCCGAACGCGGTGATCATGTAGGCGAGCAGCAACTGAAGCGCGAAGATCCCGAGGATCATCGGAACGCTGTAAGGGACGTCGACCAGAGGCGCGAGCGCGATCATGATCACGCCCTGCAGCCCGGCGACGGTGGCGCCGCCCATGCACTTGCCGAGCACCAGCGAGCTGCGGCGGACCGGTGCGACCATCATCTCGCGCAGGAAGCCGAACTCGCGGTCCCAGACGATCGACGCGGCCGAGAACAGCGCCGTGAACAGGACCGTCATGCAGAGAATCCCCGGGTACATGAACGTCTTGACGCTGACTCCGTGAGTGCCGGCGCCGGCCAGCGACTGAAGCCCCGAACCGAGGACGAACAGGAACAGGACCGGCTGCACCAGCGACGTGACGATCCGGATGCGGTCGGCCCTGAACCGGGTCAGCTCGCGACGCCAGACGATCCGGATCGCGCGCAGCTCGGAGTCCAGCGAGCGTTCCGGGACGTGCACGCGGACGATCGTGTGGGTTCCCGCGGCTGACGCGGCGCCCTGTCGGGAGCCGTCCGGGGTGCGGCCGGCGGCCGGGCGGGAGTCGGTCGCGGGCTCGGGTCGGGCTGTCGTGGACGAGCCGAATGGATCGCGAGCGGTGCTCAACGCCTGCCTCCGCTCATCACCTGCAGCATCACCCGGTTGCGGTGCTTGGAGGCGTCCTCCTCCGCGTCGCGGATCGTCGTGCCGGTGTACGACATGAACACATCGTCCAGCGTCGGGCGCGACAGGCTCACCGACTTGATCGGGACGCCCAGCTCGGCGAACAGCCTGGGAACGAACTCCTCCCCGGCCGTGACGCCGAACGTCACAGCGCCCTCGGCGATCGTCGCCGTCAGCCCGAACTGCTTCGAGAGCCGCTCGATCGCCGCTGCGTCGTCGGCGGTCTGGATCATCACGCGGTCCTTGCCGACACCGGCCTTGAGTGCCTCGGGGCTGTCGAGCGCGACGACCTGGCCGTGGTCCATGATCGCGATCCGCTCGCACCACTCGGCTTCGTCCATGTAGTGGGTCGTCATGAAGATTGTGATCTCCTCCTGTTCGCGCAGCTGCGCGATGTAGGTCCAGATCGAGTGCCGCGTCTGTGGGTCAAGACCGATCGTCGGCTCGTCGAGGAACAGCACTCGCGGGGAGTGCATCAGCCCACGGGCGATCTCCAGTCTCCTGCGCATGCCTCCGGAGAAGGTCGCGACCGGTGCGTCGCGGCGCTCCCACAGCTCGACCATTCGCAGGACCTGCTCCATCCGAGGTGCGACCAGCCTCTGCTCGACGCCGTACAGCTCGGCGTGGAGCTCCAGGTTCTGAGCCGCCGTGAGATAGCTGTCGAGCGTCGGATCCTGGAATACGAGGCCGATGTTGCGGCGCACGTCGTCGCGCTCGCGCACGACGTCGTGGCCGGCGACGCTCGCCGACCCCGATGTCGGCTTCGAGAGCGTGCAGAGCATGTTGATCGTGGTCGTCTTTCCCGCGCCGTTCGGCCCGAGGAAGCCGAACACCTCGCCGGTCGCCACCTCGAAGCTGACGCCGCGGACCGCCCGGACCTCGCCAAAGCTCTTGGCGAGGTCTCGGACGACGATCGCCGGGCTCGAGCGCCCGTCGTTCGTGCTCGCGTCCATACGGCTCAGCTTACGTGTTCCCGCCCGCGCCTTCGCCCGGCCCGGCGCCGGTGTCCTCGTCGGCCGCGGCGTCGCCGCCGGGTGCCGGGCCGGCGTCGTCGGAGTCGGCTGCCTCAGGCTCCTCGGCCAGTAGCCGGTAGAGGTCCCGGCGCGTCTGGGCGAGCAGCTCGCACGCCTTCGCGATCTGCTGGGGGTCGCCCTCCATAGCGACCTGCCACCCAGCCCGCGCGATCGAGATGAACAGGTTCTTCATCGTCGCCAGCGAGGGCTCGGACGCCCCCTCCTCGGCAGGCTCCCACGGCGGACGCTGAGCGCCGATGCGCTCCGCCTGCTCGCGGCCGGCGTCGGTGATCTCGAACACCCGTCCGGAGTCCGACTGAACCGCCCGAACGAGACCTTCGTCCTCGAGCTGGGACAGGGCCGGATACACGGAGCCAGGGCTCGGCCGCCAGTGGCCGTCCGAGCGCTGCTCGATCTCCTGCATCAACTGGTAGCCGTTGCGAGGCTCCTCCGCGATCAGCAGCAGCAGCGCGTTTCGGACCTCGCCGCGACGGCGCCGGTGTTGACCTCCGCCCGGCCCGAACGGACCACCTGGTCCGAGCGGCCCACCGGGTCCGAACGGTCCGCCCCAGCGGCCGCGACCGCCGCCCCAGCTACCGGAGCCTCCCGGCCCACCGGGGGCGAAACCGCTGCGGAAGGCGCCCCGCATCGAGCGACACCCGCCGCCCGAGCCGGCGAACATCGACTGCTCGATCGTCGGCTGGTGGTGGTGCGCTCGCCAAGATTTCGTTGCGTATGACATCTGATCCCTCCTAAGGGTGAATATCTTCGATATGTAACGATATATCGTTATAGATCTAATGTCAAGACACGCGCTCGCAACGCCGCCTCGAGCTGCGCGAGCGTGCGCTCGACGGTCGCGAGCTCATCTCGGGAGAGCGCGCGGGTGAGCGCCGCCTCCGAGGCGGCGCTCACCCGCGCGCGTGCCTCGACCAACCCCTCGAGGCGGTCTCCGAGCGGTGCCGGCGCTCCGCCCGCCGAGCGCTCGGCCAGGGCGCCGTCCAACGCGACCGCCAGCTGGAGAGCGGCCTCGCGCGTGCGGCCGAGGTCGAGATCCAGTCGCGCGCGAACCGTCAACTCCTCGCAGATGAGCGAGCTCCACCGGCCGGCGAGCGCCGCGGCCAACCTCGAGTTCGCGCTCGACGCCCGCTCGCGCTCGGCTCGTGCGCGGCGCCGCCGGCCGTGTATCGCGGTCAGTTCGAGCGCCTCCCGCCAGCGGCCGTCGGCCACCTCCTCGCCGGCGCCGAACCCGACTCGGGCCGCCAGCGCCTGGGCCCGCGTAACCGGGTTCAGGTATGGGTCGGCTGTCAGCGCCCGGACGGCGAGCAGCGCGCGGTTCAACACCGCGACGCCGCCGGCGAGCTCCGGCTCGCCGGCGCCGGACAGCCAACGAGCGGCATCGGTATCGGACGCGAACGGCCGGCCGACGTCGATGATCGTCGCGCGCGCGGTGTCCGAGGCCGCCGGGGCAGGCAGCGGCGCGGCCCTGCGCCGCACGCGGTGCGGCGGCGACGAGCGCTCGGGGGCCGCCAGCCTGGCGACCACCAGCACGTGCGAGGCGGAACTGTCGGGCCTCGCCTGCTCTGGGCGAACCAGGTAGCGGCCTTCAAGTGGCGCGAGCGCCCAGGGGAGCTCGAGCTGGGTGAACCCGAACAGGCGGGCGGCGCTGGCGCCAGGGTCAGCCGGACCGGCCGTCGCCGATCAGCCGGTCGCGTTGGTCCGGATCGCCGCCGTGCTGCGCGTGGTCGGCACCGACGGCTCCGGCAGCTGGGCGATCCGGCTGATCAGCTGGATCCACTGGTTGGGCCGCAGCAGCGTGCGAACTTGCCCCGGTATCCCGTTCGCGCCATACGCGGGCGTGTAGACGATCTGGATCCGGTTGGCGTGGTCGGGAAGGCTGATCGTGCTCGCCTGGCCCGGCTCCGACATCGAGCTGATGATCTCGCTCGGCGCCATCGCGCCCTGGAGCGTGAGCAACCGCCGCAATGCGATCGCCCCGATCGATCCCGGACCCTGGTGGTGCAGCAGCGGGATCCCGTCGATCGCCGAGATGTCGGCGCTGGCGCCGGTGGCGCCGGCGGCGTCAACTCCGTCGCTGCCTCCCGGGGTCGCGCCGCACTTGAGCCCGGACACGCTCGGGTACAGCCCCGAGGCCGACATGAACTCGATCGCCGCGAGCACGCGCTGGTCGATCAGGCCCGCCTGGATGTCCCTCCGCCCGCAGGCGTAGATCCGGACGTGCTGGTCGCTGAGCACCCGCTCCTCGAGCTGGGACTTGCTCATCAACAGCACCTCGCCGACGGTCGGGTTCTTCGCACCGGTGCCGAAGAACGGGTCGATCTTGTTTGTTCGATAGATCGAGGTCGCCGCCAGCAGCTCCCAGCCGTCGAGGATCGGCTTCGGGTCTACGAACGGAGCGTGGGCGCCGGCCGGCTGGATCATGAAGGTCATCTGTGCGTCCGTCGGGACCGCGGGTGATCCCGTCGTGGGCGTGCCCGGCGCGGTCGTCGAGGTTGCTGTTCCGAGGTGGCCGAGGACCGTACCCGCGACGACGATCGACCCGACCTGCAGCGGCGCCAGTGTGTACTGATCCGGCGCCAGGTGAAGCGCATCGGAGGAGTACTGGTGCAGGTTGGTGATCGGGCTCGCGGTCGCGAGCTGCTGCTGGCCGCCGGCTGCGTAGGAGGCGGGCCGGGCCGGGTCGGCGAACAGACGCTGCTTCGCGGTCGCCGACGAGCCACCCCCGCTGGAGCTGCTCGCACCGGGCGCGCCGGTCGTCGGCCCGGTCGTGGTCGACGACCCGTGGGCGCCTGCGGCTTGTGACGCAGGCGCCTTTGCGCCCGCCGAGGGGGCGGCCGAATGGGCGCTCTGCGTCCCGGCCGACGCGGGCGTCTGCAGGATCCGGGTGGCGTCGACGGCCCGCGAGATCGTCCTGGACAGTTCCCGCGTGACAGTCGCGGCCGAGATGGAGACCTGCTTTGGCACGGCGTATGTGGGGGCCAGCGACCCGAGCCGTGCATACGTGTACGTGTTGCCCGTGTCGTCTTCGAGCACGATGTAGTTCCCGAGCGCGACACTGTTGCCGATCGCGACGATGCGGCCGTCGTTGACCGACACCACGGGTGCGCCGCTGGGCGCGAAGATCGTCGTGCTCGGGGCGACGGGCGTCGCCGAACCGCCTCCAGCGCCGCTTGTCTGCGTGCCACCGGACTCAGCGGCGCTCCCGGCCGCGTTGTCGGCATACGTCGACGGTGCCGCCACCGGGAAGTGTCCCTGCACGAGCTGGGACAACGCACCGATCAGCTGCCGCGGCATCCCGCCGATCAGCTGCGCCCGCAGCAGCACCGACTGCACGTACCAGCCGGCGTGGTTGTATGCGTAGATCGCTCGGGCGATGTTCCTCCCGGCGCCGGCCGCCTGCAGGTAGCGCGCGGCGCTGAAAATCGCGTCGACCGGGTTATACGGATCGGCGTAGCCGGACCCGGTCGCGTCGACGCCCCACCGGCGCCAGGTGGAGGGGAGGAACTGCATCCAGCCGACCGCGCCCGCGCTTGACACCGACAGGTTGCGCCCGTAGTTGGTCTCGATCGCGTTGATCGCGGCCAGCACCTGCCACGGCACCCCGTACTCGATCCCGGCCGCCTGGTAGATCGGCAGCAGGAACGGGGGAATCTGGAAGTTGTCGATGAAGAAGTTGGGAACCCCAACCCGTGCCGGACCCGGGAGCGCGAACGAGTAGGTGGGGTTGCCGGGAGTCGGCACGCCGCCGGGCCCGACGGGGGCCGGTTGGGGGGCCAGGGCCGGCCCTTGGGTCGCACCTCCGGGG
>Ga0075021_10001254_pt1 | contig 12932 bp, 10 predicted proteins | sample ColStrG_CSR_2012_FD_72749 | JGI IMG/M metagenome (GOLD analysis project Ga0075021, IMG submission 72749) | Freshwater sediment microbial communities in response to fracking from Pennsylvania, USA - Cold Stream Run_MetaG_CSR_2012 | ecosystem: Environmental > Aquatic > Freshwater > Creek >...
GTCCAGCACAGATCCTTGACCGCGATCGGCACCCCATGTAACGGCCCGCGGATCTCGCCCCGCATGATCTCGGCCTCGGCCGCACGGGCCCGAGTCAACGCTGCTTCGGCCATCACATGGGCGTAGCTCTTGAGCCGTCCGTCCAGTTTTTCGATGCGTGCAAGCTGCGCTGTTGTCGCCTCCACTGGCGAAATCTCACGTTTGTGGATGCGGCGGGACAGTTCGGTGAGTTCAAGATAATGGAGATCTGACGTCATGGCAGGCTCCTGACCGGACTATCGAAGTCCGACGCCAGCGTGACGCCGGCAAGAACGATCCAGAATATGATTGCTTGCGAATGTAAACGAAGGAGCAACGGTAGCTGGCGATATTGATTCTTCACGAGTGTCGCGTAGTACTTATCGTTGCCGTGCAATGCATATTGAGTCCCCATCACGAATAGTATAACGCCGGAGCGTCAGCTTCCTGGCAGGTATTCTGAGGCCGCGACCGTCCGAAATTGGCCGAACTCAGCCCGATTTGTGTCGCTTTGCCAATTGATTAATAAGCGGATCGACCGAATTGCTCGGGGACGCTTCGTTTGGCGATGGACTCGAATGCTAATATGCGTCGGAGCGGATTCGACCTGTCGCTAACAATTCCTCTGGAGTCCAGCGATGTCAAATATGAGCGGGAAGGTTGCATTGATTACGGGCGCAAGCAGCGGAATCGGAAGAGCGACGGCCGAGGCATTCGCTGCGAGGGGAGTCAAGGTTTCGCTCGCGGCGAGGCGTGAGGACCAACTCGCGAAGCTTGCAGCTGAGATCAAGGCTCGGGGAGGCGCTGCGACCTTTGTAAAGACCGATGTCTCGGTTGCAAAGGAAGTGGAATGTATGGTCGCCCATACGATCGAAACGTTTGGGCGCCTCGACTACGCCGTAAACAACGCCGGCGTAGAGGGCAAATTTGCCGTAATCACCGATCTGGCCGAAGAAGACTGGGACCAGATTCTCGACATCAACTTGAAAGGCATCTATCTAGGCATGAAGTATCAAGCAAAATCGATGCTCGCATGCGGTCACGGTGGCGCGATCGTCAACGTCGGTTCCATAAACTCCTTCCTTGGCTTTCCCACGGGGGCCGCATACGTTGCATCCAAACACGGATTGATTGGCCTGACCACGTGTGTTTCTGCGGAACTGGCGCCGCAGGGAATCAGGGTCAATCTGGTGTGCCCGGGATTTGTCGACACCCCGATGCATCGCCGGCTGCGCGGAATCGTTGGTGATCAACTATACGATGAGGCAATCATTCCAAGCGTCCATGCAAAGCGCGCCGGACGGCCGGAGGAGATCGCCCAAAGCATTTTATACTTATGTTCGGACGAGGCTAGCTATATCACCGGTACGACGCTGACGCCTGACGGTGGTTATACGTTAACGATGTGATTCTCAGCCGCATCGTGACCCCTTGCAATCACTCACCACTGTCCGCTTGCGGGCGGCCCAGTCTTGATCAAGCGGTGGGAAGCTTCGACCGGCGCTGTTCCGGCTGTCAGACTTGGGGTGAGTAACGCAAGGACAGTCCAATGAATGCGATGCGTTTAGTACTTTGCGCCGGCGCGATGTTGGCGTTTGCAGCAGTCGGCTTTGCGGCGTCAGCCACGCAGCGCCAACCAGCACCGCTCCGTGCGTCTGATCTGCCGGGCACCTATGAGTTGGTCGAGCGCGTTTTGGATAGCGGCAAGGTATTGCGGCGACCGGATATTGCCGCGCTTTATACCTTTGGCAATGGACGCGCGAACTTCAACTTGTTTGTCCGTAACGCCGACGGGACGTTGGCTTCCGAATCATCAATCATTCGCTATACCCTGAGCGAGAAGCAGTATTGCGAGTGGATCGAATATACGACTCGGAACAATCTGGACGCGCCTGGCGTCACAAACGAGGCGCCACCGGTTTCGTCGCACTGTACCCCGATAAAGCAGGCGGGTGACAAGCTAATTTTTGCTCCGCCCGGCGAGTCAGTAATTACGACTTACTATAGAACTGGTTTTACGGCGGTGATCAAGGGTCAATTCACCGATCATTGGCGGAAGATAACTTAAGCGGCCGAACTTGACCCCGAGCCGACAATGGTGAACGGCGACTTTTCGGCATCATCGTTCGCTCTATGTGCGGGATACATACCTAGTGTACGAATCGATCGGATCTTGATCACTCACGACATCATAAAAATCAACAGTAGCTAACACAGCACAATTTACCGCTGGATACGTTCCAGTTGCTTTACTAAGCGCGCTGGGCGCAGACGCGATGGCTTCGGTCGGAAGTGGGACGATGACTCGCGGGTCATCTACTCCGGCGATAATGTACGCGGCTCGCGTCCCTGCGGGCCGCGTATGTCGCTTAGTGAGCCACTTTTTGGACGGCTGGCAGGGAGGCACTGATAGCGGATACGCCATCAACTCCCGCAATCTTGCAGATCGGGTGTGAGAAGTCGTTCGCCAGACTGGGCACTGGAACGAGCCCTTGATAGTTGATGTTGTCGTCGCCTTTGGCGCTAACGCCGGCCGGCACAAAGTCGAGGTTCAACGAATGACGCGTGCGCCAGGAGATGTTGTGATCCGCACAGGATGTGTCGCCGCTCACACCAATCCCTCCAATGAGCACACCTTTAGCATTATAGATCGCGAGTCCACCTGCGAAGACGTTTACCCCACCAATCCGGTGGCCAACCATCGGATCGTCTTCCTGGCCGAAGTTCGACGCCGGGCCATGGTATGCCACCGCCGTGTCAACGGGATTGCTGTGCTGGAGTCCGTAAAGTGTGCCTCCGGGCTGCACTGCCGCATACAGATTCGCGGTAGACAAGGCCAGCCCTGTCAGGCTGAAGGCATTTGCGGTGTTCGCTTTCTGCGCCGAGATCACACGGCTGCCCGGCCATTGCGACCCGCGATTCGAACCGGTGAAGGCGACTTCGCACACTACTCCGTCGCGATTCACAAGGGTGGCCCACATATCCAGATTGAATCCACCATTACTTTGAGCGCGCGCGCTCTCCAGTGCCGTCCGAAGCTCGTGGTGACTCGGCAGGCCTGCGCACGCCTGCGACTGTGAGCCACCCTCGTCTTCGGCGGTCGCGACTGCCGCGGCGGACGCAAGGCTCATTGCAACTCCAATTGCTAAAACTGCTCTGGTCGAATGATTGAACATGGCACTCTCCTCGTGATTCTTGTCTCTTGGATCGCCTCAACTGCGATGAGAATTTTCCCCGCAATGGTCATAAAGGAAATGCTCGCCAAAAACGGAAATTATATTGAACAGGGGTCGAACCATAGCATCCGCGGGCCGTGCTGGCGTATTTCCGTGGAAATACAAACTTCGCGATTTCACACCAATTTCGGGATCTAGCTAAGTCGTTGAAGGAGCGTAAGAAACTCCGGATCCACCGATTCCGCAGTAGCCGTTAGGATGCTTCGCCAGATATTGCTGCTGATATTCCTCGGCGAAATGGGGCGCGCAGCGATCCTGTTGAATGACAGCTTCCGCACGTTGCTCGACGAACTCTCCACCATCGTGCGCAACACCTGTGAGGCACGCGTCGGCAAGAACCGCGGCTCAACCTTCCAGATGACGACGACGCCGAATCCCGCCCAACAGCGAGCGCTGCAGTTACTGCAGGCGATTACCGTGTAGCCACACGCTCGACACCGAGAAACGCTTCAACCCCCTGATCTACCGAGAAATCCCCTTCACCCGGACCAAGAACTCCCGACTAAAAGTGTTCGTGCGCGTTCCGGTTGGTAAACGGCTGGCCGATTTGGGTGGTGTGGCACCGTCTATGAAGGATATTCACCGTCGGCGACTCCCATCAGATCTGGACCGCTGAGCCTGGAGCTTGCGGATACCGCAGTCTGGATCGCGCATTTTTGGATCGCCACGAGCACCGCTCGCGAGATCACAATCCACGACGACGTGCGTCAACGCGATGCGCCAACCAATCGCGAACCTCACTCTCGAGCCACCCGACCGAGCGCTCCCCAAGCTTAATACGCTGAGGAAAGCGGTTCTCTGCCTACATTTGGTAAATCATGGAACGTCCAAGACCCGTGATCTCCCGCACCTGCGGCAGTCGCAGGGCACGGTCCCCGTGGGTCAAGGTACCAGCCTCGGTTGTATTGGCCTTTGCGAATTGCAGCCCGGATAGATTTTCCACGATGGATGACCTCTTTACTGATCTGAACCTTCGATCGTTTGCACATTTCGCCAATTTGCATCTGGCCGACTACGACGACAAGGCAATGTTTGCGTCGAATCCACATACAAACACTACAGATGAAGGAAGGCACGAGCGAGGCTCAAAGTGATCTCCCGTCTAGATCACGCTGCTTCGGCACCTGCGTTCAAAAGCTCTTTACGTGCAGGGTCGCGGCAAGTCCTTTATTACTTCAGAGGTCATGATTAGTGAACGGCCGGCCACGCAATCTCTATTGCGCATCATAAATCGGTACGGTGAACACTGGCGGCCATATCAGCGTGCGATCAAACAGCGTCGTCTGCTTCCCGATGCTGGATCTGCAGCATTCAACAGGTCGTGCTAGGTCCGCAAACGCCCATGGCGGGCCAATAGCGCCACCAATGCGCCCTTGTCAATGGCGGTGAGTTGCAGGCCGCGTGGCTTGAAAGTCGGAATTGTCTCGGCGGCGAACAAAGCATTAAGCACCGCCTCTTCGACCGCGTCGACGGCGTGGGAGTAGATCTCATCACAATGCGCATCATTTAGCGACTCGTAATGCAAGCTGAACGGCTGTGGTTCTCCGATTGCGGGCAGATATATGGGATTCGCCACTGAAAAAGCGATCATCAGGTCGCCGGAGTAATGCCCACCGCTCGTTCCCGTGCGGCCAATGCCGAGCGCCCCTCGTTTCGCGAGACGTTCAAGTTGCATCGCCGTCATCGGAACATCCGTGGCGATAACTACAATAATGGATCCTTGCTCCGGCAATTGGTGGTCCGAGAAAATGGCATTGTCGGTCAAGTGCTTGCCGACCGGCACTCCAAGGACGGTCAATTCGCTGCGCTTGCCAAAATTCGATTGGACGAGTGCGCCGACGGTAAAAACGCGGTCGTTCAACTCGACCCGACGCGAGCTCGTGCCGGTTCCACCCTTGAATTCGTAGGTCGCCATGCCGGTGCCGCCGCCGACATTGCCCTCGGCTACGGGTCCTCTGCGCGCACCCCTCATTGCGGAGAGAGCGTGATCTTCCGTAATGTGCAATCCACAAATGTCGCTGCAAACTCCGTCGTAGGTTTCCGCAACCACTGGCATCGCCCAGGCGTGAAATTTCCTGAAATGATCCTGATGCGTATCGATCATGTAGCGAACGGCGGCGTGGTGGACGATGCCGAGGGAATGGGAATTGGTGAGACATATGGGACCCGTAAAATATCCGGCATCCCGTATCCAATGGGCGCCGGTCATCTCGCCGTTACCGTTGAGGTCAAACTGACCTGCGAGAACCGGCACCGGTTCAGCCTGCCTGCCCCGCGGCAATATCGCCGTGACGCCCGTGAAGACCTGCGCTTGACCGGCCTCCGCCGCCGGCCTCTGAATCGTTGCGAAACCGACTTCGACGCCGGGCACGTCGGTGATCGCGTTGTCCGGTCCCGGTGTTCCCGGAAGATCCAGTCCGAAATCGCGCGCGCGATAGCGCATTGCTGGCATGAACGTCAACCTTTGATCGCGGAAACCACCTGGCATATACAGTCCTCCCTCTGGAGGCGAGTGCGACGCACCCACTGCCCGGCATGCGCTCGATTCACGCGCCGCTGGTCGCCGGAGCCGGTAGAATCAAGGCCCCGCGCACCGTTTAGACCGGCGAAGTTCGGGTCTTGCGCAGACTGAGCATGAGCAATAACAGGGACAGTATGACGCCCGATGCGCCGGTGCTGATCGCTACACCGTAGTTGAGCCGCTCATCTAGCATCGCCGCGATCATCGCCGGTCCGACCGCGAGCCCGCAGCCGATCATGAGGTTCGCAAGGGCCATCAACCGCCCGTCGCGGTCGAGGTCGGAGGCACTTGCGAGGATGAAGGGTAGCGCGAAAGTCCAGGCGTACTTGAATCCGCAGGCGGCAAGTGCGTAGCGCCATGGCCCCGGAGAGCCCGCGAAGACGAATATCGAAATCATCATCAGCGCATAACCTGCAACCAATGGCCCTTTGCGGCCCAGTCTCGAGCCGGCCCAAGCGGCCGTGACGCAGCCCGCGACGCCGCACAAAGACGCGATCGTCAGATCGTCGCCAATCCGTGCGGGCGACAGACCCGCCGCGGCGCCGATCCGCTCCACATACGTCCACAACCCACTCAATGCGACGTAGAAGACGAGGATCGCACCCAACGACAGCAACGCCGTGCCGCCGAGCGTACCTCGGGATCCGGCCACCCCCGGATTCCGCCCCGCGTCGCGCTCCGGGATCCAGCGGGTGGCAACCAGGCACAGAGCGAGGCATCCCGCCAAACCGAAAAAGAGTCCTGGTAAGCCGATTTGAGGGATAAGACGTGGAAGCGCCGCGAGACCCGCCGCACCAAGGACTAGTTGTCCGACGGTCCACCAACCGAAGTTCCGCTCGGTCTCGCGACTGGTCGCGATCAGTCTCAGACAGATGACCATGATCGAACCGCCGGCGAAACCGGTCAGAGTACGCAGCGCCGCAAGGGCAGCAAATGAGCCGACGAACGCGCACAGCAGATTGCCGGCGATCATCGTCAGCAGGGCCGCCACGATGATCCCCCTCCAGGGAGCGGACGGCAGCCAGATCAGGGAAGGCAACGCAGCCAGCGACATCGCGCCGAGTTCGACCGATATCGTCATCCCGGCTTGCTGGGGGGTAAACCCGTACCTCGTGATCAGCGCACCGACGACGACCGGAGCGATCAGCAGCATCGCGGAGATCACTGCCGCGAGCGCGACGACGCTCGCGACGGTCCCGGGTTTGTCGGCGGCGGTGCTCACCGGGCCCTCGGTACCTTGGATACGAGCCCGGCCGCCTGATCGATCACTGCCTTTTGATGCGGCTGCAACGGCTGACCTCCCATGTTCTGGAAAACCGCAAGATACGGATCCACAACGCCCGTTCGGGTGCCGCGCATTTCCTCGAAAACCGCAAGGCCGCAGAATGGCACATAGGCTGTGGAATAGCCTCCTTCGTGGATTGCAAGGACCCGGCCGCAGCAGATCTCAGCTGCGAGGTCCAACGTCATCCGCGCAAGGGCTCTGAACGTCTCGCTATGCGCGAGCATTCTTCCGAGCGGGTCCATCGCGCTCCCATCAAATCCTGATGATACGAGAATCATGTCCGGTTTAAACCGGCGCACCGCCGGAATAACAACCCGCTCCCACGCATCGACGTAGGCGCCGTGTCCGGAGCCGGGCGGCAGCGGCACGTTGATGTTCGCGCCGTCACCCTTGCCGCGACCATTGTCGGCGAGCGCACCGGAGTTTGGAGGATAGTAGTTGTCCTGGTGCACCGAAACCGTGAGGACCGACGGGTCCTCATAGAAGGCATGTTCCTGGCTGTTGCCGTGGTGCACATCCCAGTCGACGATCGCAATGCGTCCGAGTTTGTGAACACGCTGCGCCCTCTGAACCGCAAGAACGTTGTTCGCGAATACGCAAAATCCCCGCGCCAGATCTTTTTCGGCATGGTGTCCGGGCGGACGGTTCAGGCAATAGACGTTGTCGACCTGGCCTTTCAAGAGCGCATCCAATCCTTCGAGACAGCCGCCGGCCGACAATTGGGCGATTTCAAAGCTGCCGGTGCCGATCGGCGTCAATTCTCCGGCATCTCCGCCGGTTCCGGCGCTCAACGCCTGGACTTTCGCCATGTATTCCTGCGAATGGTAGCGGGCTATTTCCTCGATCTCAGCACGCCGCGGTTTGATCCGCACCAGTTGATCCAAGATCCCGGAGACCTCCAGCAGTCCCAGCAGGCGGCGCTTGGTCTGCGGGCTTTCCGGATGCGCGTCCGGCTGCACGATGAGACCGTACGGCAGCGGACCCGCGCTGGCGCCGGTGTGGTGCCAAAAATAGTGTTCATGGCAGACAAAACCTGTACGATTCATAGGCTTACGTTCTCACGGTGCAGACTTGAATATAATTGCGATGCCCAAAATGTCGCGGCCCTCCGGATCCACCGGTGTGGGTCCGGAGGCATTCAGCGCGCTGCTGCTCGACCTTTACCGGTACGCCCGAGAGCTCACGCTCGCGGACTTCCAGCGACGTGTGCTCGAACGGCTGAGCGAAGTGTTGCCGTTCGATGCGGCGTGGTGGGGAATGTCGGGACCGAGCCGCGAGCTTCACAGTTCATATCTCTTCAACATGCCTGCGCGTTTCGTTGAGCTCTGGTGCAGCATACGGGAGCAGGATTTGCTCGCGGCCGAACTTGAGCATCGGCCCGGCGTCACGGTGTTTTTTGGCCCCCGCCAGATCGCGCAGAACGCATCGTTCGCTAGATTATTGTGCGACGTTGGCGTGCGCCAGACGCTAGGCACGCTGCTGATGAATCCGGCGCTCAATCTGTCGACGTTCTTGAGCCTGTACCGGTCGCGCGATACGCCCCCATACACCGAGGCGGAAAGACAGCTCAAACAGCTCGTGATGCCGCATCTGTGGGCGGCCTGGACATCGAATTGGATCGCGCAGCTTGCCTCGGCGAGGACGCACAGTTTTTCGAGTCGTGTTGCGCTCGCGGTTGCGGACCAGATGGGCACGCTGCACGCTGCCGAGCCGCGCTTCTCCGAATTGATCCGGTCCGAATGGCCCGATTGGCAGGGACCCATGCTGCCGGACGTTTTGCGCAAGCGCCTCGATGACACGTACGCCGGGGAAGCGACGATCATGCGGTTGCTTCCCGCCTGCGGATTGTATCTGGTCGAAGTGCGCGCACTATCGCCGCTCGACCGGCTAACGTCACGCGAGCTGTCGATCGCCGAGCGCTTCGGCCACGGCGAAGCCTACAAGCAGATTGCCGTCGCACTGCATGTTTCGCCGGCGACCGTACGAGCTCATTTGCGGGCGATTTACTCAAAACTCGGCATCTCCGACAAGACAGAACTGGCGAATCTCCTCAGCACCCAATTCTGATGCTCGGCACCCCGCTTTGTACATATAGTACAAATGTTCTATTCGTTCGGCCCGTGTCCGTGGCCTAAGCTCCAGGCATAGAAAAACAAACTTTCGGGGATCTGAGTGAAATTGAACGAGTATGCTCGTTGCGATGGCGTCGGCTTGGCCGAATTGCGCCGCTGTGGTGAAGTCTCGGCGCAGGAGATTCTTGCCTGCGCATCCGAGGCGTTGGAAGCCATCAACCCTGTGATCAACGCGGTCATCGGGCCTCGATTGGGCACGGCCGATCAGGCGGCTACCGCCAACACCGATGGCATCTTTTACGGCGTTCCGTTTTTGATCAAGGATTTGGTGCTGCACGCGGCCGGCGTTCCCTGCGACATGGGTAGCCGACTGGTCAAGGGCGCGTTCGTCGCGCCGGGCGATACTGAACTGATGCGGCGATTCAGGCGTAGCGGCATCGTGACGATCGGCCGAACCAACACGCCCGAATTCGGTTTTAACGCCTCGACTGAGCCGAAGCTTTACGGCCCGACGCGCAATCCATGGAATCCGGCGTTAAGCGCCGGCGGGTCGAGCGGGGGATCCGCAGCGGCCGTCGCGGCCGGCATCGTTCCGATCGCACATGCAAATGATGGCGGCGGCTCGATCCGCATACCGGCCGCCGCCTGCGGGCTCGTCGGATTGAAGCCGACGCGTGGGCGGGTCAGTCCGGCGCCGGACTACGGCGATCCACTGCACGGATTGGGCATCGAACATGTCGTCACGCGCACAGTGCGCGACAGCGCGGCGATGCTCGATGCGATCGAAGGTCCGGCGCCCGGTGATCGCTTCGTCATTTCGAGGCCGCCACGGCCGTATTCGACAGAAATTGCGTCGTCGCCGCCGCGCATGAGAATCGCATACTCCGCGTCAGTCGATTCCTATTCCGCGCCGGCACACGCGGACTGCGTGAAAACACTCGAGTCCGTCGCTGCGTGTTGCGCTGGCCTCGGCCATCACCTCGAGGAAGCTCATCCAGTCTATGACGCCAATCAGTTTCACCGCGCGAACCTAATTTATTGGGCATCCTTCTGCGCCTCCGGCATCGCCGCGAGCGCCCAGATGTTCGGGCGGCATCCGTCACCCGAAAACCTCGAGTCGAGCCTTTGGGCCAACTACCAATATGGCATGAATCTCAAGGCGATCGATCTCGAGTTCGCCGATGCGATGGCGAATGCCGTGTGCCGAAGCGTGGCGGCGTTCTTCGAACGCTACGATGTGTTGTTGACGCCGACAATGGGCGTACCGCCGATGCCGCTGGGAATATTAAATGCCGACGCGCCCGGCTTGGATGCCGAGTCCTGGTACCGGCACCTGTTCAGAAACCTTCCATATACCGCGCTTTACAACATGACGGGGCAGCCCGCGATCAGTCTGCCGCTCGGCCAGAGCGACAATGGTCTGCCGATCGGCATCCAGGCGGTCGGACGGTATGGCGACGAGGCGGCTTTGTTGAAACTCGCCGCCGAGCTGGAGCAGGCCATGCCCTGGGCCGGCCGCATTCCAAAGATTCACGTTTCTCACGCAGGAGCTCATTCATGCAATTCTTAGTCAACGATGTTGCTTCGAGGTCTAGGACGTATCTGCCGGCATTGTTCGTGTGCTTCGCGCTGACGCCGGTGATACGGGCAATGGCCACCGAGCAACCGACGACGATCGAGGAGATCGTGGTCACCGCGCAGAAGCGCGCGCAAGGAGCGAACGACGTTGGCATCACGCTGAACGCGTTCAAGGGTGACGCGCTGGCCGAACGCGGCTTCTCGACATCGGAGGACCTTGCGCTGTTCACGCCGGGCCTGACGGTCAACGAAACCGCTGCCACCGGCGTGCCGAACTACACCATCCGCGGCGTCGGATTCCAGGATTACTCCACGGCGGCGTCGTCGACGGTGGGCCTGTATTTCGATGAAATCGCTATGCCGTATACCGTGATGAGCCGCGGCGCCGTGTTCGACGTCGAACGGGTGGAGGTCTTGAAAGGTCCGCAAGGTACTCTGTACGGCCGCAACACGACGGGCGGTCAGATCAACTACATCAGCAAGCTTCCAACCACGGATTTGCAAGGCGGCATCAAGGGGACCTACGGCAGCTTTCAGACATTCGACGGGGAGGGCTACGTCAGCGGCCCGATCAGCGAGAATGTGCGGGGGCGCCTGGCCTTCACCACGACGCAGTCGGGCGAAGGCTGGCAGCGCAGCCTGACGCGCAACGATACCCTGGGCAAGAAGAATGTCTTTGCGCTGCGAGGCTTGCTGGAAGCGGATCTCGGACCGGTAGACGCGTTGTTCCGGATTCAGTACATCAAAGACAAATCGGACAACAAAGCGAACACGGCCTACGATGGCCGCATCGTCGGATTAACGGAATTCGCCCTTCCATACAAAGGCCTACTGCCGTATCTCCAAGCCGGTACATCGCCGCCCTGGTACTCCACCGGCGACAACCGCGCGGCCGATTGGACCAATAGTTACACCGATCCGAAGGGCGTCACGTATGATCTGCGGCCGCGCCGGAACAACGACCTGACGAGCGTTTCCCTTAAGTTGAGTTGGAAGCTCGACGACAATCTCGCGCTGACCTCGGTGACCGGCTACGATAAGTTCAAACGTAACGAGACGAACGACTGGGATGGCATGGCCATCAACGATTCCAGCAACATCAATACCTCCGATATCAAGGTTTTTTCCCAGGAAGTGCGCTTAAGCGGCCAAAGCAACGCGTTGAACTGGGTTGGCGGCGTCTACTATTCGAACGACACGGTCGACGAGTTCTACAATTACTTCATGTCCGATTCGCTGTTCGGCCAGGGCAGCGTGGAGTTTGGAATTCCTCCGTTTGAATTCTCGCCGATCCTGCAGCTGCACACGCTGTATTCGCAAAAGACGACATCGGCCGCCGCGTTTGGACACGTCGAATACAACGTGACGGAGCGGCTGCGCTTGACCGGCGGCTTGCGCTATACCGACGAGAAGCGCAGCTGGAGCGGCTGCACTTTCGATGCGGGCGATGGCACGCTGGCCGGCTTCCTGAATTTCGCATTTGGCTCCCACCTCGCTCCGGGCGATTGCGGCACGATCGACGACAACCCGAACTCGCCAGATTACATCTTTGGCGTGATCGGCGGACCGAACGTCAACAGCGCCTTTCACGTCTATAGCGAGACTCTGCGGGCGAAGAAGTTGATGCACAACCTGGGCGTCGATTACAAGCTGACACCGGATATTCTCGCCTATGCCACCTATTCTCGCGGCTTCAAGTCCGGCGGCTTCAACGGAGCCAATTCCAATACCACGCAGCAACTCAAAGGCTACGAACCAGAACAACTCGACTCGTTCGAAATCGGCTTGAAATCGAGCCTGTTGGAACATCGCATGCAGTTGAACCTCTCCAGTTTCTACTACAACTACAAGAACAAGCAGGAACAGGACCTCGCCGTCACATTTGTCGGCAATATCAGCGGTCTGACCAATGTGCCGAAATCGCGGATCATCGGCGCCGAGGCCGAATTGCAATGGACGCCCGTCAAAGGCTTGCTGTTCGACCTCGGTGCGGCGTGGCTCAATACCAAGGTGCTGGAGTGGCAGGCGGTATCGCCGACGAGCGTGTGGCCGACTGTCGTGCGTTTCGACGCCTCGGGAATCGAACTGCCGCAATCGCCGAAGTTGCAGCTAAACGCCGACGTCGAATACGAGCGCCAGATCAGCGGGAATCTTAAAATGCGTGTGGGCGTCGACGGCAACTACAAGGGCACTACCTCCGGCGGTGCCCAAGGGGCGCAGGA
>Ga0075021_10001256_pt1 | contig 12914 bp, 8 predicted proteins | sample ColStrG_CSR_2012_FD_72749 | JGI IMG/M metagenome (GOLD analysis project Ga0075021, IMG submission 72749) | Freshwater sediment microbial communities in response to fracking from Pennsylvania, USA - Cold Stream Run_MetaG_CSR_2012 | ecosystem: Environmental > Aquatic > Freshwater > Creek >...
GCACGATTGAGCTGTACAACCGGCGAAGGCTGAATTTGTATCAATCGGTCGTAGAGCGCGACAATCTGCCGCCAGTCGGTCGCAGCGACCGATTCCGCCTGCGCATGAACGGCAGCGATGGCGGCCTGGAGTGTGTAGGAGCCGACGCGGCGGGCGTTCAGGGCTTTCACCTTCTCCAGCAATGCCACTCCCTCCACGATCTGCTCCCGGTTCCAGAGCGAACGGTCTTGGTTCTCCAGCAAAATCAGTTCTCCGGTCGGAGAGGTTCTCGCGGCGCGGCGGGATTCCTGGAGTAACATCAGGGCAAGCAGGCCCAGTACTTCGGCGTCCATAACCTCGGAACCTGTGCCTTCCGCACCCAAGCCTCCCGAGCCCGGCCGGAGTTCCATCAGTAGGCGGCCCAGTCGAATCGCCTCGCCGGTTAGCTCGGATCGCGTCACCTCTGCTCCCGCCGCCGCCGAATAACCCTCGTTAAAGACGAGATAGACGACCTGAAGCACCGCGCCCAGTCGCTCCGGCAATTCCTGCGGCTTCGGCACCTCGTAGGGAATCCGTGCCTCTCGAATCTTTGCCTTGGCGCGCACGATGCGCTGGGCAAGCGTACCTGGAGTGGTAAGGAAGGCCTTTGCTATCTCCTCAGTGGTCAGCCCGCACACTTCCCGCAGAGTTAGCGCAACGCGCGCTTCCTGCGCTAGGGATGGATGACAGCAGGTGAAGATCAGGCGCAGCCGGTCGTCTTCAAGACTGCTCTCTGCATTGGAACTGGACCCTTCGGCCGAACTTGATTGCGCCTCGATATAGCGCACAAGCTCGTCTTGGGACGCATCAAATCTTGATCGTCGACGCAGAGTGTTGATGGCTTTGAAACGTCCCGTCGAAATCAACCATGGCCGCGGGCTGTCAGGTACTCCGTCCCTCGGCCACGCGCTCAGGGCAGCCGCAAAGGCTTCGTGCATCGCCTCCTCGGCGAGATCAAGATCTCCGAGCAAGCGGATCAAAGTTGCCAGGATTCGTCCCGAATCCGAGCGGTAGAGGGAGTCGAGCAATTCGCGTATCTGGTCGGCGGAAGGCTCGGACATGACGACGACCTTACCAAACTAGCTACCCCGAATCAATTTGGTGAGACTGGCCTGTTAGTCGCGCTTGGCGGCGGCGAAGCGGAGGCGGATGTAGTCGGCGGTCCACTTGCCTTCGGCGTCGCAGAGATCGGGGCGCAAGGCTTCCTGGATTTCGGCGATGTAGGACGGCCTTTCGGCTGGGGGCAAGGTTGTGGTGAAACTTTCGGCGAAGGTCTCCAGCCAACCAGTGACATCTCCGGGGAGCGGAGTTGGGCGGGGTATCAGGGCGATGTAGTTTATTTCGAATCCGCCGTTCGTCAGGTGCTGCGAGTAGTCGGCGACGGTAGGGAAGTACCAGGGGCTTGCGGCCTCTCCGTCCACGCCGCGGCGATTGAGAGCCTCGACTAGCGCCTTCTTGATTTTGGCGACGCAACCGTGGCCGCCGAGTTCGGCGACGAAACGTCCCCGCGGCCGGAGCGCACGATTCACTCCGGCGATGACCTTGGCAGGATCGCGCATCCAGTGCAGCGCCGCGTTGCTGAATACGGCGTCGAATTCGTCATCGAAAACGAGAGCTTCCCCGTTCATTACGCGGGCATCCAGGCCAAGTTTTCGCGCGGCGTCGATTTGCTGGGCGCTGGCATCGACGCCGATGACGTGGCATCCCAGGGAGGCGAGCTTCGCTGTGAGTGCGCCGTCGCCGCAGCCGAGATCTAAAATACGCTCGCCGGATTGCGGCGCAAGAAGATCCACCACCGGCGCGCCAAGGTCCGCGACGAAGCGGGCGTTGCGGGCGTAGCGGGCTGGATCCCAAGTTTGCGGGAGTGACATCTTCGCGTGGTTGGCCTTACCGAAATAGCTTATCAGGCTTTCTGTTTGCGGCGCTGAGGGATCGGTCGCTCTGTCGTAGCTCCTGATACGTAGCCTCGGCGTAGCGTGAACCCAGCGGATTCCCGATGCGCCAGACACAGTCGCGCCGTGTAACGCAAATTTCACCGGATCGTCACAACGCCGTTACATCTCCTCTGTTAATGTCGGCGCCTACGCATATGCAGGGCGCGCGAGCTGTGCTTGCACCTTGTTGTATGCAATCTCGGTTTTTGCACCTCGTTATGGCACTTCGAGGTCGCGTGACCGATCCTGGTTGGTTGATGCGCAAAATTTAAGGAGGAAACGGAACATGTCTCGACAAGCGGCAAAGAACAAGTCTCGAAATAGGTCTCGGATCAAGCGGTTGGCTCCGCTCGCGGGTGTGCTCGCGGCGGGGTTGTGTCTTCCCCTCTCCATGAGCGCCCAGTCTGTACCCTACCCGACCTACGTCACGGGCCCGCAAGGGAACGGTTCCTGGGTTGTCGGCGACGGCCAAATTATTACTCCTGCCGGCACGCAAATCGACCTCGGCATCCGCGTCCGCGCCAAGGCCATCGCTCTGAACCCGAGCGCTGCCAATCACACCGCCGCAGTCCTTACCTTGGGTGCGTCGGAGGCTGTCGAGGTTTTCGATACCAACACTGGCGCCGTCCTCCAGACGTACAGCTTTGGGACCGATTCGAGCGGCAGCTATGGTGGCATCGCGTATTCGGCCGACGGCAAGTACCTGGTATTTAGCCAGGACAGCAGCCATGTTGCCATCGCGAGTGTTTCCAACGACGGCCTGCTCTCCGACTACGCCCAGGTCAGCGTGCCCCCGGACAATTCCTTCATTTCCTGTTTTCCGAACAGCCCAATCGGCGATTACGGCAGATCCTGTGGCACCTTCTATAACCCCTACACTTCGTATCCCGGCGGCGTCGCTATTTCCAAGGACGGAGCCAGCGCCTACGCTCTCCTGAACCAGAACAATACGCTCACCAAGATCGACCTGACCGCGAGCCAGCCGATCGAGGGTGTACAGCTGCGCGTTGGCAACGCTCCGCACAGCATCGTGCTTAACAGCGCGGGCACGACCGCCTACATCAGCAATGAGGGCGGCCGTATCGCGACGGAAAATGACTTCCAGCTTTTCTCCGCTGGGACAGAAATCGTTGCTGATCCGGTGGTTGGATCGGCGACCACTGGCACGGTTTCGGTGGTGGATCTGGCATCAATGCAGGTCACAGCTACCATCTCAACCGGCCTGCACCCGACGGGAATGGCTTGGTACCAAGGACGCCTTCTGGTCGCGAATACCTACAGCGACTCCATTTCGGTGATCGACCCGGCCACCAATCAGGTGGTGCGGACGATCAACGTTGGGCTGCCGATCCGAGTGCCTGGCCAACACCAGGCTGCCTACGGCGCAGCGCCCAACTCGATCGCTGTCGATGCCAAGAAAGGCGTAGCCTACGTAGCGCTTTACAACGCCAACGCCATCGGAGTGGTCCGACTGGGCGAAGAAGAAGAAGAAGAAGGCGGTTCCGTCCTCGGCATGATCCCAGTCGCCTACGCACCCTCTTCCGTGGTGCTGGACGCAGTTAATAACACGCTGCTCATCGCCAACGACAAGGGCATCGGTACCCTCAATTCGTTTGAATGCGATTACAACGTTTGCTCACACAACACCCACCAGGATAATGGCACGGTCAGCATCGTTCCAGTACCGGATCGCGGAACCTTGAAGACCATGACTGCACAAGTTTTCCAGAATAACCACTGGGATCTGACGCAGAACATCAAGTCGGCCGCCGGTGGCAGCCCCAACGCCAAACCGGTCGCAATCCCAGCCAAGATCGGCGATCCGTCAACCATCAAGCACGTGTTCTTGATCATCCGTGAAAACCGCACCTATGACCAAGTCCTGGGCGATGTGGCCGCCGGCAATGGCGACCCAACGTTGGCCGTGTTCGGCGGCAAGGACACGCCGAACGCGCACAAGCTGATCAAGCGCTTCCCTCTCTTCGACAACTTCTACGACCCGAGCCGCCAGTCGGCGGACGGTCACCAGTGGATCACAGAAGGTATGGCTCCGTACGCCGATGACATCCAGTCGCCGGATTGGAACCGCAGCTATCCGGGCGGCAATGCCGGCGACGCTCTCGCTTACACCAGCAAGGGCTACGTCTTCTCGGAAGCAACGGCGGCTGGTTTGCCGGTAAAGATATACGGCGAGTCTGTCGAGAACGACTTCTTCCTGCAGCCGGACGGCTCGACCAGCGAGCCGAGCTGGAGCGCCTTCTACGCCGACTCGAAGAAATTCGAGGCTGGGCTTGAGCCGACGCTCTACTATCAGAACACGGTCCAGGCAGAAGCTTCTGTCCCGGCAGTGTCCAACTACCTCATCAAGAACTTCCCGCAATTCGATCTGAACATCCCCGACCAGTTCCGCGTTGATCTGTGGTTGCAGGACTTCAACAAAGACGTGGCCGCGGGTACCGTACCGGCCTTGAGCATCCTGTGGGTCATGGACGACCACACCGGCGGACCGCCAACCCCGGACGCCGAACAAGCCGATAACGACCTGGCCGTTGGGCGCATTATCGACTACATCAGCCACAGTAACGTATGGGGATCTTCGGCCATCTTCATGGAGGAAGACGACGCGCAGAACGGCGTCGACCACGTCGACGGCCATCGCAGCCCGGGCTATATCGTCAGCCCCTACGCGGTGCAGAACCGGCCCACGGACCACACCTACTACACGCAGGTCAACATGACACGTACGATCGAGCAAATCCTCGGTCTTCCACCCATGAACCAGTTCGACTTGGTTGCTTCGCCGATGACCACGGCTTTCGTCAAGGGCGACGCTCCCGAGGAGAACTTCAAGCCCTGGAGGCACGTCAAGAACCAGGTACCGCTGGACCAGGGCGTTACACCAGGCGCTGCCCGCCCAACCGGCAATAGCAGAATCCAAGCCCTAAGGGCAGCCTGGCTCAAGAAGAAGACGGAGATCTTCGCTGGCAAGATGACCAAGCCCGACGCCGAGGACCCAGACACCGTGAACCACTTGAACTGGTACATGGCCACCGGGTTTAAACGGCCCTATCCTGGCGAGAGCAAGGTTCGCTTCCCTAGCGAGTTCAACAACCCGGCACCCAAAGCGGACGTCGACGACTAAAAGACGACTAAAACGCGCTCCGACACCAAGAGCCCTCCCCAACGATCGGGAGGGCTTTTTTTTGCGGCCGCGACACAGAGACGCCTGATCTGTCGTGTGTAGTTGCATAGCAAGGGGCGGGGGCGGCTTCAAGCGTCAACGGTCAACGCTGCATGCTCGAGAGGAGGTGCTCTCCGAATAGGATGCCAGACGCGTTGATCAAATACTGTTCGTCGCTGAGCTTCTCCACCAATTCGTCGGGAAAGGGCGAGACCTCGCGTTGCAAATATGCAGCCAATTCGCGATAAATTTCTCGCCGCGCGTAGGGCGCTAGCTCATTGCGGCGGCGCAGTGCATCTTGAACGAGAGACGCGAGTTCCGGAGTTGCAGCTCGGCGAAGCTTCATCGCGATTGCTGGAAACTCCGCGAAGGAGTTGTACTTTTGCCGCATCCAGAATTCCTCAACGGGTGCAGCCAGCGGTGTTTGGCGAACGACGAGTGTTCCAGCCACACGGTCGCCGAAGCGTTGCATCAGCGGACTAGTCATTACAGACAGTCCCCCTACCAGATAGGAGAACGGCAGGGCATCGAACACGCGCATTAGATTCCGGACCCACGCTTGCTCCATTCGAAGAGGAATACCGTCCTGGTCAATCACGCGCAAATGAAGGAGGCGTTTGCCGATCGTCTGTCCATTCCAGAAACCCTCCATCAATGCGCTATAGGAGAACCCGATCACGAACTCCGCGAGGGTAATCACCATGAATCCAAAGCCTGGCGCCTTGGCGAAAATCCAGTAGACTACCAGCCCCAGTCCGTTTACCGTGCCCAACACGATGGCGGAATCAATGAGCATTGCGTAAAGCCGCGGGGCGGGTCCGGCCAAAGGCAAGCGGAATAACACTCCTTCCGGGGTCGCAATGGTCAGCTCGGACGCCGTCGACGCGCGGGGTAGTTGAGTATCGGTCACTTGTTCACCGAAGAAATACCGGATGGTGCTTGCGCGCCGTTATCTCTTTGCCCGATCATCGTCAGATAAGTCGTCAATAAAAGAAGTTCCGCGACTGCAACAGCAACCTTGAACCCATATGGTAGAACGGGGGCGTGAAGCTGCGAGAAGAACGCTTCCATGAAGCCGGCCCACACCAGCATCATGGCCAATCCGGCAACCAGGACCAGCCATTCACGCATCGATTTCCGAACGTCGCGGTCCTCTCGACGGCGCAAAAGCAGCCTCGCCAGGTAAAACCCCGCCTGTCCAGCGATCAAGATGGAGGGAATTTCAAACACGCCGTGCGGTAGCAACCAGGCCGTCATAAACAGTCCGAAGCCTTGTTGCGTGTAACGAACAGCCACGGCTCCGAGCAATACGCCATTCTCAAAGAGGAGGAGTGCTGTTCCAATACCGAAAGTTACGCCGAGTGCCGCTGCGAGCAACGCCACCTGCACGTTATGCCTGATCAAGTGCCCCGAAAATGCCGCTTCGGTCTGCGCGGAGTGCAGATTCTGTTTCTGCCCTTGCTCCTCTTCCCGTACGCGCTCGGCTGGGTTGCGCAAATAATCGGCCGGAAGCAACACATCCACAGACGCGGGATCGTAGCGCACTGCCAGTCCACCGAAGGCGCAGCCTAGCAGGGTAATCAACACCGCAAACGCGAAATAGCGGGCTTGACGCCGGAACGTTTCGGGAAAGGCCGTGAATATCCTCAGCCAGCGGCGGGGCTGCCAGATTTCAGAGCGCAGTGCCGGAGAGTAGTAGAGTTCCGCATAGGCTCGCGCCACAAGCCTCTCAAGATATTGTCGTAGCTCGGGCGCCAACGCCCCGTGTGTGACGCGATTCAAATCCGCGCCGGTTTGAGCGTAAAGTTCCAGTAGTTGTTCGGCCTCCGTTGGAGTCAACAGGCGGTCCGGCCTGCTTTCCAGCGCGGCGAGCAGCGATTCGAGGTTGCGCCATCTTGGCCGCGCTTGCGCTTGAAATCGTTCGAGATCGAGGATCACAGCCGTTGCTCCCGCTTGCTCTCCAGATATCCTTCCACAGCGGTTCGCAGGAACTTCTCTGCTGGGACATACCGTAGGTGCACATCCGATTGACGTAGTAGCCTCGCCAACGCAGTGAGTCGCTGATTTTCTTTGTCACCTGCGAGCGCCGCGTAAACATCTTGATCCGCGCTCAAATTTTGCCTCGAGGAGAATGCTGGCCGCACGTGAATCGGTAAGATGCTTGTCATCAAGAGTGCATGGGATGAGCGAACCAGTCCCACTCCCCTACGCAATGAGTCTGAAATCGAGCGCTCGGTCAGATCCGCCAGCATTACAAGATACGCACGTCGCCGCAGCCGCACGCGAAGGTCGGTGAACAACGCTTCGTAATCCGCAGTGGTTGGCGCAGGCTCCAGGTTCAGCAGGCAATCACGAAACCGGTGAAACTGAGCTTGACCGGTCCCCGCGCACAACCAGGACTTCGCTCCATCCGCGTAAGTAACTAATCCAAATTCATCGCCCAACTCCAGCGCGACTGTCGCGCCCACCAGCGCCGTTTCAACAGCGAGATCCAGCATCCTCCGTGGCGCACGCGCTTGCAGCGTGGCAGTTTCGGAGTCCCGCGACGGTTGGAGGGTGAGCGCAGATGCCCGGGATTGGTCCACAACAAAATACACTTCCTGCTTCTGCTCCCATTGGAACAGCCGGGTGACCGGAGCGCCCCGACGTGCCGTGGATTTCCACGCGATCTCTGAGTAGGTATCGCCGGGCTGATATTCCCGCAGTCGCTCGAACTCGCGTCCGTGTCCTGTCCACGGCGTTTGCTGGGACGCAACGAGCATGCGGTAAATCGGGCTGCGTAGAATCTCCTGTCGTCCGGGCCGCAAATTCGCGTCGATCCGCAAGGCCTCCGGCATATCGAACCATCGCCGCAAACGCCAGATTCGGAAGCGAGACTGCCGCTCGACACCAACCCTCGGTCCCTGCCACAGGCCACGCCGCAGCAGAGTGATTTCCGCCGTCCAGGGCCAAAGTTGGAGGCCGCCAGGGGTCGATCCTCCTCCGATCGGCCCAGCCTGCTCAAGTTTCAGCTGCTGAGGGTCGCTGTCTACGCGGAATGCGGTTTCGCTTTCCTGCGTGGCCGGCATAATCGCGACACGAAGATTACTGCTAAGCCGGTGGCGCGCGGAGCCGGCAAGCGCAAGCGGAATCTGGAACTTCTGCCCCTCGCGTCCTCGAAGTCCTTTCTCTTGCGGCAGGAGAACCGGTACACCTTCTTGGCGAGCGAGCCAAAGGGCAACCGCGTCATAGCACGTCAGCAACGCGACAGGCGCGGCGACGAGGCGGAACCAGAGCCATCCGTGGGCGAACCATGGCACAACACACGCCCAAGCTCCCAGCACTCCGATTATCCAAACTAGAGATTCCTGCGGACCGAAAAGCCATCCCGCTGTCCGAAGCGTGATTGGCTGCGCGGTCTTGCCTCCCAAGAATGGGCCGGAGCGTGCGGGGTCGCCAGCCGCTTTCAACGTGGCGATGACCGCCGCCGCCTGCCCACTAACCTCCGCAGCGCTTTGGTTTCCAACCCTCATGATTCCGCTTCCTCAATGGTGTTCGCAGAGTGCAGACGCATGCGATCAGCGCGGGACTTCGACCGCCTCCAGAACCGCATTGATGACCTCACGAATCTCGACGCCTTCCATTTCAAACTCTGGCCGCAGGACCATGCGATGTTCCAGTACGGGGCCAGCCAAGGCTTTTACGTCTTCGGGCGTGACGAAATCGCGTTCATCGAGAGCTGCAAGCGCCCGTGACGCCAGCAGTAGCCCGAGCGTCGCGCGCGGCCCGGCGCCAACCCAGACTGCCGGGTGCTTCCGGGTTTGACGAGCCAGGTTTACGATGTATCCGCTGATGACATCGCTGACACGCACCTGCGCGGCAGCGGCACGCAGTTGTTCGAGCTCGCCGGCTTGCAGAACCGGTACGCGCAGCTCCTCGATCAAGCGCCGTTCTGGTGCATCGCCCCTTGCGACGAGCCTCGCCATTTCGTTTTCATCTTCGGCCGCTGGATAGTCCATGCGAATTTTTACGAGAAAGCGATCCTTCTGCGCTTCCGGAAGCGGATAGGTTCCCTGATGTTCGATTGGATTCTGCGTGGCGAAGACGACGAACACCGGGGACAGCGGGCAGGTCTCGCGATCGATGGTCACTTGACGCTCTTGCATGGCCTCCAGCAGCGCCGATTGTGTTTTCGCGGGTGCGCGATTGATTTCATCCGCCAGCAGGAAATTCGTGAAAACGGGGCCACGCACGAGTCGGAATTCCTGCGTTCTCATGTCGAAAACGCTCGTCCCCGTGACGTCTGCTGGCATCAAGTCCGGCGTAAATTGAATACGCTGGAATTCTCCCGCGACCGCTCGCGCCAGCGCTTTCACCAGCAACGTTTTCCCCACGCCAGGCACACCTTCGATGAGAGCGTGTCCACCAGCAAGCAGGGTTACGAGCGCCAGATCGATTGCTTCGGTTTGACCAATGATCACGCGGCTCAGGGCTTCTCGAACGCTCCGCGCCCGGTTCGTGATCATCGCGAACGCCTCGGAAGACTGCGCTACTCCACTTCCAGGGTGTGCTCGCTCGTCCAATTCTGGTACCGGCTCCTCGTTCATGCGACCTCTGCCTCCAAATAAATCGTCATCATTTAACTGCGATCATTTAAGTGTGGAATTGTTAGACGCATCGCGGTCGATACGAGCTAGACCCTTCGCGGATGCGCGGCGTTCAGCGATCAGCTGGCTTAATTCGTTATATCCCTCTAAGGGAGGTTGCGCGAGCGCGGACTGCAGCCGCGAACCCCAGACTGTATCCGCAGAGATGGCCTGCGCATCCAGCGGCCAAAATCGACGGAATTGTTCCCAGCACTCTGCCACCACGCTTTCTTTTGCAATGCTCCGTTGAAGCAGGCGTCGCGCGGCCACCCCGGCTGCCTCGCCATTACGTACGATCTGCGCACTCGTGTTGTGCGCCGGGCGTCGCACTAGATCGCCACTCATAGTCCACAGCAAGGCGAGCAGAGTTGCCCAGAAGAGCAGCAGAGCGGTTTGTAGCCGGTATCGCTGCACGAGCCAAAGCACTCCCTGATTTTGCCGCAGTCCGTGCAACGTTTCATCCACCCAAATTACAGGGCGCCCGCCTGCCAGAAAATCCAACAGCACCGGGTTGGGGTGCGTTTTAATTGTTTCGTTCAACAAGAACGATTCTTGACTGGCGGCGATCAGCTCTCCCTTGCCGGCTCGTCGTATTGCCACGTACACATGCGCGGAAGTGTCAGTCTTGGTATTGCCTCCCACGCCTCCACCGTATAGCACGGTCCACTGGGCGTCGGTTTGGAGCCACGGGGCATCGCCAGCAAGATAAATCTTCTCGCTGTCTGCCGTCATAGCGCTGCTATCAGGTGAGGCCCAGGGAAGGGTGTGCTGCTCCGCACCTTTGTCCCACTTGTTCGAGACCTCCCAACCTTGAGACTCGGATTTCAGCTCCAACCTGGACTCGACCAGAATGGCGCGACCGCCGCGCGCAAGGAAACGTTCCAACCGCCCGCGAAACTTTGTTCCAATCTGGAAATTCTTGCCGTTCATTATAAAATCGTTCGGGGAGTCGCCGCCGATGAAGAACGCGGTTGTTCTCGACGCGTCCTGATCGGATAGCGAATCCTCCTCCTGGCCGCGCCTTACCTCGTACCCAGCGCGCCCATAGGAATCGAATAGCAGGCTGGTGCCGTAAGGGTCGTCGCGTAGGCTGGAGCCCATGTCGGTCGTTCTCGACTCATTCTGATGCGCCATGACTAGCAGAATCGCGAACACCGCCGCGAAAATACCCGCAGCCAGCAGCGGACCTCGCCAGTTGAGCACGCCCGGCCTGCTATCAGACATGATGGAGCAACTCCTTCTGATCCTGGCGATACGCCGTCACCGCCTGTGCCGTCGGAACGTGCGATCCGTACCAAACGCGATCGAATTGTCGCAGGCTGCCGCGAAACTTCTCCGGGATTTCCGCACGTGACTCGACCGCCGCCTGCGGACGTCTTCGCCAGCGCCGTGTAAACTCATCGAGATATTCGCGGTTGGTGCGATCGCGGCGGATCGTGAGCCATTCGCGCTGTGCTAATCCTGCGAGCAGACCGAAATACGCCGCGCGCAGAGCAAAGCGCAACTCGCCCTCCCCTTCCAGCCGTCCCGCCAACGCGAACCATTCGTCCTCGGATTGCGCGCTTGCCAGCGCATTCTCACCTAAATCGGGAAGCGGCTCGATTGGCTGAGGGATGGAAAGCGATGCCGTTTCCCTCCGTCGCCGCAGCCACAAAAGCACCACTCCTGCGGCAAGAGTCAGGATTACTATCAGCCACAACCACAGGCGAAGGTCCCGCAACTGCCAGGAGCGGCCCGTGTCGCTTCCGACATTCAGACTGCTGGGCCACAGTTTGCGCAGAAAATTCATGAGCGCATTCCAGGCGCGTTCTATTTCGCTCTGGATTTTCGAGAGCAGCCGGTCAAACCAATTGGGCGGAGTCGGATGTTCGGCGTCGTGCCAGCGATAAATTGCGCGCCGCGACTCTGCGTCCAAAGCGTCGCGCATTCGTTGGACGCGCGCTTGCCGAGCGGAATCGTCGGAGGTCTGCACTCTTGATGGCGCCGGAGGCGTCTGCTCCGTCTGCTCCGAGCGCGCTGCCTGAGGAACGCTGACCAGAATCGCGGCCAGCGCGAGCAACGCGCCTGTCGATACTCTGGCACTGGCTCGACCGCCGGTTGCGTTGGATGCGATCAACTCGGCCTTGTTTTGCTGTTCGCGGGGCAGACCCGCCAGCAAGCCTCGGAGGTCGTCGCCTTCGCGCCTTGATCGCAAATGCTGATAGACAACGACGAACGCACACTTAACGATGGGATCAAGCGCCAGCCAGGCACCCACGAACAGCGAAAGCCAGAACGCGGAACCGCGGACCAGCGCGAACATCCCCACCGAAGTAGAGAGCAGGGTGTTTACGCCAAGAACCGAGTGCAGAAGCTGCGGAACCAAGAGGGCAACGATAAAGCCATTCAGCCAAACGGCGATCCATAAGGGAAACAGCATCGAGAACAAAAGCACGCTGCTACCGAACCATTGACCCGCAATCGCCAGACAGCCTCCCAGGGAGTGCCTTTCGGAGCTGCCGTCTTGCGCCTCGAGACTGGCAAATTGGCCGGCGCAGTACAACCACGACGCCCCGGCAACGGTTGGCAGGACGGTTAACGCTCCGGCACTCAACGTGATCTTCCACGCCAGCAGGCGTCCCACAGCCGCCGCTCGCCCAATGATGTCCGTCGACTTCAATGCGGGCGTTCCAAAAGCTCGCTCGCGTACGCGCTGCACATAAGTCGCGACCATGCACACGCGCAGAACATAGCACGCAGAGAGTAGTACTGCCTCCATCAATACAACGCCGTCGGATAACTGTATCTGGCCATTCAGTACCCAAATCGGAATGGCACAAAAAACCAGAGGCGCGCTGCCTGCATAATACCGCCATGCTTCCCCCGCGAAGGTTGACCGAAATAGTGCGAATCCACGCTCCAGGGCTTCGAGCGAGCTCAGTCGGTTGCGGCGGCCGCGCGTAGCCTGCACGCGCATCGAAGACGTCGGAATCGGAGGAGTGGTGCTCATCGCGGCCGGTCACCGGCGGCTCGGGAAAAAATTAGATGTTCCTCCGGCGTGTTCACTCGCCACCGCAGCGCCCCGTAAAAGAAGGCCGTCAGCAAAGCAACGGAGGCGAGTCCGGCGAAGACCTGCCGACAGCGGCGCAGCATCGAAAGCCTTGGTGCGGGTGGGCG
>Ga0075021_10001259_pt1 | contig 12900 bp, 8 predicted proteins | sample ColStrG_CSR_2012_FD_72749 | JGI IMG/M metagenome (GOLD analysis project Ga0075021, IMG submission 72749) | Freshwater sediment microbial communities in response to fracking from Pennsylvania, USA - Cold Stream Run_MetaG_CSR_2012 | ecosystem: Environmental > Aquatic > Freshwater > Creek >...
GTCTTACTGACGCCCAGCTCATCACGATATCCGGGCAGGGGTTTGCCATCGAGCGTGCCAGGAGAGTACTGACCGCGGACGACGTGCTGCGCGACCATCTCCAGGTTAAAGGGACGAATGGACTGAAGAACTTTAAGTTTTTCGTTGCGCACGGCGTTGGCGTCGAAGGAGGCGGGAGGCTCGACGGCGACGAGGGACGTTAGCTGCAGGACGTGGCTCTGAATCATGTCGCGCAAGGCACCGGCGGTTTCATAGAATCCGCCGCGACGCTCCACGCCGAGAGTTTCCGCAGCGGTGATCTGCACGTGGTCCACGTAATTGCGGTTCCAGAGCGGTTCGAAGATGCCGTTGCCGAAGCGCAGAACCAGGAGGTTCTGTACAGTGTCCTTTCCAAGATAGTGATCGATTCGGTAGACCTGTTTTTCCTCGAAGACATTCAGGACGATTTTATTGAGTTCACGGGCCGTGGCCAGGTCGCGGCCGAAAGGCTTCTCAATAATGATGCGGACCCAGGCGTCCGGATTGGGGGATTTGGCAAGGCCGGCGCGTCCGAGTTGCTCCACGATATGCGGATACACTTCCGGGGGGGTGGAAAGATAGAACAAGCGGTTGCCGCCCAATTCTTTTTCCGCATCGAGGGCCGCCAATTTCTTTGCGAGTTCCGCGTAAGCGTTGGGGTCGCTGTAGTCTCCGGCCGAGTAGTAGAGATTTGAGGCGAAATCCTTCCATTTTTCCGGATCGATCGGGCCAACCTCGGAGATGGTCTTGGCGGCCTCTCCGATCGTAGAGCGAAACGATTCATCGGTCATCGGGGTCCGAGAAAATCCCACGATGGAGTAGCGCTGGCCCAGTGAGTTGTGCTGCGCGAGGTCGTACAGCGCGGGGATAACTTTGCGTTTGGCTAAATCGCCCGAAGCGCCGAATAGAACAACGGTGCAAGGTTCGACGTTGCTGCCGTAGATGGAATTAGAGCGATTGGCTTCTTCGGGCATGAATCTTACCTCCAGGTAAGTGTGCTGCTAAATCCGGTTGGACCAGCGCGGAAAGAACTATACCGCAATCCCAAGGGATTGCAGGTCTGCCCGCAACTGCGTTGCATTCTGTTGATGAATGACGTTCATGCCCAAGCGACGGGGATTTTCGAGGTTTAGCAGGCGGTCGTCGATGAAGACGCAATTCTCGGGAGCGCGTTGGCTTACTTCCAACGCGATACGGAAAATTGTCTCTTCCGGCTTGCGGGAATTTAGATAGCAGGAACTGAAGAAAACCTGGAATTCATTGCGCAAGTGGAAGGCCTCGATGCGGTAGTTGTTTAGTTCCCGAGGCTCATTGTTAATGGAAGCAATGAAGTATTTGCCGATCTTGGCTGCGTCCGTAAGCACGGCGCGGGTGTCGGTATACTCCTTCGACTGGGCAAACATGAATGCGGTGAATTCTTCGCGCGTGAAAGGACGCGGCCGATAGAAGAGGGTTCGGTCGAGATATTGATTCAGGGTGATTTGCCCCATGTCAAACGCGGGGAATGTGAGGTCGTGGCGATCGTGGTAGTCGTCCCAATCGAGATGGAACGTTTCGGTGGCCAGTTTGCGGGATTCGCGATCCCAGCCATTGGTAAGGATAACGCCGCCGATGTCCCAAAAAAGGGTGGTGATACGGGCCACGGGAGCCTCCTGAGCGGAAACTTTTTCAGATGCCTATTACAAACAGAAGGGTAGTGCGTTGAGGCCGCTTAGCGATTGCAACCACGGCATAGGGTATCAGAGAATGAAGTGAGGTTGGGAGGAGTACATGGCAAACGATAATTGTGGACCAATGCCCGCGCCAAGCGAGCCGGCCAAGCCGGGCGCCCGCATGGTGCACTGCGTGAAATTTGGCAAAGAGTTGCCTGGATTGGATCGCGTGCCATGGGCTGGTGAGCTGGGCAAGCGGGTGTACGAGAACGTGTCCAAAGACGCGTGGAAGCTTTGGGTCGAGCACTCCAAGATGATCATGAACGAATACCGGCTGAATCCCATTGATCCAAATTCGCAGAAGATCATGGGAGAGCAGTTGGAGCAGTTTTTCTTTGGCGAGGGCGCGAAGTTGCCGGAAGGATACGTAGCACCGAAGGCCAAGGGCTGAAGAATTAGATTGTTTTGCATGGCACAACTTTCGGTCGTGCCAGTAAACTCACATGGTATGGGCTTTAGCTCTTGAGGTCTTCCGCTGAAGTATTACTAGCTCCCGGTAGTGTGAATCTTGCCGGTCACCGGATGTTCCACTGGCAGACCCGGCGTGATTGTGAAGCGCAGGTGTGCATGGGCGGCGCGCAAGGCCGCTTCGACTTCCGCAGGTGTTTCTGACTGAGCGAAGATAAAACCTAGATAGCTGGAGCCGTCTGGCCAGGCGGCGATGTGATCATGTGTGCGGGCGGTGATTTCGATGGAGGTCACGCCCGTTGTTTTTTGTGCAGACTCCTGCCCTTCGACTTTTTCCAGGATACCGCTGCGCGGGACTGGAATCATCATCACGCCGGAAGCGGCGATTTCTCTCGGCGCATCTCCGCCGGGTAGTTCGACCGCGTGGCGCAGCAGCAGTTCTTCCAGACCGATCCGCTCCTTTGAAGGCACAAGTTGAAACTGCAGCGACCTTGCACAGAGACCGCCGATTGGCCTGGGAGCGATTTCGATAGGCCAAACTTCGTCTTCGTTGACACGAAATTCCGCGTGGATGGGGCCGTGCAGGAATCCAAACGCGTGTACGCAGGCCAGCAAGGAATCGCGAATGGCGCGCTGCTGCGATTCCGGAAGGCGCGTCGGTGTCACATAAATTGTTTCTTCGAAGTACGGGCCTTCCAGCAAATCCGGTTTGTCGAAAATCGCCAGTACGCGAAGCGAACCCTCGGTGATCAGCGCTTCGACGGCCACTTCCCTTCCCGGCAGGTAGCCTTCTACGAGGATCTGATCGAGATGCGGTTCGCGAGTCGCGCGAACTTCCGGAGATTCCAGGAGCCGCTTGATGCGGTTGGCGGCGGCGAGGAACTCTTCGCGATTGTTTGCGCGGATTATTCCCTGGCTGGCGGAAAGCGAGAGCGGTTTGAGCACGCAAGGAAATTGCACACCCAGAAAGGCGGGCTCTGGTACTGGAGAGAGAGAGATTTGGCGGAACCACGGTATCGGGACGCCGGCGTCGCGAAGAACTTCGCGTGCGCGCAGTTTGTTGCGCGCGGCCTCCACGCTGACCGGGAGATTGTGCAGAATGCCCAAGCCCGTGGCTGCGTAGGCTGCTACGGGCCCCGGTCGATCGCCGAGAACGAGGATGCCGTCTACCTGCTTGCCGCGTTGTGATTCGAGAACAGCGCGCGCGGCTTCCTGCGGCGACTCAAAATGCACAGGGATGGCGCGGTCGCGCCAGGGGTCGTCGAGCTGGTGGCAACGGTCCGTGACGAAGACTAGTTCGACGCCGAGCTTTTTTGCTGCGGAGTCGAACGCCCGCGTTTGGTAACCAAGTTTTGCAGCAAACAGGAGAAGGCGCTTCATGACCTTTGGTTCGCAGCCGAAGCAGTGTTAAGTGTTAGACGAAGGCTTCAGCCTGACGCACGGTTTCCTTTGCTTTGGCGATGGGGACCAACTGGTCCCGCGTTGGCTCCGCTCAACAATACCAAGGCTCATTGAGATAAGGCACAGTTGCGCGGGAGGCAATGAGCGGCATCGCGTTGAATTCGATGCTGCGGTCCGCAGCCAGGTTAGCGGCGCGCCAGATTCTCGAAAAAGTCTCCGACCGAGAGAATTTCGATTTTTCGCTGGCTGCCACGATGGCCTGTACATCCACGGCGAGCGTGTCGACGGCCGGATCGGGATTGCTCCAGGGATAGACCAGAGCGTGTGGGTCGAACTTGCCCACAATTTCGCGGACCTCGGCGAGCTCCAGCAACCGCGAGCCTTCGGGAATGAGCAGGCGGATCGCCAGCTGCACCGGTGCAACCGACTCGATCAGGTCGAGCCGCCGCAATTGCTGGAGCAGGTCGAGATAAGAGTCGAGCGTGGTCCAGGGCGTGAACGTGACGAAGGTGGGCTGAAACGTGAGTCGTTCGTTGCGAAACAGTTCGACTACCTGGAAGAAGTCTTCGCGAGTGTGATTTTTTTCGAGACGGGAAAGAATGGCGTCATCCAAGGACTCCACGGCAGAGATTACGAAAAGGCAGCCGGTGTCGCGCAAGGTGGGCAAGAGATCGGCGTGCTTGCGGATATGTTCGACCTTTATTGTGGCGTCGTAGGTAAGATGCGGAAATTCGCGATGCAAGGACTCGATGATCGGGACGGCGTGGCGCACGGCATTGAAAAAATCCGGATCGCCGAAAGTGACGTGCTGTGCGCCAGCGGAGACTTGCTGGCGGATGTCCGCGAGCACGACTTCGGGTTCGACCAGGCGAAACGCGCCATTGTAGATAGGAACCACGGGACAGTGGCGGCAATGATGCTTGCAGCCGCGGCTTGCCTCGGTGTAGCCGACGGTGCGATGTTCGCCGCTGGGGAGCACGAGGTGCGCGTAAGACTTTAGCGGAGGCAAGCCCTGGCGATCAGGAACCTTGAAACGAAGTCGTGCGAGAGAAATGTCGGAAACAGGCGGGGACGTTTCGGCGGCGGTCGTTGCGCCAGAAAGTTGGTCAGCCAGGTCCACCAGGGCCTGTTCGAATTCGCCGCTGAAAAGGCGGCTGATGCCGCTTGCATGGAAAATCTCGCGGGACATCGCGGCGTAAAGTCCGAACGCGCATATGTGGGCCGACGAATTGAGCTGGCGAATCGAGGGCAACAATTCCAGTACGAGGCGTGTGGCCGTATGCATCGGAACGTAGAAGCCGATCAAGGCGGCGTCGCGGGCTGCTTGTTCGGAGAGCGGCTCGCGCGAAAGATCGTTGCAGGTAACTTCGTGCCCGCGTTCCCTCAGCCAGGCGGCCGGAGAGGCCAGGCCGAACGGCTGGCGTCCCAATTCGTACGTGGACAAAAGAAGAATCTTCATCAGTGGTTAGTATAGCGTCCGCCGCCGCACTCCGGCGATTTCAGCTATCATATAGGCCTACACAACGAGCGAAAGGACAAGAGGATGCCCATCTCCGCAGCAAACTCCTTCGGAACCCGAGACACACTGAACGTGGGAGCGCAGGTCTTCGAAATTCACCGGCTTGAGATCCTGGAGAAGCAAGGGCTCGGTCCTCTGGCAACACTTCCCTTTTCGCTGAAAATTCTTCTGGAAAATCTGTTGCGTTGTGAGGATGGCCGGTTTGTGCACGCCGACGATATTCGCGCGCTTTCGAACTGGAAACCGGGTGGGCCGCAAAGAGAGACGGCGTTCATGCCCGCGCGCGTGCTGCTGCAGGATTTTACGGGCGTCCCCGCGGTAGTCGACCTCGCGACGATGCGCGAAGCGGTTCAGAGAATGGGCGGAAATCCAAAAAGGATTAACCCGCTGTTTCCCGCCGAACTGGTGATCGATCACTCCGTACAGGTGGACAGTTTCGGCGGTGCGAATTCCTTCGGGTTGAACGCGGAGATGGAATTCCAGCGCAACGTCGAGCGCTATCAATTTTTGCGCTGGGGACAGAAGGCGTTTCGAAATTTCAGGGTGGTGCCGCCGGACACGGGCATTTGTCACCAGGTAAATCTTGAATATCTGGCGCGCGTGGTTTGCGCGATGCCCAACGGCAACCGGCTGGAAGCGTATCCAGATTCGCTGGTGGGTACGGATTCGCATACGACGATGGTGAATTCGCTAGGAGTTTTTGGTTGGGGCGTCGGAGGAATCGAAGCGGAAGCGGCGATGCTGGGCCAGCCGCTATCGATGCTGGTACCGGAAGTTGTGGGATTCAAGTTGCACGGGCGGCTGCGCGAAGGCGCGACAGCTACGGATTTGGTGCTGACGGTCACAGAGATGTTGCGAAAGAAGGGCGTCGTCGGAAAGTTTGTGGAGTTTTATGGCACCGGCTTGTCCAGCTTGAGTGTTCCGGACCGGGCCACGATTGCGAACATGGCTCCGGAATACGGCGCGACTATGGGCTTTTTCCCGGTCGACAACGAAACTCTGGCGTATTTGCAGTTCACCGCCAGGTCGCAGGAGCAGGTTGCGCTGGTGGAGGCATATTGCAAGGAGCAATCGCTGTTTCGCACGGATTCCATGACCGATCCTACTTTTACGGACACGCTGGAATTGAATCTGGACAGCGTGGAGCCAACAGTTGCGGGACCCAAGCGGCCGCAGGATCGCGTGGCGTTGAAAAATGCCAAAGCTTCCTTCACAAAAGTAGTGGAAGGAATGCCCACCAAGCCGATCGCGGTGAAAAACAACGGCGACGCCTTCGAACTTTCCAGTGGAGCGGTGGTGATTGCGGCCATCACCAGCTGCACGAATACCTCGAATCCATCGTTGATGGTCGGCGCGGGCTTGCTGGCGAAAAAAGCCGTGGAACGCGGCCTGCATGTGAAGCCTTGGGTGAAGACCAGCCTGGCGCCGGGTTCGAAAGTCGTGACGGACTATCTGGCTGCTTCGGGTCTGACGCCGTATCTCGAAAAATTGAAGTTCCACCTGGTGGGCTATGGTTGCACCACGTGCATCGGGAACAGCGGCCCGCTCTCCGATGGTATTAGCGCGGCGATCAAAGACAACAATTTGATGGCGGTTGCGGTGCTAAGCGGAAACCGCAACTTTGAGGGACGTGTGCATCCGCTGGTGCGCGCAAATTATCTTGCGTCGCCTCCGCTGGTGGTTGCCTACGCGCTGGCCGGGCGCATGGATATGGATTTGACGACGGAATCACTAGGCACAGATAGTGCGGGCAAGCCTGTTTACCTGCGTGAGATTTGGCCGACGCCGCAGGAAGTGGAAAAAGTCGTGCGGGAATCGGTGACCTCCGAACAGTATCGCAAGGAATACGCGGAGGTATTCGAGGGCGATGCGCGGTGGAAGGCCATGCCTGTGCCCGAAGGCGATTTGTACAAGTGGGATACGAACTCCACGTACATCAAACTGCCGCCGTATTTCGACAATATGCCAAGAACTCCAGCGCCATTGGCGGACATCCACGGCGCGCGAGTTCTCGCGGTGTTGGGCGACAGCGTGACCACGGATCATATTTCTCCTGCAGGCTCGATCGCGGTGGATTCGGCGGCGGGCAAATACCTGATCGCTCATGGCGTGAAACCCCATGAGTTCAATTCGTATGGCGCGCGCCGCGGAAATCACGAAGTGATGATGCGCGGCACATTTGCGAACGTGCGCCTGCGCAACCAACTGGCACCGGGAACCGAAGGAAGCTGGACGCTGCATCTGCCCGATGGCGAAAAAATGTTTATTTACGATGCAGCCGTGAAGTATCGCGAAGACGGCGTTCCGCTGATTGTGATTGCGGGAAAAGAGTACGGCTCCGGCTCTTCGCGTGACTGGGCTGCCAAAGGCACGCGGCTGTTGGGCGTTCGCGCGGTGATCGCGGAAAGCTACGAACGCATTCACCGCAGCAACCTGGTCGGAATGGGCTTGCTGCCGTTGGAATTCAAGCCCGGAGAAAATCGCGAATCGCTAGGATTGACGGGGCAGGAAGTGTACGACATTGAGGGAGTATCCTCATTCAAGCCGCGCAAAGAAGTCACCGTGCGCGCGGTTTCCCCGGATGGCAAAGAAAAACGCTTCAACGTGATCGTGCGTGTGGATACACCGGAAGAGGTTTCCTATTATCAGCACGGAGGAATTCTTCAATACGTGCTGAGGCAGATGCTGGAATAGCGGCAATCAAGAAACCAGCATGAACGATGGCAGCGGATTGTGCGGGAACTTGCGCAAGCGTGGGTTAGGGATTTGCAACTATCGTATGACAATTACAAGGAGAGCAGATGAAGGTTAGGCGCTGGTTCTGTGCGGTACTCACGTTAGTTGCATTCGCCGGCGTTGTACTCGGACAGGAGAAACCGAAGGAAGAGCCGGTAATCGCCATCAAGGCCGGCAAGCTGCTCGATCCGGAAACTGGTAAAGCCTCTGCGAACCAGATCATCCTGATACAAGGGAAGATTATCAAGGAGATCGGCGCTTCGGTGGCGATCCCGGCGGATGCGCAGGTAATCGATCTCTCCAAATCCACCGTGCTTCCGGGATTGTTCGATGCGCACACGCATCTGTGCATGACGGTCAACCCGAAGCGCGACGCTGGAAATTACTTCTACACGACGCTGGTGGACACCACCGGTTATCGCGCGATCGAAGGAGTAGCCAACGGGCAGGCGATGCTGGCGTCCGGATTCACGACCGTACGCGACATCGGGAATGCCGGGAATTATGCGGATACGGATCTGCGGCGCGCCATTGAAGATGGCTGGGTGAAAGGGCCGACGGTCGTCAACTCGGGAATTATCATTGCCCCGTACGGCGGACAGTTCCAGTTGCAGCCGGAAAAGAAGGATTTAGGAACACCAGAATATCTTTTTGCGGATACGCACGATGAGATGGTGAAAGCGATTCGCCAGAATATTCACTACGGGGCGAAGTTCATCAAAATTGTTGTGGACGACCAAAAGTACATCTACTCCGTCGACGACATTCGCTTCATGATTGCCGAAGCGCATGCCGCGGGCGTGAAGCTTGCGGCACACTGCTGGACGCACCCGGGCGCGCACAACGCCGCCGAAGCGGGCGTGGACTCGATTGAGCACGGCTTCAAGATGACGGACGACGATCTGGAGCTGGCCAAGCGGAACCACGTGACGCTGGTGGGGACCGAATTTACCGAAAAACTGACCAGTGCCGCGGACCACAAGATCTGGGTCGACCGGCTGAAGCGTGCGCACAAGATCGGCGTGAACATGGCGTTCGGGACCGATGTGGATGTGGCATTGCCAGGGGAAACGCGGGGTACGCTGACCATCGGGTACATTGACAGCTGGGTGGACGCGGGCGTACCTGCGGACGATATCGTACGGGCCATGACCGTGAACGCCGCGCGACTGCTGGGCGTAGACAGTACTCGAGGGTTTTTGAAGGCGGGATACGCCGCGGATATCATCGCTGCCCCTGAAAATCCGGAAGAAAACATACAAACATTGAAAAAAGTGACTTTCGTAATGAAGGATGGCTACGTCTATAAGCAGTAGTGGCCCTGTAAGCAAGGTGGCTGGGCTTGGCCCGAAGTATTTCCCGCGCTCAATTTAGGGGTGAATCATGCGAACGTGTTTCTGGAGAGTGGCCGCTACTTGCGGAATGGCATTGGCCATCGGAGGCGGTACCGCGTCGGCGCAATCTGCCGCAGCGTCGAAGGCACCGACGGAGGCCCGCTCCGCGACAAAGGTACCGATTCAGCAGTTCAAACTAAAAAACGGACTGCGAGTCGTGCTGAGCGAAGATCACTCCGCGCCTACTTATTCGATTTGCGTGACCTATGACGTGGGATCCCGCGACGAGCAAGCAGGCCGCACCGGGTTCGCTCATTTGTTTGAGCACATGATGTTTCAAGGCTCGGAGAAAGTTGGCAAGGGCGAGCACTTCATCCTTATTGAAGATAACGGCGGCGGGATGAACGGAACCACAAACGCCGACCGGACGAACTATTTCGAGACGCTGCCGGCGAACCAGATCGACCTGGGATTATTCCTGGAAGCCGACCGCATGAAATCGCTTGCGGTGAACCAGGCTAATCTCGATAACCAGCGCAACGCCGTGAAAGAAGAACGGCGGCTGGGAGTAGACAATCAGCCCTACGGGCACACGTCGGAAACACTGTTGGGAACGGCGTACGACAATTTCGCATACAAGCATACGACCATTGGATCGATGGAGGATCTGGACGCGGCGTCACTCGACGATGTCAAAAACTTTTTCCGCATCTACTATGCGCCTAACAACGCCGTGCTGGCGTTGGTGGGGGATTTCAAAACGGACGAAGCGCTCGCCAAGATCAAGAAATACTTCGAGGACATTCCGGCGCAGCCGGCGCCGCAACGCCCGGACATGACCGAACCGGTGCAGACCGCGGAACGCCGTAAATCCATTGAGGATTCGTTTGCGCAGATTCCACGATTGGATATTGCTTACAAAGTGCCGGGATACAGCGCGCCAGACTATATGCCGGTTCAGGTGCTGATGAGCATTCTGGGTTCGGGGCAATCTTCGCGGCTGTACCAGAAGCTGGTCAAGGAGAAGGAATACGCCGCGAATGTTTTTGCAGGCATCGGGGCCCGTCGCGCTACCGGGCTCGCGCAAATTGTCGCGTTGGTGCGGCCGGGAGTAAATCTGGAAGATGTCGACAAGACGATTGCTGAAGAAGTCGAGAAGGTTCGCACGGAGCCGGTTGCCGACTGGGAATTAGCGAAGGTGCGGCTGAAATACCGGCATGATCACGCGGAGCAGATGTCCAGCACCTTGTTTCGCGCAATTCAACTTGCCTACTACACGGTGGCCTGGAACGACCCGGAAGTTGTAAACACCGAAGAAGCGCGACTCGACGCGGTAACCAAGGACGACATTTTGCGGGTGGCCAAAACCTACATGGCTCCGACAAACCGCACCGTGATCACCACGCTTCCAAAGCCGAAGTCAGCTACCGGCGCTGCCGGGGAAAGATAGAGCGCCATGAACAAATTTCATAAACTTCACAGTTCGCTGGTCGCCAAGCGGTTTCTTGGAACCTTGGGGCTCGCTTGCTATTGCGCTACTGGAGTTTTGGCGCAGGCGCCTGGCGACTCCAAGGCGGTGGACGTCAGCAAAGTGGAACGCAAGAACCTGGCGCCGGTCTCGAAGGAAATTCTAAAGGTAAAGCTACCGCGGCCTGTGGAAGCAACACTCTCGAACGGCGTGACCGTCCTGATTCTGGAGGATCATCGTTTTCCCACCATAACCGTGGACCTGACCATTGATGGCGCGGGTGGCCTGTGGGACGCGGAAAACGAACGCGGACTGGCCGGGGCAACGGCGCAAATGTTGCGCGAAGGCACGGCAACCAGAAACAGCAAGCAGATCAGCGAACAGATCGATACGCTGGGCGCCACTTTTTTTGCAAGCGCGCCTTACGGAGATGAGGCCGCGAATGTTGGAGCTTCGGGACTCTCCGACAATGTGGATACCTGGTTTCCGCTGGTGGCCGATCTGCTGTTGAATCCTTCGTTCCCAGCCGGTGAACTGGGAAAACTGAAGCAGCGGCAAAAAGTGCAACTGGTGCAGCAGCGGCAACAGCCCGGGTTTCTCGCCTCGGAACAGTTCAGCAAAGCGGTGTATGGAACGCATCCTGCATCGATTATCGCGGCAACGCCTGAATCGATCGATGGCCTGACCAGCGAGAAGCTCGCGAAATGGCACAAGGAACGGTACTGCCCGCAGAACACGATTCTCGGCGTGGCGGGCGACGTCAATCCCAAGGAATTTATTGCCAAGTTGAATGCTTGGCTTGGGAAATGGCAGAAAACGGATTTCAAACCGTCTGCGGTCCCCGCAACTTCGCCAGTGAAAGAACGCCGAGTTTTCGTGGTGGATCGCGCGGATTCGGTACAGACCACACTCGCGATGGGCAATATTGCGATCACGCGCACCAGTCCGGATTATCCCGCGATGGTGGTGATGGACCAGATTCTGGGAGCCGGCGCAGCGGGAAGATTGTTCCTGAATCTGCGCGAAGCAAAAGGCTACACGTACGGAGTGTACAGCCGGTTCAGCGCCGAAAAGTATGCTGGCGCGTTTCGCGCGGGCGGAGACGCGCGCACGGAAGTGACCGAAGGAGCGATGACGGAATTCTGGAACGAATTCCGGAGGATTCGGGACGAAAAAGTTCCGGATAAAGAGTTGGACGATGCGCGCCACGCAGTGGTGGCCGGCTTTGCCCTCTCGCTGGAGCAGCCGAGCCAACTGCTTGATTTTGCGGAAACGCTGAAGATTTACGGATTGCCGGCGGATTACTGGGACAAATATCCGGCGCAGATTTCGGCGATCAGTGCGGACGATGTGCAGCGTGTGGCGAAGAAATACGTCGATCCAGAGACGATGCAGGTGGTTGCCGTGGGCAATGCGCAGAAAATCGCGCCGGTGATGGAAAAATACGGCAAAGTGCGGCTGTACGATACGCAAGGAAAGCTTGAAGAAACTAAACCGGCCGGGAATTGAGCTGATGGATTTATTGCGCCGCGGCTTGAGTAGCGAATAGCCAGATATTTGCCGCGATCCCTCCGCTGAGCGCCGCAAAATGCGCGGCGCTCCGGTCGGGATGACACATTTCAACCACAATCTCGGAAAAACTCAGGTGCGCCCTTCGCGTTTTTGCGCCAGGACCAAGCCTCGAGGCGTGGGAAGAAGCAAGACGGAGATGAGGCCCTCTGCTTCCATTTTCAGCGCGCCTTCGCGAACGCTCTGCATCGCAGAGCTGGCATCGTGCATCAGGATCAGGCCGTACGGGCTGACCTGCGGCAGAAATCGGCGTACTTCCTGCTCGCGCAATGGCACGTCGCTGTCGCAGAAAAGCATGTCAATCTTCCCGGCAATTTTTATTTCCAGGCTGGATTCGTTGCGCGCGTCGATCCAACTGGCTAATCCCGACTCGACAAACCTTTTTTTGGCGGCGGCGTAAACCTTTTTGTCCCACTCACAGGTGATGATTCGGCCGACGCCGTTTTCCTTCAAACCTTCAGCCATGCGTAGCGTACTCAAACCAGAAAACGTTCCGGTTTCGACGATCAGCTCCGGTTTGACCGTAGTGACAATGGATTTCAGAAAATCGAGGACTTCCACTTCGGCGCTCATCGAATCGTACATGTGCCACCGTTCGGGATGCGGACACTCCGGCGTGGGCCGGTGATATTCCTGCTGCAGAACGTCGCCGTGCGACGCGATGTGATCGACAATGCGGTGTTCCTTTTTCAGCGCGTGGTATTGGCTTTTAATACGCCAAAGTAACACCGCGCC
>Ga0075021_10001261_pt1 | contig 12896 bp, 13 predicted proteins | sample ColStrG_CSR_2012_FD_72749 | JGI IMG/M metagenome (GOLD analysis project Ga0075021, IMG submission 72749) | Freshwater sediment microbial communities in response to fracking from Pennsylvania, USA - Cold Stream Run_MetaG_CSR_2012 | ecosystem: Environmental > Aquatic > Freshwater > Creek >...
CCTTTGTGGGGTCAAAATCTCAAAGACAATCAAAACTATCGCTGCACCGCAAATTGTGAAGTGTGGCCGTCGACACCTTTGTCATCATAGCCCTTGATCTGAATTGACTAGCCCGGATTTCCATGAGGAGAAATCAACTAAGAAAATTGAACTTGAAACCATCAGTCCACGTTGATCGGGGCTACCTAGCCGGACTTAGTTGAATGCTTAACACTATGGTGAAGTACGGCCAAGAAATTATGACACACTCTACATGATACTCAACAAACTGAATGGTTAGCCGAACTTGAAGCGCAGATTTCGATTTAGCCAAGGGACAAAGACATCGGTGTTATGAAAGCCAGCAGCTAGAAGCAAGGGGTTATGCGCACGTCGTTGATAATGAACGCTGATAGCATGTTCATCAATATCAATGTGAGCGGTGGCATGGCCCCGCAGCGGGCCACTTTCGATAAGATCGCGGAACAGATGTTCAGACTTGGCTGATTCATAGCCGTGACCAATTTGCTGGGCGAGATGTCGATACAAGCTGCTGGCCATGAGAGTCAGTTGCACATCGCAATTGACTTTTAGAGCAACGGCACTGGATAGAGCATCGATGTGAAAGAAGTGCACACCATCTTCAATGTTATTTTCAATCAACATGGCCCCTCGAAGGGCCACTTTACGATGAGCGTAGCGTTCAATGAGTAGCGGAGCGGAGCGGCGAAGCTGATTCGTGAGCAACAAGGTGGGTTCTTCATGACCTAGACCGGTTATTGCGATTTGTCGAATTGGGCACGAATAATCAGGCAGAGAAACACGCTCATCAAGGATGTGTGGCTTTTTGTATGCACGAGAAACGCCCTTGAGTTCAATTTGACGCCAAGCACTGCGTGGACGCGATTGAAGTTCATGCACCAACGCTGGACCACGACGCCGCAGGGTGATGAAATTGATCCCATGTTGAAAGTGGCCCTTCGAGGGGCCATTGAGCCAATCCAAGTTGGCGTAGGTTGTGAGTTTGGAATCGAAGATCAGTTCCTCTGGCAGCTGACCAGTGCGTTTCTTCCAGAACTTAACAAAAGTGGCCCTTCGAGGGGCCAAGTCCACGACTTCATCGTTTTGATCTTCTTTGCGCACATCGGTGTTTGCATAGCAAAAGAATGGCCCCCCAGAGGGCCACTTACGATGGTCAGCATCTTGCGCTAAAAAGGCCAAAATCCCCTTCTGGCTACGGCTGCGCTTGGAGATGTAGTGCTTCTGAACAAGCGGGTCTTCACCGTGAAACGGAATGGTGTGGAAGTCTAGATCAAATGAGGTGCCATGTTGCAAGCCCAGCGACAGCATCGCGTCAAACCATGGCCCCTCGAACGGGCCACTTGTGTTGCATGAGCTTGGGATAACAGAGTGGATCGATACGACAACTGTATTCACTTAAGAACGCACGTTTGGGAATAACGTTCAACCCGGCAAATAATGGCCCCTCAAACGGGCCACTTTGCCAAGCCCTCATCCAATACTGCACTCATCACGTGTAGATGACGTTGTGTGCCAAAGAGCTTAAGAGCCAGTAGGCTACGCATAGCATGTGGAGCAGGAACCATGGCCCCTCAAAGGGCCACTTTGGTGGTGCCTGGGAACCTACTGCGTTTGATGAGTTGATCGAACTCCAACTCTACGAGTGTTGGCACGAACAAAAACAATCCGCCGAATCGAGTGCGCAAGCTACGCGACTCGAGATTCAAGGCATGGACATCGGCATGTTCAGCCACAATTGGGCGTACAGCATCCAACACACCCAATCTTTCACGCTCCTCATCAGTGCGACGTGAAAGTTTGGCAAATCCTTCTTCGTCCAACACAGCAGCCACCGCCACAGCCGAGCGTGTGATGTCTTCCGTCGCAAGGGCGGCGCTAATGTCGTAGAAAGTGGCCCTTTCGAGGGGCCATCGACAGATTCTGCTTACGAAGTTCAACAATGCGTTGACGCACAGCAGCATCGGGCTTGGGCTTGACAGTGTCTTTGACCCTACCCTCAGCCTTTCGGCCAGGTCCGTCCGGTTCCAGAAAGAAAGTCCGCTTAGGTTCTCGGCGAAACTGATGGATCAACTGGTGCAGACTGCCTAGCGTGTAACCAAACTGGCGCGCGACTTCAGGCCCGGGACGTTTGTCAACAAAATACGCCCGCAAGGCTTCATATTGACGGTGTGTGGTATTCTGCGGGTCAAGAAATACATCAGCCAAGCTCATTTAGCTCACTCCTTCACTCAAAAAGTGAAAACAGCACCGCTACACTGCGGTCATGTATTAACCCGCAATCCAGTCAATTCTTGAAATCGGCTGGAATTGCCGAAAAAAGTGGTGGTTTTAAGGTAAGCGCCGTTGGATACTGATTATGACCAAGTTCAGATAACGGTGCAACATTATGCCATTTTACTCGAAATTTAGCTAATAGTGACTTTGCAAAATCCCCGAGAAAACAGGCGCTTTCGAGTCGTAATCGTTAGTTGTTACTTTACTGTGGAAATCCGGGCTAGCCTGGATTCCCATGAGCCAGGAGTCGACTAAGCTTGAACAGCCGGAGATGAGTGGATCGGGCTTAGGTGAATACTTTACACCATGAGATCAGCCGAACTTGAGCAGAAGACGTCGATCCAACCAAGGGACGTGAACGTCGGTGTTGTGAAAGCCGGCAGCCAAGAGTAAGGGGTTGTGAGCACGCTTTTGAAAGTTGACGGTTATGGCATCGTCTCGAATCTCAATGAGTGCCGAAGCTTCAATGGCCCCTCGAAGGGCCACTTTGGCCCCTCGAAGGGCCACTTTGAAATCGCGGAAGAGGCGAACGGACTTAGCTGACTCGTAGCCGTTACCAATGGCCCCTCGAAGGGCCACCTTCTGTTGAGCGAGAAAGCGATACAAGCTGCTCGCCATGAGGGTCAGTTGGACATCGCAATTGACCTTGAGGGCAACGGCGCTGGATAAGGCATCAATGGCCCCTCGAAGGGCCACTTTGTGGAAGAAGTGAACACCATCTTCGATATTGTTCTCGATCAACATGCGTCGAGCATAGCGCTCAATGAGCGGTGCAGCAGCACGGCGAAGTTGATTGGTGAGTAGCAAGGTGGGCTCTTCATGTCCCAAATCAGTGATGGCGATGGCCCCTCGAAGGGCCACTTTTTGTCGGATTGGACCGGCATAACCAGGCAATGCGATTCGCTGATCGAAGATACGCGGGGTCTTGTATTGGCGAGAGACGCCTTTGAGTTCAACTTGCCGCCAAGCACTGCGCGGCTGTGATTGCAACTCCTGCAACAGTGCCAGACCACGTCGGCGTAATGTGATGAAGTCGATGGCCCCTCAGAGGGCCACTTTGCTGTGTTGAAAGTGGCCCTTCGAGGGGCCATTGAGCCAATTGAGGTTGGCGTAGGTCGTGAGCCTTGAGTCAAAGATCAGTTCACCAGGCAACTGACCCGTGCGTTTCTTCCAGAATCTGATGAAAGTGGCCCTTCGAGGGGCCAAGGCCAAAATTTCATCGTTCTGATCGGCTTTGCGCAAGTCCGTATTGGCGTAGCAAAAAAATGGCCCCTCAGAGGGCCACTTATGTTGTTCGGCATCTTGGGCTAAAAAGGCCAAAATCCCCTTTTGACTGCGGCTGCGCTTGGAGATGTAGTGCTTCTCCAAGAGTGTATCTTCACCATGAAAGGGAATCGTATGAAAGTCGAGATCAAATGAGTTGCCGTGCTGTAACCCCAGCGCTGTCATGGCATCAAACCATGGCCCCTCGAACGGGCCACTTGTGTTGCATGAGTTTGGGATAGCACACAGGCTCGACGCGACAACTGTATTCACCCAAGAAGGAGCGCTTTGGAATGACGTTCAAGCCAGCAAACAAGGCCAATCCTTCGTCCAAGACGGCACTCATCACATGTACATGGCGTTGGGTACCAAACAGTTTGAGTGCAAGCAGACTGCGCCAAGCATGAGGCGCTGGAACCAGGCGCGAGCCGGGCAGACCGCATCGGTTGATCACTTGGTCAAAGCCCAATTCAACCAACATCGGCAAGAACAAGAACAGTCCACCGAATCTGGTTCGAAAGCTATGCGTCTCAAGATTCAACGCGCGGACATCGGCCTGCGGAGATGCAATGGGTTGGGTTGTGTGTTCACGTTCCTCATCTTTGCGACGTGGCAATCTCACAAACCCTTCTCGTTCTAATACGGCTGCTACCGCCGCGGGCGTACGTGAAACGCCTTCGGTTTGGAGTGCTGCGCTGATGGCATAGACCGACTGATTTTGCTTGCGAAGTTGGACAATGCGTTGATTTACCACATCATCAGACTTGACACCTTGGCCCACGGGTTCGCGAAAGAAAGTTCGTTCGGGTTGTTGCCGAAATTGATGAATCAACTGGTGTAAACTGCCCAGGGTGTAACCAAATCGTTGGGCCACCTCTGGTCCAGGACGTTTGTCAACGAAGTAGGCTCGTAGCGCTTCATACTGACGGTGGGTGGCATTTTGTGGATCAAGAAAGGCGTGAGTCAAATCCATATTAGTTCATTCGTATACTTAAAAAGGAGGTATCCACGCTGCCAGCTTGACACCGTATTTTTGGCATGCAGACGCGATTCCGAGAAATCGGCGTTTTTCCCGGGAAAAACAGGGGATTCTGTATACGTGTCGTTAGGCATCAATTTAGTCGATTTCATCTAGTGGTGCGGCAGTATATCACTTTCCGCTCCACATAGACTCATGCGAAACTTCACGAAACAGCCAGAAACCAACAATTTTGGGCGACAATCTTTAGTCGATTACTTTACTGTGGGAATCCAGGCTAGCCGCCCGCGGCGTTGAGCACCATAGATGGCATCGATGCCCGTCCGCAGGGTGAATGTTTCTTCCAGGCACACTGCTGACAGCTGGCGGGGTGTATCTGCTCGATGAGCCGAAGGCCACGCGCTCATCACTCGGGCAACGGAGCCTGATCGCATTGATGAATGACAGGATCGCTCAGAGTGCGCAGTTCATCAGCGCTACCCAGTCGCAATCCTGCTGGCATTTCCCGATGCGACGATCATTCAGTTTGACAGCACTCGGCACGTCCGTTTCATCCGCGAGTTTCTCGCAGACTCGCAGCGAGTCTGACAGCACCTGTGCGCTATGGGCGTTGTTTGCTCCTTTCACCTGCCTCGCGTGCAAGCTGGGCCAGCCTGGGGAACTGCTCGCGCCGATAGCGGATCTCGTGCGGCTGACCGGCGTCAATCGCGATCTCGTCGACGCCGGGCAAGGTCAAGTCGAATACCCACTCGCCCTTGATCGTAATGGTGCTCTGGTGCCTACCAGGCACAAAGTGCGGATCGGAATACAACGTCAGGCGCAACAGGCCGTCGGCCCCACGGACAATCCGCGCGCCAAGGTTGGTTGGATCATCAAACAGATTGATGACCGTGGCCTCATTGACCGGTAGCACCCATGTGTCAAAAGACACCAGTGTCCGCATGAGCGTGGTGCCGTCGATGCGTTTGGCCTGCCAGCCAGCAATGGCCGTTTGAATAGGATTTTGGGTCATGGTTGCCACCTCGTCTTAAGTCTCGTCTAATTCAGATAGGCAGTGGCTATCGCCTTCTCAGCCGCCAAGCCTGCGAATTCATCATCGTTCGGCCCGTCATAGATTAGCGAAAACGGGCCGCTAAAGCTAGCCTCGCGGACGATATCAAAGCAGCGGGTGTAGTCAGCCCGTTCCAGGCTGCCATCGGCGTTGAACTGTGGCTTGCAATGGCAGCTCTCAGCATAGCGGGCGATCTGGGTCAGGTCGGCATGCTTGGTCGCGCTCTTCCAGTTGCCAAAGTCAAACAACAAGCCGACGCGGCCACTGGTCGTGTGCATCAATTCGTGCAGGGCATCGGGCGTGCCCGACAGCTCAAACCAATTCTCGGTCAATACGCGCATGCCGCCCGCCTCGGCTTGGTCGGCCATGCGCAGCAGCGCCTCGCGGCTGTGTTTCAGGTTGGCCGCCGTCGGGGCTTGCTTCCCGGCGATGACCCGCACTCGCTTGGCACCGAGTGCATGGGCGATGCCGATCCACTTAACGATCCAAGCCTCATCGCGCGCGCCGTGCACGGGCGCAACCACATCACCGGCGTCGATCAATACATTCCAAATCTCGACTTGGGCCTTGTCAGCCGCGGCGCGCAACTCGGAGAGGTATGAAGCATCCGTGCTGGGTAGATGGAAGTGGCAGAGCTCGAGCGTGTGAAACCCGGCCTGCGCGATGCGCGCGGGCACGTCGAGCAGGCGTAGCGCCCCGTGGCCGTGGGTCTGGGTGGGGATGCGGTCATCGTCGGGACCGTAGAATGCGGGCTTGCCAAGTGCGCGGTGCAAGCTCCAGGTTGACAGGGCAATCCGGCGCGGGGTGTGAATAGGGGTTGGGGTGTTCATGGTTTTGATAACTCGCGCGCCTGGCGTTTGGCTATCCAGTTGCACACGTCGTCCACATTGGCGACGGGCGCGCCGGTGTAGGGCAGGGTGTGCAGGTAGGGTGATCCGCCAAACTCGGGCACGAGCGTGAGAGCCGCCCGATTCTGAGCGGCCTGGGCTTGATAGATCTGTTTCCACCACCGCTCATGGGCTTGCAGGTGGCGGGCGTATTCTGGCGCGCGCGGGTCAGGCGTTTGCGGCCCTTCTTCATAGCCGACCCGGGCGTGGATGTGAATACAGCGCGTGGCGCACAGCGTCAAGATGTCTGTGCAGTCATCGAGCAGCCGCTCGGTAACGACCACCCAGTGGCTGTAATCGGCGCAAAACTTCATGGTCGGGAACCGGTTGAGCATCCGGCCGGTTATCCACGGGTTGTAAAAAATGCGCGTGCGATGGTTTTCGTGACACACCTCGATATCTAGGTCGCACTCGAAGGCCAGGGCCGCCTTGAAATACTTGATCGCGTCCGACTCGTCAAACGCATCGCGGCCGCACTGGCTGTTGATGAGGAGCGGGTCGAGCGTTTGAGCGTCGCTGATCTTCGTTTTGAACGAGGTGATGTGATCCTGGACCGTCGTCCCGGTCGTGTAGATCAAGGCCACATAGCCAAGCCTGTGCTGCTTGAGTAGCGACGTGAATCGCTCGCGTTGATCGGCTGGGGGTGGCACGCACTCGATGGCGGCGTAACCTACACCCTTGATGCGTGGGAAGCTAGTTTCCCAGCCATCGCTGACACCCCATAGAGAGCGGACGAGTTTGACCTTCATGCGCCTTTTGCCAGTGCCTGCATAAATTTGTCGTATTCTGCCTCAGGCACGCCGATGAGATGATTCTGAGCCGGGTAGGCACCGGTGTCGGTGTCGGCTTTGAACTCGCGGAAGGCGGCGACGGACTCCTGGTGCAAACGGGCATACTCGGCCTTGAAGTTGCGATACACCTTGGCGTGGCGCGGGATGTGGCCGGTGTTGTCACCCAGGATGTCGGTTGCGAATAGATATTGCCCGTCACACTGGTTGCCACTGCCCATCGACAGACACAGAATTTTGACCCGCTTGGAAATCTCCGCCGCGATCCGGGCCGGCACGAGTTCGACCTCCACGCCGATGGCGCCGGCCGACTCATACGCTTTGGTGCGTTCGAAAACCTTGAGCGCATCATCGGCCGTCTTGCCCACCGCCTTGAACCCACCGAACCAACTGGACTTATACGGGATAAAGCCCACGTGGCCGACAACCGGGATCGCCTCCTTGGCCATGCGTTCCACCACGTCGAAGCTATACCCGGCATACACGGCGTCGGCGCCAACGCCCAGCGCGTCAAACCCCGCCCGGACGGCCTCGTCGCCGCTGGCGTGATCCCCAAATGGCAGGCCGAAGCTCAGGAAGGTATGCGGAATGGCTTCACGGAACGCCTTGAGATCGAGATTGCGCCCGGACACCATCACCATGTCGATGCCCGCCGCCTCACACGCTGCGGCCTCGAGCGGGGTACGGCAAAATACTTCGGTGAATTGGCGCTTGCCCTTTAGATCGAAAATGTCTTTGATCGTCAGTTTTTTGGTAGCCATGGTTTGACTTTGCAGAACGCGACGCCATGCTGTTGCGAAATCGCACACGCGGCGCGTGCGCTTGGATTCTATGCGGAATGCGGAATTGGGCGAAACGCTGCGGGTAGGGCCGTGATTTTAGACAGCCATCCATCAAGCCTCATAGACGAGCGGGCGCTTTAGTCCGGCGTGTGACAGCAGCGGCCCAGCTGGGGATCTAAGGGTCTCAGCCCTCGGCCTCACCATCAGCCTCACCCCCGGCTTTCATATACATCCCAACAATATGCACGTAGTAGGCCGGATCGAGCCGCGACTCGAGCCAGATGCTGGCCCGGAAGAGCGGGCCATTAAAGGCCAGGTAGGTGGGGTCGCTGATCGTAGACACAGACACGCGCGTTAGGCCCGCAGCGTGCGCATACTGCTCAAGATGTTCGAGCGTATTGGCTTTGTAGGCAACCTGATAGGTATCGGCCTCACGGCGGGCGTAGATGAAGCGCACCAGCGCCGATTGCAACAGGCCTGGGACGGCCCGGTTGATACGGGTGACCGGGCTACGCGCATTCGGGGTGAGGAAGATAAAGCGGCCGCTTGTTTTCAGGACACGGGCGATCTCGTTGAATAGGTCGCCGGGAGCGGTGACATGCTCCAAGACCCACGAGCAGATAACCACATCAAACGACGCGGTCCTGAACGGGCTGTGCTCGCCAAGACCGGCGACGGCTTGGATACGTGTCTCGCGGCGGCTCACGAGCGACTTCCGGTCGGCGTCGATGCCAACAGGGGTCATGGCGAGCGGCCGTAGCTGCTCGAGCACGCCCCCGTATCCACAGCCGATATCTAACACGCACGGGCGTGTGCCGCGCGCCGCGATCGTGCTGACAGATTCCCGCACGAAGCGCTCGTAAACGTGGGTGCCGGGCTGCCAGCCAGGCTTGAGCCCCTGATAGGCGGCGCGGTATTGATTTTGCTTGTCGAGATTGAGCATGGGCGCTTGTCCGTTGCGCGTTCACCTCAACTTTAGCGGGTCCAGCACTGTGTATCAGGCCGCATAGGACGTCCTGTCCGGGTCAATGGGTCCGGCGCCACTAGCGGCAACATGCAACCGATTGGCACGACTGTGGGGCCGTGCCAATCGTGAATGGGTCCTTCGTCTTGAAACCGCATTGCTCCAGAACCAGGCTGCATGTGCTGGCGACATGTGACGTGGGTGATGTGCGTTTATGCCGCGCTTGCGAGCTGCCGCGCGAGCGCAATGCAGCCCAGCGCCCCAGCTTTGCCACCCAGCGCCGGGGGCACGATGTAGTCATCGATGTGCTTGAGGATGGCATCGTGCATGACGTACTTGTTGAGCAGCGCTTGCACCTCACGCCGGATGAGCGGGAACAGGAACGATTGGTCCATGACGCCGCCACCGAGGATGATGCGCTCAGGGGACATGATCGTGATGGTGTTGACGAGCGCAAGCGCGATGTAGTGTGCCTCCAGTTGCCAGGCCTCGTGACTGGGCGGCAACGTGCTGGGATCTTGCCGCCAACGGCCCCACAGCGCTGGGCCGCAACACAAGCCTTCAAAGCAATCGCCATGATAGGGGCATTGGCCGTCATATGGATCACGCACATGGTCGTGCGGGAGGCGCATATGGCCCATCTCGGGGTGCACCAGCCCGTGCATCCGCTGGCCACCGACCATGCCGCCCCCGCCGATGCCGGTGCCGATGGTGAAATACACGAATGTGTTCAGACCCTGGGCCACGCCCCAGGTGTATTCGCCGAATGCAGCCACGTTCACATCGGTGTCGAACGCCACTGGCACACCCAGTGCGTCGCGCAGTGCCCCAGCAAAGTTTGTATGCGGCCAGCCGGGTTTGGGCGTGGTCGTCACATAGCCAAAGGTTGGCGATGAGGGGTGGACGTCGACCGGCCCGAATGAGCCGATTCCGATCGCAGCTAGCGGCACGTTGGCCTCTCGAAAGAAGCGGATGACATGTGGCAACGTCTCCGATGGCGCCTGGGTAGGTATACGCGTCTCGGCCACGATATGGTCAGGGCCGCTTGCGATGATGCAGTTAAATTTGGTGCCGCCGGCTTCAATGCCGCCGTACAGGGTGGGGGTCATGGGGAAACCTCGATGGAGATTGGAACGGTTGCGGGGGAAGCGTTCACGGGATAAGACCTGCGATGCTGCGACACTCAGCGCATGACAGGGTGCATGAGGCCACAGGGGTAGGTAAATTCGTGAGTATGCGCCCTAAGCCTTGGCCAATGCGAACTTCCTCAGCACGTCCAGATCGACAAATTCGAGTGCCGAGACGTGGGTGGCTTCAAGATCGACCATCGGCGCGCGACCAGCGTCGTAGGCCTCCACCCAGCGCGTGACGCACAGACACCAGTGATCTCCAGGCTGCAGACCTGGAAAGTCGAACTCGGGGTGGGGCGTCGATAGATCATTGCCGGCCGCATACGAGAACTCAAGAAAGTCTTGCGTCATCACGGCACACACGGTGTGCAGACCGGTATCACCCGGGCCGGTGTTGCAGCAGCCGTCCCGGTACCAGCCCGTTAGGGGCTGCATACTGCACGGTTTGAGTGTCATGCCTAAAACGTTTCGTGCTTGGATCATGGCCCATATTGTAGAGGCGGCCAGGACCCCTCCCACCGCATCTATAGTCGGTTGGTAGCCTGTCAGGATGCCTGACGCGCCCAATTGTGGCCTCCCCTGAGCTACATGTGCACTGGCCTCACGGCACCGGTGCCTCGGCATCGAGAAGCTCACGCGCCCTCAGTTCCGCCCAAAAGGCGGTCGGGATCTCGTCCCGAAGATTGGCCAGGTTCTCATCGACCTCACCGGGCGAGGTCATGCCCAGGATGAGGGTGGCGACGGAAGGGTGCGCGGCCGCAAATTGAGCCGCCGCCGCCCTGAGCGTCACGCCATGCTTGGCACACATGCGTTCAAGAATACGCGTGGTGCGTAGGATCGGCTCAGGTGCGATGGTGTATGAATACCGCACACCAGCCACCGCGCCGCTGGCGAGAATGCCGCCGTTAAACACCCCAGCCGCAAAGAGGGCGATGCCGTTTTGTTTCGCTGCCGGGAAAACGGCGCGTGCGGGTGCTTGTTCGAGCAGCGTATACCGCCCGGCCAAGATCGCGCAGTCGAGCGGCATGTGCTCGACGTAATCAGCCAGAAAGCTGGTTTGATTCAGGCCAGCGCCGATTGCGCGGATGACGCCTTGGCGTTTGAGTTCGATCAGGGTTGGATATGCTTCATCCGCGATGACCTGACGGTAATCGCCGCTTTCGGGGTCATGCACATGGGCGATGTCGATGTAGCTGATACCAAGCCGCTTGAGGCTGGCCTCGATGCTCTTTAGCACAGCGTCGCGCGTGTAGCTGCGCTGGCCCGCGCCGTGCGTGCCAATGCTGGCAGGGTCAGGCAACCAGCCAACTTTGGTGCTGAGGATGAACTGGTCACGCCGCACGCCCGTCAGCGCCCGTCCGACCCGGATTTCGGATCGGCCGTTGGCATAGAACGGGGCGGTGTCGAACATGGTGATGCCCGCCTGGAGCGCGTGCTCGATGGTCGCGATGGCGTCGGCTTCGGCCACGCCGTAACCAAAGGTGCCGTCCATCGAGCCGAGCGGCGCACAACCAAGCGCGACTTTGGGGGTGGGGAAGGATAGGGTCACAATTTGGATTTGTCTACGTCTCAAGTCGTCTTATGCGAAGTCCGAAATATATCTCGATGCGTCGGTAGTGACGGGACCAAGCTCACGTCACTGCGATATCAGCCTCGCCTACGCCGCGCAGCACAAAGTGCTTGACCGAAAGCGCACCGCCAAAGATGTCGAGCGTCACTCGGGCGTCAGCGCTATGCTTGGCTAGCTTGATGGTGCACGTTCCCCAGGCATGTCCGGTGCTCCAAAAGTGCTGGCCTTCGACGGCGTCAAAGGTCATCGTTTCGGTGACGGCCGAATAGTGAAAGCCGGTCAGAGCCAGCACCGCCGCCCAACTCGCCATGGCCCGGGCGTAGTGATGGCCGCACTCGGCCTCGTCAAACGGGCTACGCCTGCGGCCATCGTAGCGGGCCCGGACGGCCTCAATCACCGTCAGGCCCGCGCGCTCCAACCCCTCAAACAGCATGCCAACCGCGGCGGTGTATTCGAACCCGGTCATGACCTCATTGAAATAGGGAAACGGCCGCTTGGGACGCCGTCCCTTGGGGTAGGTCGCCATGAGCAGCGCGCTTTCGTCGCCCATTACGAAACTGCGCAAGTGGTTGAAATGGCCGTCAAAGCCATGCTTGAAGTTGTAGCGCATGATCGAGTGCAGGGTCTTGCGCACATTCTTTGGGCTGAGCAAATAACCCAGACCGCACACATGGGCAAAGTATTGGCCGACCAGTTGATCGACCAGACACCCGGCCCCTAGTTGTAAGTCGGGCCTCTCGAGCGTCATGGCGCCCATGCCCACTCGCAAGCCGTCGAGGATGAGATCGTTTGGTTTGGGTGGCCGGATCTCATGCTCGTAATAGTCGCCGTTAAACAGGTGCGCATCCATCCAGGCACTGCCTTGCTCGAACAGCCGCCGGCACTTGGCCGCTAGCTCACCCTCGCCTAGGTGCTTTGCCATCTCTTCGACTGCGCGCAGCGCGCCCAGATACCACGTGCCCATCTGGGGATTGGGCCCGTAATATTCCACATCCATGGTGTTGTGCTGGCAGCCCTCCATCACGCCGTCTTCGTCCCCGTCCCAGCCACCCGGCCGCCAGCAAAACGCCAGCACGCGCTTGGCCTGGGGCCATAGCTCACGCAGCCAAGCGTCATCACCGGACAATTGCCAATCGCGATACAGCTTCATCAGGCAGCCCATCTGGCCATCGGCGGCGGCATTGATC
>Ga0075021_10001263_pt1 | contig 12871 bp, 27 predicted proteins | sample ColStrG_CSR_2012_FD_72749 | JGI IMG/M metagenome (GOLD analysis project Ga0075021, IMG submission 72749) | Freshwater sediment microbial communities in response to fracking from Pennsylvania, USA - Cold Stream Run_MetaG_CSR_2012 | ecosystem: Environmental > Aquatic > Freshwater > Creek >...
TGGTCATGTCAAGCGTGAGCGTCACCACGGCGCAGCGATGCCGGTCTACTCCGCTCTCGTTGTCGCCATTGTCTCCCGGCTTGCTCATGGTGCCACCAGCGTGCGCCCCGCACCTTCGCTAACGATCAGCGACGCCGCTGGCTTTAGGATCATCCGCCCGGGCGTCTCGGGGTCCGGCACAGGCACCTTCACCACGCCTTCGTCGAAGACCAAACCATCCAACAAGCGCTCGTCTCGTGGATTCTCGCGCGGGGTGCGCTTCTCAGCAGAGAGTTGCTTCCCGGTGTCGTCGAACGTGGCTGGCTCGATCACTTCGGGCGAGCAGGCGTGGTAGTACGCCCCACCGTTCTGCGTCACGTCGCTGTAGGTTGCCCCACACGAATTGCATTTATATTCGCTCATCCGCGTTCCGCCCACTCTTCCACAAGGTATTGCGGCGCGGTGTACTGGTCGGCCGCTTGAATGTTTGTTGTACTCGTCCTGATTCTGTGCCCCGCCGGCAGAAACACTGCCGGCGATGCCAGCGTGATTAGATTCGATTGCAGCGCCGCCTGGCGTTGCACTCCGAGCTGGAAGGAGTACACGAACGTCAGCGACGCGACCTGCGTGAAGCCCGCAGTGTCGCTCACGTAGACCAGCGCGCCATCGTCGAGAGTCAGGTTGCTCTCGCGGTTCGCCGCCGCTACCGCCGTCGTCAGCGAGTAGCGAAACGCAATCAGCCGCCACCGCGTAGCTGAGGGCACGACTTCGCTGATCTCTGCGCCCGCCGCCGGCACCGATCCGGTGATCGAGCGGATGTTCCCGTTGCGGTCGGTCGGACTGCTGATCTGACCGCCAGGCCAGGACATAAGCTGGTTCGTCGAAATATAATCGGCAAAGAGAACCAGATCGTCGGGCTGGCCTAACGAGTGGGTGTGCCGCAGCGTAGCGCTTGCGAATGTTTGTCCACGCACTACCGCTAATGCAGAGCCTGTAGAGATGCTGAGGATGTACCCTTCCGGTAAATCCACGGGAAAGTTAACAATCCCTGCGACGCCACCAGTCGTCACGATGTACTGGTTGATGTCCACTTCTCCGTCGGAGCGGAGCATGCGGATAGTGAATGTGACGTTATCGCCGCCAGCCAGCAGCGTGCGGACGTGCAGGTTCATGGCGTCTGGTGGACGCACATACACGATCGACGGCGGGTCAACATCTTTCAGCTTGAACCTGACGATTGGAGTCGCGGTCATCGAGACGTACGGCTCTACCACGTTTTTGGGGTCCACGCCGGGGCTACTGTACGCACCACCGCCCCGATTGAGTTCTCCTGCTGTCGCCACTGCCGCTCCTAAGAAAAGCGGCCGGGCCGATGATGAACGGCCCGGCCATCACTGCTACACGATTCGCCTCAGGCGAATTGAGTCTCTACGCTCCCGGCTGTGCCGCTGGCAGCGCCGGCGTCGGCGCGGTGCCCTGTGCCAGCTCGACCAGCACGAGCGTGATCTCCACGGCTACGGCGGCTTGCTGCGCCACCACGTCCACAGTGATCGCGCCCTTGTTCTGGCTGTTCAGCACCGGGATCATGGGCAGCCCCGAAGCCTCGCTAAGCCCCGCAAACCAGTTGTCCGTCACGTCCGCCAGTCCTGGATCGCCGGGGAAGCTCACGCCGACGTTTCCGGTGTCGATGCCCTTGATGCGCACCGTGGCCACGCGCGTGTCCACGAAGCCGCCGACGAGCGCGTAATCGGTGTTCGCTTTGAAATTGTCCTTGAACGAGTTGATCAGCACGCTTCCGGAATAGCCGCCCGCGACGCCGGAGGTTACGGCGACTTCCTGCATCATGATGTTCACGCCGTTCTTCTTCAGCAGCTCCTGGCCGATGTAGCGGCCTTCCACGCCGGGCACGTTGTCGTACCAGATCAGGAGCGACCCCGTCTCAATCTGCCCGGCGACGCCGCTCCCGCTCTGCTCGACGATCAGCGTGTCCTGCGTAAAGAGTTTCTGCGCCGCGCCCCTGATGTCGCGCACGGGAATCTTGTTGATCACGAGGTTTACCGGCACGCGCATGCGCAGTCCTTCGACGTTGTCGTGTAAGCGCGGAGAGCGCACACGCATCACGCCCGCAACCTGGTTCCACGCCCACGCGCCGATCAGCCAGATGTTGCTGCCCGGCACTGCGGCGCGTACGGCGAGCGAATCGCCCGTCGCCATCGTCCACGCGACGAGCGTCGCCGTCGGCGCGGTGACAAAACCGGAAACTGTATCGAGTATGCGGCCCATGTTGGTTTACTCCTCTTCCGGCTGCGCCGGTATGCCATTCTCATTCCACTCAAGCCGCGCTTTCTGTTCTTCCAGTGGCAGCCGTAGAAACTCTCGCTGGCGCTCGACGAGCGTCGCGCCTGGCAATCCGTGCAAGTGCTTGAAGCCGGCGTGGGGCTCACCCTCGACGCCTGTGTACGGCACTGGCTGTCCTTGCCCGCCGCGCGCAGGATGGTTCGGCGGGTAGTCGTACTCGAACCCCGTGCGCGTCTCGCGCAGGTTCTTCTTGTCGAAGTCCGGGTGTGCCGGATGACCAACGGGATAGGCTAGCTCTGCCATGTACTCCCTCGTAGACTTGCAACAGAGTGACGCTTGGGTTATGAGCCGGCGTCACCCTGTCGCTGCTGCCAAGCTCTATGCCGTGCCGGCGCGAGATAGCTTCAGCGCGTGCAGCGCGGTCGCTACTGCCGAAACTCGCCCGATGTTCTGGTCCGAGCCGCGAATGCCCTTCGGTGGGAGGTTGAGCGCGGAGAGCGCCGCGAGGAACGGCCCGACGTTCGTCGCCCACTTCTGCTGCGCCGCGCGGATCCCGCCAGGGTAGCGGTCGGCGCCCTTGCCGGCCGCGCCGGCTTGCCACGCCGCATCGCCCGCTGTCGCCAGGCCATGCTTGAAGCGCGCCAGCGCGGCGGGACTATTCACCGCAGCCTGCCACGTTGGCGCCGCGGCGATCGCGCTCGCCGACTGCGATGCCTTCGGCGTCATCACGCCGGCCTTGTAGTCGGCAACGGCATTCACCGCGCGATTCACAAATTTCTGCGCGAGTGTTCCCGCGTCTTTGATCTGAATTGGCATGGTCGCCTCCGGTTCGCGGAGCACTCTGCAGGTTTTCTCGGAATGAAGTAAATGAACTTGCTGTGACAGTCCGGTCTACCATCACAACAATAGGCTTGATTTAAGACTTGAGAGCAGAGAGGGATGCGGAGAGGAAAAGAGGGGGATTCTCAAGGGGGAGGAAGGGAGAGGTCAAGGGAGGGACTATGATTCCACAGGATTTCCACAGCTTTTCCTCAGCTTTTCCTCAGCTTTTCCACAGGCCTGCTTTTCACCCTATGGCTAGATTCGCGCGCGCGTGTCGTGCATTTTCCGCGCAAAAGAAAATAGTGAAGATTACTAAGAACCTCTTGACAAGGTTTTCGGGATTATGCTAGAAATCGCGTGCAGGCTGGGTCACCCCGGAAAAGCACCGGGGGTCGATCTCGTTATATTATGTTAACTAGAAAATCTCATCGCTTTCCGCTTCACCAAAGAATCAGCCGCTACTTCCCCGCCACAGGTCAGAGGCTCTGATGTCCCAGCCGCTCTACATCGTGAAGATCTGGCGGATGGGCAACTCCATCGTGTTCCCGCTCTACAAGGCGGTGCTCGAAGCGATCCACGCCGCTCCCGATGCTTTGCTGCTCTGCCGCGTTCACCCGCCCTATGTCACCTTCCGCGTTGCGCACCCCGACATCCTGCTGGGTGTGGAGCGCTTCACCGCAGACGAACTGCCGCCCGAGTGGCCGACGACACCGAAGCCTGCCGATGAGAGGAGCCGGTGATGGCGTATACGCGCACACTTCCACGCACGAAGCTCATGCCACCGCAGGAGCCCATGCGCGTCAGCATGGCCGATGCCCCGATGGAGGAACTGGTTGAGTCGCTGCGCAAGGTCGGACAGCTCTACCCGCTGCTGGTCGTGCCTTACGGTGACGGCCCAGCGTCGCAGGCCGCAGTCAAGGACTCGGCGGAGCTCGATCGCTTCATCAAGGCCGGCAACCAGTTCGAGATCAAGGACGGTCACCGCCGGTGGATTGCCGCGGAGCGCGCGGGCCTCGAGCTGCTCGAGTGCAAGGTGGTGGACCCTCGAGACCTGCCGGCTTACGCGGTGATGCTCCACGCCAACATCATGCGCGAGGATATGACGCCGGCGGAAGAGGGCTGGCAATTCCTCGAGCTCGCGACCAAGTACCAGTGGTCGATGGATGACCTGGTGAAGACGTTCCGCGTGAGCGAGAACTACATCAACGACCGCTGCGAGCTGGTGCAGAAGGATCCTGGCGTCGCCGCGGCCGCGCACTCGCGGCTCATCAACCTGGCCCAGGCCAAGCAGATCCTCCGCGCGAAGGACCCCACGCTCCGCACCTACATGCTCGACCAGGCCACGACTCACGGAGCGAACGCGCGGTCGCTCGAGGTGATGCGCCAGAACTGGAACGCGGAGCAAGCCGCGGCGCAGGGCGGGCTACTGGCGCACACGCCGCCGCTGAGTGTGGCGCCTGACCCGGCCGCGCAGCCGAAGTGTATCTGGTGCGATGAAGGCGCGGACCCTGAGCACCTGCGCACGTTCTACGTCCACTGGTACCACCAGAAGGAGCTCGTGGCAGTGGTGGACCAGGTGGGTGTGAAGAACGTCCTCAAAGGCAGCACCAAATGAGAGGCCAACATAACAACTCCTGCGTCGGTCCGCTGAGGACAGTGGTGGAGCTCAAGAAGGAACCCTTCGGCCCGAATGGCGGCAGCATCAAGCGGTACACGCTCGACTGCGGACACACCGTGACGTACCTCTTCCGCCCTGACCTGACCGTCGGCAAGCGCACCGGCTGTAAGGAGTGCCAACACGTCCAATGACAGAGATCACCAGCTACGCCTGGCGGGACGACGACGGAGCGCTCCACGTCTCCATTCACGCGATGCTGCGCGCGATGCAGATGGCTGACACGCCGGCGAACCGCGAGCGTGTGGAGAAGTCGGTCATTGACGTGATGCGCAGCGACTATCCGGGCATTCTCGTGGTGCAGGAAGATGAACAGCTCCACTAAGCCGATGTGGCGCCTGGTGGACACGATTGCCGATGCCTATAGGGACTTGATCAGCAGTTGGGGGTTTGACGTGAGCAAGTGGGTGCCAGTGCCGAAGCCAGTCGCAGAGCTAGAGCTCGATGATCCCCCGGAGCAGAAGGACTCGGACGGCAGGGAGATAACGCACTTTAAGACGCGCTTCGGCGTGCGCTTCGCGCGCGTCGTCGAGCCGAGTGGCTTTGTTCTCTGGCTCCAAGAGGTGCCGTGAGATGAAGATTAAGACGCCGCGAACGCTGAAGAAGAAATGGGCGCGACACACCGCGGACGCAGCCTCTAACTACCTTGCGGGATGCGCGCTGCCACGGCGCGGTCCAGCGATCGTTGACGAGGAGGCGGCTGTGAAGTTCCAGGCCGCTGCTGCCGCTGCTGGTGGCGCGTGGGCGCGTGGCTGGGCGCCTTACCGGGATGTGCTGCTCAAACTGAAGCTGCCACCTCGCCGTAAGAGAGGCAGCAAGGCCAACGTGAGGCGCATAGCGATGGTCGTGAATGCGTTGCACAAGGAGAAGCTGCGGCGCCGCAAACTTCTGGAACCAACGGGCCATTGAGCTGAAAGTATTTATATGCTAGCTACTAGACCTTCACGACAAGCCGCACTCTTCAAGGGCATCAAGGAGCGCGTATACTGCCCGAAGTGCGGCAGCCGTCATCACCGGTGGCGCCGGAAAGTGGCGAACTGGCTCTGCCTGCGGTGCGGCTGCGTGTGGGACCAGAAAGGTCCCACCGTGAGAGGTGGCAAATGATCAGCGTGATTGCTTGGCTTTGGGCGTTCTCGTTTCTCCTGTGGATGATCTCCTGGTGGCTCGCGTATCGGCAGAAGAAACTTCTCTTCTGGCTGTTCTGGAACACTGGCGTGGGCTTCGTCTGCTGGATGCTTGCGCTCAGCGGTGCACTCGGTGGCGGGTGGATCCTGCTGATGTGGTATTGCTCACTACTCGCGATTCCCTTCTGGTGGCTCATGAAGTGGGACGCGGATCTCGCGCGGAGGAGCTCGTGAAGTTCCTCACCTGGCTGCTCGGCGTGTTTGTGCTGCTGCTCGCGCTCGAGTACAGCCGCACGGCCGCGGCCGGCTGGACTCCGTTGTGGGTCACAGCGATGGTGTTCTGGTTCTTTGCCGGAGTAGGAGCCGGGCTTGTCGCTCTCGTCAAGCTCGCGTCCGGCAAGGTCGGTGCGGGGGCGCTGTCCCGCTTGGCTTCGGGTCGAACTGCTACCCCCGCACCACACAAGGAGGAGTGAATGCAGCTACACGTGAGGATGAGTAGTTGGGGTGTTGATGCCCTTGACATCGACCAGGTGGTGCACTCGTTCGATGACCTGGACAAGATCGCTGCGCAGGTAGGCAGGGCTGTGAGGAAGTTCCTGCGCGAGGTTCCTGTACGCAAGCAGCGCAGCAGGAATGTATTCGATGTGACCGCGACGTGGACAGAAGCAGCTGAGCGCGCGGAGCGGAAGAAGAAGCGCGGCAAGAAGGCCGCGGCCGAGGAAGCAAATGGCTGACGAGTTTGATGCCAGCGCAGCGAGCGAGCAGCTTGGCGCGCTTGTCAAAGCAGCCGGCGACGAGCTGCGCTCGAGCGTGCCGTCGCCGGAGCCGTCGCCGCTGTTCTTCACCGGGCTCGATGGCAGTGTGACGGATCGCAGCGGCCGAGTTCTGCGCGGCCCGCTCAAGCCGCCGAAGGCGAAACCATGAGGGAGGAACGATGGATCTACCACTCGGTCTCGCAGTAGCAAGTGACACCGTCGTGCTCGACGGCGTTGACCCACAGCTCATGGTTTATGCGGAGCACCTCGGCATGGCCCACCAGCTCCTCTTCGGCAAGCCGCTCACCATCACCTCCGGGAAGGACGGCGCACACGCGCCAAACTCGTTCCACAATATCGGCCGCGCGCTCGACGTGCGCACGGTGGACCTAGACATCGAGGAGCAGCTCCTGCTCTTGAATGTCATCGCCTTCTCTGCCCCGCCGCAAGGCGTTGCCGTCTTTGATGAGCGCGCCGTCCACGGCGAGCCCCACATCCATCTCGAGTTCCACGGAGTCTAGTATGAACATCACACTCGAGCGCCTGCACCACATCCTTGACGACATCAAGGAGCAGTACGACCGCGAGGAGGACCAGGCCATCATGCAGCAGGACCTAGCGAAAGGCACGCGCGCGCTGTGTGGCAAGGAAGCTATCCAGCGGATCCGCAACATCATCGGGATGCGCGTCGAGATGGACGAGAACATTGTGCGCGTCCTCTCGGCCAGGAAGCGGGCGTAGCGATGCCTGTGACTAAAACATTCGTGTTCTACGTTGGAGATCCCAACGAGGAATCAGGTCAGAGAGCCGTCGCCACGTTGACGGCTCCGAAGCTAGTCATCGTGTCGCAGTATGCCGACCTGCGCGACGCGCACGACAAGCTGATAGCAACAATCACGTGGACCGGCGACGTAAAGATCAGGGAGATCTGAGCACGTGAGCAAGTCACCCACCGGCATCATTCCCGAGGCGCTCATGTTCCCAGCGAAGAAGGCGCTGGTGATCCAGTTCCTCAAGGAGCTGCCCGTGCACGGCGACGACAAGGTGGATCTGCTGGTTGGCTGGGCACGCATGGTGGGGGTTACGGTAAACTCTTCGACGCGCCGCGCGGTGCGCTTCAGCGGCACCGATCGCACCCCATTCCCTTCCCCACCCACGGCGCCGTGAGGAGCTAAGGTATATGGGAACACCAGCGCAGCGCCTCGAGAGTGAACGAGCCACCTACCCAGCGATGCAGGTTGATGAGATCCTTGTGTGGCGGAACTGGCTGCGGCTCCACGAGGCTGAGTACGACCGCTTCGACTACAACGTGCGCATCGGCACCGGCGTGGACCCAGGACCGGCCTTCCCTGACAACATTCGCAAGAGCGCGATCGCTATACGCTCCCTGCGCCTCGACGCAGTCGGGTACAAGGCTGGCGCGCCCACCATATTCGAGGTCAAGCGCCGCGCCGGCCCGGAGAACGTCGGCCAGCTCCTCACGTACTCGAGCGTGTGGCAGGCCCAGCAACTGTCCGCGGTGCCGCCTAAGCTGTTCCTGGTCGCGAGCGACGTGACGTCACACATCTTGCCGCTCGTGCACCAGTCCAACATCCAGATCGAGCTCGTGCCCACCGACTTTTCTTTCCTCTCGCCGTTCGCCTCTCGCCGACAACCCACGTAGCGATCCCGCGGCCGAGCACATGCAGAGCCGATAATTCTTTAAGAACTAAAGTAGTAAACATGTGTAAGCTCAACGCGCGGCGGTTCGACATTAGGCGTTTGCACCATGTGTGCACTCAAATTCACTGGATGGTCCTACCTAGGTCTGTCCGGAAAACAGCTGACCTCAAAAAACTGCGGTTAACAATCCCACTTTAACAGCGTGCCCATTGGTCCAATTTGAGATCCTACCTACCAAACTGGCAATCTTCTGGCCTTCAGTTCTAGTACTACCCCATATTTAGCAATGGGAATGTCACACAGCCACGATCGGCTAGCTCTAGGGAAATGCCATTCCGCAGGTACAGATCGCCTGGCAGGCTGCCTGGAAGCTGGCAAATTTAGGGATATGGCGACGCAGCGGCGAACCTGAGGCGAAACAGTTGTCGGCCGTAAACGCAGCAAACGTCCACAAGTGGTAATTAGCTATCCGCCGACAGGTTTAGGAGTCTTCGCCGCTTTGGCTGCAGCTCGAGCGGCGGCAGCATCCGCTTTCTTCTTCTTGGCAGCTTCAGCCTCAGCGAGTTTCGCCAGCGCGAGCAACGTCTCGATCTGCAGAGTCGCGTTGTCATCCTCGGTGAATCCGCGCGCGCGGAAATAGTTTGTCAGCTGGTCGAGGTCCCAGATACCTTCCTCGAACGCTTTCTGCGCCTGAGCGGTGGTGAGGTGCGCGTGCGGCGCATTCTTCTTGAACTGCGCAACGTCCAGGATGAAACGCTTCTCGATCGGGCCCAGAGGCAGGTTGTCGAGCAGTGTGCTGAAGTCCTCCACCGCCACATCGCCGGCGATCACGCGCGCCTCCATCTCGTCGATGAGTTTCCGCACTGCCGTGTCAGCTCTTCTCAGGTCCTCGGCCTTGAGCACCAGTGTGGCGACGTCCTCGAGGTAGCCCAGATCCTTCAGCATGCCCACTGCGTTTTGAGAGGACAACGTTCCGTAGCGCGAGAAGAGTTCCACGTCAGCCACAGTCACCCTCTTCGAGTGTAGACGGATCAAGGCTTCTGCGTGGACCGCGTCAAACCCCTGCAGCTCTAGGTCCTTGACGATGAGATCGTGGTCCATCTGCACGGCCAGGAACGGATTCACTACCTCTGCCGAGGTGAATCGCGCGGGATGAAACTCTTTGTTGAGCTCCCACTGGAACGGCGTGGCCACAAGCGTCTTCATCAGCGGCTTCATGGCGATGCGCATCTGCTTAGAGAGTCCAAGCCCGCTCGAGACCTGCTCGCCAATCAGCCGGAAGTTCTTGATGAACCCGAGCGTGCCCAGCTCGCCAAACAGCCCGAGCAGCGCAGTGGCCACGCCGAAGTTCACGATCATGCCCGCGAAGCGTTCGGCGCCGGCCCGCCCGTTCACCGTCTCGAGGTCCGTACCCGGAGAGATCTCCCGCGTGATGGTGTTGAAGAAGAGACTGCCGACTTCCTCCGCGCGCGCTATATGCCCGGTCAGCGTGAGGCTTTCCGATAGCTGCGTGGACTGCAGCTCAGTCCCCAGTAGCTCGTTCAACACTTCCACACCCACCTTCGCGACAGTGGGGTCAATCTGCTTGCGGAACACGTCTATGAGCGCCAGGCCCTCGGACGCCCACGCGCTCGTCAGTGGCGCCAGCACGGAGAGCAACGCTGAGATGAGGTTGTTAACAACGGCGACAGGCAGCACCACGGCGAGCGCAGCGAGCCGCGCCATCCAGATCGGAGCGCCGTGGCTGCGCGCAAACGTGCACATCCAGGCAAACAACTCTTTGAGAGGCTCCTCAGGAACGGCGAGTGGTTTAGTGGGCGGCTTGCATTCCTCTGACGTAACCCGGATCACAGTGTCGAGCGTCTGCACCTCGCCCTCTGAAACACCGGGCATAATCGGAACGCCCATGATGCCGGGAGTGAAGTCGCCCATGTTTACGGTGCTCCTCGCGCTACCGTGTGCCCTTGTACAGATCGAGAGTGTCGGCGAAGCTCTGCCGCCAGGCGCCGACATCGCCTCCACCTGTAGCAAGGTCCGTCCGCAACGTGTCGTAGTGCTGGCTGAAGCTCGCTTGCGCAGGCAGCAGTAGGTGGCTGCTCGCCTTCTTGCTGTACCAGAAATCTAGCCCGCGGCCTGTGAACACTTGCAGGAACGTTTCGGGGAACTCCATCAGGCCGAGGAACAGCGGGAAGCGGCGCATACCGCCACGCGGGTCAAAGATCAGGTCCAGCCAGAAGATGACCTCGTTGAGCTTCGACTCTAAGAAGAAGAACCGCCGTATCAGCGTGCCCTCGATCCCCGCGAGCCAGTTGTCGAGCTTCTCCGCGAACTTCAGGTGGAAGATGCGGAAGATGAGCAGCACTCGCCGGATCCGCTGGATCAGGTTGATGAATCGCCTGAACGCCTGCGCCTGCTGAAGCTGCTGCAGCCGGCGCAGCTTCTCTAGGAACGCCTTCAACTTCCGCGCCCACTGCCGCAGCTTGTTGAAGAGGTCGAGCAGGTGGTGGAACCCGCGCACCACCCACACGTGGAACACTTCGTCGAGCAGGTTCTTCAGACCCTTGAAGATGTGTGTGAGCCCGGTATCGGTGAACCCGAAGATTGCCTGCTCGCCGGCAAAGAGGACGTTGAGCGCGCGCGCGATCGCAGCGACGAGCTGCTGCAGGAACACGATGATGGCTTCGACGGCAGCCACTATGCTGCTCAGCAGCGCATCGAACAGCGCGCCGAAGTCGAACCCGCCGCCACCGTCCGTGAACCCGTTGGGCATAGCGTCAGCTCGCCGGCAACACGCCGAGCCCGCGGAGGATCTCAACTTCCTTCTGGATGTCCTCCTCCACGCGCGCCTGCGTGTACTCGCTGAAGTGGTAGTGCAGCGTGAAGGGTCCGTGCGCGCCGATGCTGTACGTCACCACCTTGCTCCTCAGCGGCAGCAGTGTCTTCGGGTCGAAGCCTACCGTCTCGCTCACACTCAGGTCATGTACCAGTTGATCCATGCTGTCCTCCTTTACCCCTCACGCGGATGGAAACGCAGGCTCCGTGCCCACACCTTGTGGGGGGTTCACCGGCACGTTAGCGCCGGCGTCCAGCACCATGCAGAACATCGTGATGTCGCCATGCTCCGCGGTGGTCACCACGAAACTACCCGGCGCGACTGCGGGAAGTTGCACGAGCTGAGTCACACTCATCACGTACTCCACGCCCTCCTCTACCACGGCAGGGAAGTTGTCTATCTCCCGCCATGCCCCGGCTCTCGCGCCGACAAAGCGCCGGCCAGTGATATGCAGAGGTCCGCCGCCAAATATCGCTGGCACATGAACCGTAAGCGGTTTACGTAGCGCTGGGTTAAAATGTACGAAAGCTTCGCACGGCCCAGGCGGGGATCCTGGTGGCTTGCCGGGCCCTGGCGTTGGTTTTGGTGGCTGTGCAGGCTTCACGCCGGCGAGCTGCGTGCCCAGCGCACTCACCGCGGCCGTCGGCGCCACCAGCGAGCTCGTGAAGCCAGCGGCCGTCGCCGCTACCGGCCCAGGGTCGATCAGGTCCGCCTCAGTGAAGGCGTTCACCAGGTCGGCACCGAGTGCCGTCGCCACCGCGTCCAGCGTATCCATCACGGCCAGGAGGTCACTGAAGACAGTGTCGAAACCATCGGCGGGAGTCGCAGCGTTGCCGAGCTCGTCTGCTACCAGTTGTGCGAAGCCAGGTTTAAGAGGGAGTGGCGGAAACTCCGCGGGGTTAAGGACTAGCGGCTCGATGAGTCTCGTTTTGACCACGTCTCTAGCTTGTCCTCAATGCGGCCGATGCGTTGCACCAGGTCCTTGCGGTCCCGCTCCGCGTCCATGAGCTGCTGCTCGACCCGTGCGAGCCTGCCCTCGCCGTGCATCGCGAGAGCGAAGATGGAGAACAGCAGCAGCGCGAACTGGATCCAGTTCGCGACGCGCGCCTGAGTGACTTCGCTCATCTACTGCTTCGCAGGCAGCGGCGACGGCAGGATGTGCCCTAGGATCGCCCACGCAAACGCGAGCGCGCCTGCCACCGCAGGGTGCGCGGAGATCGCGCCCTGGACGTACGGTGTGAACGCCGTCAGCGCGATCATCCCGATCGACGCCAGTGTGTGCCACCACTTCCCCATGTTTCCCCCTCTCAGATTCGCAACGGAAAACTCGGTGACGCGACTTCAATTAGGTGCTTCGCGCGCCGTTCGGCAATCTTCCGCTCGGCCTCGTCCGCGCCCATCTGGCAGAGCGCCCTGGCGAGCTCATGCGTGGGGCAGGATCCGCCGATCGTGAGCTGCCCGCTGGTCATGTCAAGCGTGAGCGTCACCACGGCGCAGCGATGCCGGTCTACTCCGCTCTCGTTGTCGCCGTTGTCTCCAGGCTTGCTCATGGTGCCACCAGCGAGCGCCCCACACCCTCACTCACGATCAGCGACGCCGCGGGCTTGAGGATCATCCGCCCTGGCGTCTCCGGGTCCGGCACGGGCACCTTCACCACGCCTTCGTCGAAGACCAAACCATCCAACAAGCGCTCGTCTCGTGGATTCTCGCGCGGGGTGCGCTT